>Ga0082335_1006506_pt1 | contig 14979 bp, 10 predicted proteins | sample Subgrocontami58m_FD_72375 | JGI IMG/M metagenome (GOLD analysis project Ga0082335, IMG submission 72375) | Subsurface groundwater microbial communities from S. Glens Falls, New York, USA - GMW37 contaminated, 5.8 m (SPADES assembly) (version 2) ...
TAGATCGGCTTGAGCGCCATGACCAGCGCGGCGGGCGCGCAGTTGGGGTTGGCGTAGAGCATCCGGTCATGCCGCACCCGCTCCTTGTTGACCTCGGGAACGATGATGTCGACCTCGGGATCCATGCGGAAGGCGCTCGAGTTGTCGATCACGACCACGCCGGCCTTGACCGCGAGCGGGGCGAACTCCCTGGAGATCGCGTTGCCCGCGCTGAACAGGGCCAGCTTCGTGGCCTCGAACGAGGTCGGACTGAGCAGTTCGACCGGCACGTCCTCGCCGCGGAAGCGCAGCGTCCGTCCGACCGATTTGGGGGAGGCGAACAGGCGCAGCCGGACGACGGGGAATTTCCGCTGCTCGAGGGTGAGGACCATTTCCCTGCCGACGGCACCGGTGGCGCCGACGACGGCGACGTTGATCGGGTGGGCCATGTTCAGCTCCAAAACCGCCGGGCGGTATGCACGGCGCACCTGAATCAGTCGGGACGCACCCATCGACCGCTTTTCCCACCCGATTTTTCGAGCAGGCAGAGATCGGTGATCACGATTCCCTTGTCCACCGCCTTGCACATATCGTAGAGGGTCAACGCGGCGACCGACGCCGCGGTGAGCGCTTCCATTTCCACGCCGGTACGGTCGTCGGCCTCCACCTCGGAGACGACCCGCACCGTGCGCGCGTCCAGCGGAGTGATCGTCACCTCCACCCGTCCGATGGCCAACGGGTGGCAGAGCGGAATCAGGTGGTGCGTCCACTTGGCCGCCTGAATGCCCGCGAGTCGCGCGGTCTCGAACACGTTCCCCTTGGCCAGCCGATTCGACCGCGCGAGCCGCAACGTCGCGGGCTTCATGACGACCCTGGCTCCGGCCACGGCGCGCCGGTGGGTGATCGCCTTGCCGGAGACATCGACCATGCGCGCGCGGCCGTCCGGCGCGATGTGGGTGAGTTGACGAGCCAAGAAACCGACTCCCCATACGTGCGAACGGCGCCGGCGGAAGTACGAATCCAAGGTCGCTCAGAACCGCCGCGGCCGACGGAACTACGGATTATACGGATTATACGGATTGCTCGGATGGTCCCACGGCGGAGCGAGTGATTCCTCGGAAGATCGTCGCGCGTGAAGATGTTGCCGGTGCATGACCTGACGCGACCTACCCAGCGCCTGGGCAATCTGTGAAATCCGTCATCCCACCCGGCAAACCGTCGCGCGTGCGACGAATTCCGGGGCAACACTCCCGCAGCAGTTGGACCATCCGTGCAATCCGTCCAATCCGTAGAATCCGTAGTCCGGTCCCCTCTCGTCCGGCACGCTGAGGGCGGTCCGGACGCGGGCTAGTATTCCTTCCTCTGGCGGCTCGACAGGATCCCGAGCGCCTTGCGGTACTTCGTGACCGTGCGGCGCGCGATGTCGAGCCCCTCCTTGCGCAGGATCTCGACGATCTTGTTGTCCCCCAGGGGGATCTGCTTGTCCTCCCTGCCGATGAGGTCCTTGATCATGGTGATCACGCTCACCCGCGACTGGGCCTCGCCGTCGGCGCATTCGGTCGCACCGGAGAAGAAGAATTTCATCGGGAAGATTCCGCGCGGCGTCTGCATGTACTTTTCGGCGATGGCGCGACTGACGGTCGAGACGTGGATCCCCAGGTTGTCCGCGACCTCCTGCATGCGCAGCGGCTTGAGGTGCGACACGCCGTGCGCGAAGAACTCCTGCTGGATGCGCACGAGCTCGTTGGCGATCCGGTAGAGCGTGTGCTGCCGTTGCTGGATCGCCCCGATCAGACGCTTCGCGGACTCGATCTTCTTGCGGATGAAGTCGCGCACTTTTTCCGTCGCCCCGCGGTCGCCCAGGATGCGCCGGCAGTAGGGGGAAATAGCGAGGCGCGGAATGTAGGCATCCTCGAGCCGCACCTCGTACCGGCCCTCCACGTACTCCACCAGCACGTCGGGGACGACGTAGGGGACGCTCTCGCCGGAGTAGGTCGCCCCCGGCTTGGGATTCATCTTCTGGATTTCGCCGATCACCCGCTTGACCTCATCCATGGTCTTGACGGTGTCCTTGGCGATCTTCGGCAGCTTGTTCGCTCCGATGTCCTCGAGGAAACTCTCGATCAGCAGGCGCTTGAATTCGTAGTCCGGATCGTCGTCGGGCAACTGGAGCAGCAGACACTCACGCGTCGTGCGCGCCCCCACTCCGGCGGGATCGAGCCCCTGGATCGACTTGAGGCCGACCTCGACGTCCGCTTCGCTCACGCGGTGGGCCTGGAGCATCTCCTCGGCGGTCTTGAGCGAGCTGCCGTCGTCGTTGAGGCTGCACACCACCCACCTCTGGAGCTCGAGGTCGTCCCCCTCGGGATCCAGGCTGTTGAACGTGCGCTCCTTGGGCGTCTGTTGCGGGTCCTCGTCGCGCGTGAATCTCAGGGCGCGCTCGAGCACCTCCTGGATCTTCTCCAGCAGGTACTGCTCGACCGAGGCGGCGACATCCGCGAGCGGGATCTTGATGTAGCCGTTGGAGTCGACGTTGTAGATGATGTGGCGGCCGATGCGGCGGATCCGCTCGCTCATCTCGAGCAGGCTGAACTGACTGTAGAGGTGGTCCTGCAGCGAGCCCCCGCGCGCGGGCGTGTTCTGGAGCGCCTCGAGCTTCTTGTCGCGCCCCTCCCCGTCGCCGCGCTGCATCCACTGCCCGCTGGAATTGTCCCCCCACTCCTCCTGCTCCTGCCGTTCCAGGATCTGGATCGTCCGCTCGAGGTCGGCGTTCGGGTCGGTCTCCACGACCGGGTCCGCGGCGCCTTCCGACCCGGGACCCAACTCCAGGCGGTCCTCCTTCTCCTTGGTCTCCTCCTGGACCTCCCGCTCCATCTCGAGCGTGGGGTTCTCCTCCAGTTCCGCCTTGATGACCTCCTGGAGGTCGAGCATGGGCAACTGAAGAATCTCGATCGACTGGATGATCTGGGGAGCCAGCTTCATCCGCTGCTCGAGTCGGTTCTGCAGCCGAATTTCCATGCGCATGGCGAATCCCTCGATGAGCCCCGGACGCCCGGGTCCCTGCGAAGCCGCTCGCGCGACCCCGGAGTTCGTCCAGGCCGTTCTTACCCGGACGATTTCTGGAAGCCGCAGGCGCGGCTTCCGGAACCATCCGGGTCGTTTTCAGAGTTCTCTTCGTCCTTCGATCGCGTCCACCAGGATGGCGCGGCTGGCATATTCCAGCTGGCTTCCGGCCGGGATGCCGCGCGCGAGCCGGGTGAGCCGCGCGCCGGTGCCCTCGAGCGCCTTCTGGACCCAGAGTGCGGTGCCGTCCCCCTCGAGGTTCGGGTTGGTGGCGAAGATCACCTCGCGCACGCCGCCGCGGCGGACCCGCTCGGCGAGGAGGGCGATGGTCAGATGCTCCGGCCCGATTCCCTCGAGCGGTGCGACGTGGCCCTGGAGCACGTGGTAGGTCCCGCGGTAGGTCCCGGCGTTCTCGATCGCCCAAAGGTCCTTCGACTGCTCGACCACGCAGATCACCCCGGCATCGCGGCCGGGGTCCCGGCAGATCCCGCACGGGTCCATGTCGGACACGTTCGCGCACTGCGAGCAGGCGAGCGCCTTGGTCCTCAGGTCGCGGATCGATTCGGCCAGGGAGAGCACCTCCGATTCGGGGCGCTTGAGCAGGTGGAACGCGATGCGCTCGGCCGACTTCTCGCCGATGCCGGGAAGCCGGTTGAGCTCCTCGATCAGCCTGCGCAGCGTCTCCGGGTATGCCATGGGTCGCTACATGCCTCCGAACAGTCCCGGGATGCCGAGGCCGCCGCTGATTTTCTGCATCTCGGCCTGGGCCATCTCGCCGGCCTTGCGGGTGGCCTCCTGCACGGCGGCGACGATGAGGTCCTCGAGCATGGCGACGTCGTCCTTGCTCACGACCTCGGGGTCGATCTTGAGGCCGACGAGTTCCTTCTGGCCGTTGACCACGGCGCGGACCATGCCGCCGCCGGAGGTGGCTTCGACCACCATTTGCTTGAGCTCCTCCTGGAGCTTGTTCATCTTGGAGCCCATGTCCTGGGCCTGCTTGACCAGGCGGTTCACGTCGAATCCGCCGCCGCCGCCTCCGGTTCGCATCGGTCATTCCTCCACGTTGGTCACACGGGCGTCGAAGAGCTCCTGGGCTTTTCGTACGGTCGGATCGTCGAGGGCTTCTTTGGACTTGCTGCGCGCGGGGGCGGTGCCGGTCGCGGGCGGGCCCTCGCCCGGGTGGGCGGCGGTGCCGGTCGGCGTCGCGGTGGCCGCCACGTGCACGTTGATGCGCACGCCAAGAACGGACTCGATTGCCGTCTCCACGATCTGCCGGCGGCCGAGATCCTGCATGTTCTCGCGGTGGATCTCGAAGCCGGGTCCGAAGCCGACGGTGAGTTCGCGGCCGTCGAGCCTGACCGGCTGGCCCTCGCGGACGAAGGCGCCGACGAAGACGTTCTTCTGGCGCACTGCGTCGACGATGCGCGGCCATTGGCTACGCAGGGAGTCGAGCGAGAACTCACCGCTCGCGGCGGCGGGCTCGGGCGCCTCGTCCGGGTCCTCGTCGGCCGGCGGGGCGGCGGCCGCGCGGGCCGCTGCGGCAGGGATTCGCGCGGGCGGAGCGGGCTTGGACGAAGCGGCTGGGGTCCGGGGCGCGGGCTTGGGCGAAGCGGTGGCCGGGGGTGCGCTCCGGGCCGGAGCGGGAGCGGCGACGGGCGCGGCGGCGGTCGCGGGTCGCGCGGGGACGAAGGCGATCGGGGCCGGCCCAGCGGCGGGCTCCGGGCTGCCGTCGCCGCGTGCTACGCGCTCGAGGCGGTCGACGAGCTGGCCGACGTCGACGAGGTCGCGGACGCGGCCGAGCTTGATCAGGGTGAGCTCCAGGAGGATGCGCGGGTTGGTGACATCGCGCAGGCGGCGTCGCGCGTCGCCGAGGAGCTGGATCGCGGTGGTGAGGCCGTCGATGCCGAACGCCTTGGCGGCTTCCTCGCAGGCGGGGCGATCGGCCGGGTCGAGCTCGATGAGCGGGAAGTCCTTGCCGCAGGTGAGGACGAGGAGCTGCTGGCGGAAGTGCTCGACCAGTTGGTCGAGGAAGATCCCGGGGTCGCGCCCGGCGGCGAGGAGGTGGTCGGCTGCGAGCACGAGTGCCTTGAAGTCGCCGGCGAGGACGTGGCGAACGAGGTCGAAGACCGCGGTCTGGGGCAGGGTCCCGAGGACTTCGTCGACCTGGGCGATGGTGGGCGCGCCTCCGGTGTAGGCGATGACCTGGTCGAGCAGCGACTGGGCGTCGCGCATGGAACCCTGGCCGGCGCGGGCGATCACGGCGAGGACCTCGTCGGGGGCCTTCACCTTCTCCCGCCGGCACACCTGGCGCAGACGCTCGACGATGTCGGCGGCGACGATGCGGCGGAACTCGAACTGCTGGCAGCGCGAGCGAATGGTCTCGGGGACCTTGTGCAGCTCGGTGGTGGCGAAGACGAACTTGACGTGCGGGGGCGGCTCCTCGAGGGTCTTGAGGAAGGCGTTCCAGGCCCCCTTGGAGAGCATGTGGGCTTCGTCGATGATGTAGACTTTGAAGCGGTCGCGCAGGGGGACGTAGCGAACGTTGTCGCGCAGGTCGCGGACGTTGTCGACGCCGGTGTTGGAGGCGGCGTCGATCTCCACGACGTCGGGGTCGATGCACTCGGTGATCGTGCGGCAGATCTCGCACTCGTCGCAGGGCTCGGCGGTGGGACCCTTGGCACAGTTGAGGGCCTTGGCGAGGATGCGGGCCATCGAGGTCTTGCCAACGCCGCGGGAGCCGGAGAACAAGAAGGCATGGGCCACTCGCTCTTCGCGGATGGCGTTGCGCAGCGTGACCGCGATCGCCTCCTGGCCGACCACCTCGTTGAACGTCTGCGGCCGGTATCGCCGCGCGATGACGGTGTACTGGTCCATTCCCCCGAACTCCCGCCAAGGGACCTCGAGCGCGCTCCCCGGCTTCGCTCGAGCCGGCACGCGCCCCCCGCGCGCACCGGCCGCGGCACCCTCCACCGTCGGACCCGTCACCTGGACCCGCTTGCGGTCGGTGACCGGCGCCGGACCGGGCGAACCGTGAACGGCTGCGCCGCCCGCGGATCCCCCGGCTCCCTTGCCCAGCGCTGTCTGAAGCCCCTCCGTCGCCGGACGGGCGGCGCAGACAGCGCCTTCCACCCCGCGCGACCGCTCACGGCCGCAGGGAAATTTCGTCGCGCACCCTCTCGTCGATTCTTCGCAGCCGTCCCCGCCCCATCAATAGGACCGCTCCGACCAGGATTACCACGGCACATCGGGAGCTCCGGTTAAGGCTGCTTCGTTCCCGATCTGACCTGGTTCCCAGGTCCCGATTGCATGGGTCCCGGCCATCAACACGGTCACGGGATGGAACAGGGCTTCCGCGTCGATCCTCGGAAAGGAGTTCGACCCTGCATACAGCGGAATTCAGGTCACCCTTGCGGGCTCAGGGCTCCGCCACCGCCCCATCTAGCGCGACTTTTCAAAATTTCTGGGAATGGCGGAGAGGGCGGGATTCGAACCCGCGGTCGATTCATCACCGACACACGATTTCCAATCGTGCCCTTTCGGCCGCTCAGGCACCTCTCCCCAGTCCACGCGCTCCATCGGCGCAACCGTTTCTCAAGGCGGAGAGGGGGGGATTCGAACCCCCGTGCCCCTTCATCAGAGGCAACTCGATTTCGAATCGAGCCCGTTATGACCGCTTCGGTACCTCTCCGGACCGGGATTTCGCGGGCGCGGCTCCCCGAAGGGCGCGCGTGCGCCGCGAAGTATGCCCGGGCCGATTTGAACGGCCAACCTTTGGCTCCGCAGGCCAACGCTCTATCCAATTGAGCTACGGGCACGTGCGACCGGGTTTTCAACGAATGGCGTGGAAGTTGCCACGCGAATGCGGGGCAGTATAGACCTGGAGGGTCGCAGTGTCAAGCAAAAGCAAGTGTCGTTCCGGAGAGTCTTACAAATCAGGCATTGTTTTTGCTTGACACTCTTAATATACGTACGGAAAACAACTTGTAACATCGAACGTTAGCCTGTACTGCGGGCGACCGACCCCTTGGGGGAATCTGCCGTGCGTCGGCGGTGCTTGCATGTGGGTGCGACCGGGCCCGACCACGTGGCACGGTCTTCGGGATGGCGACCGGGGATCCCCGCGGGCCCATCGGCGGGCCGCGGCCCGGAGGCGATGCCAGATCTCGATGCGGCAAAGGGCGCCGCGAAAGTGACCGCCGCCGCTGACCTGGGCCACGGTCCGCTCAATCCGCGTACAGGATTCGCCCACAGGTCTTGCAAGTGACGAGCAGGCGCCGGCCCATGACCAGATTGACGTCCTGGGTGTTGAGCTCCATGTTGCAGCCCGTGCAAGTGCCCTCGGCGATCTTGGCCAAGGCGCGGCCATCGGTCTTATGGCCCTGGACGCGATTGTAGAGGGTGATGACCTCGGGATCGATCCCCTGGGTCGTGCCGTCGCGGGCCAGGCGTCGCTTGGCAAGCTTGCCATCGAGGTCGGCGAGGGTGATTTCGACCTGCTTCTGCAAGGGGGCGAGAATGGCCTCGACGGTCTTGACCTCGGCATCCGCGGCCTTGAGCTCGCCGGTGAGGACTTCGACCTTGGTCATCAGTTGAAGGATGTCGTCCTCGATCAGGCCGCAGTCGGACTTGACTGCGGAGATTTCGGACTTGAGGACGGAGTACTCCTTGTTGGTCTTGGCCTGATTGAGCTGGCCGTCGAGCTTCTGGATCTTGACCTCCTGGTCCTTGAGGTCCCCCTCGCGCATGTCGGCCGCGACCTTGGCCTTCTTCAGCTCCTCGTGCTTGACCGCGTGGGCGGAGCGCCGGGCCTCGAGGGCCGCCTTGGTGTCGGCGAGGGACTTGGGGAGCGCGGTGCGCTGGTTCTCGAGGTCCTTGATCTCCACGTCCATCTTCTGAAGTTGCAGCAGCAGAGGGAGGGCGTCCCGCATCGAATGAATTCCTCCAGTGTTCACGGAGCCGCCGGCCGTGCCTGCGGTGCGGCCGTCGCTCCGATTCGTCACCCTATCAACAAAAAGGCCCCGCCGGAGCGGGGCCTTCGGGTCACTTGCCCAGACCGCCGAGGAAGCCTTCCAACTTCCGCGACCGGATCGGGTGTTGCAGCTTCTTGACCGCCTTCGCCTCGATCTGGCGAACGCGCTCGCGGGTGACGCGGAAGATCCGCCCCACCTCCTCGAGGGTGTACGTGTAGCCGGTGCCGATGCCGTACCGGAGCTTGATGATCTCGCGCTCACGGAACGACAGCGTCTGCAGCACGTTCTCGATCTTTTCTTTGAGCATCTCATAGGTCGCGGCCGACACGGGCGACTCGGCGTTGGCGTCCTCGATGAAGTCGCCGAAGTAGCTGTCGTCGCCGGTCCCGATCGGCCGGTCCAGGCTGATCGGGTGCTTGGCGATCTTCAGCACCCGCTTGGTCTCGTCCACCGAGATGTTCGTCTCTTCGGCGATCTCCTCGACGGTGGGCTCGCGGCCTTTCTTTTGGATGAGCTTCTTGGTCACGTTGCGGAGCTTGCTCATCGTCTCGATCATATGCACCGGGATGCGGATGGTCCGGGCCTGATCGGCGATGGCGCGCGTGATCGCCTGGCGGATCCACCAGGTCGCGTAGGTGCTGAATTTGTAGCCGCGGCGGTACTCGTACTTCTCCACCGCTTTCATGAGGCCGGTGTTGCCTTCCTGAATCAGGTCGAGGAAGGAGAGGCCGCGGTTGCGGTACTTCTTGGCGATCGAGACCACCAGGCGCAGGTTGCCGCTCGACAGCTTGCGCTTCGCCTTCTCATATTCCTGGTAACGCTCTTCGATCTCCTTGACCCGCTGGCGCAGGCGGCTCGGCTCCTCGCCGGTGAGCAGCTTGAGCTCGGTGAGCTCCTTGCGCAGCTCGTCGATCCGCGCCTTGTTGGTGCGATTGCGCTTGGCCATCCCCAGCTCGCGCTGGATCTCGACCATGCGATTGGAGATGCTCTTGAGCCGCTCCATCATGGGGCGGATCTTCTTGGTCTGGATGTTGAGCTCTTCAAGGAGGATGACCGCCTTGCGCTGGCGGTTCTTCATTCGCTTCTTGATCCGCATGCGGTCCTCGGCGGAGGTGCGGTTGCGGATGAGCTTGGTGTAATCGTCGCGGTTGTGCTTGAGCAGGCGCTTGAGCGTCTCGATGTACTCGGGGAGCCGCAGCAGGATGTCCTGCTTGGTGACCTCGATGGCGGAGTCGGCCTTGAGGGTGCGGTCGAAGGCGAGCTCGCCGGTGCGCACGTCCTCGAGGATCTGGATCGCCTCGCTGATCGCGACCGGGCTCTCGAGCACCTTCTTGCGGAAACGCTTGCGGGTGAGCTCGATCTTCTTGGCCAGCATGATCTCCTCGTCCCGCGACAGGAGAGGGATCTCTCCCATCTGGGTGAGGTACATGCGGACCGGGTCGTCGATCTTCTCGGTCGGGCCTTTGGGGCGGATCTCTTCGGCCGGCTCCTCTTCGCTCTCGGCCTCGAACTCGGCGGCGGCCTCGGTGGTCTCCTCGGGGGGCTCGCGTTCCTCGACTTCGCTCTCGTCCATGAGGTCGATGCCGAGCTCATCGAGCATGGTGAGGACGCCGTCGATCTTGTCTTGCGAGGTCTGGTCGTCGGGCAGGACCTTGTTGAGTTCCTCGAAGGTGACGAACCCCTTCTTCTTGCCCTCCTCGATGAGGAGTTTGATGTCGGCGTCGAGCTTGTCGGCCTTCTCGCTGCCCGTGTTGTTGCCGCCCCCGGGCGGCGTGGCGAGGGCCTCCGCGGTCGCGGGGGCCGACTCGCGGTCCGCTGCCGTGGGCGCGTCCTTCTGGTTCTTTTTCTTCGTCACATCGCTCTCCTGGATCGGAGTCAGGAAGACGTTCCCGGCGCGCCGCGTTTCCCCTGGTCGCCGCGCTTGGTCTGGTCGAGCCTGCGGCGGGCCTCTTGGAAGGCACGCAGGCCGTCATCGTCGGACGCCTGGCGGCGCAGGCCCGTGGCCTCGCGTTCGCGGCGCTCGAGCTCGAACTTGTGGAGCAATTGGGAGAGCCGCTCCTCGTGGTTGCCCTTCTTTTCACCCTCGGCGATGATACCGGCGAGGCGGGAGGCGACCGCCGGATCCTCGATCGTCTGCAGGAAGTCCGCGGCGCGGAGCTCGCCCGCGCGGTCCCAGTGGGCGTAGATCCGTTCGACCACGCGGCGCGCCGGCTCGTTCGGGATTTCCTCGAGGGTCACGGCCTCACGGATGCTGGGCAAGAGCGCGGGGGCCGAGAGGAGGAGGTCGAGGAGCTCGACCACGAGTTCGCGCTCGCCGCGGGAGCCGGCCGGGGGCGTGGTCGTCGTCCCGGTCGGGGCGGGCGCGGGCCTCGAAGTGGAGGGGTCGGACGTAGGGCGCGGGCGGTGCGCGGCCGCCTGAAGGGCGGCGAGGCGCTTGAGCAGCGTGGGCTGCGGGATGTCGAGGTCGGCGGCGAGCTTCTGCACCTGCAGCTTGCGCTTGACTTCGTTGGGGCAGAGAGCGACGGAGCCGAGGACCTCGTCGATCGCGCGGGACTTGCCTTCGACGCTGGTCCAGTCGTGCGACTTGATGGCGAGCTCGATCCGGTACTGGAGCAGCGGGACGGCGGCCTCGATCGCCGCGCGGAAGGCCTCGGGGCCCCGCTGTTGCAGGCAGTCGGCCGGGTCCAGCCCACCCGGCATGGTCGCGACCCGGAAGTCGATGTCCTCCTCGAGCATGAGGTCGAGGCTGCGCGCGGACGCCTTCTCCCCCGCCTGGTCACCGTCGTACACGGCGTAGACCCGGTCCGCGAAGCGCCGGAACAGCGCCACGTGGTCCTTGGTGAGGGCGGTGCCGAGCCCGGCGACCGCGATGCGGAAGCCGTGCTGGTGGGCGAGGATCACGTCGGTATAGCCTTCCATGATCGAGAGCGCGCCCTCCTTGGACGATGCCTCGCGCGCGAAGTTCAGCCCATAAAGGAGGCGCCCCTTGTTGAACAGCGGCGTCTCCGAGGTGTTGATGTACTTGGCGGTCTCCTTCTGCGTCGACTGCGGCAGGATTCGGCCCCCGAATCCGACCACCCGGTCGCGCACGTCGAAGATCGGAAACATCAGCCGCCCGCGGAATCGGTCGAAGGCTCCGTCCTTCTCCTTTCTCGGCGAAATCAGCCCGGCCTCCAGCAGCAGCGGGTCGGGAATGTTCTGCTTTCGCGCTCTCTGGAGCAGGAAGTCCCACTCCTCGGGCGCGTGCCCGAGGCGGAACGTGGCGACCGAGTCCTCGGAGATTCCCCGGCTGGCGACGTAATCGCGCACCGGTTGCGATTCCGGAGTGGCCAGCAACTGCTTGTGGTAGACGTCGGTCGCCCACTTGAGGACCCGATAGAGCTCCTCCCGATCGCGGTCAAGGGGTCCGCCGGGCGCATCCGCCGGAACCTCGATCCCGTAGCGGCTCGCCAGCATGCGCACGGCCTCGGGGAAGGTCAGCTTCTCGTGGTCCATGACGAAGCGGAAGACGTTCCCCCCTTTCTGGCACCCGAAGCAGTAGTAGACCTGCTTGGGCGCGCTCACCGTGAAGGAAGGGGTCTTCTCCTCGTGGAAGGGACAGAGGCCCTTGAAGCTGTTCCCAGCTTGTTTCAGGGCAACGACTTCCGAGACAATCTCCACGATGTCCGTAGCCCGCAGGATTTCCTGGATTTTGTCTTCGGAGATCATCGATCCCAACGTAGTGCCCCGGACCGCAGGTTCGTTTGCGAAACGTAGTATTATACACGCGGAACGATGCTTGTCAAGGCCGATGTCTCGGGACCGGGTCCGTGGTGATTATATAAGTCAATACTGGTTAATCTGTTACGACACGGAAAATTCTTTGAACGGCGCGTCGACTCTGTCAAGCCCCCTGGCACCGCGACCATGGGAATCAACAGCACAGGTGGGTGGATTATTGCTCACGGCTTGGGGGTGCCGGACAAATCGGACGCGTGAAGATGGGCGGCCACCCTATCCGGCCGGCGATCGCATCGGCTCGTGGCAGCTCAGCTTGCCGAGTTCGCCGGAGCGTCGCCGGCGTACCCCTCGTACTCGTGACCGCCGTGGTACTCGGAGCCGTCGGGCCGCTTGATCTGAGAGTGCGGTACGATCGCGTTGCGGCGCAGCCCGCGGAAGTCCTCCAGCCGCTTCCAGCCGCGATGGGCGTTCTTCTCGATGAACTCGCCCATGCCCTGGATGAGCTGCTTGACCACGTTGGGCCCGACCGCGGAGTCGAGCATCGCCGCGGTGCACACCTGCACGGTGCCGCAACCGAGCAACATGTACATGAGCGCGTGGGAGAACTCGGCGATGCCGCCGACGCCCGAGAAGGCCTTGTCCGGGAACTCCTGGGTGAGCTGGGCCATCTTCGCCAGCGAAAGCGGAAGGATGGCCGGGCCGCCGAGGCCGCCGTAGGAGACCTTCCCGTCCACGTTCATCTCGAACTCGAGCGTCTCCGGGTCGATCGGCGGCAGCGACGGGAAGGTGTTGGTCGATGTCACCGCGTCGGCTTTGCCTTCGAACGCGCCGTAGGCTTCCACGGTGATCTGCGTGGTCGAAGGCGTCAGCTTGACCCACACCGGCACCCGGGAGACCTCTTTGACCACCTGAGTGACCTCGCGGCAGAGCTGCCGATTGCGTCCCACGTTCGAGCCCATGTCGTCGCGGTCCATGTGCGGGCAGGAGAAATTGAGCTCGAGCCCGTCCACTTTTTCGTCCTGGCAGGCCTTGGCCAGGCTTTGCCAGTTCTTGTATTCCTTGTCACTGCCCGAGCCGGCCATGATCGAGGCAATCAGCATCTTTCCCGGATGGGCCTGCTTGATCCGCCCCAGCCGCGGCACCCACCAGTCGAGGGGCTTGTCGGAGATCAGTTCCCAATTCCAAGACGAATGGAGCACCGACTTGCCCGCGGCCCGCTTCTGCATCGAGATCCGCGGCGAGTCCACGTCCAGGCGGTTGAACTTGGTCTTGGGGCCCTTGACGTTCATCACGGGGTGCAGCCCGATCGTCTTGGTCACCACTCCGCCCCAACCCGCGTCGAAGGCGCGCAGGATGTTCGACTCCGACTCGGTCGGCGGGGCCGAGGCGAGCATGAAGGGGTTCTCGAAGCGGAGGCCGGTGAACGTGACGCTCAGGTCGGCGGGCATGGCTCATCTCCGGCTGGGTTCGCGCGGACGGAACGACCGATCCTGTGTACCTGATCACCGATGGGGATACAAGGGTTGGCGAGCGCGAAGCGCGGCCCGGCAGCCGAGCGATCTCACTCGCCGGCGTGTCGGAGAGCAGGCTCAGGAGGTCCTTCACCGTCCCGCTCACCAGGAGCGTGGAATAGCTGCCGGGTCCGTCCGCGAGCGTGGGATCGCCCGGCTCGTCGAAGGTCACCAGCGGCATCGGCCGGATCATCGGCACCGGCGCCTCGGTCCGCGCCAGGCGCTCGGAGCCCAGGCTGCCGGCGACCGTCAGGTCCGGCGGCGGCTCGGTCGGGCGCCGCACGTCAACGCGACCTTGAACTCGAACCCGCCCGCCTTCTCCCCTTCGTAGCCGAAGAAGTCGCTCGTGACCTTCACGACGCGCCGGCCCAAGAGCACCTTGCGCTCGATCGTCACGTCGTGGAAATGGGATCGTCATCGGCGAGGGCCACGAGCGGGTCTTCGGTCATGCCGACGCCGACGACGCGGAAGGGGAGCGGGCGGCTTTCGAATCGGGCGCGGCGATCTCGATGCGGTTGTCGCCGAAGGCGGGGAACGTACCGGCCGAGGCCAATCCCGCGGCGTCGGTCGTGCGCAGGACGAAGTCCGCGTCGGTCCCGTCGAAGCGCAGACCACCGAGCAAACGCGCAATTCGCAGGGCGACCTCGGGCACGGGGATCCCGTCCACGTTGACGAGGCAGGCGACGTGATTGCCCTCTCGCATGGGGGTAGGCGGCCATCCCCCATTTCGCGTCATCCTGCGATTCTCCGGTAAAAGCCCAGCAGCCCGCCGAGCCGTTCCCGACGCCTAACGGCGCCCCGGGTAGCGCCGATCCGATCGGCCTCGCGCGCAAGCAGGATGTGGTTCTCGCGGCCCTGGTGGTTGCGCTCGTGGTGATAGTGTTCGACGTACTCCCGAAGGCAGTGGCGCAGCGAGGTTTCGCCGAAGAGGATCACCCGATTCAGGCACTCCTCTTTGGCGCTGCGGACGAAGCGCTCCGCGAATGCGTTCAAGTTCGGCGACCGTGCCGGCAACGGGATGGTCTCAATCCCCGCGTCCTTCAGGATCCGGCGGAATGCTGCGGAGAACTTGGCGTCACGATCATGTAGCAGCCGTTGCCCACGCACCAGGAAGCCCCAGTCGGCCATGGTGACGTTCCGGGCCATTTGCATCATCCACGCTTCGTCGGGATTGGCGCTGATCCCGGCGATGTGAACCTCCCGAGTCGCCAGCCGGATCAGGAAGAGGACGTAGAAAGTCACCAGCCCTCCCCGCGTCCACACCTCTACCGTGAAGAAGTCCGCGGCAGCCAGGACGTCCTTGTGCGTCCGGATGAACTCCCCCCAAGTCGTCCCGCGCTTGCGCTCAGGCGCAGGGGCGAGATCGTGACGGCGCAGGATGTCGGCAACGGTTTGGTGGCTCACGGTGTGCCCGACGTTCGCGAGCGCGCCCACGATTCTCCGGTACCCCCATGATCGGTTCTCGCGCGCGAATCGCAAGACCAGCTCTTCGATCTCTTTGGGCGTAGACGGTCGCCCTGGTGTGCCACGCTTCTTGGACCCATCGAACTTCTTCGCGATGAGCTTGCGGTGCCAACCGAGGATGGTGTCGGGGGTCACCAATGTGGCGACCTCCGCCAGCGCCTTCCGGCCCAGCTCCCTCCCGATCTCCGCGAGGGTCTTGCGCTCGGGGTCGGTCAGCTTCGGCTTGCCCTGGAGGTGCGCGCGGGGGACCCGCGTCTCGGCCAGGGGGGAGC
>Ga0082335_1006507_pt1 | contig 14979 bp, 7 predicted proteins | sample Subgrocontami58m_FD_72375 | JGI IMG/M metagenome (GOLD analysis project Ga0082335, IMG submission 72375) | Subsurface groundwater microbial communities from S. Glens Falls, New York, USA - GMW37 contaminated, 5.8 m (SPADES assembly) (version 2) ...
CGAGATGCTGCAGAGATGTGAGCGAGGAGAGATATCGAATGTCTTGAGAGCGGGCATCGAAATACGATTCGATGTGTCCCGCGGCCTGTTGGGCAATCAGGAGTTGAGAGTCGTTGAATTGCGAGAGGACCTGTCCTTTGACGTCCTGATGGAGATAGAAAGCGAGGAGGGCGCCGGCCAGCAGCATGCCTGCTGCCAGCGTGATAGCGAACAGGTGTCTTTTCATAAAGGTGAATCAGCCCTCATCGCGGCGTGTCGGCCTGGTCTGGATACAGGCGCGCGAGCAGGTCGAGGGCGGCCGTGGCCGCTTTGTGGATTTCCTCGAGATCGCCGCGCCGCGGGTCGCCGGCCGCGTCCAGCGAGCGAACGCGGCGAGCGACCTCGTCGCCTTCCATGTCCGGCATCCGCAGGTCGGCAATCAACAGATCGAACGTCGCACCCTTCGCCATGTGCTCGAGCGCGTCTTTTCCGCTCGAGGCTTCGATCAACGTGACGCACTCGTCATCAGCGAGGCAGCGACGAACGAGCGCCAGGACGCCCGACTCGTCGTCCACGGCGAGAATGGCGATCCGCTGTCCCTGTTCCACACGGCCTCCAGCACTTTTCGACGTAGTGTCCGGCTTCAGCCGGACCGGGTATCAGTCTTTTCGACGTAGTGTCCGGCTTCAGCCGGACCGGGTATCAGTCAGCAGCGCGCGACCTGTTCGAGGAACGTGGCGACCAAGTCGGCGCGGCGCCAGCCGCGCACCGCTTCGCCCCGGAGCTCTTCCGCCGCTTGCGCGAACGGCAGTGCCGCTTTGTAGGGCCGTTCCCTCGTCAGCGCATCGAAGACGTCGACGATGCCCATGGTCTGCGCGAGCAGCGGAATCGCCTCGTCGCGCAGGCCGTCCGGGTAGCCGCTGCCGTCGAGCCGCTCATGGTGATGACGGACGATCGGGCGCACGTTCCGCAGCGGGCGGACGCGACTCGAACCCATCGACCTTCGGCATCATCACGTCCATCAGGACGAGATCAGGCGGCGCGTTGTGAACCGCGAGCACCGCTTCCTCGCCGTCGCCAGCGGTGCGTACGACGTGCTCGTCGGGTGCGAGCAGCGACTCGAGCAGCCGGCCATTGCCCGCGATGTCGTCGACGATCAACACGGACCCCATATTGCACGGACCTTCCAGCTGGCACAAACCCAGGGGGCTGTCGAGCGGGCGAGGCGCTATCCATTCAGGTATCGGACGAACCAGCACAGGGAGATAGCTCGGCGACCGCCTGGGCCTCGCCGTTGCCCGCGACCACCCCGCGATGCGATCTTCGGCGGGAGCCGGCCGGGATGATCCTCCGCGGCCGTTCGGCGCTATCCTTCTGGTGACGAGGAGCACTGCCATGAGCACCATTGCGCTGACCGTGAACGGCCACCCGCACACCGTCGATGTCGATCCCGCCACCCCGCTGCTCTACGTTCTCAGCGACGATCTCGCGCTCCGCGGCCCGAAGTTCGGCTGCGGGCTCGGCCAGTGCGGGGCCTGCACCGTGATCATCCGGGGCCGCGCGGTCCGCTCCTGCGTGACCCCGGTCAGCACGGTCACCGGCGCCGACATCACGACGCTCGAAGGGCTCGGCACGTCCGAGCGTCCGCATCCCCTGCAGAAGGCGTTCATCGACGAGCAGGCGGCACAGTGCGGCTTCTGCCTGAACGGCGTCATCCTGACGGCGAAGGCCTTCCTCGATCAGAACCCCAAACCGAGCGATGCGCAGATTCAGCAGGCCATGTCCCCCGTGCTCTGCCGCTGCTTCACGCACACGCGCATGCTTCGCGCCATCAAGCGCTACGCCCAGGAGGTGTGACGTGACACCTGATGCAATCGACGCCCTCGAGCGCGCCGGGTTCTCCCGCCGCGACTTCCTGAAAACCTCCGGCGCGCTCGTCGTGACCTTCAGCGCCGCCTCCGCGTGGGACGCGATCGGCCTCGCGCAGGGGCCTTTCGACACGCGCGTCTCGCACATCGACCCGTCGCAGCTCGATTCGTGGATCGCGGTTGCGGCCGACGGCCGCGTGACGGCGTACACGGGCAAGTGCGAGCTCGGACAGGGGATCCTCACCGCGCAGACGCAGCTCGTGGCCGAGGAGCTCTTTGTCCCGGTCGGCCGCGTCACGCTGATTCAGTGCGACACCGCGGTCTGCCCCGATCAGGGGACGACGTCGGGGAGCCAGTCGACGCCGACGAATTTCAACGAGCGCAACCTGGCGCAGGCGGGGGCGACCGCGCGCGCGGTGTTGCTGGGCCTCGCATCGGAGCGGCTGAACGTCCCGGTCGAAGGGCTCGCGATCGCCGACGGCGTCATCACCGCGAAGGCCGATCGCTTGAAGCGGGTCACCTACGGCGAGCTCGTGGCCGGACAGAAGTTGAACGTGCAGGTGGACGCCAGGGCCCGGCGCAAGCCCGCCAGCGAGTGGGACGTGCTCGGCACATCGGTGACGCGCGTCGACATGGCCGCGATGGCGACGGGACAGTTCGAGTACGTGCACAACGTCCGCGTGCCCGGCATGCTGCACGGCGCGGTCGTGCGTCCGCCGGCGGTGGGCGCGACGCTCGTCGGCGTCGACGAGAGCTCGGTCAGGCGCATGGCCGGCGTCGTGAAGGTGGTGGTGAAGAAGAACTTCGTCGGCATCGTCGCGCAGAAGAGGTGGCAGGCGATGCAGGCGGCGACCAGACTGAAAGCGACATGGACGCCGGGCGCGGGCCTGCCGTCGCAGCGCGACTTCTACGATCACCTGCGGCGGCAACCGTCGCGCGACGCGCTCGTCGTGACCTCGAAGGACGTGGACGAGACGCTCGCGAAGGCCGCGTCGGTCGTCAAAGCGACGTATTTCCATCCGTATCAGATGCACGGCTCGATCGGCACGTCGTGCGCGGTCGCTGACGTGCAGGGCGGCAAGGCCACCGTCTGGTCGCCGACGCAGTCCGCCTATCCCACGCGCAGCGGCGTGGCGCTGCTGCTCGGCCTGCCGGCCGACAACGTCCGCGTGATCTTCACGAGAGGCTCCGGCTGCTACGGCATCAACGGCGCCGACACCGTGTCCTACGATGCGGCGCTGCTGTCGCAGGCCGTGGGGAAGCCCGTGCGCGTGCAGCTCTCGCGCAAGGACGAGATGGCGTGGGAGAACTACGGCTTCGCGTACGCGATCGATCAGCGGGCGGGCGTCGGCGCCGACGGCGCCATCACCGCGTGGGACTACGAGGCCTGGTTCGGCTCGATGGGTGGCCGGCCCGGCTACGACACGCCGGGCAACGTCGTCACCGGTATGCTCGCGGGATTTGCGTCGTCGCCCTTCAGGCCGCAGCCGGCGGCGGAGCCGCCGGGCGCGTTCCGGAACGGCAGCAATGCGGCGCCGTCGTATGTGACCGGTCGCGTCGCCGGCAACGCTGGAGGCGCGGGGACCGTGGCGAGCGAGCGCGTCCTCACGCACACCGTGCCGTCGCCGTTCTTCACGGGGCCCCTGCGCTCGCCGTCGCGTCTGCAGAACACGTTCGCGCACGAGTGTTTCTTCGATGAAGTGGCGGCGCACGTGAAGGCCGATCCGGTCGCGTACCGTCTGCGTCACTTGAGCGACGCCAGGCTCAAGGAGGTGGTCGCGGCGGCGGCGAAGGCGGCGAACTGGAGCGCGCGTCCGTCGCCAAGGCCGAACCTCTCTCGAACCGGCGTCGCGACCGGCCGCGGCGTGTCGTGCGTGGTGTACGAGGGCGACAACGGTTGGGTCGCGATGGTGGCGGAGGTCGAGGTCGATCAGGCGACCGGGAAAGTGACCGCGAAGCGCTTTGTCGTCGCGCAGGACTGTGGTCCGATCTCGAATCCCGACGGCATGCGCAATCAGATCGAAGGCGGCGCGCTGCAGGGTCTGAGCCGCGCGCTCGGCGAAGAGGTGACCTGGGACGATCGGAAGGTGACGTCGATCGACTGGCGGACCTACCACAGCCTGACGCTGGGGTTCGACGCGCCGGTCATCGAGAGCGTGCTCGTCAATCGCCCCGACGCCGAGGCCAGCGGCGCCGGCGAGACCGCCATCACGATTGTCGCCGCCGCGGTCGGCAACGCCATCTTCGACGCGACCGGCGCGCGGGTGCGAGAGGTGCCGTTCACGCCGGAGCGTGTCAAGGCGGCGCTGGTCGCGCGGTGATGAAGATCCTTTCTGGACAGTGGCGTGCGGTGGCAGGCGCGGCGGTCGCGCTCCTTGCCCTGATCGCCGCCGTGCTGTGGTGGGAAACTTCCCACGCTGTCCGTCAGGCGCGCGTTCTCACCGACTCCGCGTCCATCATCCGCCTGACCGTCCGCCCGCTCGACCGCCCGATCCCGGTCCACGTGGACTCCATCGGCGCGCCCTCGGTGTTCCGCGACGCCGCCGTCTTTCACGGTCACCTGTTCGTCGCAGGCCCTCAGGGCCTCGTCGAGTACGACGCGAGCGGTGCGCTCGTCCGGCGCTTTCGAGCCGGTTTCGAATTGCCCGCGGCCGGCATCGTCAGCCTGACGGTCGGCGTGTTGGCGGCCCAATCGGAGCCTGAACTTCTGATGGCCACCGCCGGTGAGGGACTGCTCACGTTCGATGGCCGCCGCGTGCTTCAGGTGCGACCCGATCGGGCCGAGCAACGCAAGCTGACCGCCGCGGTCCTGCTGGGCTCCGGGCGACTGCTGCTCGGCACGGCCACGCTCGGCGTGTTCGTGTTCGACGGCCGACAGCTGACCCTCGCGCATCCGGAGCTGGCAGAGGTTGGCGTGACCGCCCTGGCCGGCACCGATGGCGACGTGTGGATCGGCACGCTCGATCGCGGCGTATGGCATTGGCATGCCGGCGGCGTCGAACGCTTCGACGAAAGCGGGGGGCTCCCTGACGCCCGGGTCCTGTCGATCGCGATCGACGGCGACCGTGCGTACGTCGGCACGGCCGTGGGCGTCGCCGAGTTCGAGCACGGCCACTACGCGCGAACGCTGGGCGCCGGGTTGTTCGCGAGCGCGGTCGCCGTCCGGCACGACACGCTGCTCGTCGGCACGCTCGACGCCACGCTGGCGGAAATCCCGCTCGGCGCACGATCTTCGCGAGGCGCGCGCCCCATCGTGCGCGACGTGCCCGGGGCCATCGAGCGCCTCATCGACGCGGACGGCACGTTGTACGCGCTGGCCGAAGACGCGCTGTACGCCGTGGACGATCGGACGAGAGGGCTGCGGCGCGTCATCGGCGCGGACGCCGGACGGCTGACCGACCGCAACGTGTCGGCGCTTGCGCTCGACAAGGTGGGCCGCCTGTGGGTCGGCTACTTCGATCGCGGCCTCGACATCCTCACAGCCAGAGGCGAGCGCGCTTCGCACGTCGAAAACGACCACGTCTTCTGCATCAATCGCATCGTGCACGACGAGGGCGGCGGCCTGACGGCGGTCGCCACCGCGAATGGGCTCGTGCTCTTCGACGCCGCCGGAGGTCCCAAGCAGGTGCTCGGCCGCGCCGAAGGTCTCATCGCGGACCACGTCACCGACCTCGTGCTGAACGCGGGACGGATGACCATCGCGACGCCCGCCGGCCTCACGTTCATCGATCCCGACGGCAGCCGCAGCACTTATGCGTTTCACGGCCTCGTCAACAATCACGTCTACGCGCTCGGCTCCTCCGGCTCGCAAATGCTGGCGGGCACGCTCGGCGGCGCGTCGATGCTCGACGACGGCGTCGTCCATGCGAACTACACCACGGCCAATTCGGCGCTGACCCACAACTGGATCACGGCCGTTGCCCGCGTGGACGAGGAGTGGTTCGTGGGTACTTACGGCGGCGGGCTGTTCCGCCTCGACGCGAAAGGCGCCTGGCATCGGTTCGAGGACCTGACGGGGCCGATCGAGATCAACCCGAATGCGATCGCGGTCACCGGCACGCGGGTCTTCGCGGGCACGCTGTCGAACGGTCTCCTGGTGTACGACCGCCAGGCTCGGCGCTGGTCGTCGTTCGACGCCGGCCTGCCCTCGATGAACGTCACGGCGCTGGCCGGCGACGGAGAGGACCTGTACGTCGGCACGGACAATGGCGTGATTCGCGTCAAGGCACACGGATTCGTGCGTCCATGAGCCGCCTTCACAGACTGGTGCTCGTTGCGGCGCTGATGTCGCCGATTCCGCTGCTGGGCGATGTCGGCGTCCTGATTCCCTCGGGCAGTTCCACGCCGAATCCGGCGATCCTCTCGCTCGACGAGATGGCGATCGACGTCCGCATCGACAACGGCGACGCGCGCGTGTCGATCCGGCAGATCTTCGCCAGCCATCGAGGCGGCGTGCTCGAAGGCGAGTACCTGTTCTCGATGCCGAATCGCGCGACGGTGTCGGATTTCGCGGTCTGGGACGGCGTCACGCGGATTCCCGGCGTGATCCTCGAGCGCCGGCGGGCGGAGGAGATCTACGAGAACCTCAAGCAGCAGCAAATCGATCCGGGGCTCCTGCAGCAGGGTGAACGGGGAACGGAGGGCGCGGCCGAGGCGACACGCACCTCCGCCTTCAGCGCACGCATCGTCCCGATTCCCGGTTACGGCACGAAGCGGCTCGAGATGGAGTACCACGAGACCGTGCCCGTCGAGAACCTGAAGTCGGTCTTCGCGCTGCCGCTCCATCCAGACGCGTACAACGCGCAGTCGGCGAGCCTGCTCACCATTTCGTTCAGCCTGACCTCCGCTCACGCCATTCAGGATTTTCAGGTGGGCAGCCGAACCTATCCGCTGCAGATCCGCGAGCGGACGCCCCACCTCGTCAGCGGCACGTTCTCCGGCAGAAACGTGACGTTCGCCGAAGACTTCGCCGTCGAGTACTCCCTCGATGCCGCGAAGGCCGACACCCTCGAAGTCGTGACGTATCGCAACCCGGAGCCGGGAGCGCCGAGCCCGACCGACACGGCGCCCCGGCCCGGCCGGGTCGAGCCGGGGTTCTTCGAGGCATCGGCTCTCATCGCCCCGATCGCCTCGGCGGATTCGACGAACGCGGCGGCGCCGCGCACGATCATCGCGTTGTTCGACACGTCGCTGTCGATGCAGTGGGAGAAGCTCGCGCGCAGCTTTCAGGCGCTCGAAGCCCTGTTGCGATCGCTGCGCCCAGCGGATCGCTTCAACCTGCTGTTGTTCAATACCGACACGACACTTTTTGCGCCCGCGCCCGTGGCCGGTGCCACCGACACCGTTGAGAAGGCGCTGGCGTTCGTCGGGGCGGGCCGGCTGCGCGGCGGCACCGACCTTCAGCGCGCGCTCGGCGCCGCCGTCGATCAGAGCCAGCTCGGCGTCGGCGATCGCTACATCGTGCTGCTCGGTGATGCCAGCGCCACGAGCGGCACGATTGCCAATACGCAGCTCGCCGCGTCCTACGCGAAACGGCGCGCCGCCATCCCATCGGCCGAGCGGCCCCGCACCTACGTCTTCGGCATCGGCGACGACGCCAACGTCCCGCTGCTCAAGATGCTGAGCCGCGACGAGGGGCTGATGGAGACGGTGCGGTCGAGCGAACCGATCGATTTCAAGATGCGGGCGTTCGTGTCCAGGATCGGCGCGCGCCCGCTCGAGAAGCTGCAGCTGACGGTCGATCCGCCCGCGAGCGTCGATCTGGTCTATCCGCTCGATCCGGTGTCGTTCGCCGGTTCCGTCGCGTCCTGGGTCGGCCGCTACGCGCAGCCGGGCGGCAACGCGACGTTCACCGCGCGCGGCGTTCGCGACCATCGACCGGTCGAGATGCGCGCGACCGCGCCGCTCGCGGCCAGCAGCGTCGAGCACGGCAGCCTGCCGCGCACGTGGGCGAAGGCGCGCGTCGACGCGCTGCTCGACAAGATCGCGAGCGATGGCGAGGACCGGGCCAGCGTCGACGAGATCATCCGGCTCGCCCGCCAGTACAAGTTCGTGACGCCGTACACCTCGTTCCTGGCGGCTCCACGGGCGCTGCTCCGGCCGCGCGTGATCAAGCCGGGCGATCCGGTGCTGCGCGTCGCCACCGACGAGTCGATTCGCTCGGTTGTCGCCCTGTTCCCGTTCGGCCTGGTGAAGCCCCTCCGGTATCTGCCGGGCGAGCGCATCTGGCAGACCCGTTTTCTCGCGCCCGCCGACATGCGCGACGGCACGTACGAAGTCCGCCTCGTCATGCGCGATCAGGCGGGGCACGCGTACCGCGAGGCCAAGAGCTTCGTCATCGCGAGCAAGCCGCCGGTGCTTCGCGCGTCGGTCGACAGGTCGAGCGCGCGGCCAGGGGAGACGATCCAGCTCCGCGCCAGCGCCTCGGCATCGACCCGCACGATCGTGGCGCGCCTCTACGGCGCGTCGCCCGTGGCACTGCGATGGGACGCGCGTGCCGGCGCGAGCACCGGCGCGCTGACGGTTCCCGACCTTCTGCCCGCGGGCCGCTATGTGATTCGCGTGACCGCTGAAGACATCGCGCACAACGTCGCGAGCCAGGAGATTGCCTTCGATGTCCTGCCGTAGCGCTGGCCGGCCCCGCCGACTCGCCGCCGCCGGCCTCATCGCGGTGGCCATCGGTGCATCGCCGTTCGTCGTGCGCGCCGAGCTGCCCGAGTGGGTGCGCAACGTCGAGGCGACCGGGCGCCTGCACGACGCGATCTTTCGCACCGTGGCGATGCCGGCCGGCCCCGTGGAGGTTCGGCGCGCCCCGGCCGACGCGCGCGAGGCGTTGACGTCTCTGCCCGGCGCCGCCGGGGACGCGCAGCTCCTGGCGTTCCGCGCCCGCGCGGCCGAAGAAATGCTGCAGCCGGTCGCGGCCGAGGCCGACTGGAAGGCGTACGCCGGCGCGTTGCCCGACGCCGCCGCCGGCCGGCTGGTGCTCGCGGATTTCTATCATCGACGCCTGCTGCCGCAGCAGGAAGCGGACGCCCTGGCGGAGGTGGCTCAGGCGTCCGATCCGCCTTCCGATCGCCTGCTGCGCGTGGCCGAGCGCCGCTCCTGGCGAACCTTCGAGCGGATCTTCGCGCTCGTCGACGCGCAGCAGCTGCCGGATGCGTTTGCCGAGGCGGAGCATCGCGCGTGGATCGCGCGATATCCGCAGGAAACGCAGCCCTACGATCGACTGTTTCACTTTCTCCTTGCGCGCGATCGCGCGGCCGACGCCGAGGCGCTGCTGAACGTGTATCAGCGCGCGTTTCCCCGTGACGAAGCCTCGCTGTTGAAGTCGCGGGCCGAGCTGGCCACCCACCGCGGGGCGATCTCCGACGCGCTGGCGGTGTACGACCGGGCCTTTCAGCCCCTCTGGGACGAGGACCTCGTGCAGGGTTACTTCGAGCTGCTCGAGCGTACGCACAGCCTCCGCGCGTTTCTGGATCGCGCGCGCGCCGACATCGCCGCGCGCCCCACCGACCTCGCCCCGGTCGCGCGGGTGTTCTATTACTATCAGCGCGCGGACAACATCGCCGCCGCCGAGCAGGCCCTGGCCGACTTCGAGGCCCGCCGGGCGCGCGCGCCGCGGACGGCCGAAGAACTGTTCACGCTCGCACGTCTGTACGAGACAACACGCAACTACAACGAGGCGCTGCGGTACGACTCGTCGATCTACAGTCTGCCCGGCGCGCGGCCTGCCGATGTCGAGCGGGCGCTGGCGAGCATCATCGACACGCTCCTGACCGCGCCCGAGCAGCCGCTGCGCTTCGGCGCCGGCGATCTTTCGTACTACCGCGACATCGCGACGCTCGATCGCTACCCGGGCTTCCTGAACGGCGTGCTGTCGCTGCTCTTCAACTCGGCCTCGCCGCGGAGCCAGTACGCCAGGCAGGAAGGCGCCGCGCAGTCGTATTTCCACCGCGGTCGCGCGGCCGATCTGCTGGCGCTCTTCGAGACGCGGTTCCCCGACTCCACGCGGCGCCCCGGCCTGAACGCCGCGCTCCTCGCCACGTATGCGGCGTACGGCGAGGCCGACGCCGTCATCGACCACGGCCGGCGGTTCCTGACGACGTTCCCGGACGCGCCAGAGCGGACGACCGTCGCGCTGTCGATGGCCGACGCGTTCGCCCGCAAGGAACAGGTCGCGGAGGAGCTCGCGGCCTACGACCGGCTGCTTCAGGAGCTGGCGACCCGGGCCAATCGCGTGCCGCTCGGCGCGAGCGCGATCCCGCAGGACGATCGCGCGCAGCCGCCATCGGCCGGCGCCCGGTCGCAGGAATACGCGCGCGTGCTCGACCGTTACATCGCCCGCCTCGTATCGCGCAAGCAGCTGCCCGATGCGCTGGCCGTCTATCGGCGCGAGATCGATCGCAACCCCGACGACCCGGGGCTCTATGCCGCCACCGCGCAGTTTCTCGAGCAGAACAACTTCACCGCGGAGGTCGAGCAGGTCTATCGGCTCGCGATCCGGCAGTTCCCGGATCCCTCCTGGCATCACCGGCTGGCGCGCTGGTATCTGCGCCATCGTCAGGCGGCCGCGTTCGAAGGGCTGACGCGCGACGTCACGCGGACCTTCGATGGCACCGCGCTCGCGCGCTACTTCAACGCCGTCGTCGTCGGCGGGCCGAGCGTCAACGCGCAGCTGTTGTTGCAGCTCAATCTCTACGCCCATGAGCGGTTCCCACATCACCTTGTGTTCGTGAGAAACCTGTTGTCGGCCTACGCCACGCGGGAGACCTCGAACCTGGCCGCGCGCGACGCGCTGCTGGGCCGGCACTGGTTCGAGGACGAGCAGCTCTCTGCGGAGTTCTTCGCGAGGTTGTCGGGCACCAACCGGCTCGATGCCGAGATTGCCGGCGTGCGCGGCATGAACAGCGCCGCAAGCGACGGCAATTGGGGGCGCCTGGCGAAGGACAATCCGCTGGCCACGCGCTTTCTCGCGGAGGCCGACATCTGGCGATCGCGGTTCGAGTCGGCCACGCCGGTCCTGAGCGCGCTCTCCGTCGAGTTCCCGGCCGACGTGGAGCTCGGTCATCGGTCCGGCTCGCTGCATCGCTCGCTCTCCTGGGCCGACGCGCGTGAGACCGACGCCGCCGTGCAGGCCGAAGGGCGGATCCACCAGTACGACCCGCGCAACACGGCGACGCTGACGACGCTCGGTGAGATCTACGCCGACCGCGAGCGATACGATCGCGCACGATCGCAGTGGGACCGTCTGACGGACATCGAGCCCGGCAACGCGGCGAGTTACCTCGAGTCGGCCACGGTGTTCTGGGACTACTACCAGTTCGACGCTGCGCTGCGGGTGCTCGCGCAGGGCCGCGCCAGGTTGAAGAACCCGGCGCTCTATGCCTATGAGGCGGGTGCGATCCATGAAGGCCTGCGCCAGCCGGAGCGTGCGATCGACGAGTACGTGCGGGGCGCCCTGGCGGGCCAGGACCAGTCGCCGGCGCAGAGCCGCCTGCTGACCCTGGCGAAACGTCAGGCGTATCGCGCGCTGGCCGATCGGGCTTCCGCGGCCGCGACCGAAGGCGACGCGCCGGCCACCGCCGCCGTCTCGCTCCGGATCGCGGTGCTCCAGGCGCAGGACCGCCGCGCCGACCTGGAACGCTTCCTCTCCTCGCTCGTCGACCGCACGTCGTCGCTCGAGTTGATGACCGACATCGGGTCGCAGGCCGAGCGGCTCGGATTCGAGGCCGTCCGCACGCGCTCGCTCGTCAGGCAGATCGAGGTGATGAGCGATCCGATCGACAAGCTGCAGCTGCGGAACGCGCTCGTCCGGCTCTACGAGTCGCGGGGCGAGCTGGCCCTCGCGCGGACGACGCTGGAAACGCTCTATGCCGAGAACCCGAGGAATCTCGGCATCGTCCGGCAGACCGCCAACTACTACTGGCGGCACGACCTTGGCCGGGAGGCGATCGCCGTGCTGACACGGGCCGCCTCCTCCGCGTATCCGGCGCTGAAGAAGCAGTTCAGCTTCGAAGCGGCGATCAAGGCGATAGAGGTCGACGACTACGCTCTGGGGCGCGAGCTGCTGACACCCCTGCTCGCCGAGGATCCCTTCAACGCCGAGTACCTCGCCGCCGTGGCCGACAGCTACGCGCGCGCGAGAGCGGATGGACCGCTGCGGGATTTCTACAAGGCGACGATCGACGCGATGCGCAACGCGCCGATGGCGGCCGACGAGCGGACGCGCCGCATCGCCGCCCTGCGCCGCGGGCTGATTCCTGCGCTCACGCGTCTGAACGACCACGCGGGCGCCGTCGATCAGTTCATCGAGATCATCAACCGGTTCCCGGACGACGAGGCGCTCCTGCAGGAGGCCGGACGCTACGCGCGTCAGCACGGGCGTACCGACCAGCTCATCGGGTACTACACCAGGACGGCAGCCGACTCGCCGCGCGATTACCGCTGGCCGATGCTGCTGGCGAAGCTCGAAACGCAGTTCGAGCACTTCCCGGCGGCGATTGCCGCCTACGCGAAGGCGGCCGCAATCCGTCCCGACCGCGCCGATCTCTACACCGCCCGCGCCGGACTGGAAGAGCGCCTGATGCGGTTCGACGATGCCATCAGCAGCTTCGGCAGGACGTACGAGCTGACGTATCACGATCGGCAGTGGATGGAGAAGATCGCAGAGCTTCGCGCGCGTCAAGGCCGGGTGGACGAAGCGACGAAGGCGCTGCGGACGGCGCTCGTCGACGGGCGCCCCGAAGGGCCGGAACCGTTGTTCGCGGCCGCGCGGCGGCTCGAGCAATGGCACATGCTCGACGCCGCGAAGCCCTTTGTCGACCAGGGCGCGCGTCTCGCCGGACCCGCGGGGTTGATCGAGGGCGGCGGCACCTACATCAGCGTCTACACTCGTCTGCGCCAGACGACGACGGCGTTCGACCGGTTGCTCGAGGCGTCGACAGAGGCGCAAGCGACAATGGGAGGCCGCAATCCGGCGCCCGTTCTGACGGCGCTGTCGGCGCGTCTCGGAGAGATGGGCGACCTCGTCGCTCGCGACTTCACGCCGGAGGAGAAGGCCGCGTTTGCGGCGTTCCTCGAACAGAGGAAGGCCGCGGCCCCACGCCCCGATCTCGATCCCATGCTGCTGACGCTGGCGGAACATGCCGGGCTTGAGGAGCTCGTCGTGCGGTGGCGCACAAGCGTGATGGAGGCTGAGCGCCGAAGTCCCTCCGCGCGTCATCTGTCGGCTCTCGTCGAGCTCCAGACCGAGCGGCTGCGTTTCGCGGATCTGGCGAAGACGCTCGAGCGGCTGGCGGATCTCGGCGGACCGCTGCAGCGACAGGCGCTCCTCGAAGCGGCCGGCGCGTACCAGAAGGCCGGCGATCCGGCCAGCGAAGTGCGGATGCTGTCGCGGGTCCCGCTCATCGACCTCCCGGCGGCGCGGCTGTCGCGTTACTTCGAGCTGCTCCTCGAACGCGATCCTCAGCGGCTCGTCACGCTCGCCCGCACGGCGCCGACCGTGATCCGTGACGCCGTGGCGAATTACGTGGTCGGTCACGGCACGGCGGACCAGGCACTCGCCGCCATCCGGGCGCGCGGCCAGGGACTGCCGCCGGTCTGGACCAACGCGTACGCGGCGCTCGTGGGTCTCCATTTCTCGCGATTCGACGCCGGCACGACCGGCGCGTTCACGTCCGTGCTGGGCACCGGCACAGTCGGCGAGCGCTTGACGCCCGTTGATCGAACCGTGCGGCTGGCGGGGGATACCTGGTTCGCCTACGGTTCCCGGTTCGGCGAGTACCTGGCGTTCTCGAAGCAACCGGGCGCCGACGACTATCTGCCGGCACAGATCGAGCGAACGCCGGCGCGATCGGACGCGTACGTGTCGCTGGCTGATTTCGAGCGGGATGAAGGCACGAGCGCGCGTGCGCTGGCCGAATACGATCATGCCGCCGCGCTGAATGCACGCCGCAGCGACGTGCATCTGCGCGCGGCGGCGATCCTCTGGCGGCTGGGCCGGCGGCCGGCGGCGATCGACCGATGGAAGCAGGCGCTGGAGGTGCTGGCCGCACCGGCGGGACGCGGCACGGTCGATACGGCGCCGCTCGTCGCCGTGCTCGATTCCCTCGGCAGCCGCAAGCTGTTGCCCGAGCTGCGCGAGCCGGCCGACAAGATGGTCCGCGGCTATGTCGCGCGCAACGGGACGTATCGCGCGGACGCGCTCCTCAGAGCCGCGTTTCGCGCGGCGGGCGACTCCGTGGCTGGCACCGATTGGCTGCTCGACCTGGGACGCGCCGCTCCGAACCCGATCGACATGCTCGCGACGATCGCCAGCGCCAGCTGGCTGCCCGACCTCCAGCGCGATCGCGTCTACGAGCGGATCGTCACGGCGAGCGAGGAATCCTTCGCGCGCCAGCACGGTGACGCGCAGCTGGAGGCGCGAGCGCAGCTCGAGCGCTGGCGCGTGCAGCGGATTCGATCGCTCGTCGACACGAAGCAGGCACCGCGCGCGAACGACTTGCTGCGCGTCCTCCCCGAGGAGACGCGGCGGCGCTTCGACGCCGACGTGACGGCCCTCGAGACGCGCATCGCGGCGGCGGATCGCACGCTCGACGCGCTCGTCGAGCGCTACACGCGCGACGAGAACCGGCCGGTGAACGTGGGCGCGTTGCGGGATGCGGCCACCGCGCTGCGCCGGGCGGGGGACGCGGCGTCGGCGCGCCGGATCATGGAGTTCGTCTACACGCGCCAGCTCGATCGCGACCAACTGGCGCCGCCGGTCTTTCTCGGCCTCGCCGAGATTCGGCTGCAGCAGGGGAACGTCCCGGCGGCGCTGGAGCTGTTGCGCCGGCTCACGCTCGTGGTCGGCGAGCCGTTCGACAACCTGGCCGCGAGCGCGGCCCTGCTCGAGCGCCTGAACCATCCAATCGAGGCGCTGGAGCTCCGGCGGGCCCGCGTGCAGGCCGTTCCGTGGGACGCGGCCGCGCAGATCGCGCTTGCTCGCACGGAGATCGCCGCCGCCCGGGATCGCGACGAGGCGCTCGGCCGCCTCGGACGGATCGCCGAGTCGCCGATCGAGCGCTACGCCGTTCGTGTCGAGGCCGCGCGCGCGTTCGCGTCGGCGGGCGGACGCCCGGGGCCCCAGCCGCGG
>Ga0082335_1006508_pt1 | contig 14976 bp, 8 predicted proteins | sample Subgrocontami58m_FD_72375 | JGI IMG/M metagenome (GOLD analysis project Ga0082335, IMG submission 72375) | Subsurface groundwater microbial communities from S. Glens Falls, New York, USA - GMW37 contaminated, 5.8 m (SPADES assembly) (version 2) ...
TGTACGGCGAGTTGTTCAAGGTGTACGGCGGGGTCTATAACGCGACGACCCGGCCCTACGGCCAGGCGATTCCGCAGCTCGGGCGGCAGGTGATCGTCACCGGGCCAGGCGGATATGTGGTCCCGGCGGCGACGGCGGTCGCTTTTCAGCGTGGCGTCGCCACCAACTATGATGGCTTCACGATGGGCTACTCGAGCGATCCCAATGTGCTTCGCGGGACGTATGAGAGTTCCCCGACCAACCCGGGCGACTTCTACATCGTGAAGATCGTCGACGGTGCCGGCCGGATCAACATCAACGACACCAATCGGCGCGACGCTTCCGGCCCCAAGGGCCGCCTCGCCAACATGCTCAACACCCTCGGCGGAGAGCTCAAGCCGATCATTGTGGGCTTGGGCGACTCCATCATGACCGCGCGCGGCGCCAACGACCCGTTGTTCGCGCCGACCCTCCCGATCAAGGACGAGAGCGATCTCCGCACCCGCCTGGCAGCGGCCCTGGGCCTCCCCACGGCGGAGCGCATGGTCGACCAGACCCGCGACTACATCAGCTACCAGGCCTGGGCCGACCCGAACGTGCTCAAGGCCCCGTTCATCGGCGCGGTGCCCGCGGTGCAGATCACCGACCCGGTGGAGTCCCGCTGCCCGATCAACATGAATACCGCTCCCAAGGAAGTGCTCGTGGCGGTCCTCAACGGCGTCAGTGCCACCTACGCCCAGCGCAATCCGGTGAGCAACGCGCCGACGATGACCACGGTGACGCTGAGCATCGCCGAAGCGCGGGCGCTCGCTGACCATGTCATCGCCTGTCGCTACTTCTACGGCGGCAACCCGGCCTTCCCGATCGGCTACCCCCACGTGGACTGGATGCACGTCTTCCAGGACACCTTCGACACCTTCACCGGCTTCTCGGGCGGCCCGGCCGTCGCACTCGCCAAGAAGGACTTGTGCAAGGCCGCGTTCTGCCCGAACACCACGATCAAGAAGTGGAACCCGGACGTGATCCTGGTCGACCCGGACGTCTCCGGCCGCACCGACTTCACCCTCCTCGACAAGACGGACATGAGGGTCATCACCACCGAGTTCTGCTACGGCTCGATGGGCTACTACGACATCGAGGTCGTCGGGCAGATCTGGGACAAGAACGCGCGCACGGTCGCGGCGCACACCCTCCGCTCCACGGTGAAGATGTTCGACGTGCTCCGCCTCACCACGCAGGAGCAGTTTGAAAAGTACCGCGTCTTCGACCCGGCGAAAGAACCGAACTGCACTCCCTCGCCGCCCTACAACGCGGGCTCGCGCTTCGTCAGCATCGTGACCCACCCCGAGTTTCCCCACGACAAGAACTACCCAATCTCCGTCGGCGCGGCGCCCTGGCCCGGTTCGGCCGTCAAACCGGCCAGGTACGACGGCCAGCTCTTGCTCAACGGCTGGGTCGACCACCGCACCACGACCAACAGCTTCCTGGTGCCGTTCAACGACGCCAAGTTTGACGGCGTGCGTGGCTTGGGCAATTTGCTCAACCAGGATCCCATGCGGCCGGTCACGAATGGAATGCTGCCGGCCTCCATCACCAGTTGGACCAACTTCTACAACTCCCAGCTCCACCCGTTCGGTGTCTACTTCGACAAGCAGTATCTCAGCGGCCAGCGCCTGCGATACGCGGAGGGAAACCTCCCGAACGGCGGCGAAGGCACGATCGAGTTCTGGATCAAGCCCGCCATCGACTTGCTGGGCGCGGGTTTCGACAACCAGACCTTCAATATGCTGGGCAACCCCTGCCGCGTCGACAACCACTACGTTCTGGCGCGCATGCGGAACCGCCAGGTCCAGGTCGTCCTCGCCAAGCCGGAAAACTCCTTCGGCACCTTCACCTTCGTCCCGTTCAGCCCGTTCTTCATCTTCATTCCGCCGAATCCCGGCGCCACGATCACGTTGACCTCGCCGATCACCAATGGGACCGGGCCCAAGGAGTGGCTGCCGCACACCTGGCACCACCTGGAGTTCAATTGGAGCGAGACCAGCGCCACCGCTCAGCTCTATCTGGACGGCGACCTCTCGGACTCCAAGCCGCTGCCGGTGGACTTCTTCCCGTTCGAGCCGGGCATGCCGCCCTCGGAGCCGTGGACGCCGGGCGGCCAGTGCGGCTTCATCGTCGGCAACGCCATGTCTCCGGACGGCAACCACGACCCCGATTTCAATCCGAACTTCGGCGTGATCGGGACGATGGACAACGTGTGCGCTCATGACAAGGTGCTCCACGCCGCGTCGTTCCCCTCGCGCTCGCGGTACCACGACGTGACCTTCTCAACCTACAATTGGGCCGTGGATACCGACACCAGCGGCAATCACGGCCTCTATCGCCGCTTGCTCCAGGAGATCAAGGACAAGGTGACCTCCCAGGGTCCGGCGACGATGTTGACGATGTCGTGCACGCACTATCACCCGCCGCACGAGCACAGCTCGGGTGACCACAATCCGGGCGGTGTGATCTCGACCGGCATCGCCCTCGGCCACGTTTCGCTGGCCCTGGAGCGGGCAGGCACGCAGTACAAGTTCTACTATGACAACTGCGCCGGCGTCGCGGCGATCGATCCGGCCACGAGCAAGGGTCTGCTCATTTCCTCCGGTCAGGAACTGGCTCTGGTGGTCAAGATGGAGATGGCCGAGAACTCCCAGATCCCGCACAACATCGGTCCCATCGTGGATGACATCACGATCACCTACACCCACGGTCCGCGCATGCTGTCGTTCCTGCAGCCCACGGACTAGTCACGGGAAAATCGCAAGTCATCGGGGGCGTCGGCGGAAGCCGGCGCCTCCGTCGTTTTCAGCCGCGCTTATTCGTTGCCAACGACCGTGACAGCGCGATACAACAGGACTTGCGAGGGGGGAGGGGTTCGTGCAGCAGAGGAGAAATTGATGAAGCGGCTTGGATTGGCGGTGATCCTCATAGCGGCGGGCGGTATCGCTTGGACGGAGCCGGTGAAAAATTCCTGGGCGAACTTCAAGCCGGGAACGACGATCACGCTCACCAACAAGATGGTGGGGAGCATGGGTCCGATGAAGTTCGAGCAGCGCACGACGATCACCAGCACGCTCAAGGAAGTGACCGAGAATGAGGTCATCCTCCACATGGTCACCGAAAACGTGCGGGTGATGAACGGTCAAGAGCAGAAACTGAAATCCAAGGAGACCGACCCGCACTATCCCCTCATGGCGGAACCCCCGCCTCAGGTCAAGCCGGCGGAAGGCGAGAAGCAGGAGACCGGCGAAGAGGAGCTCACCATCTCCAAACGGAAATTCAAGTGCAAGTGGACCCAACTCGTGCAGAAGATCGAGGGGAGCAAGGTCACGACCAAGACCTGGACGAGCGACGAGATGCCCGGTAACCTGGTGAAGATGGAGAGTTCGTCCGAAGGCAAGATGAACAGCGAGATGAAGGGCGGCGTCGTCGAGGTCGACATCAAGGAATAGCGGTAGTTCACGCCAGGAGCCGGGAGCAGGACTTCCGGCTCCGCTCGTTTTCGGTGCCCGGGCTCACCGGAGGACTGCCTTGCTTGCGGCCGGCGCCCGGCGATCGCGCATCTCCCTGCCAGGCGGCTCTGCTCGCGCTTCCGCGGATCGTCGAGGCCGCCGCGGTCAGCCGTGCAGGCATCACTCGGGCCGTGACGCGCCGCCCGCCCGCCGCTCGGCCGACCGCTCGCCGCGGTGGTTGCCTTTCTTCGCGCCCCTATTCTACTATCCGTGAGATTCTCCGCGGCGCAGCAAGACTCTGCGAGCGTCGTGCTTGCGAGGAATCACATCTTCCGCCGTTGGACAATCCGTGCAATCCGGACAATCCGTATAATCCGTAGTTCCGTCGGTTGCGGCGGCAGCCGCGCTGTGCTAGGATGCCCGCGCCCTTGATCGGAGAACCCAGCCGGGCCATGCTTGCGTCCCCCCTCGCCGAGGAGCGCCGGGTCGATCGTCCCGCCTCGCCGGCCGGCGCGCCTCCGCTCGAGATCGCGTCTCTCGCCTTCGCCCACGACGACGCCCCGGTGCTGGCCGATGTCAGCCTCTGCCTCCTGGCGGGGGAGTGCCTCGGCGTCTTCGGGCCGACCGGCGCCGGAAAGACCACCTTGCTCCGGCTGCTCGCAGGCCTGCTCCCTCCGTCGCACGGCGAGATCCGGCTCGCGGGACAGCCCGCCTCCTCGGCCGGCCGGGTCCTCCTGCCGCCCCACCGGCGCGGTGTCGCCATGGTGTTCCAGGGAGGGGCGCTCTGGCCCTACATCGATGCGCGCGGTCATCTGACCGAGGTCCTGCGCGCGCGCGGCGTCGCGCCCGCAGCGGCCTGCGATCGCGCCCAGGCCCTGCTTGCGCGCGTCTCGCTCGAGTCCCTCGCGGACCGCCTTCCCGCCAGCCTCTCCGGCGGGGAGCAGCAGCGCCTCGCCCTCGCGCGCGCCCTCGCGGCCGAACCGCGCGTACTGCTGCTCGACGAGCCGTTCGCCGCCGTCGACGAGCCCACCCGCGACCGCTTGCTGCGCCTGCTCGAGGACGTGCGCCGCGACAGCGGTGCGTGTGTGATGTACGTCACCCACGACGTGCACGACGCCCTGGAGAACTGCGACCGCGTGGCCGTCCTGCGTGGCGGTCGCATCGAGCAGGTCGACGTCCCGGCTCGACTCTACCGCGAGCCGGCTTCCAGCTTCGTGGCGACCTGCGTCGGATTCGCGTCGTTCCTGCCCGGCGTGCGCGTCTCCGCGGGGGAGTGCGTCACCCGCTGGGGGTGCTTTCCCATCTCGGGTGGCGCCGAGGGTGGGAAGCAGGGATTCCTCGCGCTCCGGCCCGAGGCGCTCCGCCTCGATCCCCAGGGCCCGCTCCGCGGGGTCGTCCTCGGTTGCGGCTTCCGCGATGGGGCCCATGCCCTGCGGATCGACTGCGACGGCCCACAGGTGCTCTGCCTGTCGACCGAGCCGCGCGCGCGGGGTGAGTCGGTGACCTTGGCCGTTCATGCCCCCGGCGTATTCGTGCTGGAGTAGGCCGATGATCCGCCGGTTCCTGGCCCTGACCCTCCTGCTCGCGGCGGTCCCGGGCTGCGATCGCGCCCAGGCCGCGACGCCGGCCCCGCGGTCTGCAGCCACCGTGCTCGGCGGTCCCGGCAACCAGCCCGGCCGGTTCGTCAAGCCCCGCGCCGTCGCCGTCGCTCCCGACGGGACGATCTGGGTCATGGACCGCTCCGGCCGCCTCCAGGCCTTCAATGACGCGGGGACTTACCTCCGCGGCTGGACCATGCGCGACGTCGAGAAGGGCACGCCGGAGGACATCGAGGTCGACGCCGAGGGCAACGTCCTCGTCACCGAGACCCACTACGCCCGCGTCACCGTGTATTCGCCCGCCGGCGAGGTCGTGCGCGAGTGGGGCTCGTGGGGGAAGGATCCGGGGCAGTTCATCTACCCGGTCGGGATCGCGATCGGGACCGACGGCGCCGTCTACGTCTCCGAGTACGGCGGCAACGACCGGGTGCAGAAGTTCGACCGGGAGGGGCGTCTCCTCCTCGCGTTGGGCTCGTTCGGCGAGGAACCAGGGCAGCTCCAGCGGCCCGAAGACCTCTGGGTTGACGCACACGATCGGGTCTGGGTCGCCGATGCCTGCAACCAGCGCATCCAGGTCTTCGACGGCAAGGACGGACGGTTCCTTTTCTCGTGGGGCGGGGAAGGGGACGGTCCGGGGAAGCTGCGCTACCCGTACGACGTGGCGGTCGCGGGCGGCGCGGGCTGGGGCTGCGAATACGGCAATCACCGCCTGCAGAAATTCACCCTGGAGGGCAAGCCGCTCGCCGTCCGCGGCTCGGTCGGCCGGGCCATCGGCGAGCTCAATTTCCCCTGGGACTTCGCGCTGGACGCCCGCGGCAGGGTCTGGGTCGCGGACACGCAGAATCACCGCGTCCAGGCCTTCCCGACCGGGGAGGAAGGGAGATGAGCTTCACCTTCCTCAACCCGTCCGCGCTGCTCCTCCTCGGCCTGATCGTCGCGGTCTGGTGGCTCTCGGTGCACAGCCTCGCGGGCCTGGAGCCATTCCGCCGCCGGTTTTCGCTGGCATTGCGGGCATCGATCGTCGCGCTCCTCGTCCTGGCGCTCGCCGAGACGCAGATGGTGCGGGAGACCGATCGGCTGGCGGTGATCTTCTGCTACGACAACTCGGAGAGCATCCCGGCCGACCTCAAGCGGGTAGCGCTCGAGTACCTCAAGGGCAAGACCGCCGTGATGAAGCAGAACGACATGGCCGGCATGGTCGTGTTCGGCGGCGATGCCTCGATGGAGCTCTCGCCCAGCCACCTGGTCTCGATCCGCTCGAGCCCGAGTTCTGTGGTGGAGACGCGCTCGACCGACATCTCGGCCGCGATCCGCCTCGCGATGGCGGCCTTCCCGGAAGGGACCCAGCGGCGCATCGTCCTGCTCACCGACGGCAACGAGAACAAGGGCACCGCGATCGACGAGGCTGAGAACGCCCGGGTCAACGGGGTGAAGGTCGACGTCCTGCCGCTGTCCTACGTCCACGAGCGCGAAGTGCTGTTCGAGAACCTCCTGGTCCCCTCGGAGGTGCAGAAGAACGAGACCTTCGAAGCCAAGATGGTGGTGAACGCGCAGCAGGCCGGCAAGGGCAAGCTGCAATTGTTCGAGAACGGCGCGCTGGTGGCGACCGAGGAGGTCGATCTCCTGCCCGGCAAGAACGTCTTCGTGGTGCCGCGCAAGATCGAGGACCCGGGCTTCTACACCTTCGAAGCCGTGGTGACGACCGAGCGCACCGAGGACAGCGTCGCCGAGAACAACCGCGCCTTCGCCTTCACGGTGATCCGCGGCGAGCCCAAGGTGCTGTACATCGAGGCGCAGGAGGACGCAGCGCACTTCCTGGCCGAGGCGCTCGCGGGCGAGAACATCAAGGTGGAAGCCCGCGGCATCGGCGGACTGCCGACCTCGATCGCCGAGCTGCAGAACTACGACTCCCTGATCTTCTCCAACGTGCCGGCGTACGACATGTCGACCGAGCAGATGAAGATGATCGCCAGCGCGGTGCGCGACCTCGGGCTCGGCTTCATCATGATCGGCGGCGACGCGAGCTTCGGCGCGGGCGGTTACCAGGGCACGCCGATCGAGGAGATCCTCCCGGTCTCGATGGACATCCCCCAGCGGAAAGTCATGCCCAAGGGCGCGCTGGCGGTGATCCTGCACACCTGCGAATTCGCCGACGGAAACACGTGGGCCAAGCACATCGCCGTGGCCGCGCTCGAGGCGCTCTCCAAACACGACCTCTACGGCGTCCTGCTCTTCGACATGCGCGGCGAGCGCTGGGCCATCCCGCTCACCGAGGCCCGGGACAAGGCCAAGATCGCCCGCGAGATTCAGACGCTGTCGCCGTCGGACATGCCCAGCTTCGACTCCACGCTGCAGCACGCCTACAAGGGCCTGAGCGAGTGCAACGCGGCCCTGCGCCACATCGTGATCATCTCCGACGGAGACCCGAGCCAGCCCGCCCAGGTGCTCGCCAACGCGATCGTCCGCGCCAAGATCACCATCAGCACGATCTGCATCAGCCCGCACTCCCCGCGCGACTCCCAGGTGATGCAGCAGCTCTCGATCTGGGGGAAGGGCCGGCACTACGACGTCTCCAACCCGCGCCACCTGCCGCAGATTTTCGTCAAGGAGGCCGCGGTGGTGCGCAAGTCGCTCATCTTCGAGGAGAAGTTCGTCCCCGCGGTGGCCTACTACAGCGAGCCGATCCGCGGCATGCTGGCGGGCGAGTTCCCGCCGCTGTTCGGCTATGTCGCGACCTCGCCCAAACCGCGCGCCGAGGTGCCGATGGTCAGCCCCAAGGAGGACAAGGACCCGCTCTTCGCCCACTGGCGTCACGGGATGGGCAAGACCGTCGCGTTCACTTCGGACTGCAAGAACCGCTGGTCCGCGAGCTGGGTGACCTGGTCCAAGTACGCCAAGTTCTGGTCCCAGGCCGTGCGCTGGTCCCTGCGCGAGACCGGCAAAGGCGACCTCCGCGTGACCACCCAGGTCCGCGACGGCAAGGGCGTCGTCACCATCGACGCGGTCGATCGCGAGGGCAAATTCGTCAACTTCCTCGACATGAATGCACGCGTGGTCGACCCGGAGTTCGCGGGCGCCGACCTCGGCTTCGAACAGACCGGCCCCGGACGCTACCAGGCGGAGTTCCCCGCCGAGCGTGTCGGCCCCTACATGGTCAACGTCGAGTACGGCGAGGCCGGCGGCGCCAAGGGCGTCTCCCGCACCGGCGTCGCCGTCTCCTACGCCCCCGAGTACAAGGACGTCGACGCCAACGAAGGGCTGCTCCGGCGCCTCGCCGAGGCCACCGGCGGCCGCGTCCTCGAGGTCGAGGACGACGTGTTCGTTCACGACTCCACCCGCACCAAGGTCCCGCAGGACCTGTGGCCGAGCCTGCTCTGGCTCGCGATTCTCCTCTTCCCGCTCGACGTGGCGGTCCGGCGGGTCATGATCGACCCGGCCGACGTGCGTAAGCTCGTCGCCAAGGTCATGGTCCACGTGCCCTGGATCGGCGGCCGCTGGCGCAAGGACAAGCCCGCGGCCGATCCGACCCTTTCCGCCCTGCTCGCCCGCAAAGACACCATGCGCAAGCAGGAGGAGCAGCGCAGAGTATTCCAGGCGACCGAGGCGGAGATGGAGCGGGCGACCCCGGCTACTTTCATGCCAGGCATGGGCCCCGGGACCGCCGGGAAGAAGCCCGAGCCCCCGGCTCGACGCGACGCACCGGCCCAGGTCCAGCAACCCGCGGCCGCAGCCGACGAGGACGGGTACACCGCGCGCCTCCTCAAGGCCAAGAAGCGCGCCATGGACGACCTCAGAAGGAAGAAGCCCGGGGAGGGTGAGTCGAAATAGCACCGGCGGTCGGTTCGCGGCCGGTCGGCGCGCGACGTTCGGCGGGTCGTGCGTCGGGCCAAGAGAGCAACGCACCGCCCGAATCGGGATCGCCCGGATTGAACGCACTCGAGAGTCGGAGCAGGGATCATGAATGTCCAGGAAACGGTCGCGCAGTTCCGCACGGACTTCCAGAGCCTGCGCAGGGAGATCGGCAAGGTCATCGTCGGCCACCAGGAGATCGTCGACGGCGTGCTCGTCTGCATGTTCTGCAGCGGCCACGCGCTCCTCGAGGGCGTGCCCGGTCTCGGCAAGACCATGCTCATCCGCACCCTCTCGCAGGTGCTCGACCTCAACTTCTCCCGCATCCAGTTCACCCCCGACCTGATGCCCGCGGACATCATCGGCACCAACATCGTGATGGAGACCGACAAGGGGGCGCGGATGTTCCAGTTCCAGAAAGGGCCGATCTTCTCCCAGATGGTGCTGGCGGACGAGATCAATCGCGCCACCCCCAAGACCCAGTCGGCCCTCCTCGAGGCCATGCAGGAGCACAGCGTCACCGTGGGCGGAAAGACCCACCGCCTCCAGGAGCCGTTTTTCGTCATGGCCACCCAGAACCCGATCGAAATGGAAGGCACCTACCCGCTCCCCGAAGCCCAGCTCGACCGATTCTTCCTCAAGCTGCTCATCCGCTTCTCCGCCCTCGGCGAGCTCAAGGAGATCCTCAACCGCACCACCGAGAACGTGAAGCTCGAGCCCGCCAAGGTGTTGAACGCGGAGCGGATCATCGAATGGCAGCGCCTGGTTCGCGACACCGTGGCCGCGCCCCCGATCAAGGATTACGTCGCCCGCCTGATCCTCGCCACCCATCCCCGCACCGCCTTCGCCCCCGAGATCGTCAACAAGTACGTGCGGTTCGGCTCGAGCCCGCGCGGGGGCCAGGCGATCCTGCTCGCATCGAAGGTCTACGCCCTGCTCGATGGACGCTACAATGTGGCCTTCGAAGACGCAAAAAAGGCCGCCTTCCCGGCGCTGCGCCACCGGCTGATCCTCAACTTCGAGGCGGACGCGGAAGGCGTGGCCTCGGACACCGTGCTCGAAGGGGTCCTGCAGCACCTGCCCACCGAATCGACCGAAGCGGTGGGGGCGAAGAAGTGACCCAGCCCTCGGCCACCGCGCTGCTCGACGCCGACTTCATGTCGAAGCTGGACCAGCTCAATTTGGTCTCGCGCAAGATCTTCACCGGCCGCATGAAGGGGGAGCGGCGCAGCAAGAAAAAGGGCTTCAGCGTCGAGTTCGCCGACTACCGCGACTACGTCGCCGGCGACGACCTGCGCTTCATCGACTGGAACATCTACGCCCGCCTCGACAAGCTCTTCCTCAAGCTCTTCTACGAGGAGGAGGACCTCCACATCTACGTCCTGGTCGACGGGAGCGAATCGATGTCGTTCGGTTCGCCCGCCAAATTCGACTACGCGCGCAAGGTGGCGGCGGCGCTCGGCTACATCGGGATCTCCAACACCGACCGCGTCTCGGTGCAGGCGCTTTCGGCCGACGGATTCCAGGTGTTTCCGCTCGCCCGCGGCAAGCGCATGGTCTGGAAGATGTTCGACTTCATTTCCGGCCTCAAGTGCGCGGGCGGCACCGCCCTCGCGCACAGTTGCCGCCAGTTTTCCCTGCGCAACCGCGGCAAGGGCGTGCTCGTCATCATCTCCGATTTCTTCGACAAGAACGGATACGAGGATGGGCTCAAGCAGTTCCTGGTCGGCAGCATGGACGTGTTCGTCCTGCACCTCTTGGCGGCCGAAGAGGTGGATCCGGTCATGGTCGGCGACCTCCGTCTCATCGACGTGGAGGACGCGGACGTGGCCGAGGTCTCGGTCACCGCGGGTCTCTTGAAGTCCTACAAGCAGAACCTCGCCGTGTTCTGCGAGCGGCTGAGGGAGTACTGCACCTCCCACGGCTTCAGCTACCTGTTCGCCAGCACCGCCGTGCCGTTCGATCAATTGGTGCTCAACTACCTCCGCCGCGCGGGCATGTTCAAGTAGGGCACGTATGGGACAATTCCTCGATCCGGCCGCATTCGGCCTCCTCGGCCTGCTGCCGGTCATCGTCGTCTTCTACATCCTCAAGCTGAAGCGGAAGCAGTATGTGGTCTCCTCGACCTTCCTCTGGAAGAAGAGCGTCGACGACCTGCGGGTCAACGCGCCGTTCCAGAAGCTGAAGCAGAATCTGCTTCTGTTCCTCCAGCTCCTGATCCTCGCGCTCGCCGTGTTCGCGCTGGCGCGGCCCTTCATGAAGCTGCGCGGCTTCGAGGGGCAGAGCCTGATCCTCCTCATCGACACCTCGGCGAGCATGAAGGCAACGGATGTCGAGCCGTCCCGGATGGAGGCGGCCAAGCAGATGGTGATCGAAATGGTCGACGACATGAGCCGCGGCGACAAGATGATGGTCATCACCTTCGACGTCAAGTCGGCCACCGTCTGCTCGCTCACCACCGACCGCGGGCTCCTGAGGAATGTGATCGGCACGCTCGAGGCCAAGGACACCCGCACCAGCATCCACGAGGCGCTCTCGATCGCCGCCGCGGCCGCGGCCACTCAGGACTGGCCCGAGATCGTGATCGTGAGCGACGGCCGGTTCGCCGATCTGCCGTCCGACTTCGACACGCGGGCGAAGCTGAGCTTCGTCTCGGTCGGCCGGCGCGGGCACAACGTCGGCATCGTCGGCCTCGAGCCGCGCAAGAACATCGATGTCGGCCAGGACTACGAGGTCTTCGCCAAGGTGCAGAATTCGACCGCCAACGACTTCCGCGGCGTGGTCGAGTTCCACGTCAATGGGCAGTTGGCCGACGCCAAGGAGGTGCAGGTCCCGAAGGGCGAACGGGTCTCGGTGCTCTTCGACCGGCCGGGACTGACCGACGGAGTGGTCCAGGCGAAGCTGACGGAAAAGGATGACCTGGCCGTCGACGACGAGGCCTGGATCGTCCTCGCCCCGGACCGCAAGACCACGGTGCTCCTGGTCACCACCGGCGGGAATTACTTCATCGAGAAAGTGCTCGACAAGGACCAGACCCTGCGGCACGAGCGGATCACACCCGAGCGGTACGAGTCGCTGTCCGCGATCGACCGGGAGAAGTTCGACTTGATCGTCTTCGACGGCGCGACGCCCTCGCGCCTGCCGGACGAAGGACGGTACCTATTCCTCGATGCCGTCCCGATCGAGCTCGGCTTCGAGGTGACCGGGGAGATGGAGGGCACCGGCATTCTCGATTGGTCTCGGGCCCACTCCGCCAATCGGTTCGTGAGCTTCGCCAATCTGCAGGTCAACCGGGCGCAGATGGTCAAGTACCCGAAGTGGGCGGAACAGATCCTGGAGGCCGAGGGCGGTCCGCTCATCCTCTCCATCGACCGCGGCCAGACCCGCGCGTTGGTGACCACGTTCGATCTTTTCGAGAGCGACTGGCCCCTGCGCCTTTCGTTCCCGCTCTTCGTGGCCAACGCCATGCAGTGGCTCGGCGGCCGCGACCGCCTGACCGCGGGCGAGCAGGTGGCCACCGGCGACCTCTATTCCTTCATCCCGGACCGCGGCGTGCAGGCGTACACGCTCACCCTGCCCGGCGGCGACACGACGACCCTGCCGGTGGGGGAGGAGCGCCGGTTGCTCTTCGGGGCCGCGGACCGCGTCGGCCTCTACGTGCTTTCTGCGCCGGAGCAGCAGGACCGCTTCTTCGCCGCCAACCTTCTAGATGCGAACGAGACCAACAGCGCGCCGCGCGACTCGTTCCAGGTCGGGGGACAGACGGTGGCCGGAACCAAGGAGCCGGTGGAGGCAAATCGCGAGGTTTGGCATTGGCTCCCGGCGGGGGGGCTCCCCCCGGGGATGGCCGAGTGGTACATCTACCACCGGCGGGGGTTCATCTAGCCCGGATGATTCACGAGCAGCTCCGCCGTTCTCGAATAACCCGGCTGCAACCGGCCTTCCAGGCCAGTTGCCGCTGGATACGCCCCGCCCAGCGCGCAACACGCGGTGTCGCGCGCCAGTCGGCCCGCGGCCCGGCTGCTATCGCAGCACTGAGTCAGGCTCACCTCGGCGAAGACCCTCACGGTCCAGAAATCCCTTGATGCACGGGCGACCGCGCGTATAATCAATGCCCTCGAGTCGCCTTCTGGGGCGTGGTGTAACGGTAGCACGACAGACTCTGGATCTGTCTGTATAGGTTCGAATCCTATCGCCCCAGCCATTCTCCCGAGCCCCGCCTGCCCCTGATCTGCTGGGTTCCCATTGCCCTTCGCTCGTCTCGTCCCCGGCGCCGAGTACGCGTGACGGCTGCTACTTCCCCATCCGCTCGCGCATTCCCGCCCACCGGGTGTCCTCCCGCAACGCCGACCGGTCCGGATCCCGCGCGCCCTGGTATTCGTCGATCCATCCGTGGTCGATCGCCAGTCGATCCACTCCATTGCGAGATAGGGACGGCCGTCCGCCCAAGGACGCGGCGGACAGGGCGGGAGGCAGCCCGGAGGAGTCCGATCGGGTCTCGGTCGGACTCGTGGATCGGTTCAGCGGCTCGGGTTCTCAGACAGAGCCTATCGTCCGCGTGCGGCGAGCCACGCATTCCAGGCCGCTGGTTCGGCGGGCAGGGGGACCCCGGAGAGCAGCTTGAGCGCCGTGTGGGCCGACTCCCGGACGCGCGGGTCGGGGTCCTCGAGCATGCCGGCCAGCGGGCGCATTTGGTCCTTGCAGCGCAGGACTGCGCAGGCGAGGGCCGCCTCCACGCGCACCGAGTCGTCGGCATCCCCGAGCAACGCGGCGAGGCGAGGCTTCAGCTCCCGGTCCATGTGATAGCGCAGCACGCCGAGCGCGGCGGCGCGGAGCGGGCCCGCTCCGGAATCGAGCAGCGCCCTGGCCAGGGGCCGCACAACGGCGGCGTCGGCGATCCCCGCGGCGAACAGCAGCGCCCCCGACTGCGTGGGCGACAGGGAGGCGAGCACCGTTTCCAGGGAAAACCCCGCGACGGATTTCTGGCGCCGGAACCAATCGGCGAGACCTCGGTGGGCCGCGTCGCTCCCGAACGGGTCGTCGTCCTGCGCGGCCGCTTCGAGCATCGCCTCGAGCGCCCCGGCATCGTCCCACGCACCGAGCGCGGCCAGCGCGGCAATGCGCACGGCGACCGCCTCGTCCGAGATCAGCGCCAGGACTTCCTGCAGCCCCTCGGCATTTGCATCGCGGGCGAGCGCGGCGATCCGCGCGACCCTGTCCTCGGCGGACTCGGAGAGCGCGACGGGCGGAAACGGACCTGCTGCCGCGGGATCGGTCTTCGGCTCTGGCTCCTCCCGGGATTTCGCGGGGTCGGAAAGGGGCGCGGGGGCTGCGTCGGCGTCGACGGCCGCGGGCGTGTCGCGCTTCCGCGTCACCCGATCCACCTCGGCGGCGGGGACCTCGATCACTCCCAGCTCGGTCGTCAGGGACCACTGCCGGGCGCCCGGTTCGATGCGCGAGGCCTCGATCACGCGCCCGTTCTTCAGCACCACCTCGTCGGCCGCCAGCGGCGCGCCGGCGAGAACCAGCGCCGCCAGGGACATCAGGGTGATCGAGTTGGACTTCATGGTCTGCTCTCCGGATTGGCCCCCGTTCGTTCTCCCCTGGAGTACGATCTCTCCATTTCATCGCGGCGCGCGACGAAACTCCTGAGTGGACTCCACAAGCGGCGTTGGGGCCCATTTGCATGCGGCCCCCGGCGCGCCAGGTTGCGTCCCGTTCACTTCTTGCCTCCGCCGCTGCTCGGTCCGCCGCCGACCCGCAGCGAGCCCTTGCCTCCGGTGTCGGGGCTGGTGCTCAGGCCGCTGCCGCTCCCCGGGGCGGCGGCCGGCATGCTCGGGGTGTAGTCGAGGGCCGCCCCGTTGGGCTGATAGGCCACCAAGGGCGAGATCTCCACCCAGCCCTGGGAGCGATAGGTGGGCGGCGGGAGCTGCAGCGAGCTGATGAGTCCGAGCAGCCCGGCGATGGCGCGGTCCAGGTGATTCTGGTTGTACTGCACGTGAACGTTGCCGTCGAAGTCGATTTCCGCCAGCCCGTCCTGCGGGTCGCTGCCG
>Ga0082335_1006510_pt1 | contig 14973 bp, 16 predicted proteins | sample Subgrocontami58m_FD_72375 | JGI IMG/M metagenome (GOLD analysis project Ga0082335, IMG submission 72375) | Subsurface groundwater microbial communities from S. Glens Falls, New York, USA - GMW37 contaminated, 5.8 m (SPADES assembly) (version 2) ...
AGAACCATCGAGACCCTGGAGACCGCGATCGCCGACGCCTTCCATGCGTTCACGCCGCAAGAATGCGCCAACTACTTCGCCGCAGCAGGATATGGTTCAGCTTGATCAGAATCTGCTCTAGGCGGCTGCTTGTGCGACGCAAGAGGCAGAAATGACCTTGAACAAAGAGCAGTTTCTAGCCTCGATCAAAGAGCCGGAATACGTAATCGTCTCGCCTGAAATGGAGGCGGCTGGCGTAGATCGTCTAGAGGAATTGGCGTCGTCGCTCTTCACAGATCGCCGACATCTGGTTCATGCGATTTATTGCGCCATGGAGTATGAGCGGCGATCAACCAAATAGCTCTACTTGTCGGATCATCTTCTCCAGATGGACTAGAGTGAGATCGCCGATTGCAGAAGGCGTTGTAGCGGTTACTGGTTGTCCCAGATGCAATGTCGGGCGCGGGAATGTCACGCCTTTGTTCACGACATCTAGAACCTCGACGTGCGGAAACACGACCTCGAACCCTCCCAATATTGCGTAGGGTTTGCCAATCTTTTTTGCGGCCTCGTGCACCTGTGCCATTTCTTCCGGGCTTGCATCGGTGATTGGAGTAGCGCGGCCAGGATTGGTTGCCGCTATCTCTTGAATGGAGTGGTGCGTCGAATCTTTCGCTTGTCGGACATATCGCAACAGCTGGTCTTTTTTCCATTCGTGGACTTGAATGCCCCACCAGTTTTTTCCCTTTGGGGTGGCGTTGGCCGCTTGCTCCAGTCTGGTAAAGACTCTGTTGGCGTTGTCTAAGAAGGCCAACCAATGACGTTCGATGGAGGGAAAGTCATTCGAGGCCCTCAGGTCCGCCAATTGCCTCTGAGCGTGCGCAAAAGCTGTGCGAGCCTTCTGCATAGCCTTGTCGTGCACAATTCCAATCCCTTGTGATAAAATCGAGCCATGGCAAAGCCTGACCCAACGAAAGACCCTGAATTCCAGAAGGTCGTGCGCCACTTCCTGACCACGCCGCCGCGGCCGCATAAGCCTGCGAAAAAGGCGCGCCAGAAGGCCGTGCCTCGCAAGAAACCAACCAAATAGGTTGCGAGAATCAGAGAATACCACTAACCGGCTATCGGTTCAATCAAGTACATAGTTGCCCAATCTTTGATCGCGGTGCCTGCCAAGGTGGCCTTATCGAGACCGGGGGCGGGCATGATCGCCGCGGGGGGCAGGGGCGCGGGGGTCCCCGCCGGAGAGGGTTCGCCTGAGTGGCAAGGGTGCGCCCTGGAGCCGCGGGACCGGCCTTTAGATGGAATCTCGCCGGAGAGGGCTTCAGAAGGCGAAGGGCCGGCCGGCGCTTATTGCCGCGGGCCGGTATCGTCCATCCTTTTGGTGGCCGGGTCGATCGTGCAGTTCTTGCTCTGCGCCGTTTCTGCCAGAACCTTCTGGTCACCCTTAGCCTTAAGATAATTGCTGCGGTAGGCGGTGGCGGCAATCAGGACGCCGAAGGTGCTCTGTTCCGCTCTCTCGATCAGCACCTTCAATTCCTGTTCGCGCTGTTGCGCCGCCACGGTTGCCTTGGCCAAGTCGGCGCAGCTGAAATAGTCGTAGCTGCCCGGCGCGGTGAAGAACATTTCCACGGACCCGGCCCCGCAGCCCGAGACCAGCGCCGCCAGCAGGAAGACACCGCAGGCGCTTCTGCCGATATAAAACTGGGCTTTCATGTGGGCCGCTGATCGCGAGGATTTGGCATGGATGAGAATATTTATCCCGTTGCGCCCATGGATTTTTCCACAAAGGCCAAGAGGTTGCCACCAGGGAACAGATATCCGGCGATGCCGGCGGCGCGCGCCGCTTGCAAGTCGGTATCCTGATCGCCGATGAGAAAACTGCGTCTTTGCTCGACCGGCCACGCGCGCATCAGATCGAGGATCATCCCAGGCCCCGGCTTTCTCCAATCAGAAATCCGACGATAGGCCTCGATAGGTGCGTCGGGGAGGTAGGGACAATAGCGAACGTCATCAATTCTTGCTCCCTGTGCGGCGAGCTCATGTCGCATCCAATCATGCAAGGCTTGGACGCCTGCTTCGGTGTAATAGCCGCGGGCGACGCCAGATTGATTGCTGACGACAAAAACAAAGTAACCGGCCTCGTTGAGACGGCGGATCGCGGACGCTGCCCCTGGCATCCAGCGAATGCGGTCTGGGGTGCCGATATGGTCGTCGTTGTAGTTGATGACACCATCTCGGTCGAGAAAGGCCGCGGGCCGCGCTGTGCTGATGGCCGCCGTTTCCACCAATCAAGCCTTCGGGCGGGACGCTGCGGGGAACATCTCTCGCTCGACGATGCCGCAAATGGCGTGATACGCGGTGAGGTGGACTTGCTGGATGAGCGCCGTCTCCGTGGACGGCACTGCGAGAAACAGATCACACAGCGCGCGCATCTCGGTGCTGTTTGCCCCGCTGAAGCCGATGGTCGTCAGTCCGATCTCGCGCGCAGCTTTCAGCGCGGCGAGCACATTGGCCGAACGGCCGGAAGTCGAGATCGCGACGAACACGTCGCCCTTTCTTCCGAGGCCGCGAACCTGGCGCTCGAACACGTGCTCGTAGCCATAATCATTGCCGATGGCGGTCAGCACGGACGTATCAGTCGTCAGCGCAATGGCGGGCAGCGGATGGCGATCCATGGCGAAACGAGACAGAAATTCGGCGGCGACATGTTGCGCATCAGCCGCGCTGCCGCCGTTGCCGGCGAACAAAAGCTTGCCGCCTGCGCGCAAGGTCCGAGCAAGATGGTCGGCAATCGCGCCGACGGCTGCAAGGAGTTCTCGATCCCGTGCGACCTGCTCAATAAGCTGGCTCGATCGGCCGAAATAACCTTGAACTGCCTCGATATCCGCCATAAGGGTCCCCGTGCGCCGAAGTCATCAGGCGCGGCGCCGTCGTACCGGTTGCAAAGCTCTCATGCAAGGTCGGCGGCGACTGCAAGATATTTGGTCAATATACGCCTAAGATGCCTCCGGGCCTTGCAGGTCTTGGGGCGGAAAAGTCTTGTTGGGAAATCTTGCAGAGCGATTGATGGTCTTCGCGATTTCCCGGAACGGGCTTGCCGGCAAATTGCCGTTCGATGACGAGAATATAATCGCCCCTCGGCACCTCGAATACCAGCTTTCCCTCTTCCTTTTGGCCCGGCTTTATCCGGAGATGGACATCCGTCGTTGATTTTTGTTTGTCGCCCGGTTTTTCCAGACGCGCGCCATTGGCGACGCCGCCAGTCTCCCTTGGCGTATAACTGAAGCCATTCTTGCCAAGCAAGGCGTATTCAACCGAATAGAGGATGCCCTCGCCAGAGTTGCTGAGGGCAAGCGGCCATTTTGTAGCATTTTCAAAAACGAGCTCAATAGTGACATTTGATGTCTGATTTCTTGACCCTCGCGGACCGCTCCAAGAGATCTTTTTGGCCTGCACCAAGAAATTTTTGAAGAGCTTAGCCGGCTCGCCGCACGTGCGGGGGACGTTGACATCGCCGACATCTTCAAGAATCTGCGCGCCGCAGGCAGACACCAAGCATGCTGTCAGCGTGAAAAGCGCGAGCCTTGGGGATAGCATGACGCGTCACCGCGGTGGCGAGCGAGATTGGATAAACTGTCGGACGATTTCGGCGACACGGTTGGCCGGAATATCGCCCGTGCGCCGGTGACGCACATTTCCACAGCCCGGTTTGCCGCAGGCCGGGCAGGGCACATCGCGAGACGGCTCGATTACGGCGGCGAGCGGGTTGAGCGGCGCCCAGAGCCGGGGGTCCGTGGGCCCGAAAATGCCGATCGTCGGCGTGCCGACCGCCGCCGCCGTATGCATCAGTCCGGAGTCGTTGGACACCGCGACGTCGGCTGCTTTAAGCGCGAGGATGGCGTTGCGCAGGTCGGGACCGGTCAAGTCATGCGCCCGATCGCCAGCGTGCCTGATGATCTCGGCGGCGAGCGACTTTTCCTGTGGTCCGCCCAATATCCAGATGGTGGCACCCTGCTGGGTAAGCTGCCGCGCCAGTTCGGCGTAATGCCTGGTGGGCCAGCGCTTGCCCGGACCAACCGCGCCGGGCGCAAGCGCGACGATTGGAAAGCTATCGGCTGCTCGGCCATTGCGTGAGCGCCACGCCGCGACCTCCGTGGGCGGCACGACAAGCTCAGGCAGTGGCCAGTCGGAGGGCAGCGGCGCGCCTTTCGGCAGCGCCAGCGCCGCGCAGCGGTCGATCATGCGCGGAAGCCGGCGTTCGCCCCAGCGCAGGTCGTTGAGCAGGAAGAAGCGGCCTTCGCCGACAAAGCCTACCCGCTCAGGGATACCCGCGAGGAATGGCGCCAGTGCCGATTTCCAGGTGCGCAGCATAACCAGCGCCGTGCCGTATTTTTCCGCCCGCAGCCGCTCCGCCAGCGCGCGATATTCGCCAAGCGGAAGGCGGCCGCGCGGCAGATTCCAGACAATGCCCCGGCGCAGGCCGGGCATGTAATCGAGCAGCGGAGCGCACAGCGTGGTAGCGAGCATATCCACCGGCCGGTCCGGCCAGCGCGCGTGCAAGAGCTTGATCACCGAATGGCAGCGGACGAAATCCCCGATCCACATGTAGGGCACGATGAGCACGGGACTTCGCGCGTCCGAGGATAAAGATTCCTCAGTGGCCTCTGCCGCCATATATAATGAATTACTATTCATTTGTTTTAATGAATTGAATAAAGATTCATTATAGTCAGGCTCAATTCTAACGCGGGCTGCATAAAGACGGACCCAGTTCTTACGTGCCGTGAACAGTTGCAAAGCCACCTCATCACGGCAAGGCATTCGTGCCTAACTCGCTGTAGGGTAGCCGGAGAGCGGGCGGGAGTGTGCTGTGGGCCAAAAGCCGGCTACGCAGCGTTTACCCCGCCCCGGCCCTTAGGTTGCGCCCCTGGACATCCTGAGGCAAAGGTTTGCCACACAGCCCGGGATGGCGGGGTACGGCGTCTATGTTGCTGATTACCGGCGGGGCCGGGTTCATCGGATCCAACGTGGTGGCGGGCCTCAACGAGGCCGGACGCAGCGATATCGTCGTCAATGATCTGCTGGGATCGGACGGCAAGTGGAGAAACCTCGGCAAGCGGCAGCTCGCGGATTTCGTGCCGCCCGGCGATCTCTTTCGCTGGCTGGATGGCCGCAAGCTCGACGGCGTGATCCATCTCGGCGCCATTTCCGACACCACCGCGACCGACGGCGATCTGGTCATGGAGACCAATTTCGTCCTGTCGCTGCGGCTATTGAATTGGTGCACGACCACGCGCACGCCTTTCATCTATGCTTCGTCAGCCGCCACCTATGGCGACGGCGGCGAGGGGTTTGGCGACGACTGGTCTTTGTCGGCGCTGCGGCGGCTACGGCCGATGAACCTCTACGGCTGGAGTAAGCATCTCTTCGATCTCGCCGTGGCCGAGCGTCATGCCAAGGGCGAGCAGCTTCCACCGCAATGGGTGGGACTGAAGTTCTTCAATGTGTTCGGGCCGAACGAGTATCACAAGGGCACCATGGCCAGCGTGCTTTGCCGCGTGTTCGACCAAGCCAAAGCGGGAGTGCCGGTACGGCTATTCAAGTCGCACCAGGCAGGGATTGCCGACGGCGACCAGCGCCGCGATTTCATTTATGTGGACGACGCGGTAGCGGTGACGCGCTGGCTGCTGGAAACGCCCACGGTCTGCGGTATTTTCAATGTCGGGACGGGGAAGGCGCGCAGCTTCCGCGACATGATCGCCGCCATGTTCGGGGCATTGGGCCGCGCGCCGAATATTGAATACGTGGACATGCCTCCCGCAATCCGCGGCAATTATCAGTATTTCACCCAAGCCGAGGTCGATAACCTGCGCAAAGCAGGCTACAACGCGGGCTTCACGCCGCTGGAAGCCGCCGTGGAGCACTATGTGACCGGCTTTCTCGACCGCGCGGACCGTTACCGGTAGGGCGATGTTCGACTTCGACAAAGAACTTGCCGATCTTCGCGGACAGACGGTGCTTTGCATCGGCGACCTGATGCTCGACGATTTTGTTTATGGCGAGGTGACGCGTATCTCGCCGGAAGCGCCGGCGCCGGTGATCGCTGTGCAGCGGAGCGAAACCACCATCGGCGGTGCCGGCAATGTCGCGCGTAACCTCGCCTCGCTCGGGGTGCGCTGCGTCTTCGTCGGAGTCATCGGCGAGGACGACGCGGGCCGCGCCTTGACGGCAGCTTTGCAGGCCGAGCCGCTGATTGACGCTCGTCTCGTCATCGATGCATCACGCCCGACGACGCGCAAGGTGCGTTTTGTTTCCGAACATTATTCCACGCATCTGCTGCGCGCCGACTGGGAGCTTGCCAAGCCGGTCGCCAAGGACAAGGAGCAGGCGCTGATCGACCATGCACTTGAGGAGTTGCCGCGCGTTGGCGCCGTTGTGCTGTCGGACTATGCCAAGGGGGTGCTGACGCCGCGCGTCACCCGCATGGTGATAGATGCGGCCAATAAGGCGCGAAAACCGGTCATCGTCGATCCGAAGGGAACAGATTACTCCGTCTATCGCGGCGCGACGCTGATTACGCCCAACCGCCAAGAACTTGCGGCGGCGACGCGCAAGCGCGTGGACAGCGAAGCGGAAATCGTAGCCGCCGCGGCGGAGCTTGCAAAGCTGGTCGAGAGCAAAGCCGTGCTGGTCACGCGCAGCGAAGACGGCATGACACTTTTAGTGACGGGCGAAGAACCAGTCCATGTGGCGGCCTATCCGGTGAAGGTGCGCGACGTTTCCGGCGCGGGTGACACCGTGGCGGCGGTGCTTTCGGCCATGCTGGCGGCAAAGGCCGGGTTCGAGGCCGCCATGCGCGCGGCCAATGCGGCAGCGGCGGTCGCGGTGAGCAAGCGCGGCACTGCCACAGTCTCCGTGCCAGAGCTGCGCGGGCGCATTCTTCCGGCGGCGGCTCTCGCGGCGGAAGAAAAGGTCGTGTTCGATTGGTCGCTGCTCGACGAGCGACTGGGCGAATGGCGCCGCCAGGGACTTCGGATCGGCTTCACCAATGGCTGCTTCGATCTGCTGCACCCGGGCCATATCAAGGTTCTCACCGCGGCGAGGCCTTTGTGCGACCGGCTGGTGGTCGGGCTCAACAGCGACGCCTCGGTGGCACGGCTGAAAGGCGAGGGGCGCCCGGTGCAGGACGCGCATGCCCGCGCGGAAGTGCTGGCGGCACTGGCAGCGGTGGACCTCGTCGTCGTGTTCGAGGAAGACACGCCGCTGAAACTGATCGCCCGCGTGCGTCCCAAGACGCTCATCAAAGGCGGCGACTACCGCCTCGATCAAGTGGTTGGCCGCGAGCAGGTAGAGGCCGATGGCGGTGAGGTGGTGCTGGTGGATATCGTCCCCGGTTTCTCCACCACCGATCTGGTGAAGCGCTCGCGCACGGCCGCCAAGCGTTAGCGCCGCCAACTCGGACAAGGTTCAGCCGCCGTGCGCGCCATTTTTCCGCCTGATGATGAAATGCTGATGGTGCGCAAATTCTTCGGCAACAAGCCCGCCGGCTTTTTTGTCGAAGTCGGTGCCAACGACCCGGTGCAGGATTCACAGACGTGGCATCTGGAACAAGCGGGCTGGGGCGGTCTTCTGGTCGAGCCGCAGCCGGATCTGGCGGAAAGGCTGCGCCAGACGCGCAAGGCCAAGGTTTTCGCCGTCGCTTGTTCGTCACCGCAGCACGCCGGCGGAACGCTGCCGCTGCATGTCGCCGGGCCGTTCTCGTCCTTCGATCCGGCCCTGATGGTAGCAGGGGTGAAGCCGTCGGCGCCGATCCAGGTGCCGGTGCGGACGCTGGATTCTCTTTTGAGCGAGGCGGGCGCGCCCGCTCCGATCGATTTTCTGTCGGTTGACGTGGAAGGACACGAGATAGACGTGCTTTCCGGATTTGATTTCACGCGCTGGCAGCCACGGCTGATCCTGCTGGAGGATCACGTGGTCAACCTGACGAAGCACCGCTTCATGCAAGACGCAGGCTATCGGCTTGTCCGCCGGACCGGGCTGAACGCCTGGTATGTGCCGCCGGATCAGGCCTTCCCGCTGGGCTGGTTGGGGCGCTGGCAGATGCTGCGAAAATATTATCTCGGCCTGCCGTTCCGTATCCTGCGCGACATCTTGCGGCGCCTGCGCGGCCGGATCTGATTGCCGGTCGCGCCGCGCTCTGGCGCGTGAGGGAAAAAAATGGTTCACATGACCGTCCCCAGGAATAATTCGAGGCTGCGGTGCCGCGCCTGAGCGCCATCATCATTACCAAGAACGAGGCCGCCAATATCGCGGATTGCCTCGACAGTCTCGCCTTTTGTGACGAGCGCATCGTGGTGGATGGCGGCAGCAGCGACGACACAGCGCGGATTGCCCAAGCAAAGGGCGCGCAGGTCGTCGCCGCCCCTGACTGGCAGGGCTTCGGCCCGCAGAAGAATTTGGCCTTGTCGCAGGCCAAGGGTGATTGGGTACTCTCCATCGACGCCGACGAGCGCGTGAGCGCGGCGCTAGCCGAAGAGATCAAGCAGGCGATGGCCGAGGGCCGCGCCGACGGCTACGAGATGCCGCGGCGATCAAGTTTCTGCGGCCGGTTCATGCGTTTCTCCGGCTGGTATCCTGACTATGTGCTGCGCCTCTTTCGGCGCGGCAAGGCGCATTTCTCCAATGCTGCCGTGCACGAGCGCGTGATCTGCGCGGGCAAAGTGGCGCGGCTGAGCGAACCGCTGCTGCATTTTCCCGTGACGCGGCTGGAGGATGCGCTGTCGCGCATGGACCGCTATTCGACCGCGGGCGCGGATATGCTGGTGGAATCTGGGCGCCGCGTATCCTTCATGAGCGGGATTATGCACGGACTTTGGACGTTCCTGCGCACTTATTTTTTCCGTGCAGGCTTCCTCGATGGGCGCGAGGGCTTTCTGCTGGCCGTGGCCAATGCAGAAGGAACCTACTACCGCTACATGAAGGCGTGGCTCAGAGGGCGGCGCGATGGCTGAGCTGATCTCCGTCATCATCACCACCTATAACCGCGAAGACGCGCTCGGCGCGGTGCTGCGCGCGCTGGCGCGACAGATGGATCGGGATTTTGAAGTGATCGTTGCCGACGACGGCTCCGGGCCGCGCACGGCTGAATTGGTGGAAGCGTGGAAGAAAAAAGCGCCTTTCAGCCTCGCTCACGTCTGGCACCAGGACCATGGCTTTCGCGCCGCCGAAATCCGCAACCGCGCCATCCTTGCCTCGCGTGGTGACTATTGCATTTTCCTCGATGGGGACTGCATTCCGCGGCTGGATTTTGTCTCCGCGCACCGCCGGCTTGCGCAGCGCGGATGGTTTGTCACCGGCAACCGCGTGCTGATGTCGCAGGCGCTGACCGCGGCGGTGCTGCGCGACGGGCTCGATCCTGAACGATGGAATCTCGCAACGTGGATCAAGCAACGTCTGCGAGGCGGGATCAACCGGTTGGCGCCCCTGCTTTCGTTGCCGCTCGGACCCTTGCGCAAAATGAGAGCGGGTGCCTGGCGCGGCGCGCGCTCCTGCAATCTCGCCATGTGGCGTTCCGATGTCGATCGCGTCGACGGCTTTGATGCGAGCTACAGCGGTTGGGGGCGCGAGGATTCCGATATCTTGGCGCGCCTGCTGCATGCCGACGTTCGCCGCAAGGACGGCACCTTCGCCACCGGCGTGCTGCATCTCTGGCATCCGGAAGCCGACCGGTCGCGGTTGGTGGAGAACGAAAGCTATCTGGAGCAAAGCTTGGCGGACCGGCGCACGAGGGCGAGCCGGGGCCTATCGTCCCTCGGGACGGCACAGCCCGCGCAGGTTGGGGAGCACGGCTAGCGATGATGAGCATGTCGGCGGTGATGAAATACGACCGGGTGCGTCTCGCACGCAGCGCTGACTGGCTTGCGGTTGCCGTTGCGGTGTCGCTGCCGTGGTCGACGTCCGCCACCGGCATACTCGTCGTCCTGTGGCTGGCGATGCTGGTTCCTACCCTCGATCTTGCGGTGCTGCGCCGCGAGCTCACAGCGCCGGCGGGAGGCCTGCCGGTTCTACTGGTCGCGCTTGCGTTGCTGGGAATGCTGTGGAGCAACGTGCCCTGGTCGACAGCTTTCCGCGGCCTGTCGCCGTTTGCGAAGCTCTTGATCATTCCGCTTCTGATGGTCGAATTTCGCCGCTCCGATCGCGGATTGTGGGTGTTGGCAGGATTCCTCGTCTCCTGCACGGCGCTGCTCGCGCTGTCGACGATAATAGCCATGTGGCCAGGGCTGGCGTGGGACGATACCAAGGGCCACGGCGTTCCGGTGAAAGACTATATCGCACAGAGCGGCGAATTCGTGATCTGCGCCTTTGCTCTGGCCTATGTGGTGCTGGATCAATGCCGCGCCGGCCGGCATTTCATGGCAATCGCCTTGCTGCTGCTCTCGGCCCTCTTTCTGCTCGATGTTTTCTACATCGCTGCCAGCCGAACGGCGCTCGTGACCATCCCGGTCCTCGCCGTTCTCTTCGCTGTCCGGCACTTCAGCTGGAAAGGGGTGGCGGCGATGGGGGCCGCGGGCCTTGTATTGGGCGTGACCGTATGGGCGTCTTCGCCTTATCTGCGCGAGCGGGTGATGAACCTGGCCTACGAAATCGAAGCTTACCAACGAGACAGCAAAGTCACCTCCGCGGGCGAGCGGCTTTATTTCTGGAAGAAGTCGCTGGAGATCATCGCCGGCGCGCCGGCGATCGGCCATGGCACGGGCACAATCAAAAGCACGTTCGAAAGGGCGGTGGCCGGCCAATCAGGCATCTGGGACAAGGCAACCGCAAATCCCCACAATCAGACCTTTGCAATCGGCATCCAGCTTGGGCTCTTAGGGGTGGCCGCGCTCTTTGCCATGTGGCTTTCGCATCTCCTGTTGTTTCGCGGGCCTGGCCTTGTTGCATGGGTGGGCCTCATCGTCGTCGCGCAGAACGTCGTCAGTTCGCTGTTCAACTCGCATCTGTTCGATTTTACCCAAGGGTGGGCCTATGTGTTCGGCGTCGGCGTCGCCGGCGGCATGGTTTTGCGCGGCGGGGCAGGGCAGCAGCGGGCACAGGCCACGGATCAGGCGGCTTCTGGCGAGATCAGTCCGGACCCGGCGCAGAGTGGCGTGTAGCCGCAAAGGCCGGTATGAAGGGGCAAGGGTAACGTTGCGGCCACGATTTAGACCATGATCCGATTGCCAAAGCTGACGCGGCGCCAACTATTGATCGTGGCGCATGATCTGCTCGCTACGGCGGCCGCAATCCTTGCCAGCTTCTATATCCGCTTCGAAGGTCCCGGCTTGGTCGAGCGCTGGGACGCCCTGCTCGCGATCCTGCCCGGCTTCGTCATTTACGCAGGCGCGGTCTATTTCGTGTTCGGGCTGTATAAGGCGAAGTGGCGCTTCGCCTCGCTGCCCGATCTATCCAACCTCTTTCGCGCGTCAACGGTCCTGGCGCTCTCGCTCCTGGTGCTCGATTACATCCTGGTGACGCCGGGATTTTACGGCACCTTCTTCTTCGGCAAGATCACGATCGCGCTCTATTGGTTCCTGCAGATGTTCTTCCTCGGGGGCCCGCGCGTAGCCTACCGCTATTTTCGCTATTCCCGTACCCGGAACCAAGCCAGGGTCGCGGAATCAATTCCGATCCTGGTTCTCGGTCTCGCCGCGGATGCGGAAGTCTTGTTGAGAGCCATCGAAAGCGGGGCGGTGAAGAAAATCTGGCCGGTCGGCATCCTGTCGCCCTCGGATGCAGACCGAGGGCAGGCAATCCGCGGCATAGCTGTTCTCGGCACCTTCGATGATCTCGGCAGCACGATTGCCGACCTGGCTGAACGCGGTACGCGCGTCGACCGCTTGGTGCTGACGCCGTCGGCATTCGCGCCGGATGTCAAGCCCGAGGCGATGCTGATGCAGGCCCGGCGTCTTGGTCTGTCGACCAGCCGTCTGCCTTCCCTCGATGCGGGCAGCGAGGCGTTGCGTCTCGCGCCGGTCGCGGTTGAAGACCTGCTGCTGCGGCCGAGCGTCAAGATCGATTATCGGCGGCTGGAAAATTTCGTGAAGGGAAAATCGATCGTCGTTACCGGGGGTGGCGGGTCGATCGGCGCGGAAATCTGCGATCGCATCGTCACGTTTGGAGCGGCCCGACTGCTGGTGATCGAAAATTCCGAGCCGGCGCTGCATGCCGTCCTCGAGGCGCTTGCGACCAAGGAGTCGCGCGCGCAGATCGAGGGCCGGCTCGCCGACGTGCGTGATCGCGACCGCATCTTCCGCCTGCTCGACGATTTCAAGCCGGACATCGTGTTCCATGCGGCGGCGCTTAAACACGTGCCTCTGCTCGAGCGGGATTGGGGCGAGGGGATCAAGACCAACGTGTTCGGCTCCGTCCATGTCGCCGATGCCGCCGTCGCCGCCGGGGCCAGCGCCATGGTGATGATCTCGACCGACAAGGCGATTGAGCCGGTTTCGGTCCTCGGCGCCACCAAGCGCTTCGCCGAAATGTATTGCCAGGCGCTGGATAGCCAACAGGCCGGCCGTGCGCCCATGCGGCTGATCGCCGTGCGCTTCGGCAATGTGCTGGCCTCCAATGGGTCGGTGGTGCCGAAGTTCAAGGCTCAGATCGAGGCCGGGGGGCCGATTACCGTTACCCATCCGGACATGGTTCGGTATTTCATGACGATCCGGGAGGCTTGCGACCTCGTGGTCACCGCCGCGAGCCATGCTCTCGCGGCGGAACGCATGGATGTTTCGGTCTACGTCCTCAACATGGGCCAGCCGGTCAAGATCGTCGACCTGGCTGAACGGATGATCCGTCTCGCTGGACTCTCTCCCGGACATGACATCGACATCACGTTTACCGGAATACGCCCCGGGGAGCGGTTGCACGAGATTCTATTCGCGCGTGAGGAGCCGATGGTGGAAATCGGCATTGCCGGCATTGTTGCGGCAAAACCCAAGCGCCCGTCGCTCGACGAAATGCGCACGTGGCTGGCGACCCTTGAACAGGGCCTGATAGCGGGAGAGCACGCAGCGATTTACCGCGTGCTGTCCGAATCAGTTCCGGATTTCCGCGGCAAGATTGGCTGAACGTTCGAGCATGGGCCTGGGCGCCTCACTGCTTTCCCCGCACGAAACTAAAAAGAAGCCATGTTACAAGGACTCCACCCAGTGCCAGCGTGGCGATGCTGATTGCCAACGAGGGCATCAAGATGGTTGCTAGCGCAAGCCCGACAAGCACAAAATTGACGACGAAGACGCGGCCGACGATCTGCGGGACCGTGAGCCCGGCGTCGGTAGCACGCTGGTAAAAGTGGGTGCGATGGGCCCGCCAAACTTTTTCGCCGTTCAATAGCCGCCGGGCGAGTGTGACCGTGGCGTCAGCGAGATAATAGAGCGGGAGCAACAGAGCCGCGGCCGGATGACCGTGGCCGGCCAGCTGCAGAAGAAGCCAACCCAGCAGCAGGCCGATCGGTAGGCTTCCAACGTCCCCGAGAAAGATTTTGGCCACCGGACGGTTAAAGGGCGCAAACCCGATCACTGCGCCGCCAAGGCTGAGCGCAACGGCCGTGGCATGCATCGGAAGTCCCCCGAATGCGCCGATAAGCACAAGCCCCGCAGTAATCGGCACAACCTCGGCGACTGTCATCCAGTCGATGCCGTCCATAAAGTTGACAAGATTGACAAACCAGACGCCGGCGACCAGCAGCAGCCCGCGTTCGACCCACCATGGCAGGATCTGCCATACCCGTAGATCGTCGGGTAGCGCGGCAACCAGCAGGGCTACGGCGATGATCTGAAGGAGGAGCCGCGGTCCGACCGCAATGGCGCGGATATCGTCGGCTGCGCCTACCATTGCGATAAAAACGGTGACAGCAAAGACCGGCCAGAGCGGCCAAGCCCACACCGGTTCGAGCGAGGGGATGAATAAACCGCCGAAGCTCAAAGCCGCAATGGTCGCGGCAAGCACGGCGATGCCGGCGCCCTGCGGGGTGGGGCACTGGTGCGAGGATCGTGCATTGGGCTGGACGAGCGCGTAGCGCCGTAGCCAGGGCTGCAGCAGCACGATCAGGCCGGCGCTTATAGCCAATGACAGAAAAAACAGAAGAAGAGGGCTAAATTTGCTCAAGGGGGATTTCTCGCATGCAGATTCTAGCCAGCTTTTGCTGGAAACAAGCAGCGATGTTTCTATTCCGTAAAACCACACTCCAGGGAAGGCCGTCAAACAGTATCAGAGATTTGCCTGTATGGCGGCGTTGCTGAATGCGCGCCGGCTTGCTTCCTCACAGGCGTCAGGAGATGGTCATGCATTGCGAATGCGGTCAGCGTCCGGTGCTGGCGCGATCGCGCAGCCGACGAGCCTCGGCGGCAAGCGGACTCTCCGGATACCGGGCAATGAAGAGATCGAAGGTTTCGCGGGTGCCTCGTCGCTTTATTATTTTGAACTCCTCGGCGACGGCCACCTTTGGGTCTCTTGGCAGCGGCACCGTTCGCTGCGGCGCTTGTTGGCTTTGATCGTCGCTATGCATGCGCTCGGCAGGGGTCTGTGTCTGGCGATCAAATCCCATGGTGCCTGCAAACTCTGCTGCCAGCAATGCATTGATAAGCTCTGGCACCCCGGCTATTGATCCAGTCAGCAATAGGCACGTAAGCCGGGCCCGCATCAACATTCTACAAGCATACACGAAACCCTGGTCTGCACTCGCTTAAGAGGGCCTGTCGAAATCCCCGCGGATCATCGACGGTCCATTTAGAACAGCCGAATTAGCGCGGATTTAGGCGCGAATACAGAGGTGGTCCCGGTTTCGGGGACAATTTGGCGGCTTGGCTAAGGTGGATTCTGGGTTCGATTATGCCGCCAATTTCTCCTCGTTTGCCTGCGTAGCATAGACTTCGTCGGGCGTCCTTCCGCCGAAGGCCGAGTGGGGTCGATCGGCGTTGTAATAGCCGATCCAACGACCGATCCCATCTCGTG
>Ga0082335_1006513_pt1 | contig 14967 bp, 15 predicted proteins | sample Subgrocontami58m_FD_72375 | JGI IMG/M metagenome (GOLD analysis project Ga0082335, IMG submission 72375) | Subsurface groundwater microbial communities from S. Glens Falls, New York, USA - GMW37 contaminated, 5.8 m (SPADES assembly) (version 2) ...
ACGTCCGGCTCCAGGAGCACGAGTTCGCGCTCGAGGAGCAGGGCTACACGGCGACCCGCCACCAGCGCGAGGTCGGCGCCGGCTGGTTCGACGAGATCGCGCAGGCGGTCTCGGGCGGCCAGAGCTCGACGCTCGCCCTCAAGGGCTCGACCGAAGAGGCCCAGTTCGAGACTGCCTGAGATCCGGGGCGGAGAGGCGGCCCGCAGCTTGGGTCGCCCCGGCCGTCCGGCTCGCTCTCGTCACCGCTCCAAGCGCTTGAATGACCGCGAGGGCGAGGAAACTCCACGCCGCCTCGGCTGCCCCGGGGGAGGCCTCTAGCTGCGTGTGCCGGAGCGGTGGCTGCGTCGGATGATCCCGACCATCTTCAGGTTGATCCGAATGAATCGCCAGAGCTGCCACGGCAGGAACGTGCGCAGGAACAACGTCCACCGGGTCGGCTTCGTGACGTAGAGCGTTTTCGGATTGGCAGGGCCCGTCATCGAGCTATTCCGGGATCAGGTTCCAGCCGGTCCGGAGCCGGGCTTTGTAGAGGAACATGTGGTGGAGCAGGATCTTGATCCAGTGCCCGGCGAGGCCGATCTCGCCGAACGTCCTCTCGATGTCGCGTCCGTACTCGGGGTAGCGCTCGAAGTCGGGGACGATCGGGAAGACGGTCATCGACACGGCCGTTCCGGTGAACGGGTTGGCGCCCGCGGAGGCGACGCAGGCAGCACCCATCTCTGCCATGGAGGCCGTTCTCGTGGGACCGTCGCTGCCGTGGATCATGTCGACGACGCTTCGGGCGACGGCCCTGCCGATCATCGCCGACGGCATCCCTGTCCGCGGCGGGGCCGGGGCGATCGGGGCGCCGCTCGGGCTCGTGCGCGGGCGCGAGATCGCGTGGGGCGGCGCGAAGGCAATGCCGGCCGCGAAGAGGTTGCCATACTCGGGAGACTGGTAGGTGCGCGGCCAGTCGCGCGCCGACCACTGCTCGTACGGCTTCGGCTCGTAGTCGGCATCGACCCGCATGAACTCATTCGGCTGGAAGAGGCGGGAGGTGATGTCCTCGCCGCCCCGGTTGTAGGCCTTCAGGTCGACGCCGGAAAAGGGCGGCAGCAGCATCGCGAAGTCGAACCCCTGCTCGCGCTCCTCCCCCTCGAGCGTCTCGTAGTAGGCGCGCCCCGGCTCGACCTTCTGCACGTGCGCGCGCGTGATCCAGTCGATCCCGCGCTCAGCGAAGAGCGACTCGCTGAAGATGCTGCTCGGCGTGATATAGCCGCCACGCTTGAGGTGCATGCCGTCCATGCCGAAGTCGCCGAGCTCGTACTCGTTGGTGATGTAGACGATCTCGGCGCGGTCGCGCACGCCGCGGGCGCGCAGCGTGAACTCGAGGTTGACGACGTACTCGAAGGCGGCGCCCTCGCAGGTGCAGGTGCCGTGGCCGACCCCGACGAGGAAGCGCTTGCGCTCGCCGCGGCGCATCCGCTCGACCAGCTCGTCGAGTGCCGCCGCCGTCTGCGCCGCGTGCTCGGCGGTGCAGACCGAGAGGGTGTGGCCGTCGGGGCCGAGTCCCTCGGTCTTGTCGAAGCGCAGTCTGGGCCCGGTCGCGTTGATCAGGAAGTCGTAGTGGACCTTCTCGAGCGTCCCGCTCGTGGAGGGCTGCGCGGGCTCGATCGAGACGTACGGCGCCGGGTCGTGCTCGTCGCCTTCCGGGTGGATCTCGGCCGCCGACGCCTGCTTGAACTCGATCCCGTGCCGCTCGTACACCGGCGCCAGCGGGACGGTGACCCGCTCGGGCTTCATCAATCCGACGCCGACCCAGATGTTGGACGGGATCCAGTTGTAGTCGGGCTTGGGCGAGACAACCGTGACGGTGTCGGCGCGGCCGAGCCACTTCCGCGCGAATGCGGCGGCGGTGTGGCCGGCGATCCCAGCGCCGAGCACCACCACCCGCGTCACGGAACAGACTCCATCATCGACTCGATCGTCCCGGGCTGCCGCCGGAACGCCTCGGCCGCAGCAGTGCTCGAGGTCGCTGCTGAGGTCGGTCTCCTCGAAGGTCCCACTCGCCGTCGTCGTGGCATTTCGGGCTCCAGTAGCCAGGAGGCTCAAGATTCCGCTCTCGACCTTAGCCCTCCTCGCGAGACGAGGCAACAGGCGACGGACCGAGCTTTGGTCGATCTGCCCACCCTGGAGCGCGCAGAACACCGGGGCGCAGCCGTCGATTCCGTGGGCGCGCGAGTCGAGGCCAACGACGCACTGCTTGCCGGTGGAGCCGTAGCTCCAGCTCCAGTCGCCGGGAATGGGCGGTGCAGGGCTCGAACCTGCGACCTCCTGCGTGTAAAGCAGGCGCTCTGACCAGCTGAGCTAACCGCCCGGAGGGGTCAGGATGCCATGCCCCGTCATGCAGCGACGGCGAACCGGGCGCCGGCTGCCAGATCCGCGTTTTCACGGATGCCTGTCGGATATTGGATGTCCTACATTGTCGGGCGTGAAGGCGGAGCGGGAGCCCGTCAGGATGCGCAAGCTGGACACGCGCCGGCGCGGAGACCAGGCGAAGGTCGCGCTGCTCGACTCGATTGCGAGCGGGCGCTTCCCCGACGGGTTCCTGCCGAGCGAGGAGCGGCTGGCCGAGGAGCTCGGCGTCAGCCGCGGGACCGTGAGGGAGGCGCTGCGCTCGCTCGAGGAGGAGGGCGTCGTCAGCCGCCTGCGCGGAGTCGGGACGCGGATCAACCACCACGTGGTGCGTACCACCTCCCTGAGCCGGATCGTCGGCTTCTACGATCTCATCCGGGAGGCGGGATACGAGCCGCGGATCGAGTGGACGAAGATCCGCGAGGCGCCGGCGTCAGCCGAGATCGCCCGCCGGCTGGGACGGCCGGAGGGCACGCCGCTGCTCCTGATCGAGCGCCTGTTCCTCGCCGACGGCAATCCCGCCGTGCATCTGGTCGAGCAGGTCCCGGCCGGGGAGGTCGAACGGCCCTTCGACGCCGCGGACGTCCCGGACTCGATCTTCGCCTTCGCAGAGGAGTTCTGCCGCTCGCCGATCGACCACACGGTGGTGGAGATCACCGCGGTCGGCGCGGCCGGCGAGATTCTCGAGCCGCTCGGTCTCGCCGAAGGCGATCCTCTGCTCCGGTTGCTCGAGACCCACTACTCGGCCGGCAACGAACCACTGATCTCCTCCGTGATCGACGTCGCCGCCCGGTTCCTGCGCTTCACGGTCGTGCGAAAGCGGATGTAGGGGACGGTAATGGCGCTTCGACAGAGGAACGAGAGGTGAGGACATGGTTGTGATCGGCTGGCTGCTGTTCGTAGGCTTGGCGGGCTCGGGGACCGCCTGGGCGCTCGAGGGCGGTGACTTCGTCGGCGCCCTCGTCCAGCTTGCCGACGGAATCGGCGAGGGTTTCGTCGCCCTCAGTCTCGGCTTCGCCGCCCAGCCGGCGGGGCTCGGGTTCCTCGTGGGCGGATTTCTGCTTCTGGGGCTCGGCTCCTTCGTCCCGGTCTCCTTCGAGGTGGAGTCGCTCACCGTCGTCTCGAAGCTGGCGAACCGCGAGTGGGTGAAGATGGCGCAGATCGTCTTCCTCGCGGGTCTGATCGGCCTCGTTCTCGGTATCGCCGGCGTCTACAGCCACCTGGTCTCCTTCGTGGAGGGCACGGTGCTGGCAGGGATGCTCACGGGGGTGGGCATCATTCTGTGCTTCGTCGCGTACGAGCTTTTCAAGGAGAACAAGATCGTCGGCGGCGTGTCCGTCGTGGTGGCGGTGGTCACGTTCCTTCCCCTCACCACGAACGCGAACGGGCTGGTCTACGCGCTCGGCGCCAGTGTCGCCGCCGCCCTCGTCGTCTCCTTCGTGCTCCGTACGATCAGGCCGGTCGCGCCGCTGGAGATCGACACCTCGAGGGAGAAGATCCGGCTGATCCCCCTCGACCGGTTCCGCTTCCTGACCGACGTGATCGTGATCAGGGGCGCGCTGGCGCTCCTCGCGCTGCGGGTCGGCACGAGCATCGCGTACTCCGCGATCGACGCGGACATCGCGGGCGCCTCGGCGAACGTCAACCACACCAACATCACCGCAGGCCTGAGCGGTGCCGTCTCCGGCATCTTCGGCGGCCCGCCGCTCGAGCCGATCATCTCCGGCACGGCGCCGGCTCCGAACCCGATGGCCTCGGGCGCGCTGTTCATGTTCATCATGGCGGCGGTCCTGCTGCTGGGCCTGCTCCCGAAGATGGCGATGTACGTCCCGGCCTCGGCGATCTCCGGCTTCCTCTTCCTGCTCGGCGCCTTCGCCGCGTTCTCCGGCAACGTCGGAGGCGTCGTCAGCGACGAGAATCCCTTCGCGGGCCCGGTGACGACCGTCGTCACCGCGGCGACCTTCGACCCGTTCCTCGGAATGCTGGCCGGGGCCGTCGTTCGGGCCCTCACCGGCTGGTTGATGTGAACCACCGGCCAGATTGGAGACAGAGACAATGATTCAGGGCAACGCAGCGCTGCTCGTCATCGACATCCAGCACGAGTTCATCGACGAGGACGGCGCGGTCTTCTGCGTCGGCGGCAAGGAGATGCTGCCGAGGGTGAAGACGCTGATCGAGGCGTGCCGCGCGGCGGACATCCCGGTCGTCTACACGCAAGAGGTCCATCGCCCGAGCAGGATCGACATGGGCCGTGAGCTCGACGGGAACGAGCCCGACCACTGCCTGATCGGCAGTCACGGCGTCGAGATCGTGGAGGAGATCGCTCCGGAACCGGGCGATCTCGTCGTCACCAAGCCGAGGTACGACGCCTTCCTCGGGACCGATCTGGAATACGTCCTGAACGGGCTGGGCGTCCTCCCGAACGACACGCTCATCCTCTGCGGTGACGCGACCAACGTGTGCGTCCACTACACCGGGGCGGGAGCACACCAGCGCGACTACCGGATCAAGGTGGTCGAGGACTGCTGCGCCGGCTCGAGCCTGGAGGCGCACGAGGCCGCGCTCACCCAGCTCGACTACCTCCAGAACGGGGCCAGGATGAGCCTCGACGGGGTCATGTCGGAGATCGCCGAGTACTCCCCCGAGCACGCGGTCGCCGGCTAGGACTGAGAACGACCGGTGGGGAGGGCCGCGCCCGCGGCCCTCCCCACCGCAACGCGTGAGGCGACTCTCGGTGCGGTGACCGCTCGGGATCCAGAGCCTCTGGGCAGTGGCGTCTCCCTCGGGACGGCCATCGCGAAGTACGGCATTCCCGCCCACTCGGCAGGCATGCGGCGGGTGTGCGGGCGGCGGCCCCGGAGGTTGACCTCGCCGAGTACGGATCTTCACCGACTGGGAATCCGTGGTTCCACCGATGCCTGCCTGGGTCAACCTGTCGCAGACTTGTTTGACGTCAAACGTTTGTCGTCTGGAAGGGCGATCGTGCAGAACAGGCGTGGCGGGGCGTCGCAGCCTCTCAGTTCGCTGGAGGAATTCTGCACGCCCGCTCGATCAAGCCGGTCTCACTCGGGGGGGTGAAAGAGCTCCAGAACATCGCGGTCTCAAGACCAAGGGCGTAGAACAGAGAGGTGGGTGTCATGAAGAGGTTCTTGATCGGTGGTGTTCTACTCGCGGTTTGTCTGGCGCTTCTCTTGTCTGGCGTATTGCGACTCGGCGGACAGGCAAGCGCCGGCACCCAGAAGGTAACCACCCAGAAAGCAGCCGCTGAGAACTGGTACCGCGGCCAGACCCACATCCATGCGAACTGGACCGACCCCGTCACCGCCATGAAGTGGTACCGGTATCACGGCTACGACTTCGCGGCGATCACCGATCTCAATCACTACAAGCCGGTGAACGGGCTAAAGGCGCTCTTCGACGACCCCGGGAGGTTCCTCGTCATTCCAGGAGTCGAAACCAGTGTCGAGCCGGGAAACAAGATCGTCGATGTGATGGGCTTTGGGGGGGATCCTGCCAAGGTGCAGATGCCCAAGCAGATGGAGATCCCCGCTGCGCCGGCCGCCGGCATCCTCAACTACTACGCGAGGAGCATGCGCAAAGCCGGCGTCATCCCCTACGCTGCTCATCCCAACCTGAACTGGTCGCTCACTGCGGAGGACATCCTCAAGACCGACCCGAAGCTCATACGCCACTTCGAGATTCGGAACGGCGAGCCAGGGATGAACGACCTCGGCGGCGGCGGCAGGCTGTCCACCGAGGAGCTGTGGGATCGCGTGCTGTCGACAGGCCGCGTCCTCTATGCGGTGGCCGACGACGACTCGCATCACTTCCACCACTTCGGTCCCGAGTTGACCTTCATGCCCAACGGCCAGGGGGTTATGCGCTACCCGGCCAATCCCGGGCGCTGCTCGATCTACGTGCGCTCGCCGAAGCTGGCGATCAAGCCGATCGTCGCCGCCTTCAATCGCGGCGACTTCTACTCGGTTTGCCACTTCACGAGCGTTCCGATCAAGCTCTCCAGCTACAAGGTCGACAAGAGCGGGATTCAGCTGAGGCTGCCCTCGACGGTCCTGGCGGATCTCGGATGGGCGAAGCCTGGGGAGAACGAAGTCCGTTACCGCACGTACTTCATCGGCAAGGGCGGCAAGGTGTTGAAGGTGGATCAGTCGTTCAGCCCGTCGTACACGTTCACGGGCGACGAGCTCTACGTGCGCGTCCGCGTCGAGGATTCGGACGGCGGCGTCGCCTGGACGCAGCCGGTCTTCGTCAACCGGCTCTGATGGAGTCGCTGGCAGCCTGATCCGGCTCCCGGTCGAGGCCGGGTCAGGCTCTCCGAAACAAGTGGAGGCCCCGCGACCTGCGGGGCCTCCACTTGATGCCTCGGCCTGCGCTTCAGGACGTCACGACACGGCCGGGATCGGCGTGTCCTTCCAGTAGTCGTGGACGAGCTCCAGGTTGTTCGCGTGGACGACGCGATAGCGCTCGAGGACGGATACCGCGCGGTTCGCCAGAGCGTCGGGAATGAAGTCCTCGAGCGGCATGGTCCGGTATCCGGGCTCGTGCACACGCTGCAGCAGGTTGACGTCGTATTCCCTCGTGGCGTCGATGAACGCCTTGGTGTACCCGCCGTGCCTGATCACTTCCGGATCGCCGTGGTTCGGGTAGATCCTCTCGACGTTCAGCGCCCGCATGCGGTCGAGCTCGGCGATGTGTGAGGGGATGTCACCGGGATCGAGCACCAGCGTGACGGTGTCCTCGAGCGCGTCTCCGGCGTAGAGCGTCTTGTCGGACGGGATGACCATCACGTTTCCGTCTCTGCTGTGGATGTTGAAGTTGTGGAACTCGACTCCGAGGTCGTCCAGGTACACGACGAGCCCGTCCTTGAAGGTCATGTTCGGGAGCACGACGTCCATCGCCGGCGGGCCCCAGAGCGTCCCGGCCTCGATCGCCGCCCTGTGCTCGACCAGGTAGTCGCACGTCAGCTCGAGAGAGATGATGGTGCTGTCGGTGTAGGAGGGGTTGCCGGCGACGTGATCGAGCTGCCAGTGGCTCAGCACGACGGTGAAGTGCACGATGCCCTTCGTCTCGGCCAGGTAGTCCCGCTCCCACTGCCCGAGTCCCGGCAGGGGGCTCGTGCCGTAGACGAGCGCGCGGCCGCCCTTGTAGACGGCGTAGTTGATCGTCCCGAGATCCCAGGCGGCGCGGTCGACCCAGTTGCCCTCGATCCCGGCGACGGGAGACGCGGCGGTCAGTCCGCGCCCCGCGTAGAAGCCGACGACGTGGTCGTTGACGTCGATCACGACGGGAGCGGGCCCGGAAGCCCTCGCCGGCGCATCCGCTTTCACGGCGCACCGACGAGTAGCAGCGGTCTCCTCATGCTGTCCTCCCCTCCGAGATGCGAGTGACTCGACCGCGCGCTGTCCCGGCCCAGTCCCGCCGGGCACCTGGGCGACCGGACGGATCATGCCAGCCGGAAAGGACGGAGCGCCGTCACCTGCGGGCTCCCTCGTGCTACCTCTGCGTGCGCCCTAGGACGTCACGACACGGCTGGAATCGCCTTCTTCTTCCAGTAGTCGTGGACGAGCTCGAGGTTGTTCGTGTGGACGACGCGGTAGGGCTCGAACAGGGATACGGCACGGTTCGCCAATCCCTTGGGGACGAAGTCCTCGATCGGCATCGTCAGGTATCCGGGCTCGTGCGCCTTCTTCAGCATGTTGACGTCGTACTCCCGCATGGCGTCGATGAGCGTCTTGGTGTAGCCGCCGCGCTTGATCACGCCGGGGTCGCCGTGATTGGGGTAGATCGTCACGATCTCCAGCGCCCGCATCCGCTCGAGCTCGGCGATGTGCGTCGGGATGTCACCGGGCTCGACCATGTAGGTGACCGTGTCCTCGAGCGTGTCACCGGCATAGAGCGTCTCGTCTGACGGGATGACCATCACGTTCCCGTCCTTGCTGTGGATGTTGAAGCGGTGGAACTCGACCCTCAGGCTGCCCAGGTACACGACCAGCGTGTCCTTGAAGGTCACGCCTGGAAGCACGACCTCTATCGCCGGGGGACCCCAGAGCGTGCCGGCCTCGATCGCCGCCCTGTTCTCGATCATGGCGTCGCGCGTCAGATCGAGGGAGACGATCGTGCTGTCGGAATAGGAGGGGTTGCCGGCGATGTGGTCGAGATGCCAGTGGCTCAGCACGACGGTGAAATGCGTGATCCCCATCGTCTCTGCCAGGTAGTCCCGCTGCCACTGACCGAGCTCGGGCAGCGTGCTCGTGTCGTAGACGATCGCGCTGTCGCCCGCGTAGACGGCGTAGTTGATCGCCCCGAGCCCCCACGCGCCGCCGTCGACCCAGTTCTCCCCGATCGCCGCGAGGGGGGACGGAGCGCTGAGACCGCGCCCCACGTAGAAGCCCACGACGTGGTCGTTGATGTCGATTACGACGGGAGCAGGCACCGAAGCCTTCGCCGCCGCCTTGGTTGTCATAGCTCGAAGAACCTCCGTCGCCGGGAGAGAGCCTGGTTCAGGAGCCTCCAGGAAGCTCAGGGCCCTTCATGCTGCTCTGCCTCGAGCTGTGCTTTCAGCGTGTGTGCGCGCTCGACCAGGGCGGCGATCTCGGCGTGCGAGAGCTCGCCACGATCCACGAGCTCGAGCGCCTTCTTCCCCAGCTCCGAGTAAGCCTGGTTGAGCTCGCGCTTGGTCTGGAGCTCTTCCACCTCCTCGCGCGCCTTGGTTGCCGCTTGCCCGGCTCCGGCCTTCACCTTCTCGGCGGCTTGCTCGGCGCCGGCTTTCACCTTGTCCAGCAGACTCATGGCCATTCCTCCCACTTCGTGTGCAATCACCATCGAACGACGGCCTGCGGCCCGGGACATCGCCCGTCCCGCCATCGTCGCGGACACGGCGCAGCGGCACATCGGGGCAGGCCCTGACAGACGCTTCGGGGCGCTACCGAGGCTCGCGAGAGACGGCCCTCTCGGTCTCCTGGCGCCTCGCTCGCGTCGCGTAGGGAGGGGGAACAGTGCACAAGCACGGGCCCCCGACCGGAGCGGCGCGAGCGTGGCGAGGGCGGCGGAGCCGGGCTCAGCCCGGCGGGAGCCGCCCGGCCAGGGAAGCGAGAGTGCCCCCAGCGGGATTCGAACCCGCGCTACCACCTTGAAAGGGTGGCGACCTGGGCCGCTAGTCGATGGGGGCGGCCGGCCGAGGATAGCCGGATCAGATCGCGCAGTGCGCGCGGCCGTGCTTGACGAGGTAGCGCTGGTGGTACTCCTCGGCGCGGTGGAACCGCGAGGCCGGCGTGACCTCGGTGACGATCCTGCCGGGGGTGCGCGCCTGCTCCCGCGCGAGCGAGGCGAGCGCGGCCAGCTGCTGCTCGGGGGAGTGGAAGAAGATCGCCGAGCGGTACTGCGAGCCGTGGTCCGGGCCCTGGCGGTTGAGCTGCGTCGGGTCGTGCACCCGCCAGAACACGTCCAGCAGCTCGTCGTAGCCGACCCGCGCCGGGTCGTACTCGACCTGGACGACCTCGGCGTGGCCGGTCGTCCCCGAGCAGACGTCCTGGTAGGACGGGTTCTCGAGCGTGCCGCCGAGGTAGCCGACGGCCGCGTCGGTAACGCCGGGAACGTTGCGGAACGCCACCTCGACGCCCCAGAAACAGCCGGCTCCGAATGTCGCTCTCTCCATGCCGTTCAGTCTGCCCGCTTCACGAGGCGTTACGCGGCGACGAGCGAGATCGAGACGAACTGCGTGGCCGCGGCGGCAACCACGAGCAGGTGGAAGATCTCGTGGAAGCCGAGCGTCGCCGGGAACGGGTTCGGCCGGCCGAGCGCGTAGATCACTGCGCCGGCGGTGTAGAGGCCGCCGCCCACGACGACGAGCACCGTGGGGGCAACGCCGCCGTAGTCGAGGAGCTGCGGGAACGTGACGACGCCGACCCAGCCGAGCGCGAGGTAGAGGATCGCGGAGAGCCACCGCGGCGCATGGATCCAGACGAGGTTGAAGAAGAGCCCGAGCGCGGCGCCGCCCCAGGCAACGGCGAGCACTATGGCCGGGAGGGCGCCGTGGAGGACCACCAGCGCGAACGGTGTGTACGAGCCGGCGATGAAGACGTAGATCATCGAGTGGTCGACCCTCCGCGCCCACACGCGCGCCGCCGCCGACCGCCAGTGGACGCGGTGGTAGAGCGCGCTCGCGCCGAACATCGCGGCGAGCGCGGCCGAGTAGACCGCGACGCCGGCGCGCGCGCGAGCACCGTCGGCCAGGACGAGCAGCGTGATCCCCCCAGCGACAGCCGCAAAGAACGCCCACTGGTGGAACACACCACGCAGGCGCGGCTTGTCGGAATCCATCTTCGGAAGTGTGGCAGACGCGACCTATACTCGCCCGGGGCCGGTAGCTCAGCTGGTAGAGCAGGGGACTTTTAATCCCAAGGTCACAGGTTCGATCCCTGTCCGGCCCACCTCGCGTCCGGGCACCGTCTCCCCCTGATCAATTCTGCCCATCCCCGCGGCACCGGGTTCCGCGACGCTCGGGCCGCGATGCCGATGCGACCGCCGCCCGAGCCCTACCGGATCCGCGCCTGGGAGCCGATCTCCGTCCCGTCCCGGGAGGAGCGGCGTGCGATCCTCGAGCGCACGGGATACAACGTCTTCTCGATCCGGGCCGAGGACGTGCTGATCGACCTCCTCACCGACTCGGGCACCGGTTCGATGAGCCAGAACCAGTGGGCGGCGCTGATGCGCGGCGACGAGTCGTACGCCGGCTCGCGCTCGTACGACGCATTCGCCGCCGCGGTCGAGAGCGTCCTCGGCATGCCCCACGTCCTGCCGGCCCACCAGGGGCGGGGCGCCGAGCACGTCTTCTTCCGCGCCGCGCTCGAGCCGGGGGCGATCGTCCCCTCGAACGCGTTCTTCGACACGACGCGCGCCCACGCCGAGCTCTCCGGCGCCCGCGCGCTCGACCTCGCCTGCCCCGAGGCCGTGGACACGCGCAGCCCATATCCCTTCAAGGGCAACATCGACCTCGACCGGCTCGAGGAGCTGCTCGACGGCCCGAACGGCGCCCGCGTCCCGTTCGTGCTGGTCACGATCACGAACAACACGGGCGGCGGCCAGCCCGTCTCGCTCGAGAACCTGACCGAGGCCGCGGTGCTCGCGCGCAGCCGCGACAAGGGGCTCGTGCTCGACATCGCCCGCTACGCCGAGAACGCGTGGTTCATCCAGCAGCACGAGCCGGGGCAGGGCGAGCGGTCGGTGGCCGAGATCGTCCGCTCGGAGCTCGCGCTGGCCGACGTCGCTCTGATGAGCGCGAAGAAGGACGCCTCCGTGAACATCGGCGGCTTCGTCGCCTGTCGGGATCCGGAGCTCCTGGAGCGCCTGAAGACGCAGCTGATCATCTTCGAAGGCTTCCCGACCTATGGCGGCCTCGCGGGCCGCGACCTGGAGGCGATCGCCGTCGGGCTGTACGAGAGCGTGGACGAGGAGCTGCTCGCCCACCGCACCGGCCAGGTCGCCGAGCTCGCCCGCTGCCTCGAGGAGGAGGCCGGCGTGCCCGTCGTCCTACCGCCGGGCGGCCACGCGGTCTACGTGGACTGCGCCGGGCTCTTCCCACACGTGCCGCCGGCGCGGTTCCCGGCGCAGGCGTTCGCGTGTGAGCTGTACGAGGCCGGCGGCATCCGCTGCGTCGAGGTGGGCTCGAACATGGCCGGGCGCGACCCGGAGACGGGCGAGAACCGGCACCCGCTGCTCGAGCTCGCTCGCCTCGCGATCCCGCGCCGCACGTACACGGCGAGCCAGCTCGACCTCGTCGTCGAGGCGGCGGCCGACGTCGCCGCCCGCCGGGACGAGATCAAGGGGCTCGACCTGGTCTGGGACGACCCGGCCTCGCCGGCGCTGCGCCACTTCACGGCGCGCTTCGCCCCCGTGCGCGTCTCGGCCCGCGCCTCACGGTAGAGCCGCCCAACGGAGAGGGGCGCCTGCGCGCCCCTCTCCCGCGGCCGCCGGATGCGCCTGCGGCTACGACTCGATCTGGAGCACCGGCTTGTTCATCGGGATCGAGACCCGGCCGCCGGTGGACTTCTTCGACTTCTTGGCCTTCGCGCCGAGCTTGACCTTGAGCACGAGAGGCGCGTCCCACCCGGGCGTCGGGTCGACCACGAAGGCCGGTGCCGGGGCCGCGAGGGCCGCCGCTGCGGTTGCGGTGATGAGGATGGTGGTGAGTCGTTTCATTGGTTCGTCTCCTAGTCCGTGTCTCACAGGACGGAGACGAGCCCGGCTTTCTTCCCTCTACGGTCCACCGCGGTCATGGCCCGCGCCTGGCGCCGCGGTCAGCCGACGAGCGCGTCGAGCGCGGCGTCCACGTCGTCCTCGCGGTTGTAGAGGTGGAACGACGCGCGGAGGGAGCCGGCCCGGGTCGCAGCCATGATCCCCGCTCGGGCGAGCTTCTCCGCCGCGCCCGGCACCTCGGCCGAGACGATCGCCGAGTCGCCCGGGGGCAGGCCGAGGCCGGACCGGAAGCGGTTCGCAAGTGCGACATCGTGGGCATGGATCGCCTCGAGCCCGACGTCCGCAAGGACGCGCAGACACTGCTCCGCAGCGACCCAGGAGAACCAGGCCGGCGACGTGTCGAGCCGCCGAGCGTCCGCCGCAAGCCGAAGCGGAGGCCCGTAATAGGAGTCGTGCGGGTCCTCCCCGGCCCACCAGTTCGCGTGCAGCGCCGGGGCGCGCTCGACCAGCTCCTCCGACAGGGAGACGTACGCGGTCCCGCGCGGCGAGAGCAGCCACTTGTAGCCCGAGCACACGACCGCGTCGAACTGCTCGGCGTCGAGGGGCAGCCAGCCGACTGCCTGCGTCGCATCGACCACCGTCAGGGCGCCGTGCGCCCGCGCCGCCGCCGCGATCGCGGCGAGGTCCGCCACCTCGCCGTCCGAGGACTGCACCGCGCTGAACGCGACGACGTCCGTCCGGTCGTCGATCGCGCCGGCCAGGGCTGAGACGGGCACCGTCTCGAGCTCGCAGCCGCGCACGAGGAACGGGAAGAGGAGCGAGGTGAACTCGCGCTCCGGCGAGAGCACCCGTGCGCCCTCGGGCATGGACGCGGCGACGAGCGCAACGAGCTCGGCCGCTGACGCGCCGGTCGCGACGCGGCCCGGCGGCACTCCGACGAGCGCCGCGAAGAGATCGCGCGCACGCCAGGTGGACTCGCCCCACGGCTCCCAGCTCGTGCGACCGCCGCGCCAGTCGGCGAGCGCCGCCTGCAGCGCATCCCAGGCAGGCTCCGGCGGAAGGCCGTAGCTCGCCGTGTTCAGGTACGGCCGCTCGGGCCGCCACAGCTCCCGCCGCAGGCTCAGGCGTCCGCCCAGAGCTCGAGCGCGTCCACGACCGCCTTCAGGCGCCGGCCGGAGTCGGTGAGCCGGTACTCGGCCCGCGGCGGGCGCGTGTCGACGAGCACCCGCTCGACGATCCCGGCCTGCTCCAGCTCGGTCAGCCGCAGCGCGAGCGTCCGCGGCGGGATCTCCCCGACCGCCTGCTTGAACTCGTTGAAGCGCGTGCAGCCCGCGTACGAGGCGTAGAGGATCGAGACCGTCCAGCGGCCTTCGAGCACCTCGGCGGCCCGCCGCATCTCCGGCGGGACGGGAGCGCGGCTAGGACAGCGCCACGTCACGGGACTGCTCGAGCGCCAGCTCGAACACCTCTCCGAGCGACATCACGGGATGGAATGTCAACTCGTTGCGGACGTTATCGGGGACGTCGTCGAGGTCGGCCCGGTTGCGCTCGGGAATGACGATGTCGGTGAGCCCGGCCGCGTGCGCCGCGAGCACCTTCTGCTTGAGGCCGCCGATCGGCAGCACCCGCCCCTGCAGCGTCAGCTCGCCCGTCATGCCGACGGTGTGCTTGACCGGCCGCCCGGTGAGCAGCGAGGCAAGCGCCGTCGCGAGCGTGATCCCCGCGCTCGGACCGTCCTTCGGCGTCGCGCCGGCCGGAACGTGCACGTGGAACGTCTTCTCGTCGAAGGCGCTGTCGTCGATGCCGAGGTCGCGCGCATGGGCGCGCACGTAGGAGAGCGCGATCTGCGCCGACTCCTTCATCACGTCGCCGAGCTGGCCGGTCAGGACGAGCTTCTCGCCGCCCTTCATCACGGTCGCCTCGATGAAGAGCACCTCGCCACCGAAGATCGTCGCGGCGAGGCCCGTCGCGACGCCCGGGACCGCGGTCCGGTCGGCCACCTCGCGGAAGAACTTCTGCTTGCCGAGCCCCTCGCGCACCTCCGGGACGCCCACCTCGACCGGCGGGGCGATCGTGCCGGACGCGATCTTCGTCGCCGTCTTGCGCAGCACCGTCCCGAGCTCGCGCTCGAGCTGGCGAACACCCGCCTCGCGCGTGTAGTCCGAGATGATCGTGGCGACAGCCTCCTCGCCGATCGAGACCTCCTCCTCGGTCAGGCCGTTGCGCCTCACCTGCCGTGGCCAGAGGTACCCGTTCGCGATGGCGACCTTCTCGTCGGTCGTGTAGCCGTCGAAGCGGATCACCTCCATCCGGTCGAGCAGCGGCGCCGGGATCGTCTCGACGACGTTGCCGGTGGCGATG
>Ga0082335_1006514_pt1 | contig 14965 bp, 12 predicted proteins | sample Subgrocontami58m_FD_72375 | JGI IMG/M metagenome (GOLD analysis project Ga0082335, IMG submission 72375) | Subsurface groundwater microbial communities from S. Glens Falls, New York, USA - GMW37 contaminated, 5.8 m (SPADES assembly) (version 2) ...
TTGCCGATCTCGTGGGTGCGGCCGTCCGGACGCGTGAGCCCGGTCAGGATCCGGCGACGCGGACGTTTCAGGCTCTACGGATTCACGTCAATCAGGAGCTTGAGGAGCTGTCGCTAGTGCTGCCGCAGGCGGTCGCCCTGCTTGCGCCCGGCGGCAGGCTGGCGGTGATCAGCTTCCATTCGCTCGAAGACCGGATCGTCAAGCAGTTCATCCGCGCCAACGCGCGTCCGGACGAGGCGAGCGCGCGTCTGCCGCTGCGCGAGTCGGAGCTGCCGCGGCCGCGCCTGCGCCCTATAGGCAAGCGCATTCATCCGGCTGCGGAAGAAGTGAAGGCCAACCCCCGGGCGCGCAGCGCCGTGCTGCGCGTCGCGGAGCGGCTGGGATGAGCCCGGGGAGGCGCATGGCATGGCACGCCTGAACCTGCTGCTGCTCGCCGTGCTCACCGCCTGCGCGCTCGGACTGGTGACCTCGCAGCACAAGGCGCGCGCGCTCTTCGCCGCGCTCGAGCAGGAGCAGGAGCGCGCGCGCAACCTCGACGTCGAGTACCGACAGCTGCAACTCGAAGCGAGCACGTGGGCCCGGCATTCCCGGGTCGAGCGCGTTGCCGGCCAGGCGCTGCACATGCGCGTTCCCGAGGCCGGGCGCATCCAGGTCGTCGTGCGCCCCGCCTCCGGCGCCAGGGTGAAGCCGTGAATTTCGCCACCAGTCCGGTGCTCGAACTCAACCTCCCGGTGTGGCGCTCGCGGCTACTCATGCTCGCGTTCTTCTCGGGGTTCGCGGTGCTTGCGGGGCGTGCGGTGTTCCTGCAGGGCCTGGACAACGAATTCCTGCAGGCGAAAGGGGAGTCGCGCTACAGCCGCGTGATCGAGATCTCCGCCAACCGCGGCCGCATCACCGACCGCAACGGAGAGGTGCTGGCGGCGTCCACGCCGGTGAAATCGGTCTGGGCGGTCCCCGAGGAATTGAAGCTCCAGCAGCCGCAGCTGGGCAGGCTCGCGGCGCTGCTGGGAATGCAGCCGCGCGAGATCGAAAAACGCATTGGCGATGCGGGAGGGGATTTCGTTTTCCTCAAGCGCCAGATTCCGCCGGAGGTCGCCCAACGGGTCGCCGATCTGCGCATTCCGGGGCTGTTCCAGAGCCGCGAATACCGCCGCTACTATCCGGGCGGCGAAGTGATGGCCCACGTGCTCGGCTTCACCGGGGCGAACGATGTGGGCCAGGAGGGGATCGAGCTCGCGTTCCAGGACCGCCTCGCCGGCAAGCCCGGCAGCCGGCGCGTCATCCGCGACCGTCTGGGGCAGATCGTCGAGGACGTGGAGGACATCCGCCCCTCGCAGGAGGGCAGGGACATCGCGCTCGCGCTCGACGCGAAGATCCAGAACCTCGCATTCTCGCAGCTGAAGGCCGCGGTCGAGCTGCACCGCGCCAGGGCCGGCAGCATCGTCGTTCTGGACGTCGCAACCGGCGAGGTCCTCGCGCTGGCCAGTTTCCCGACGTACAACCCGAACAACCGGGCGCGCCTCTCCGGGGCGCAGCTCAGGAACCGCGCCGTCACCGACACGTTCGAACCCGGATCGACCCTCAAACCCTTCACCATCGCCGTGGCACTCGAAAGCGGCCGCGTGACGCCGCACACCGTCATACCTACCGCCCCGGGCAGCCTCACGATAGGCACGGCCACCATACGCGACGCGCACGCGGAGGGAAACCTCACCGTCGAGCAGGTGATCCAGAAATCGTCCAATGTCGGCGCCGCCAAGATCGCGCTGTCGCTCCCCGCCGAATCGATGTGGAACATGTTCGAGTCGGTTGGTTTCGGGGCCGTTCCGCACCTCGGATTCCCCGGCGAAGTCACCGGCCGCGTGCGCCCCTACAAGCACTGGAGGCCGATCGAGCAGGCGACCATGGCCTACGGCCACGGCATCTCGGTATCGCTCATCCAGCTTGCGCGCGCCTACAGCGTGTTCGCGCGCGACGGCGAGCTGGTTCCGCTCTCCCTCACGCGCGTCGCCGCGCCGGTCGTGCCGCAGCCGGTCGTGTCGCCGAAGACCGCGCGCATGGTGCGGCACATGCTCGAGCTCGCGGTCCAGCCCGAGGGCACGGCGCCGCGCGCGCAGATCATGGGCTACCGCGTCGCGGGCAAGACGGGCACCGCCCACAAGCAGGAAAACGGTCACTACGCGCCCAACAAGTACGTGTCCTCGTTCGTCGGCTTCGCGCCCGTCTCCGCCCCGCGGCTGGTGATCGCGGTGATGGTCGACGAACCCACGGACGGGAAGTACTACGGCGGCGCGGTCGCGGCGCCGGTCTTCGCGCGCGTCATGGAAGGCGCGCTGCGGCGGTTGTCGGTTTCGCCCGACGCGCCGATTAAGCCGATCGAACTGCCGCCGGAGGGTCAGGAAGTGAAGGAAAGCGTATGAGGAGCGAGGCGTGGGCAGGGAACGCAGCGTGACGGATCGATGAAGCCGTGCAGAACCGCGCAATCGAGATACTCAAGCAGTTGCGCGAGCGGGGCGTCGACGTGGGCAGCCTGAGCGCCGACAGCCGCGGCGTGCAGCGCGGGGACCTGTTCCTCGCCTATCCCGGCGAGACGCGGGATGGCCGCGAATTCATCGCGGGCGCGGTCGCGGCGGGCGCGGCTGCCGTGCTGTGGGAACGCACCGGGTTTGCCTGGAACGAAGGCTGGGGCGTGCCTAACCTGCCGGTGGAAGGCCTGCGCGCGATGGCCGGCCACCTCGCGCACGAAGTGTACGGGCGGCCGTCGGAGAAGCTGTGGATGATGGGCGTGACCGGAACCAACGGCAAGACCTCGTGCAGCCAGTGGCTCGCCCAGGCCTGCGGCGCCTGCGGCGCGCGCACCGCGGTGATCGGCACGCTCGGAATCGGCTTTCCGGGGGCGCTCGACCCGAGCCTCAACACGACTCCCGACGCGGTGCTGCTGCACCGTTCGCTCAGGGACCTGCTCGCCGCTGGAGCGCAGGGCGTGGCGATGGAGGTCTCCTCGATCGGCCTGGACCAGGGACGCGTGAACGGCGTGGCGTTCGGCGCTGCGCTGTTCACCAACCTCTCGCGCGACCATCTCGACTATCACGGCGACATGGAGAGTTATGCGCGCGCCAAGCAGCGGCTCTTTCTGTCTCCGGGCCTCAAGCACGCGGTGTTGAATCTCGACGACGTGCAGGGGGTGAGCATCTCGCGCATGCTCGCCGGAGGCGGCGCGACCCGCACGGGCTACAGCTGCTTCGAAGGCCTCGCCTCGCGCGCCGGGCTGGAACATTACGTCGAAGCGCACGACATCCGCCTGTCCCCGCAGGGCATCGCGTTCACTGCGAAGACCTCCTGGGGCGAGGCGCGCATCGAGTCGCCGCTGCTCGCGCGGTTCAACGTCTCCAATCTCTGCGGCCTGCTTGGCACGATGCTGGTGTCGGGCGTTCCGTTCGCCCGGGCAGTCGGGGCGCTCGGGGCGCTCGCGCCCGTCCCGGGACGCATGGAACGGATCGGCGGGGGCGCCCTGCCGCTCGTCGTGGTCGATTACGCGCACTCCCCGGACGCGCTGGAGAAGGTGCTGCACGCGCTCAGGGACGTCGCCGCCGCGGGCGGCGGACGGCTGTGGGCCGTGTTCGGCTGCGGCGGCGAGCGCGATCGCGGCAAGCGCTCGCTCATGGGGGCGGTCGCCTCGCGCAACGCCGACCGGATCGTGATCACGAGCGACAACCCGCGCGGAGAGGATCCGCTGGCCATCATCGCGGAGATTGCCGCGGGCGTCTCGGGCGCGAGCGAGATCGTCGCCGATCGGCGCGAAGCCATCGCGCTGGCGGTATCGCAGGCCCGCGTCGCCGACGTCGTGCTGCTCGCGGGCAAGGGACACGAGACCTACCAGGAGGTGAACGGACGGAGGCTGCCGTTCTCTGACGCCGATGAAGCGCGCGCGGCGCTGGAGCGCTGGAAGCCATGATGACCCTCGACCAGGCGGCGCAGGCGATCGGCGCGCGCGTCCAGGCCGCGGCGCAGGGCGGAAGCGCGCGCTTCACGTCGGTGTCCACGGACAGCCGCACGCTGGAGTCGGGCGCGCTGTTCGTCGCGCTGCGCGGCGAGCGCTTCGACGGTCACGCGTTCATCGATTCGGCGCGCGCGCGAGGCGCGGCCGCCGCCATGGTCGACGCGGACGCCGCCGCAACGGGCGCGGGATCGGGGCTGCCGCTTCTCGCCGTCGACGACACCCGGCTCGGCCTCGGGCGGCTCGCCGCCTGCTGGCGCGCCCGTTTCGCCATCCCGCTCGTCGCGGTCTCGGGAAGCAACGGCAAGACGACGGTGAAGGAGATGATCGCATCGATCCTTCGCGCCCACTGCGGCGCGGAGGCCGCGCTCGCGACCCGCGGCAACCTGAACAACGAGATCGGACTGCCGCTCACGCTGCTGCGGCTGCGCGAGGCGCACCGTGCCGCGGTGATCGAAGTCGGCATGAACCATGCGGGCGAGACGGCCTATCTCGCGGGCATCGCGCGGCCGACGGTGGCGCTGGTGAACAATGCCCAGCGCGAACACCAGGAATTCATGCGCGACGTCGATGAAGTGGCGCGCGAGCACGGCGCGCTGTTCGCCTCGCTCGGCGAGGATGGAATCGCGGTGATCAACGCCGACGACGACCACGCCGACTACTGGCGCAGCCTGGTGCAGCCGCGGCAGGTGCGCGACTTCGGGATCGATCACCCGGCGGCCGTCACGGGCCGCCACGTCCGTTCGGGCTTCGGCAGCGAGATCGTTCTGACTGCGCCGGAGGGCAGGGCCGCGTTCACGCTTCAGGTCGCCGGCCTGCACAACGTGCGCAACGCCGTGGCCGCGGCCGCCGCCGCGACGGCGGCCGGAGCGAGCCTGGCTGCGGTCGAACGCGGCCTGTCGGAGTTCCAGGCCGTCAAGGCCCGGCTGCAGCTCAAACGCAGCCGCGGCGGCGCGCTCGTGCTCGACGATACCTACAACGCCAATCCCGACTCGGTGCGGGCGGCGATCGACGTGCTTCGCGACATGCCGGGCCGGCGCGTCCTGGTGCTCGGGGACATGGGCGAGGTCGGCGAACAGGGCGTGGCGTTTCACCGCGAGATCGGGCGCTACGCCGCACAGGCCGGCGTCGACCGGCTGCTCGCGATCGGCGATCTCGCCGCGCACGCCTTCGGCGAGTTCGGGGAGGGTGGCGTCTGGTACGCGCAGATCGAAGGCCTGCTGGAGGATGCGACTGCCGACGCGGTGGAGGGAACCACGATGCTGGTGAAGGGCTCGCGCTTCATGCGCATGGAGCGCGTCGTCGACGCGCTCGTCGGGGGAGAAACGTAGTGCTGCTGACGGTCGCCCAGTGGCTCGCGCAGGACATACGCGCGTTCAACGTGTTCTCCTACATCACGCTGCGCGCGGTGCTCGCCTGCCTGACCGCGCTCACGATCTCGCTGCTCACCGGGCCGCTCATGATCCGCAAGCTCACGGCCTTCAAGATCGGGCAGGCCGTGCGCGACGATGGCCCGAAGTCGCACCTCACCAAGGCCGGCACGCCGACCATGGGCGGCGCGCTCGTGTTGATCTCCATCCTCATCACCACGCTGCTCTGGGCCGACCTGTCCAACCGCTTCGTCTGGGTCGTGCTGCTGGTGACGTTCGGGTTCGGCGCCATCGGCTGGATCGACGACTACCGCAAGGTCGTGCAGCACAATCCGAAAGGGCTGCCGGCGCGCACCAAGTTCCTCTGGTCGGCGCTGATCGGCTTGGTCGCGGCGATCTATCTCGCCTTCGCGGTGTCGGTGCCCTCGACCGCCAAGATCCTGAGCCTGTTCATGGCCTGGGTGCAGAGCGGCTTCGAGATGGACCTGCCGCCCAAGGCCGACCTGATCCTGCCGTTCTTCAAGAACATCGCCTATCCCCTGGGCGTGTGGGGCTTCATCATGCTGACCTTCTTCGTGATCGTCGGCACGAGCCACGCGGTGAACCTCACCGACGGGCTGGACGGCCTCGCGATCATGCCGGCGGTGATGGTGGGGAGCGCGCTGGGCATCTTCGCCTACGTCGCCGGCAACGCCGTGTACTCAAAGTACCTGCTGCTGCCGCATATCCCGGGCGCGGGCGAGCTCGCGGTGATCTGCGGCGCGCTTGCCGGGGCGGGGCTCGGGTTCCTCTGGTTCAACGCCTATCCGGCGGAGGTGTTCATGGGCGACGTCGGCGCGCTTGCGCTCGGCGCGGCGCTGGGCACCGTCGCGGTGATCGTGCGCCAGGAGATCGTGCTTTTCATCATGGGCGGCGTCTTCGTCGCGGAAACGCTCTCGGTGATGATCCAGGTGCTGTACTTCAAGTGGAGCCGGGGCAAGCGCATTTTCCGAATGGCGCCGCTGCACCACCACTACGAGCTCGGCGGATGGAAGGAGTCCCAGGTCGTGGTCCGGTTCTGGATCATCACCATGATCCTGGTGCTGTTCGGCTTGTCGACGTTGAAGCTGCGTTGAGCGCCGGCTGATGGAACTGGCAGGAAGGAGGGTATTGGTGCTGGGACTGGGTGAGACGGGCCTGTCGATGGCGCGCTGGCTCGCGCGCGCGGGCGCCGAGGTACGCGTCGCCGACACGCGTCCGGTGCCGCCGAATCTCACGCGCCTGCAACAGGCGCTGCCCGCGGTGAGCGTCCATTGCGGCAGCTTCCCCGAATCGCTGTTCGACGGCGTCGACCTGATCGCGATCAGTCCCGGCGTGCCGCTCGCCGACCCCCTGGTCGCGCGCGCGGCGCGCCGCGGAGTGCCGGTGGTGGGCGATATCGAGCTCTTCGCGCAGGCTCTGCTGCGCGATCGTGAAGGCGGTGCGCGGGCGCTGCCGCGCGAGGCGGGGCCGCGCATCCTCGCGATCACCGGCACCAACGGCAAGAGCACCGTCACCGCGCTCGCCGGCGCGATGTGCAAGGCCGCGGGACTGGACTGCGAGGTCGCGGGGAACATCAGCCCTGCAGCGCTCGACGCGCTCATGCATCGCCGCGACGCGGGCGGCGATCCGGCGGCGTGGGTGCTCGAGCTGTCGAGCTTCCAGCTGGAGACCACGGAGTCGCTCGACGCGTCGGCGGCGGCGATGCTGAACCTCTCCGAGGACCACCTCGACAGGTACGCGTCGATGCAGGAGTACACCGCCGCCAAGTCCCGCATCTTCAGCGGCAGCGGCGTGCAGGTGCTGAACCGTGACGATCCGCGCAGCCTCGCCATGGCGATTCCCGGGCGAAGGCTGATCACCTTCGGCCTCGCGCCGCCGGAGTCTCCCGGGGACTTCGGCCTGGTCAGTCGCGACAGCGCCGCCTGGCTCGCGCGGGGAACGACCCCGCTGTTTCCCGTCCGCGAAATTCCGCTCGCGGGACTGCACAACGCGGCCAACGCGCTCGCCGCCCTCGCGCTGTGCAGCGCGATCGAGCTTCCGATGGCGCCGCTCGTGTCCGCGCTCGCCGAATTCCGCGGGCTGCCGCACCGCATGGAGCCGGTCGGCGAACTGGGCGGGGTGTACTTCTACGACGATTCCAAGGGCACCAACGTGGGCTCCACGGTTGCGGCGCTCGCCGGCCTCGCGGGCGGCAGCGCCAAGGTCGTGCTGATCGCGGGGGGCGAGGGCAAGTCGCAGGATTTCTCGCCGCTGGCGGCGGCGGCGGCGAAGGCGGCGCGCGCGGTGGTGCTGATCGGCCGGGACGCCCCCGTGATCGAGCGCGCGCTGCAGGGCTCGGGCGTGCCCGTGCACCGCGCCGGCGCGATGGACGAGGCGGTGGGTGTTGCGGCCTCGCTCGCGCAGGCGGGCGACGCGGTGCTGCTCTCGCCCGCGTGCGCGAGTTTCGACATGTTTCTCAACTACAGGCATCGCGGGGAAATGTTCCGCGAAGCGGTGAAAGGGCTGGTTCATGCCAAGGCGCATTAGCCCGGGCCGCGCGCCGATCCCGGAATACGACGCGAGCCTGCTGTGGACCGCGCTCGCGCTGCTGATGCTCGGCCTGGTGATGGTCTATTCGGCGTCCATTTCGCTCGCCGAGACGGCCAGGTTCACACGCGGCAACCCGGCCTATTTCCTGACGCGCCACGCGCTGTTCCTCGGGGTGGGCATCGTGGCGGGGATGCTGGTGTTCCAGATTCCCATGCATATGTGGCAGCGCGCGGCGCCCTGGCTGTTCGGCGCGGGCGTCGTGCTGCTCGCGCTGGTGCTCGTGCCCGGGCTCGGCCGGGAGGTCAACGGCGCGCGGCGCTGGCTCTCGCTCGGCGTCGTCAACCTGCAGCCCTCCGAGCTGGCGAAACTGTTCGCGGTGCTCTACGCCGCGGACTACACCGTGCGCAAGACCGCGCTCATGCACAGCTTCAAGAGGGGCCTGCTGCCGATGCTCGCGGTCATGCTGGTGGTGGGGTGGCTGCTGCTGCGCGAGCCGGACTTCGGCGCCTTCGTCGTGATCACCGCCATCGCCATGGCGATCCTTTTTCTCGGGGGCATGAACGGCCGCTGGTTCGCGGTGCTGCTCGTGATGCTCGCGATCGGCTTCGCCGGCCTGGTGCTCGCGTCGCCCTATCGCATGCAGCGCATTTTCGGTTTCATGGACCCCTGGTCGGACGCCTTCGGCAAGGGCTACCAGTTGTCTCACGCGCTGATCGCATTCGGCCGCGGCGAATGGCTGGGCGTCGGCCTGGGCGCGAGTGTCGAGAAGCTGCTCTACCTGCCCGAGGCGCACACCGACTTCCTGCTCGCCGTCATCGGGGAGGAGCTCGGCTTCGCGGGCGTCGCGTTCGTGATCGCGCTGTTTGCATGGCTGGTCGTGCGCGCGTTCGCCATCGGCAGGCAGGCGGTGACGCTCGAGCGACCCTACTCCGCGCTGGTCGCCCAGGGCATCGCCGTGTGGCTGGGCGTGCAGACGTTCATCAACATGGGCGTGAACATGGGCGTGCTGCCCACCAAGGGACTGACCTTGCCGCTCATGAGCTTCGGGGGCAGCGGCATTCTCGCCAACTGCGTCGCGCTCGCGATCCTGCTGCGGATCGACTGGGAGTCGCGGCAGATGATGAAGGGGCAGGCGGCGTGACATGGCGAGGACCATCATGATCATGGGCGGCGGCACCGGAGGACACGTGTTTCCCGGGCTCGCGGTCGCCGGCGAGCTGCGCTCGCGCGGCTGGCGGGTCGTCTGGCTGGGCGCGCGCGGCGGCATGGAGGCGACGCTCGTTCCCCGCCACGGCTACGAGATGGCGTGGGTGAACTTCGCCGGCTTGCGCGGCAAGGGTCCTGTCGCGCTGGCGCTGCTGCCCGCGAGGCTGCTGCTCGCGTTCTGGCAGGCGGCGCGCGCGATATTCGCGCACCGGCCCGACGTCGTGCTGGGCATGGGCGGATACCAGTCCTTCCCCGGCGGCATGATGGCGGCGCTGTTCGACCGGCCGCTCGTGCTCCACGAGCAGAACTCCGTCGCGGGGCTCGCGAATCGGGTGCTGGCGCGCGTCGCCGACCGCATCCTGTGCGCGTTTCCCGGCGCGTTGAAAGGCGCGGCGGTGACCGGCAATCCGGTGCGGCCCGACATCGCTTCGCTCCCCGCGCCGGCAGAACGCTATGGCGCGCGCACCGGCCCGCTCAAGCTGCTCGTCATCGGCGGGAGCCTGGGCGCGAAGGTGCTGAACGACACGGTTCCCCAGGCGCTTGCGCTGATGCCGCAGGAGCTCCGGCCGGAGGTGACCCACCAGTCCGGCGCCCGGCACATCGATGCGCTCACGCAGCGTTACCGCGAGCTCGGCGTGAACGCGGTCGCGCTCGCCTTCATCGACGACATGGCGTCCTCCTACGGCGCGGCCGACGTGGTGCTTTGCCGCGCCGGAGCGCTCACGGTCGCCGAGCTCGCGGCGGCGGGCGTGGCGAGCGTGCTCGTGCCCTATCCGCATGCGGTGGACGATCACCAGACCGGCAACGCGCGCCACCTCTCCGATGCGGGCGCGGCGATCCTGCTGCCGCAGGCGGAGCTGACGCCGGAGCGGCTCGCCGGGCTGCTCTCGGGATTCACGCGCACGGGGCTCGCCGAAATGGCGATTCGGGCGCGCGCGCTCGCCCGGCCCGATGCGACGCGCGCGGTCGCGCAGGCCTGCGTGGAGCTCGCGCGATGAAGCACAAGGTCAAGCATATCCACTTCGTCGGCATTGGAGGCAGCGGAATGAGCGGCATCGCCGAGGTGCTCGCGAACCTGGGCTACCAGGTGAGCGGGTCGGACCTCGCCGCCAACGCGGCGACCGAGCGCCTCGTTTCGCTCGGGGCGAGCGTGACGATCGGACACGCCGCGGAGAACGTCGCCGGCGCCGACGTGGTCGTGATCTCCACGGCCGTGCGCTCGGACAACCCCGAGGTGATGGCGGCGCGCGCGCGGCGCATCCCCGTGGTTCCCCGCGCGCTCATGCTCGCCGAGCTGATGCGGCTCAAGCAGGGCATCGCGGTGGCCGGCACGCACGGCAAGACGACCACGACGAGCCTGGTGGCGAGCGTTCTCGCCGAGGCGGGCCTCGATCCCACGTTCGTGATCGGCGGGCGCCTCACGAGCACGGCCTCCAACGCGCGCCTGGGCGCGGGCGAGTTCATCGTCGTCGAGGCCGACGAATCCGACGCTTCGTTCCTGCACCTGCAGCCCGTCGTCGCGGTGGTCACCAACATCGACGCCGACCACATGGAAACCTATCAGCACGACTTCGCACGCCTGAAGCAGGCGTTCGTCGGCTTTCTGCAGAACCTGCCCTTCTACGGCAGCGCGATCCTGTGCTCCGACGACCCCAACGTGCGCGAGATCATGCCCTTCGTCTCCAAGCCCGTAGTCACCTACGGCCTGCGCGAGGACGCGATGGTGCGCGCGGTGGATCTCGTCGCGGGAGAGCGCATGCGATTTTCCTGCCTGCGCGAAGGCGCCGCGCCGCTCGATGTCTGGCTCAATCTTCCCGGCCGCCACAATGTGCAGAACGCGCTCGCTGCGATCGCCGTCGCCGGAGAGCTGGGACTGCCCGACGGCGCCATCCTGAAGGCGCTGGCGGAGTTCCGCGGCGTCGGCCGCCGGTTCCAGCGCTACGGCGAGATCGCGCTGCCGGGAAAGGGCAGCGGCGCGTTCACGCTCGTCGACGACTACGGCCACCATCCGGCGGAGATGCAGGCGACGCTCGAGGCGGCGCGCGGCGCGTTCCCGGGAAGGCGCATCGTGCTCGCGTTCCAGCCGCACCGCTATACGCGAACGCGCGACCTGTTCGAGGACTTCGTCAGGGTCCTCTCCGGAGTCGACGCGCTGCTGCTCGCCGAGGTCTATCCCGCGGGCGAGACTCCGATCGTCGCCGCCGACGGCCGCTCGCTTGCGCGCGCCATCCGCGTGGCGGGGAAGATCGAGCCGGTGTTCGTCGAGAACATCGCCGACATGCCTGCGGCGATCCTGCAGTCTGCGAAGGCCGGCGACGTGGTGGTGACCATGGGCGCGGGCTCGATCGGCACCGTGCCCGCGCAACTGGCCAGGGGCGGGGCGAAATGATCATGGCCGAGCCGATCCCGTTCCCCGAAGCCGGATTGCGCGGCGCATTGAGGCTCGACGAGCCGATGGCAAAGCACGTCAGCTGGCGCGCGGGCGGGCGCGCCGCGCGTGCCTATCTGCCCGCCGACATCGCCGACCTGGCCCTGTTCCTTAAGGGCCTGCCCGAGCGCGAGCCGGTCTGCCTGGTGGGCCTGGGCAGCAACCTGCTGGTTCGCGACGGAGGTTTTCGAGGCACGGTCGTCCTGATGCACAAGACGCACGCCGCGATCCGCATCGACGGCAACGGCGTGTATGCGGAAGCGGGCGAAGCGAGTCCCAAGGTCGCGCGATTCGCCGCGAACCACGGGCTGGAAGGGGCGGAGTTCCTCGCCGGCATACCGGGAACGGTGGGCGGCGCGCTCGCCATGAACGCCGGCTGCTACGGCGCGGAGACCTGGGACGTGGTCGAGCGCGCGCTCACCATCGACCGGCGGGGCGAGCTGCGCGAGCGCGCTCGCGCCGAGTTCGCGGTGGGCTACCGGCATTGCGCGCTCAGGGACGATGCGAGGCTGGGCGAAGACGTCTGGTTCGCGGGGGCGTGGTTTCGTTTCCGCGAAGGCAACCGCGACAGGGCGCGCGCGCGCATCGCCGAGCTGCTGGCGAAGCGCGTGGAATCGCAGCCGCTCGATCTGCCCAACGCCGGCTCGGTGTTCCGCAATCCGCCGGGCGACCACGCCGCGCGCCTCATCGAGGCCTGCGGGCTCAAGGGTTTCGCGATCGGCGGCGCGCGCATCTCGGAGAAGCACGCGAACTTCATCGTCAACCCCGGGCGCCGGGCGAGCGCGGCCGACATCGAGGCGCTGGTCGAGCATGTGCGCGCGACGGTGAAGGAGCGCTTCGGCGTCGAGCTGCAGGTCGAAGTTCGCATTGTCGGTGAGACGCTCGCATGAAAGATTTCGGCAAAGTCGCGGTGCTGATGGGCGGCAAGTCGGCCGAGCGCGCGGTGTCGCTCAAGAGCGGCGCCGCGGTGCTCGCGGCGCTGAGGACGAAAGGCGTCGACGCGCACGCGTTCGATCCCGCGGAGCGCGGCCTCGACGCGCTGATATCGGAGCGCTTCCAGCGCGCGTTCATCGCACTGCACGGGCGCTTCGGAGAGGACGGCACGGTGCAGGGCGCGCTCGAGCTGCTCGGGATCCCTTACACCGGCTCGGGCGTGCTCGCGAGCGCGCTTGCGATGGACAAGTGGCGCACCAAGCTCCTCTGGCAGGCGGCGGGCGTGTCTACGCCGCGCCAGGAGCTGCTCGGTCCCGACACCGACCTCGGCGCCGTGGCGGAGCGCCTGGGCCTGCCGCTCATGGTGAAGCCGGCCAACGAGGGCTCCTCGATCGGCATGACCAAGCTGCGCGAGGCGGCGCGGTTCGACGAGGCCTACGCACTCGCCGCGAACTACGACAGGGTCGTCATCGCCGAAGCGTTCGTCGACGGCCCCGAGCTCACCGCCGGCATCGTGGGCGGCGAGGCGCTGCCGCTGATCCGCCTGGAAACGCCGCGCGATTTCTACGACTACGACGCGAAATACCTCGCCAACGACACGCGCTACCTCGTTCCCTGCGGCCTGCCGGCCGAGACCGAAGCGATGATCCAGCGCGAGGCCCTGCGCGCGTTCTCGGTGCTCGGCTGCCGCGGCTGGGGACGCGTCGACGTGATGCTGGACCGCTCCGGCATGCCCCAATTCCTCGAGGTGAACACCTCGCCCGGCATGACCGACCATTCGCTCGTGCCGATGGCCGCGCGCCACGCGGGCGTTCCGTTCGATGACCTGTGCCTGCGCATCCTGGAGCTCGCCCATGTGGGATGAGCCGCGGACGCTCAACGCCGTCGCGAACGCGCTGTTCGTGCTCGCGTTCGCGCTCCTCGCCTACGCGGCGGGGGCCGTGTTCGCGCATTCCCAGGCGTTCCTGCTGCGCGTCATCCGCGTCGAAGGCGACCTCGCGCATGTGAGCCGCGGCCAGATCGTCGATGCGCTGCAGGGCAGGGTCAGGGGCACGTTCTTCACGGTCGACCTCGAAGCCATGCGCTCGATGTTCGAGGGGATTCCCTGGGTCAGGCGCGCCGAGGTGCGGCGGCACTGGCCCGACCGCCTGGACGTGAGGCTCGAGGAGCACGTCGCGCTCGCGCGCTGGGGACAGGAATCCGACGGCCGGCTGGTCGACACGTTCGGGGACGTGTTCTCCGGCAACAGCGACGCCGAGCTGCCGGTCCTCGCCGGCCCGGTGGGCAGCGAGCACGAGATCGCGCGGCGCTACGCGCAGTTCCGCACGCTGCTCGCGCCGCTCGCGCTCGAGCCGCGCGCCGTGACGCTGTCGCAGCGCAGAAGCTGGCAGCTCAGGCTGTCGAACGGCCTCGCGGTGCAGCTCGGGCGCGACAGCGAGAAGGACCCCGCGCAGGAGCGCTTTGCGCGCTTCGTCGATCTGTATCCGCAGACCCTCGGGCGGCTCGGCCGCCAGTTCGAATACGTGGACCTGCGCTACCGCAGCGGCTTTGCACTGAGGGTGCCGGAACTGCCGCGCACCGAAACCGTAAGACCGCGCAAGAGCTAGAGCATGAGCAAGGAAAACAAGAATCTGATCGTCGGCCTGGACATCGGCACCTCGAAGGTGGTCGCCGTCGTGGCCGAGCTGCTGCCCGACGGCAGGCTCGAATTGATCGGCATGGGCAGCCACGAATCGAAAGGCCTGAAGAAGGGCGTCGTGGTCAATATCGAGGCCACGGTCAACGCCATTCAGCGCGCGCTCGAGGAAGCCGAGCTGATGGCCGACTGCAAGATCCAGAGGGTGTATACGGGCATCGCCGGCAGCCACATCCGCAGCTTCAACTCCACCGGTATGGTGCCGATCCGGGACCGGGAAGTCACACCGATGGACGTCGACCGCGTGATCGAGACCGCTCGTGCGATGCCGATCCCGACCGACCAGCAGGTGCTGCACATCCTGACCCAGGAATTCATCATCGACGGGCAGGACGGGGTGCGCGAGCCGCTGGGCATGAGCGGCGTGCGACTGGAGGTGAAGGTCCACATCGTCACCGGCGCGGTGTCGGCGGCGCAGAACATCGTCAAGTGCGTGCGCCGCTGCGGCCTGGAAGTGAGCGATCTCATCCTGCAGCCGCTCGCCTCGAGTCTCGCAGCGCTCACTGAGGACGAAAAGGAGCTCGGCGTGTGCCTGGTGGACATCGGCGGTGGCACTACCGACGTGGCCATCTTCCGCGAGGGCGCGATCCGGCACACCGCCGTGATCCCGATCGCGGGCGACCAGATCACCAACGACATCGCGATGGCGCTGCGCACCCCGACCCAGGAAGCCGAGGAGCTGAAGCTTCGCCACGGCTGCGCGCTGCGCCAGCTCGCCGACGCGAACGAGATGATCGAGGTGCCCGGCGTGGGCGACCGGCCCCCGCGCGAGCTCTCCCGGCAGA
>Ga0082335_1006517_pt1 | contig 14954 bp, 9 predicted proteins | sample Subgrocontami58m_FD_72375 | JGI IMG/M metagenome (GOLD analysis project Ga0082335, IMG submission 72375) | Subsurface groundwater microbial communities from S. Glens Falls, New York, USA - GMW37 contaminated, 5.8 m (SPADES assembly) (version 2) ...
CATCGTGCTCGCCGGCACCGACGTGACGCCGCCGGCGGCAATGCGGCCGGGCCACCACGCGATGCCGGGAACGCGCATGCCGCCTTCCCACGTGCTGCCCTTGCCCTCGCGCAGCGGACCGGCGCTGCCGCCTTGCATTTTTTGAATCAGCCACGGGCCGTTGTCGCTGCTGAAGAAGACGAGCGTGTTTTCGGCCAGGCCCGCGGTGCGCAGGGCGGCGAACACCTGGCCGACGCTCCAGTCCAGTTCCTCGACCGCGTCGCCGTAGATGCCCCGGCGGCTGCGCCCCTTGAAATCGGCCGACGCGAACAGCGGCACGTGGGGAAAGGTGTGCGCAAAGTAGAGGAAGAACGGCTGGCCCTGGTGCTCGCGAATGAAGTTCGTTGCCGCCTCCGTGTAGCGACGGGTCAGCGTGCTCTGGTGGGCGGGGCGCTCGACGATTTCGCCGTTGCGCAGCAGGGGCACGTTCCAGCCATCCGCGGGCGGGGTCGCCGAGCCCGACGAGCCGCGCGGCAGCCCGGGACGGGCGTCCATGTCGTTTGAATACGGCAGGCCGAACGATTGTTCGAAACCGTGATCGCGCGGCCGCGTGCCCGGCACGATGCCAAGGTGCCATTTCCCGACATGGGCCGTGGCGTAGCCGCGGGCCTTGAGTGCAGTCGCGATGGTGATTTCCTCGCGCGGCAGCCCGCCGGGCGAACCCGGAAACAGCACGTCCCGCTCGCCATACATCCCGCTGCGAATGGGATAACGGCCCGTGAGCAGCGCGGCCCGGCTCGGCGAGCACACCGGCGCCGCCGCATAGAAATCGGTGAAGCGCAGCCCTTCGCGCGCCATCGCGTCGAGGTGCGGCGTGCGGATCGTCGGCGAGCCGTAGCACCCGAGGTCACCGTAGCCGAGATCGTCGGCGAAGATGATAACGATATTCGGCGGTCGCGCCGGCGCCGCCGCCACGATCTGAACCCAGGCCGCGAGCCAGCCGACTGCGAGGAAAGCGAAAGGTGGGCGCATGACGGGGAGACCCGCATCGCGCCGCAAATCGTGGCGCGGCGCAAGCCATGCGTTGATCAGTAGTGGTCGCGGTCACAAGACCGACCTTCGACGCCCGTGAGTCCCGTCACCTCGATCGGTGCGGACAGAATTCCATCTTCACGTGAGCTCATTTCAAAACCTCGCTGGCGAGCGCGGCCGTAGCACGGTCAACCTGACCGTGCTCGAGCCTCCCCGGTGAGCGCGCGCGGTCAGGTTGACCGCGCTACCCAAGACGGCGTTCGCTCCAGGAGGTTTTGAAATGAGCTCACGTATTACGTGAAATAGGACTCGGGGTGGCGCGCGGTCGCGAGGCGGGTAATCCTGCGGTGCGGCCGGGCCGGTCGCGCGTCCAGTGCGGCAGCCACCAGTTCCAGGCGCCGAGGAGCCGCATCGTCGCGGGAACGATCAGGAGCCGGACAATCGTGGCGTCGAAGGCGACGGCGAACGCCAGGCCGAGGCCGAACTGGCGGGTCGCCGTCAACCCGAAGAACCCGAACGAGCCGAAGAGGCACACCATGATCGCGGCGGCGCTCGTGATGATGCCGGCGGTCGCGGCCACGCCGCGGGCCACCGCGGAGGTATTGTCGGCACCGTGGCGGAACTCGTCGCGAATCCGGCTGAGCAGGAAGATCTCATAGTCCATCGAGAGCCCGAACAGGATCGTGAACAGCATCAGGATCACGAAGGAGTTCAGCCCGCCCGGCGGAGCGATCCCGAGCAGCCGCGTGCCAAATCCATCCTGAAACACGAGAACGAGGAACCCGTAGGCGGCGAAAACGGACAGGAGATTGGCGGCGATCGCCTTGAGCGGGACGGCCAGCGACCGAAAATAAAGCAGAAGCGCGATGAAGGTCATCGTGATGACGGCAGCCATGACGCGCGCGGCGCTCGAAAACATCTCCGTGTCGAAGTCGCGAATCAGCGCGGAACCGCCACCGATTTTTACCGTGAGGCCGGCGGCGTCTGCGCTCGGTCGCCGGCGCTCGCGCAGCGCGCCAATCAGTTCGATGGTGCGCGGCGCACTCGGCGATTCGCGCGGCAGCGCCAGCAGCAGCGCGGTCCGACCGTCCGCGCTCACGGCGGTGGCGGCTGGCCGGGCGAGGCCGGGCGGGAGTTGCCGTGTCTCGCCGACCACTTCGCGCTGGGGACCGAGCGCGGCCAGCACGCGCGAGAATCCGAGGATTGCGCCCAGGCGCGGCTCGCGACCGAGTTCGTCGGCCAGTTCCAGTACCGCGCGCTGGCTGGCGGGTGTCCAGGCTCCGTTCAGCGCCGCCGTCTGCAACGTAATCGCGACCGGTGCGATCCAGCCCGCCTCGAAATTCGTCTGCAGCAGTTCGTAGCCGACGCGGGCTTCGTCCGCGGGCGCGAGATCGGTGGGACCGATGTCCCACGCGTGCGTCCGCAGGATGGGCCACGCGCAGGCGACCGAGATGCCGAGCGAGAGCCCGAGGAATGGCCAGGGGCGGCGCATCACGAACCGCGCCCACTGCGCCCACCCCGTGGCGGTGGTCGAAGCCGCGGTGCTGGTGGGCCGCTTCGGGTGAACGAAAACGCGGTCGCCGGCGAAGTGCAGCAACGCGGGCAGCAGCGTCAGCGTGGCGGCGAGCGCGACGACGATGACGATGACGCCGCCGAGGGCGAGGCTGTGCATGAACCGCGCGTTCACGAGAAACAGCGCGGCGAATCCGCCGGCGACCGCGAGGCCGGCAATCAGCACGGCCGGCGCGGCGTGGCCGAACGCGGCGACGAGCGCGCCGGCCCGGTCGACTCCGCGGGCGTGTTCGTGGCGATAATGACTCAGGAGGAAGAGCGCGTAATCGGTGCCGGCGCCGAGCCCGATCATCGTGATGACGTTCTGCGCGAGCACGCTGGCGGGCAGCCAGGGACTGAGCAGGCAGAGCGCGGCGCTGCTCAGCGTCACGGCGGTGCCGGCGATGGCCAGGGCGAGCGCGGCGGCCACGGCGGTGCGGAAGACGAGAAACAGGACGAGCAGCGTCAGCGGCACGCCGACCATCTCGGCGTGGAGCAGATCGGTGGCGGAGCGGTGATTGAGATCATGATACATCGACGACATGCCGGTGACGCAGGCCGTAAAGCCCTCGGCGCGCGCGGCGGCCCGCACGTGGCGCCGCAGGGGAGCGGTGAACGCTTCGGCCTCCGCGAGGGTCGCGGCATCCGGTTGCACGAGAATGACGACGGATTTGCCATCGCGGCCGATCGCGGCCGGCAGACCGTCCTGCCAGGGGTCGAACACCCGCTGCATCCCGGGCGCGTGGCGGAGTTGCGCGCAGGTTCGCCCCACCGCCGCGGCAAACGCCGGATCGGTGCTCGGTTGCGTCTCGTGCGTCAGAATAACGGGAACGAGATGGGGAAATCCGCGGCCGAACTCGCGTTCGAGCGTGGTCAGCACGGCATGCGCCTCACTGCCGCGGATGGCTTCGCTGCCGCCCTGCGCGACGCGGGCCAGCCGCAGCGCGAACGGTGCGGCCCCGGCAACCGCGAGCGCCCACGCGATGACGACCGCGGCCCGGTGACCGATGATGGCGCGCACAAAGCACGCGAAAACACTTTGGATCGCCGGATTGGCCACGCCGTTCAATGCGGCGGTTTCAGCTGAAATGGATCAGCGGCCGGCGGGGACGCCTATACCCAAGTCTTCGACTGATACCAGCGGCTTGATTGTTTTGGACTGTTCAGGTGGGGCTCGCTCTCCGAGCGGGCCTGGGTTTCAGCGTGAATTGCACCATGAAACTCAGGCCGGTTCGGAGAACCGGCCCCACCACGGAGAAGTCAAGATGTCCCAGACATTGGCATGAAGTGATTGGCGCACCGAAAACGGTGCGGCTTGGCGCGTAGCGCGGTCAGACTGACCGCGCTGAGCACGGGCAGGCTGCCCGTGCTACGGGGCGCTGACACCCGCCTATACCAGCAGCAACGCCGGGCTCTCGAGCAGCAGCTTCAACGCATTCAAGTATTGGGCGCCGACGGCGCCATCCACCACGCGATGATCGCACGAGAGTGTCAGCGTCATCGTCTGGCCGACCACGATCTGATCGTTCTTCACGACCGGCTTTTTCACCGTCGTGCCGACGGCGAGAATCGCGGCGTTGGGCGGGTTGATGATGGCCGAGAAACGCGGAATGCCCATCATGCCCAGGTTCGACACACAGAAGGTGCCGCCGGTGAACTGCTCCGGCTTGAGCTTCTTGTCCTTCGCCAGCTTGCCGAGCGCTTTCGCCTCCTGGCTGATTTGGAAAACGCTCTTGAGATGCGCGTCGCGAATCACCGGCGTGATCAGTCCATCCTCGATCGCGACGGCGAACGAAACATGGGCGGCGCCGAAATAGCGGATTTGTCCCTGGCCCGACGCCGCGACCTCCCACGAGGCATTGACCGGCGGCACGCGGCGCAGGGCTTCGGCGCTCGCCTTGAGGATGAAGTCGTTGACCGAAAGCTTGACGCCTTCCTTTTCCAGCCCCGCGTTGAGCTGTTCGCGCAACGCGAGGAGTGGCGTGGCGTCGATTTCGATTTCGACGTAGAAATGCGGCAGCTGCGTCTTCGATTCGAGCAAGCGGCGGGCGATGGCGCCGCGCATGTTCGAGACGGGAACGCTGCGCTCCTCCTGAATCGGACCCTTGGCGAAGACCGACGGGCTGCTGCCAAATTGAGATTTGAGGTTTGCAACCTCAGGCCCCGCCGCGGGCTTGGGGGCGGCGCGGTAGGCGAGAATATCTTCGCGGACAATGCGCCCGCCGGGGCCACTGCCCGTGATCCCGGAGGGTTCGATGCCTTTTTCGGCCGCCAGTTTCTTCGCGAGCGGGGAGATCTTTATGCGACCGTCGTGCGGCGCGGCCTGCGCTGGAGCCGGGCTCGTCGAACCCGGGCCGTGGTCAGCGGCCGCGGTCACGGGAGGCTGCGCCGGCGCCGCCGCGGGTTGGCCCTGCACGTCGTTCTTCGCCACTGTCGCCGCGCCGGCTTTTTCTTTTTCGGCGGGTGGCGGAGTCGTCGCGGCTTTCGCTTCCGGCGCAGTCGGCGCCGCGGCAGCCGGCGCCTCGACCTTTTCGCCCGGCTTGCCGATCGCGCAGAGCGCCGTGCCGATTTCGACCTTCGCGCCGTTCGGTGCGAAAATCTTCAACAAGGTGCCATCGAAAAACGACTCCAGCTCCATCGTGGCCTTGTCAGTTTCGACTTCGGCGAGCATGTCGCCGCTCTTCACGGTGTCGCCTTCCTTCTTCAGCCATTTCACCAGCGTGCCCACCGTCATGGTGTCGCTGAGCTTCGGCATTTCGATCACGTTAGCCATGGGATGGAAATCAGAGGAGGAACCACGAAACACACGAAAGACACGAAAAACCAGACTGGCCGTTCACTTTCGTGTTTTTCGTGTGTTTCGTGGTTAAAAGGCTCAGGCGACCGTTTCGAGCGCGGCTTGGATGACCCGCTGGGGGTTGGGCAACTGCTCGACTTCGACCGGCGGGCTGTAGATCGCCGGCGCGTCGACCGTCGCGAGCCGATGGATCGGACCGTCGAGTTCGTCGAAGCATTCGCGTTGGATCATGTAGGCCAGTTGCGAGCCAACCGAGGCAAACGGCTTCTGTTCCTCGACGATTAGCACGCGATGGGTCTTCGCGACCGAGGCGGCGACCGTGTCGAAATCGAGCGGACGGATCGAGCGGAGGTCGACGATCTCGACGGACACCTCGTGCTCCTTCTCGAGAATCGCCGCGGCCGCGAGCGAGTGGAGCACGCAGCGCCCGTACGTGACGATGGTGAGGTCGGTGCCTGCGCGCTTCACGTCGGCCTTGCCGAGCGGAACCAGATATTCCTCCGCCGGCACTTCGCCCTTGTCGCCGTAGAGCATCGTGTTCTCGAGGTAGAAGACCGGATCGTTGTCGCGAATCGCCGACTTGAGCAGGCCCTTCGCGTCGTACGGCGTGGCGGGCACGACGACCTTCACCCCGGGGTGATTGGCGAGCACGTTCTCCGGCGTGAGCGAGTGGGTGGCGCCCACGTTGGTGCCGCCGTTGGCCGGCCCGCGGATCACGATGGGGCAGTTGATTTGGCCGCCGCTCATGTAGCGGACGTTCGCCGCGTTGTTCAGGATCTGGTCGAAGGCTACGGAATAGAACGACCAGAACATCAATTCCATCACCGGCCGCACGCCGAGCATCGAGGCGCCGATGCCCATGCCGATGAAGCCGGCCTCGCTGATCGGCGTGTCGACGACCCGCTCCGGGCCGAAGCGGTTGAGCAGGCCTTCCGTGACCTTGTAGGCGCCGTTGAACTGGCCGACCTCCTCGCCGAGCACGACGACGTTCTTGTCGCGTTCGAGTTCCTCGGCGAGCGCATGGCGGACTGCTTCGCGGTAAGTGATAACGGGCATGGAGGCGTCAGGTTATGGGCGGGTGGGTTATGGATGGGTGATGGGTTATGGGTGATGGGTTATGGGCTAACCTCCTATGACCTATGACCTATGACCCATGACCCATTGCCTCATTCGAAGAACAGCCGGCCCTGTGACTTTCGCTCGGCGGGGTTGTCGGCTTCCCAGTAAACATCCTTCTGGATGTCGGCGGCGGTCGGGAACGGGCTCACTTCCGCGAATTCCGCGGCGTGGTCCGCTTCGGAGCGCGCTTCGGTGTCGATCTTCTCAATCGTCGCGTCGTCGAGCACGCCGTCGGCGACCAGCCGCTGCTGGAAGACCTGGATCGGATCCTTCGTGCGACGGTACTCTTCGATCTCCTGCTTGCTGCGATAGGTGTTGTCGGGGTCGGCCACCGAGTGTCCGCGATAGCGATAAGTGTCGATTTCCACCGTGCTCGGCCGCGATTCCTCGCGTGCCTTGGTCAGGAACCGATCCATCGTTGCGCGCACCTCGTAGAGGTCGTGGCCCTCGCACTGGCCCCATTCCATGTCGTAGCCGGCGGCGCGCTGGGCGAGTTCGCCTGCCGATGATCGCGCCTGGCTCGTGCCCATCGAGTAACCGTTGTTCTCGATCACGAACACCACCGGCAGATTCCAGAGCGCCGCGAGATTGTATGCTTCGTGGACGGCGCCCTGGTTCACCGCGCCGTCGCCCATGAACGCCATCGCCGCGCCCTTCAGCCCCTTGAACTTGATCGCGTAAGCCAGCCCGACGCCGAGCGGAATCTGGCCGCCGACGATGCCATGGCCGCCCCAGAAATTCCGCGACGGATCGAAGTAATGCATCGAACCGCCCTTGCCCTTCGAGCAGCCGGTCGCCTTGCCGTAGAGCTCGGCCATCAGCGGTTTCGTGTCCATGCCGACCGCGATCGCGTGGCCGTGATCGCGATAGGCCGTGATCACGTGGTCGTGCTTGCCCATCAACGAGCAGGAGCCAACCGCCACCGCTTCCTGGCCGATGTAAAGGTGCAGGAAGCCACCGATCTTCTTCGCCTGGTACGCGCGCAGGCTGCGTTCCTCAAACCGCCGAATCCGCACCATCTTGCGGTGAAGTTCGATCTTCTCGTCACGCGAAAGCCCGGCGTTGATCGGCGCCTTTCCGAAGTCCGTCGTCGCCCCGGGGCCCTTGGGTTTGCCCGCAGCAGGTGCCGGGGGCCTGGCCTCGGCGGTGGCAGTCTGTTTCTTGCTCACAAAAGGTGGTTGGATTGGTAGAAACGGGTAACTGTTTGGCGGAGCTTTGTGAAAGCAAGCGCAGGTTTTCGCTGCGCGAAAACCTAGGTGATTTCTTCCACCTCGACCACCACCGGCTTGCCGGGCGCGCAGTCCGCCTTCAGGGCGACAAAACGATCGCGGTAGTTGTCGAACACCGGCCAGAGCGCGGCGCGGTCGGTTTCCGGAATCGGCAGCGCATCGATCGCGGCGCGCGAGAAGAACGCGAACCGGCCTTCCGCGATTTCCGGTGGCAATCCCGCCAACGGCACCTTGCAGCGGAAGAGAAACATCAACCAGTGCGACTGCCCTTCGTAGGCCTTCTCCGCGATCATCGCGAACATATGGAAGTCGCTCGCCGCCACGCGATGCCCGGTCTCCTCGAACGTTTCCCGCACCGCGCATTCGAACGGCGACTCGCCGAGCGCCGTCTCGAGCTTGCCGCCAATCGGGCTCCAGACGCCGAGGTTCGGCGGCTTGGCGCGCAACATCAGGAGCAATTCGCCCGCGGTGTTCTCGAGGAAGACGAGGACGGCGATTTTGTAGGTCATGGGTTATCGGTCATGGGTCATCGGTTATGGGTCAGAAGGAAGAAGGCTATTGGAAAGATCGAGACGACACCAGTCGCGGGTGATTTGTGGTCCGTGGCCAGAAGTCACTGGCCCAATTTAGGCGTGACGCCGCTGCCGGGGCGGACAACAATTTTCCCTCGTGCGTCCTCTGCTTTCGACGGTTGCCCGCGCGGGCTGTGCCCTCGCAATTGGTGGCACCGCCGCGTTCGCCGCACCGACCGCGCCGGAGGTCGAGGTCACCACGGTCCGGTTCGCGAATGTCCGCGTGCCTGCGAACCTTTCATCGAGTGGCGGAGGCGCCGGAACGTGGCTGGAGGCCGACATTGCGCTCACCGTCCGGCCCGCGCCGGGCACCGTTGGCCAAATGGTCTCGCGTGTCCGCGTGGCCTTGCTCGTCGGGTTCGAATTGCCGGGGGGCGCGGGTGGGGAATCCGTGCGACCAGCGCCGGGCTCCGAGCCCGTTCGACCAGCCCAGGTCCCGGGGCCTGTCGCGGGACGGCGGCTCGAACACTACCGGGCCGAGGCGGAATGCGTGGCGCTCGAGGCCGGCCGGACCAACGTGCGGTTTTATCTGCCCCCCGAAATCGTGAAACGCGACCAGCTGCATGGCGATCCCCGCTACTGGGGTGTGGAGATCACGGCGGCCGGCAAGGCTTTGCCGCCCGGCCGGGCCGCGTACGCGACGAGCCTGGCCAGCGCGGAACAGCGGAAGGCTTTCCAAACCCGCGCCACCGCCGCCGCCGCGGCCAACGACGGCATCCTGCAGCCGCAATACCTCACGCCGTTCGCTCACGAATACCCGCGTGCGACCCCGACGTTCGTGCGGCACGACCCCCGATGAACCCAATCGCTCAGCCGCGGGTTTCGGCTTCTGTTCAAATGAAAATGCCGGCCGCAATACAAGGTCCCCCGCGATACCCGCCTCCGCCGCGCGATCGATCGACCGCGCAGGCTCCTCGTAACCATAATCCTCTTGCCGCGTCTCGCCCCATCTGAAATCGCCTTCTCCTTGGTAAAGATGCTTCACGAATTTCCTCCAGTCATCGCGAGCAGCGTAGCGACAACGCTGTCGACCCCTGCAGGAGCACGGTCGACTGGCTGGATCACCAATCCGGACTCGGCCGGACGCATCACCCAAAAGTAAGGCGGGGTACCTCTCCATGCGATCGCCCCGCGTTCTCGCCGTAGACATCGGAGCCGGCCATGTCGCATGCGGCGCGTTCACCGTCGGCGCGGCCGGACGGCTTGTTCTGCAGCAATTTGCCCTCGAGCCGCACAGCTCCGATCCGTCGCACGAGGCGCGCTGGGCGGTGGAAATCGCCCAATCGCTGGGTGCCATTGTCGCGCGTCACCGGCTGTCGGGGCCGGCCGCCATCGCCGTGCCGGGTCACCTGGCCCTGACGAAGTTCATCAAGACTCCGTCGGTCGCGAAGGACAAGCGGGTCAAGATCGTCGCGTTCGAGGCCGCCGAGAACATTCCGTACCCGCTGGAGGAAGTCGTCTGGGACCACGTCGTCGTGGCCGACGACGGCTTCGACCTCGAGGTCATGCTGACCGCGGTGAAGTTCGACGCGATGCAGGCGCTCTGCAGCGCCGCCGACGCCGCGGGCTTTCCGGTCGAACGCGCCACGCCGGCCGGCCTGGCGCTGTGCCACTCCTTTCGCTACAACTACCCGAAGGTTTTCGAGTCGGTCATTGTGGTGAACATCGGCGCGCGGACCACGAATCTGCTCTTCCTCGAGGGAGAGCGATTCTACATTCGCACGCTGGCGCTGGCGGGCAACGCGGTGACGCAGGCGATCGCCGATGAACTGCGGATCGATTTCGCGGCGGCCGAGACGTTGAAGGTGCAGGTGTTGTCGGGGCACAGCGACTTGCCGACGGGTTCGCCGTCGCGCGCCGCGGTCCATCACGCCGCGACGGTTTTTGCCCAGAAGCTGCAGCTCGAGATCACGCGCTCCGCCATCAATCATCGCCGGCAATCCGGCGGGGCTGCCCCGGTAGCCCTGTATGTCACGGGGGGAGGCTCGTTGATCGCCGAGTTGCCCGCGGCGCTGGCCGAGCGGCTGAAGATTCCGGTCGAGCGCTACGATTCGCTGAAGAATGTCGACCTCGCGGCCGACGCCCGCGCCGCCGGCGCGGAGAGTTCGGCGCACATTCTCGGCGATCTGGTGGGCCTGGCCACGCGACTGGTGGTCCGCAGCGAGGCGGAGCCGAGCCTCTTGCCGCCGGAGTTGACGGCGGCGCTGGCGTTTCGCAAGCGGCAGCCGATGTACCTCGCGGCCGCGGCGCTCGCGGTGGCCGCGCTCGTTCCGCCGATTGTCTATTTCCACCGCGTCGCTTCCGTGACGCAGCAGCAGATCGCGCAAGTCGACGAGCAGCTCATGCCGCTGCGCGCGCTGGAGCATCGCAACGCCGAAAACCTCCGGCAGATCGAGGAGGCGGCCAAGCAGATCACCGCGTTGCGTGGCGCGTACCAGACGAAGGCCAACTGGATCAACTTCTTTGCCGATCTGCAGGAGCGGCTGGTGAAGGTCGAGGATGTGTGGCTCGACAAACTGCAGGTGGTGCGGCCGCCGCCACCCGAACCGGGCACGGTGCCGCCGCCGCCTGAAAATCCTCCTCCCGATGCGGCCAGCGTGGCGGCCGGCACTCCGCCGCCCGCGGCCGGTGAGCAGAAGCCGGAGGCGCCGCCCGCCGCCCCCGAGCCGCCGAAGCAGCCTCCGTTGCGGCTGACGTTGAGCGGCCGGCTGCTCGACGTGACGAATCCGCAATCGAAGGTCAGCGCGGAATCGACCCAGCGCGTCAAGCAGCTGCTGGCGAGCTTCACCGGGTCGCAGTTCATCGCGGCCGTGGAAAACGAGCGGTTCGACAACAGCCAGAACGGGCTGCTGCGGTTCGACTTCACGCTGGTGATCAACCCGAAGAAAACGCTGTGAGCTGGTACCGCAAGAACCCGCTGTTCGCCGTCGGCATGACGCTCTGCGCCTTGGTTGCGCTGGCGGAGGTCGCGTTGATCTACGAGCGCTGGGCTGCGTCGCGCGACACCGCCCGGAAGCTCGAGCAGCGCAAAGGCGAGTTGCAGGGGATGGCGGGGTTGCTGCCACCGCCGACGCGGGAAGTGGCCACGGCGATCGAGGCCGATTTGGCCAAGGCGCAGAAGGCCCTCGAATCGATGCAGAGCGAACTGAAGGGACGCGGCCCGGCGGCGGAGCGCCTGCATAATGCGAAGGTGCCGGCCGCGCGCACCGACGCGTATTTCGATCTCGCGACGTTCGTCGAAAAAATGCGGGAGCTGGCGCGCAAGGAGGATGTCGATGTGCGGTCCGAAGCCGCGCGCTTCGGTTTCGCGGCCTACGCCAATGAAGGTCCGCTGCAGGACCACATCGAGCCCGTGTTCCGCCAGCGCCAGGTCGCACAGTACCTGATCGAATCGCTGCTCGACTCCCGTCCGCGCGCGCTGCTCGCGGTGAAGCGTGAGCGCACGTTGTCCAAGGCGGAACGCGAAGCCCGCGCGGCCGCGGCCGCCAACGGCGAAACTCCGCCCGATGCCGACGCGGGCGACCAAGGCCCGGATTATTTCACGATTCATCCCGGGCTGACGGCCCGAGTTCCCGGGTATATCGACACGACGCCGTTTCGCTTCGTGTTTGTCGGCCAGACGGCCGCCCTGCGCACCTTTCTCAATCGGCTGGCGTCGTTCGAGCTCCCGGTGCTGGTGCGCGAAGTCGAGGTGGATGTCGCAACCGTGGAGGAAGCGGCGGCGCCGACCGCGCCCGAAGAGGCTCCGGCCGCCGAAACGTCGGTCCAGCCCGGTTCGACCGCGCCGTCCGTCGTGTTGTCGGTCGAGGCTCCCTCGCCGAAGAATGCGGTGCCGAAAACCGAGGTAACGCGGCCGGCGCGCCCGCAGACGACGCCGATCGTTGCCCGTTCGCTCTCGCGCTTCACCGTGACGCTGGAGTTCGTCGAACTCGTGCCGCCCGCCAATGCCGCCGAAGGCTCGGCTCAGCCGCCGTCGTCATGAACTTCATCTACGGCGCATTCTTGCCTGTAGCGGCGGTCTATGACCGCCGTTGCCTGGGCCGTTGCCCGGTCCTCGGCGGTCGCAGACCGCCGCTACAACCGTCGTCATGAACTTCATCTACGGCGCATTCTTGCCTGTAGCGGCGGTCTATGACCGCCGTTGCCTGGGGCGTTGCCCGGTCCTCGGCGGTCGCAGACCGCCGCTACAACCGATCTTCGACGATCGCCGCTCGCCGTTGCAGTTCTGACCATGGCTGCACCCTCCAGCGACAAACTGCTCGTCGGCGCCGCGCTCCTGCTCGCGGCGGTCTCCGCCGCCGTGTTCGGCACGATGGCCCTGCGGCACCACGTGCCGCGGGGACCTTTCGCGCACGTGGAACTGGCCAACGAGGCCTACAAGCCGACGGCGCCGGACGCGCCGGCGATCAAGACCGAAATGTGGGCGCCGCCGGGCGCGCAGAGCCGCGGGCGTGACTGGATCTACGATACGTTCACGCCGCCGGAGATCTTCTACAACGCGCGGACGAAACAGTTCACGGTGAAGCCGCCGTCGAGCCTGCTGGATGAGGACCAACAGGAGCCCTTCGGCCTCGAGTTGATCGCGGTGCGACCCGAGCCTTTCCGGCTGCAGCTCATCGGCTACGTCGGACAGGATGCGACCCTGCGCGGCATGTTTCACAGCGTGCCTTCCGGGGAAACGTTCCTCGCCACGAGCGGTTTCCGCGTCCCGAAGCTCGGGCTCACGATCAAGCGTTTCAGCGTCACGCCGCAGCCCGTCCGGGCCGGCGAGAGCGCGCCGACCAAACTCCGCGTCGCGACGGCGGTGGTGCACGACGAGAAGTCCGGTCGCGACATCACGCTGACCCATCGCGATCGGGTTTTCACCGGCACGATGTTCGCGCTGGTCGCGGCCCCCGGCGAGTCGGCCGCGCGCGAGGTGCGGACGGGCGACACGTTCAAGCTCGGTGAGGCCACCTACCGCATCGAGAACATCACGGTGACGCCGCCCTCGGTCGACGTGACGAAGGAAGCGACCTCGCTGCCGCAGGCCGATCGCCGGGTGCTCACGCCGCGCGAAACCGAAGAGGCCGAGCGGCCCGATGGCGGCGGCCCATGAGCGCGGGCCCGCGAATAACGCGAATCCATGCGAATTTCAGAACATAACCCCGCGATCGGCCGAAGGCCCGATGCCCAGCGAACTGGGCAGAAGGATTTCTCCGTGCAGATGATCCGCCCCTATTCGCGGTCATTCGCGGGCAACGCGTTTGATCTCTCGAGGCTCCCGTAATTCGCCCCTGCGCCCGGTTTCACTTCCTGCTTCAACTTTCCAGCAATGAAAACTCGCCCCTTTTCTACGTCGCTGCTCCTCGTGCTCGTCGCTGCGTTCCTCGCCGCGGTCGTGCCCTGGCGGCAGGCAGCCGCGCAGAGCCCGACGGACACGAAGATCCGCCTGATGTCCGAGGCGCTGCGTGCGCGCGATGCCGGTGACCTGGCCGCGGCGCAAAAGGCGCTGGCCCAGCTCGCGGCGCTCGCGCCCGACGACAAGGCCGTGCAGCGGCTGCGCAGCGAAGTCGAAGCGCAGGCGGTCGCCCAGAAGAACGCCCGCGAACAGGAAGCCGCCGCCCAGCAGGCCGCGATCGAAAACGCGCGCCGCGAACGCGAAGCCGCCGCGGCCGCGGCCGCCGCCGCAGCTGCCGCGGCCGCGCAGCCGGCGCCCGTCGCCGCTGCTCCGGTCGTGGTGGCCCCCGCTGCCCCGGTGGTCGAGACCCCCGTCACCCCGCCGGCGATGATCGATGTGAAGATCCCGGAGCCGGGCCACACGCCGCCGGCGACGGGCCCCAGCGCCGCCGAGCTGGAGGCCGATGCCATTGCCCGCGCTGAAGCCAGCCGCATCAGCCAATTGATCGCCTCCGGCCAGGCGCAACTCGCCGCGGCGCGCACCCAGATTCGCAAGGGTCAGCCGGACGACGCGATCGCGACAATCGACGCAGCATTGGCCGCCACGCCGGTGAATCCGCTCACGCAGAAGCTGATCACCGACCTCAAGCGCGAGAAGGCCTCGGCGCTGCTCGACCGCGCGCAGGCCGCGCTCAAGCGAAACGACATCGAAGGCGCCCGCGTCGCCCTCGCCGCGCATGCCCAGCTTGCGACGGCCGACTCCCGCGCGAACGGCATCGAGCGCCAGATCGCCCGCGCCGAGGCCAAGCCGGTGGCGATCGCGGTCGATCCGGTTTTTGCCGCCGATCGCGCTGCCACCTCCCAGCCCATCGCCAAGGGCCGCGCGCAATACGTCGCCGGTGACATCGACGGGGCGCAGGAAACCTTCCGTGCGGTCGAGGCGCAGGAGCCGGACAACACCGTGGCGAAAGGTTTCCTCCTGCGGATTGCGGAGGAGAAAACCGAGGCCGGCGTGCTTAATCGCGAGAAGACCCGCGCGCAGTTGCTGGAGGAGGTTGCGAAGAGCTGGCAGCGGCCGGGCATCTACCAGGAGCGGCCGCGCGAGGCCGATCCGGCCGCGGTCGTCGCCCCGCTGCAGCGGAAGCTGAGCGAAATCACCCTGCCGCAGGTGAGCTGGACGCGTGCCCCGATCGCCGACGTCGTCGCCTCGCTGAGCGCCATCTCCGAGGAATTCGACACCACGCGCACCGCGTCGAAGGGCGTGAACGTCGTGTTGCTCGATCCCTCGAACAAGAA
>Ga0082335_1006518_pt1 | contig 14948 bp, 15 predicted proteins | sample Subgrocontami58m_FD_72375 | JGI IMG/M metagenome (GOLD analysis project Ga0082335, IMG submission 72375) | Subsurface groundwater microbial communities from S. Glens Falls, New York, USA - GMW37 contaminated, 5.8 m (SPADES assembly) (version 2) ...
TCTTCGCGTCTTGCCAGCTTCAATTTCGACTCACCCATCGGGTGACTCCTCAAATTCGTCGTAAGACCACAGTTTGCCGCCTTTCCCGCAGCTTGGCTCAGCGGCAACTCGGGTTTTTAGGTTTAAGTCATATCGCGCGCCCGACGGCGGCGCATTGTTGACGCAGGCGGGATTCCCCCGCCCTTCAAGACGAGGACAACATGACTGGCGTCGCCGTCGCGCCCGCGCAGAATCCCGCCGCTGCCGCAGGGGAAGCGAAGTGCTGGGGCCTGCTCGCGGCGTTTGCGGCGCTCGCCGTCGTGTGCCTCTTGTCCACGCCCAAGGACTTGCCCGTCGCCGGCCAATTCATGCTGGGCATGCTGCTGTTTTCGGTCATATTGTGGATGACCGAAGCGGTGGACTACGCCGTCAGCACCGTGATCATCGTCGCGCTGATGACCTTCCTGCTCGGCCTCGCGCCCAATCCGGCCAAGCCCGAAGCGATGCTCGGCACCAGCGCGGCGCTCGGCGTCGCCCTCGGAGGCTTTGCCAACACCGCGCTCGCGCTGGTGGCCGCGGCGCTATTCATGTCGGCTGCGATGACCATCACCGGCCTCGATAAACGCATCGCGCTGGTGGTGCTCGCCGGTGTCGGCGCGCGCGCGAGCCGCGTGCTGATCGGCGCGATCCTGGTGGGGATCGTGCTCGCCTTCCTCGTGCCGAGTTCCACGGCGCGCGTCGCCTGCCTCGTGCCGATCATGATGGGGATTATTCTCGCCTTCGGCGTGGAGCGGAAATCGCGCCTCGCCGGCATCCTGATGATCGCATGCGCGCAGTCCGCGTCGATCTGGAACGTGGGCATCAAGACCGCAGCCGCGCAGAACATGGTCGCGGTCGGCTTCATCGAGAATGCGCTCGGGGTCTCCGTCACCTGGCTCGACTGGTTCATCGCCGCCGCGCCCTACGGTTTTGATTGGCGCTGACGATGGCGCGCTGAAGCCGCGCCCTACGCGGCGCCCTGCGCGTGTGTGATGCCGCGTAGGTCGCGGGTTCACCGCGACGCGGGGGTCTTGAGCGTGCGGCGGCGTGCGTTATTTCGGCGCGCTGAAGCCGCGCCCTACGGTTTTGCTTGGCGCTGACGACGGCGCGCTGAATCCGTGCCCTACGTAGTAGCTTGGTTACGTCTGATGCGGCCCGGGACGGCGCGAGCGCTGGATGCGCGCCGCGATAAATGAGATAATGCGCCCCGCGACGATCGGACTTTCCCGGGATGCGGGGCAAGCGGCTCAAGTCTTGCGGCCCACCTGTCTTCTGCTGCGGGAGCCGACCCCTCATATTTTCCACACCGAGGCAACCCATAAATGACCCAATATCTAGATTTGCTCAAAATCGCCCAGGAGGAGCAAAAAGGCGACCTGTTCAAGCTGCTCGACAGCATCTACAAGCGCTCGAGCGTCAAGCCGCGCGGCATTTCCGACGCGATCATCTGGGAAGGCGGCAACCCGCAGGGCAACGTGAAGCCGGTGGCGCACGCGTTCACCGACATGTTCGCGCTGAACGGCACGCTGATGGCGCTCGACGTGCTCGGACTGCCTTTCCTCGGCGTGCCCATGATGGCGCAGTTCCGGCATGACACCAAGCTCGCCCCGCTCGATTGGTTCGGCAAGCTCGATTACACGTCGCTGAAATGGTCCACCGCGGGCGATTTCATGGTCAACGACAACGGCAAGAAGGTGGTCGTGGCGGGCAAGTCCGGCAACGCGCAGCTGCGCACCGCAGCCGGCGTCTATTGCAACGTGCGTCCCTACGGGGGCATCACCAGCATACGCTTCATGCCCGGGCTGCCCTACTCGCAGGACAAGAAGAAGTTCCGCGTCGATGCGGACACGGGCAACGTCCACTCCGAGATGAACACCCCGGGGGTACGCATGGCCTACGCCTGCCGCCTGTTCCTGAAAATGGTGCACGAGACCGGGCAGATAGGGCGCGTCGCGACCAAGCCGACGCAGGCGCAGGAAGACACGGTCAACGCGGGTATCGTGCGCTGGCTGCTGGAGGGCACGAAGTTCGAGCTCAAGCGTAAATACACGGTCGACGCCTACGACGAAATGCGCAGCCAGGTCGATGCGATCGTGAAGCTGCTGCCCAAGGACTTCAAGGCGGGCATGGAGAACTGGGGCGGCGAGATCCACGAGCACATCTCCGACACCAACTTCGGCATCCTGCTGCACGACATGATCAACCAGCGTAAGGCCATCGTCTACGCGACGGACCTCGACGGCGACCGGCTGACGGACCTGATGGCCGATGCCCCCGACGTGCTGCGCGCCTGGGGACAGCTGATCCTCGATCACGTCAAGGCCGGCAAGGACATGAAGAAAGTCTGGTCCGACATGGGTTTCACCATGACGAACGGCAAGGACATGACGAGCGTCATGTATCGCGTTTCGGGCGAGCCGATCTACGAACAGACGCTCGGCTCCGCCGACGCGATGCTGCTGCGGCTCTTGGCAGGCGACGAGACCGTCGGCGGCGAGAAGCAGCCTTACGACCCGCGCATCCACTTCGTCCTGATCAACGAGGCCTACAAGGCCGCGAATCCGGGCAACACGCAGCTCGCCAAATGGCTGGACGAGCAGCTCGCGAAATTCGACAAGATCTACGGCGGCAAACGTCCGCGCTACCTCGAGGGCTACAAGCAGCTGAAGGAAGCGATCCGGCCCTGGGGCGCGTAATTTAGCAGGCCTTCATTTTCGGAAGGCTGAATCTGTCGGCCCGGATCGCGATTGCGGATCCGGGCCGTTTTTTTTGACCTTAGGCTCGCGCGCGGCAGCCATGCGTCCTCGGCGCAGCGCGTGCGTGGTCCTGCGTGCGCCTATGGCCGGCACGCGCATCTGTCGCGCCAAAGACGGGCTACAATGCATCGATGAGTTACAGGACCGGCATCGCCGCGCTCACCGCGGCATTCCTCCTCTCGGGCTGCGCCAACGCCGACATCCGCCTTCGCTCCGGCAGTTCGTCCGCGGCCGGGGCGGGCACGCCGCCGCCAGGCGCCTCCCACGGCACGGCTGTGTTTCGCGCGGACGTGAGGCCCGGCGGCTATTTCGCCTTGCTGCTTTTCGGCCACCTCATGGCGGGCTACGAAGGCGACTATCGCGACGGGCGCGACTTTCTTAGCGGACGCAGGCCGCCGGAGCTGGCCGAGGACCGAACTGTCGTCGAGATGGATTGCAAACTACCCATGGAACGGCCAAGCGGAAACCTGCGCTGCAAGTAAGCCGACTGGCGGGGAGCATGCGCCCGCGCGTGTTGCACGGGTGGCTATCACGTAAAGACCCTGCCGCAGTTGCGGTGATGATAAACTGCCCCGGCAGCAGGCTCCAGGTTCGGCAATCCCGCGTGGAGGTTACTCGCAAGATGATGCGCAGCACGAAGATCGTCGCTACTCTAGGCCCGGCATCGAGCGATGCGCAAACCCTGGAGCGCATGTTTCTCGCCGGCGTCGATGTCGTACGCTTCAATTTCTCGCACGGCACGGCGGAAGACCACCTGAAGCGCGCCGAACTGGTGCGCGAGCTGTGCCGCAAGACCGGCCGCACCGTCGGCATCATGGGCGACCTGCAGGGGCCGAAGATCCGCATCGGGCGCTTCAAGGACGGCAAGATCACGCTCAAGCCCGGCGACGCCTTCATCCTGGATGCCGACTGCGCGCTCGGCGACCAGATGCGCGTCGGCCTCGACTACAAGGAACTGCCGCAGGACGTGCACGCCGAGGACGTGCTGCTGCTCGACGACGGTCGCATCGAATTCGAGGTGGAAAGAGTCAGCGGCAACGAGGTGCATTGCCGCGTGCGCCACGGCGGCGTGCTCTCGAACAACAAGGGCATCAACCGCCGCGGCGGCGGGCTCACCGCGCCGGCGCTGACGACCAAGGACATGGACGACATCCGCACCGCCGCCAAGATCAACGTGGATTTCCTCGCGGTGTCGTTCCCCAAGTCGAGCGCCGACATGTACATGGCGCAGCAGCTGCTGCGCGCCGCGGGCGGAGAAGCGTTCTTGATCGCCAAGATCGAACGCGCCGAAGCGGTCGAGCCCGCGGCACTGGAGGACATCATGTCGGCCTGCGACGGCATCATGGTGGCGCGCGGCGATCTGGCGGTCGAAGTGGGCGACGCTTCGGTGCCGGCGCTGCAAAAGCGCATGATCCGCATGGCGCGCGAGGCGAACAAGCTCACCATCACCGCGACGCAGATGATGGAGTCTATGATCGCGAGCCCGGTGCCGACGCGCGCCGAAGTGTCCGACGTCGCCAACGCCGTGCTCGACGGCACCGACGCGGTGATGCTCTCGGCCGAAACCGCGAGCGGCATGTATCCGGTCGAGACCGTCGTGTCGATGAGCCGCATTTGCAACGTCGCCGAGAACTCGGCGACGGTGACGCTCGACCGCGATTTCCTCGACCGCGTATTCACGCGCGTCGACCAGTCGATCGCGATGGCGGCGCTGTTCACCGCCTACCATCTGAAGGTCAAGGCGATCGCCGCGCTGACCGAATCGGGTTCGACCGCGCTGTGGATGTCGCGCCTGAACTGCGGCGTGCCGATTTACGCCATGACCACGCGCACCGCCACGCGCTACCGCTGCGCATTGCTGCGCGACACCTATCCATTGATGGTGAACTACAAGGGCAACGATCGCGAGGAGCTGCTGCAGGAGGCCGAAAACGTGCTGCTGCAGGCGGGTGTGGTGCAAAAAGGCGACCTGATCGTGCTCACCATCGGCGAGCCCATCGGCAAAGCCGGCGGCACCAATACCATGAAAATAGTACGTGTAGGTGAACACGGGCGCAAATGACCGTGCTCGAGCAAGCGTTGCGGTCCCGGGTCGAGGTAAAATGAGCGCTCGTTTCGTGTCACGCTTTTCTGCCGAATTCAAGGAGTACGCGTCATGCCGATCGTATCCATGCGTCAATTGCTGGACCATGCCGCCGAGAACGGCTATGGTCTGCCCGCGTTCAACGTCAACAATCTCGAGCAGGTCCAGGCCATCATGGAGGCCGCGAGCGAAACCGACAGCCCGGTGATCATGCAGGCCTCGGCCGGCGCGCGCAAATACGCGGGCGAGCTCTTTCTCAAGCATCTGATCCAGGCGGCGATCGAGAGCTATCCGAAGATTCCGATCGTCATGCACCAGGACCACGGCCAGTCGCCCGCGGTGTGCGAATCGGCGATGAGCTTCGGTTTTTCGAGCGTGATGATGGACGGCAGCCTGCGCGAAGACGGCAAGACCATCGCCGACTACGACTACAACGTCGCTGTGACGAAGAAGGTCGTCGACGCGGCCCATCGCCGCGGCGTGACCGTCGAAGGCGAGCTCGGGTGCCTCGGGTCGCTCGAGACCATGAAGGGCGACAAGGAGGACGGGCACGGCGCCGAGGGCACCATGACGCGCGACATGCTGCTGACCGATCCGAACGAGGCGGCGGATTTCGTCAAGAAAACGCAGTTGGACGCGCTTGCGATCGCGATCGGCACTTCGCACGGCGCGTACAAGTTCACACGCAAGCCGACCGGGGACATCCTCGCCATCGAGCGCATCAAGGAGATCAACAAGCGCATCCCGAATACGCACCTCGTGATGCACGGTTCGTCTTCGGTGCCGCAGGAGCTGCTCGCGCTCATCCGCGCCAACGGCGGCGACATGAAGGAGACCTACGGCGTTCCCGTCGAGGAAATCCAGGAAGGCATCAAGCACGGCGTGCGCAAGGTGAACATCGACACCGACATCCGGCTTGCCATGACGGGGGCGATCCGCAAGTTCATGAACGAGAACAAATCGAAATTCGACCCGCGCGAGTATCTCAAGCCCGCGCGCGAGGCCGCGAAGGCGATCTGCAAGCAGCGCTACGAGCAGTTCGGCTGCGCCGGCATGGCCTCGAGAATCAAGCCCGTGCCGCTCGAGGCGATGGCCACGCGCTATAGCCGCGGCGAACTGGCGCAGGTCGTGAAGTGACAGGGATAGGGATGCATCGATGAGCACGGTAGTGGGCATCGTCATGGGGAGCACCTCCGACTGGGAGGTCATGCAGGAAGCGGCGAAACAGCTCGCGAGCTTCGGCATCGCCTATGAGGCGCGCGCGCTGTCGGCGCACCGCAGCCCGGCCGCGCTCGAAGCCTGGATCGAAGACATGGAGCGCCGCGGCTGCAAGGCCTTCATCGCGGGCGCGGGCGGCGCCGCGCACCTTGCGGGCGTCGTCGCCGCGAAGACCATGCGGCCGGTGCTCGGCGTGCCGATGCCATCCAAGTACTTGCAGGGCATGGATTCGCTCCTTTCGATTGCGCAAATGCCCAAGGGCATCCCGGTCGCGACCTTCGCCATCGGCGAGGCGGGCGCCGCCAACGCTGCGCTATTCGTCGTCGCCATGCTCGCGCTCGAAGACGCCGCGCTCGAGGGCAAACTCGCCGCGTTTCGCGCGCAGCAGGCCGAAAACGTGAAGAACACCAAACTACCGGAACTCTGACATGACAACGCTACTGAAGACCACGATCCAAAGCCTGCCTTTCCTGCACCGCGGCAAGGTGCGCGACATTTACGCCGTGGGCGAAGACAAGCTCCTGGTGATCCAGACCGACCGGCTGTCGGCGTTCGACGTGATCCTCGACGATCCGATTCCGGGCAAAGGCGAGGTGCTCACGGCGGTGTCGAACTTCTGGTTCGAGAAGCTCGGCCACCTGGTGCCGAACCACATGACCGGGATCGCGGCCGAAACCGTGGTGTCGGGCGATGCCGAGCGCGCGCAGGTGCGCGGCCGCGCCATGGTGGTGAAGAAATTCAAGCCGCTCACGATCGAGGCCATCGTGCGCGGCTACATCATCGGCTCGGGCTGGAAGGACTACCAGGCCACGGGCGCCATCAGCGGCATCGCCCTGCCCCCCGGGCTGCAGGAAGCCCAAAAGCTGCCGCAGACCATATTCACGCCCTCGACCAAGGCGCCAGCGGGAACGCATGACGAGAACATCACCTATGCCGAAGCCGAAGCCAGCGTCGGCGCGGACGTCGCGCGCCAGGTGCGCGACGCGGCGATAATGCTCTACACCACGGCGGCGGAATATGCCGCGCGGCGCGGCATCATCATCGCCGATACCAAGTTCGAATTCGGCACCGACGGCGACGGCAAGGTCTACCTGATCGACGAAATCCTGACCCCGGACTCGTCGCGCTTCTGGCCGACGGCGCAATACCAGGTCGGCATGAGCCCGCCATCGTTCGACAAGCAGTTCGTGCGCGACTGGCTGGAGAAGCAGCCCTGGAACAAGAAAGCGCCCGCGCCGCGCCTGCCCGCCGACATCATCGCCAAGACCGCCGAGAAGTACCGCGAAGCGCTGCGGCTCTTGACCGGCGTGTGACATGAGCGAGCCCGCCGCGGAGATCGCGCGCGCTGCCGCGATCCTGAGGGCGGGCGCGCTGGTCGCTTTTCCGACCGAGACCGTGTATGGCCTCGGGGCGGATGCGGGCAATCCCGAGGCGGTGGCGAAAATCTTCGCCGCCAAGGGCCGGCCGCAGGATCATCCGCTGATCGTGCATCTCGCGCGGGTCGAGCTGCTCGCGCTGTGGGCGCGCGCCATACCCGAGGCCGCGCAAAAGCTGGCCTCCGCGTTCTGGCCCGGTCCGCTCACGCTGATCCTCGAGCGTGCGGCAGGCGTCCCCGATTGCGTCACGGGCGGCCAGGATACGGTGGGCGTGCGCATTCCGGGACACCCGCTCGCGCAGGCATTGCTCCAGGCCTTTGCCGGAGAGGAGGGCGGGCGCCGCTTTAGCGGCGTGGCCGCGCCCTCGGCCAACAGGTTCGGCCGCATCAGCCCTACATCCGCGGCGCATGTGCGCTCGGAATTGGGCGACGCGGTCGACATGGTGCTCGACGGCGGCGAATGCGCCGTGGGCATCGAGTCCACCATCCTCGATCTCTCGCGCGGCCGCGCGGTGCTGCTGCGACCCGGACACATCACGCCCGCGCAAATTGCCGCGGTCATCGGTGCCGAAGTGGCAGTGCCCGACGAGGGCGCGCCGCGCGTGCCGGGCGCGCTCGTCAGCCACTATGCGCCGCGCACACGGCTCGTGCTGGTGAGTGCGGCCGAACTGCCCGCGCGCCTCGCTCTCCTTCGCGGCCGGAAGGTGGCCGTGCTCTCGCGCGCCGAAGCGCCCGCGGTCTTGAAAGACGTCAGCTGGCAGAGCGCTCCGCGCGCGGCGCCGGGCTACGCGCACGAACTCTACGCGAGCCTGCGCCGGCTCGATGCGCTCGGCTGCGCGCTGATACTCGTGGAAGCGCCGCCCGCCACGCCCGAGTGGCAGGGCGTGAACGACCGGCTAAAGCGCGCTTCGTCCGTCTGAGGGAATTGCGGCGTTCGTCAGGCCGTTGCCGCGATACTCCCGCCCTTCGCGACTTTGCGATCGAGCAGGCGCGCGAAATTGTCGATCGATATCAGGTGCGCGTAAATGCGCCCCATGATGCCTTTCTTGATCAGGTTCCTGTGCTGGGCCGCGTTCAGGAACTCGAGCTTCTTCTCGTCCACGCGGTACATGCCGGAGACGTTCATCGACACGCCCGTCTTGGTCTGCGCCTGCATGGCGAAGGATTCGAGCAACGCGTAGTCGGCGAGGATGGAGGCCATTTCGCGGCTGCGCTCGAGGTCGGCCTCGTACTCCTGCAGCAGCTTTTCAATCGGCTGCCACTTCGCGAGCGACTTGCCCTCGGCGTCGAACATCAGTTCGCCGTCGTCGTCGAGGAACCCTTTTTCCACGCAGATCAGGCGCTCCGCCTGCTCCACCTTGTCGAAGTTCACGCGCGCCATGCAGAACGGGTAGCGCCGCACGTAAGCCGGCAGGTAGGCGTTCCTGTCCCACGCGCCGTCGACGAGGAACAGGTTCTCGCCGTCGGCGAAGCCGAGCACGGCCACCGGGGCGAAGGTCTTGCCGCCATCCGCGCTCGCGAACACCAGCGGATAGTCGCGGCAGGCCACCGTGAATTCGGTAAAGCTGACCGGAACCGCATTGGACTTGGTGCAAAACTCTGGTATCGAACCGGGCGCGGGCAGCCTGATCTTGTTGTTCTTATAGAGCGGAACGATTTCCTTGTAGCCAAACGGCGGGTTTATCTGCATGCGGGTTCCCTCGCGCGGTTGATGGGGCAACGCGGCATCATATCCCCGCGCCGGGAAGTGTGCCAGAGTCGGCCGCTGCTTCGCGCAAGTGGTATAGACTGATCGCCGCGACCGGCAGCGACGCGGCTCGGCGCGCACACGCTAGGAGGAGGTGATTTCATGAACGTCGGATTCGAAGAGATCATGAGCATACGCGGGCGCGGCATGCCCGCGGACAGTGAAGTGACGATCACGGGATCTGATCCCGTCTTTTCCGCGCGCTTCAAGATCGGCGAGACGACGGCGAACATCCTCGCCGGCGTCGGCGTTGCGCTCACCGACATCCACGAGCTGAAAACCGGCCGGCGTCAGAGGATCGCGATCGATGTGCGTCATGCCGCGGCCACCTGCCAGAGCTCGAAATTGATGCGCCAGCCTGCCGCCGGGGGCGGTTGGGAACTCGTGCCCGCCTCGCCTGCCATGGAGCATATGCGCTCGATCACGCAGCCTTGGCGCTGCAAGGACGGCCGCTGGTACCTGCCGCATTTCAATCTGCCCCATCTGCACGAGCGCGTGATCGGCGTGCTTCGCTGCAAATCTGACGCCGATGCGGTGGCCAAAGCGATCGCGCAATGGGATTCGCACGATCTGGAAGAGGCGATCGCCGCGGCGCGCGCTTGCGGCTCGATCGTGCGCTCGAACGCGGAATGGCTCGCGCATCCGCAGGGGAAGATGCTCGCTGCGAAGCCGCTCGTCGAAATCACGAAGATCGGCGAAAGCGACCCGATCCCTTTCCCCGCGGGCGGCAGGCCGCTCTCGGGCATCAAGGTGCTCGATCTCACGCGCATCCTCGCCGGGCCGTGCGCGGCGCGCACCCTGGCCGAGAACGGCGCCGACGTGCTCATGGTGGCCGCCAAGCATCTGCCGCAAGTGCGCGAGCACGTCATGGACATGAGCCACGGCAAGCGCAGCTGTTACCTCGACTTCAACCGGGCCGAGGACGTGGCGACGCTCAAGAAACTCGTGCGCAATGCCGACGTGTTCAGCCAAGGCTACCGCCCCGGCATCATGGACAGGCACGGGCTCGGTCCCGAGCAGCTTGCCGCGGAGCGCCCGGGCATCGTCTATCTCTCCATCAGCTGCTACGGCCACGGCGGCCCGTTTTCGAACCGCGGCGGATGGGAGCAGATCAGCCAGTCGGCGACCGGGATTTGCCTCGACAACGGCGATGAGCGTCCGACGCTCTTGCCGGCTTCCGCGTGCGACTACACCACCGGCTATAACGGCGCCTACGGCGTGCTGCTCGCGCTCGCGCGGCGCGCGCGCGAAGGCGGTTCCTACCACGTGCGCGTCTCGCTTTGCCGCTCCGGCATGTATATCTACGAGCAGGGCCACGTGGCCTATCCTGAGGCCGATATGGGCTTGAGCGAGGCGGAACTGGAGGCGATCATGATTGAATCCAAGGGCGGCTACGGCGCGCTCAAGCACCTCGCGCCGGTGCTGCGGATGTCCGAAACGAAGCCGTATTGGGATAAGCCTTCGCCGCTGCTCGGTTCGAGCCGCCCCGAATGGCTTTGACGGCGCAGCGCGCAAGCGCGAGCGGAGTCAGCGATGCAGCGGGCGCGCGAGGGGGCTGAACGTAAAATCGGCCGGATCGCGGGTCGCCGGCACGCGCCGACCTGCACGTTGTCGCCGCTCGCGAATAAGGCTAAAATGCGCAGCTCACATGGGGTGGTAGCTCAGCTGGGAGAGCGCCGCGTTCGCAATGCGGAGGTCGGGAGTTCGATCCTCCTCCACTCCACCAAGATTCTTACGAACTGTTCAAGACAGTTCCTGCTAGTTCGTGCGTAATCGAGCGCAAATGTGCGGGTGCTCTTTTTGGGGCCAGTTTTTGGTTTTGCACCGGCACCCGAAAAATAGTTCGAACTCGCGGAATCGCGCTCGGTTAAATCAACGTCTTATGCGACGACCGGTCGTCGCAGGTGCCCGCTCGCAAAGCACTCGCATCTGCCTGCATCCGGCGGGAAGTATTTGCACGTTGTAGACAGAAGAAGCGTGGCCGGTAGTAACCCATCCCAGATCCCTCAACGAATGTCGCCTGCTGCTGGGCTGACCAACCGCTCTTGCTCGAAATCATCGATATCGGCAACGCGATACAAGACTCGCTTGCCAATCTTGAGATATGCGGGCCCCTGCCCGGCGGATCGCCATTTCTGCAAGCGAGACTTGGAACACAACCACCTCTGAGCGAGGTGATCTTCGGACAAGAGCCCTCGCGCGATCCCCGGCAGAGATAGCCCGGCGAAGATCCGGTTGGCTCGACCAGATGTGACTTTGCGCTTTTTCAGGCTGTGTTCGAGTCGTGCGAGTCTGCGAATTTCCTCGGTGCCGAGTGGAATCGACGTGACGAGGGTCCCTTCCATATTGATGAAGTGCTTGGTCGCGTTGCTTGCGGTGGCGTAGATGGCTTTTATTTCACGACATCGTTCGTCCTGGATGGGGTTTGAGATTCGCTTCTTGCCGCCGGGCATGGTGAGCTCCTCCGAAAAGTGAATTCGAATTGGAGCGGGCGATTTGGTTGGCCGGCTCCAGAATGTGCTAGGAGAGCATACGCAAACCTTGCCAAATTTTGGCAAAATCCCCATCATGCTGCCCATGAGCACGATGAACATTTCATTGCCCGACCCGCTCAAGAGCTTCGTGGACGAGCAGGTCAGGAAGCGCGGGTACGGTACTAGCAGCGAGTACGTACGAGACCTTATTCGGAAGGACCAGGAACGCGCCCGTTTACGCGGCCTGCTGCTGGAAGGTGCTGCGTCTGCGCCGCTCGGCCCCGCCGATAGTAAGTATTTTGACGGTCTGCGAAACCGAGTTCGGCGCCGCGGCAAGCGGTGAAGATCAAGCCTGCCGCCCTGCGCGAGCGCGCAGACCGCGACGTGCAGGACTCCATTGACTACTATTTCGGCGAGGGTACTCAACAAGCGGCGCTTGGATGCGCTAGAAGAGGCGCTGCGGCACATTGAACATCATCCCGCGACGGGGTCGCCTCGCTATGCCCATGAACTTGACCTGCCGGGTCTACGTTGTTGGCAATTGAAGGCGTATCCCTATCTGGTCTTCTACGTAGAGAGCGATGATCACATCGACGTCTGGCGGGTATTGCATGCAAGCCGCGACATTCCTACTTGGTTGCAGCCGCCCGAATAGCAGGGGGTGAGTCGAAGATTTCCGCAGTGATGAATATTCGGCTAGCGCGGCGTCGTTGTCGCGGTGTAATTTGCGCATAATAATGTTCCGTCGATAGACATCGACCATCGTCGGCTCCATGCACAGGGAGCCTGAGATCTGCGGCAACGCCAATCCTTTGGCGATCAGCGGCAGCACGTCCCGCTCGTTGGCGCCAAGGAAGGAAATGTCGGTTCTCTCAGAAGCCGGTGAATTGCTGCTTGATCACCGTCGGCTTCTGGCCAATCTGCGACTGTCGGGGCCTCAATCTGATCTTCCCCGAAACCGGACGCTCGGACGAGCGGGCGCGACTTACCGCCGCGACGGCGCTGGGCTGGGCTGCCCCGGTAGCAAGTGGTGCGAGCCTTCGCGGACTGCTTCCTCGCGGCTGCGATCCAGCAGCAGCCATTCCTTCAGGCCTTCGGGCGTGTCGCAATTCACGCCGTGGTTCTGTGTACAGTGCTCTTTGGCACGCTCGTTCCGCTGATTCTTAGTTGCCACCTCCTTATCAAGTGCGTTCTGCATCTGCGCTGCCGCCGGCGCAGACAAGAGAACTGCAACGGTAATCGCGAGCGCGGTAAGCGTCGCCTCAGTACCGTCTTGCGGCGGGAAGGAATTGTCTAGCGACGGCGCGATGGGGTCTGCCGAGGCGAAGCTACGTTTACTTCGTCGGTGTTCGGCGATGCAACCGAGGACGTGGCGAAGGTAAGGTCGAAGTGCTGCAGCTGCGCGTGGACGAAATGGTTCGCAATGTTCGGTATGATACCCATTCGTACACTCGATATGCCCGAGAGGTCGGGCTATGGTTGGAAGATTGCCCTTTGCGGACGAGCGGGTCTGTGTGTTACACCGCTCAGGTCGTTTCTCTTCTCTGCACGTATCTGCAAGCGGCGCGAGGCCGCCTTGGGGCTCCGGGACGGAGGCACAAAAAGGCCGTGGGAGGGCTGTCGACACACGTCTCCGGTACGCAAATTAGGGGCCGCGGCAATGAAAAACCCCGGGACACGCCCAGGGTTTAAGTTGCCCCGAGGTTTCCCTCGGGGCCGCTGACAGCAAAGGAGGAGGAGAAGCTGTCAGCGTTTCCTCGAAGAAAATTTAGGCGGTTTGTTTTTTGGCAGTTCCTTTGACCACTGTCGCGGTAGCGGCAGTAACATTGGCTTCCGCCATGTCGGTCGCTTGCTTCACGACCTTGGTGAAGTTGTCGTAGGCCGAATTCGTGGCGGCCACGGCGGACTTGATCGCGGTGACAGCGGCGTCCGAACCAGCGGGCGCATTCTTGGTCACGCTATCCAGTAACGAGCCAAAAGCCTTGTTCATCTCGGCAGCTTGGTTTTCGGCCAGCTTCTTCACCTCGGACTGGGTCTGGGTCGCTACTTCGTAGACGTTGCGCGAATACGCGATCACTTTTTCCAAGGCGGGCTGAACCGATGCAGCGGTCAGGCTCATGAACTCCTGCGGGTCTCGTACGGACATCAGCGTTTTGGCCTGAGTCACGCTATCTTCGAACACGGCTTTGGTGGCGTTGAAGTTCAGAGCCGACAGACGCTCGAACGCGGCGAACTGGGCTTGGGCGACGGTAAAAAGCGAATCGAAATTGGCTTTGTTGGTGGCAGCAAATTGTTCAGGGGTGGCGTACATTTTCAATCTCCAAATATAGTTGTCATATCGATCGAGTTTTCTTTGCGTGCAATCCCGTTAGTAGCCAAATATGCTGCACTGCAACAATTTGAATTGTACGCTTAACTTACTGCCTGTCAAGCAGTTTCATAAAAATGTCGCATTAATCTGCTGTGCCGCACAATGCGTATCTAAATCATTGTGTTGGATTGCTTTGACTGCGAATACCGGAGCGTTTCCCATCCGGTCAAAGTAAGCTTGACGCCGTCTGGAATGACGGCGAGGCGCCCGTTTCTAAAGAACATTGGCACAGAGCATGTGTGCGCCTTCAAGGAGCAAGTCGAGCTTGTCTCGATGTTCGGCGAGCAAGATGCGGCCCCGCATCGATCGTGTTATCCGCGAAAGGCACTGTGAAGGGCTCGCACCACTCAGTGGCTCAGTTACTGACGTTAGCGTTCAAACTGTCTACGCCCGCGAGCCGAAGTTCTTCAGATCAGACCCGGCGGGCTATCTCGTTGTCTATCGCGACCGGCGCGCGGGGCAACTGGTCGTAGAGCATTACACGAACGCTGGCCTGCTCGATTGTGTCGTGAAGGGCGGGGCGTCTCGGGGTAAACTCGGCACCACCATCACACCATAGGTCAGACGCGCTCTCGCCTTTTTTCGTACCGCCCGGAACGCCACGGCTGGCGCGGTTCCGCTGGTTGGTGCGAAGAGCGCCACCCGCCTATGTGCGCAGAATCCACGCACTTCGGTCCTCTCGCCGCTCTCTGTTCTCTGTTTCTGCGAAGAGCGATCTTCGCGCAATCTCCAATAACGGCGCGGTGTTCTCACTTCTGGTTTGAGTCAGAACTCGATGCGCGGGGGCGACCTAGGGCAGCGGGCCTCGACGCTCATCAGAATTGACCCACCTCTGCTCACGAAATCTGACCCACCTCGATGGGTGCTGGCGCGCGCCAACACTTAGCGACTGCGGCGGAGCGGAGT
>Ga0082335_1006519_pt1 | contig 14948 bp, 20 predicted proteins | sample Subgrocontami58m_FD_72375 | JGI IMG/M metagenome (GOLD analysis project Ga0082335, IMG submission 72375) | Subsurface groundwater microbial communities from S. Glens Falls, New York, USA - GMW37 contaminated, 5.8 m (SPADES assembly) (version 2) ...
TTCCGCTCCTCCCGGAAGCGCTCCACCCCGTCCTGCGCCCACGCGGCCGTCGCCAGCCAAGCCACCATCAGCGCCGAGCCGAAGCCCGCCCAAATCCCCCGCATCAAAATCCCCCGTTTGTTGAGGGCGGACCCTAGCATCGACGCGTTGCAGCGGCGACTCGCGCGAGGGGACACGGCGGGCAGGCATGGGACACCGGTTCACGTCGCCGGAACGCTACGAAGACGGCGCCCAAGCAATTGATTTGATGGGCAGATCCCACGCCAGCACGGGGAGGTGCCCGAGACGCCGAATGTATCTTTTCACGTCGCGGCGCCTTGCGTGTTCCGCCGCAATCCGGTCGAACGTCGCCTTGAACTCGGGGTTCGCGTGCCGCCACTTGTAGATCGTGACGGGTGCCAGATCGGCACGTGCCGCCGCCAGCGTGACCGACGGGGTCACCAGATACTTTTCGAGGAAACGGGCCTGCCGCGCGAGGGTCTTGGGTCGATTCTGGACTGTCATGGCAACCTCCTTTCGGAACCGATGATAGGAGTATAGGATTGGGTAAATATTGTCAATAGGCCGATCCAACGAAACCACCGACCGCGTAACTTCGGCCGGGCTCGCGCGTTTCTCCGGGATGGCACCTCACTCCGACGCTCTGACCGAAACCCTCGTCCTGCGGCTGGTGCAGCAGCTCAGCGTCGGCCATCCGACGCATTGGGTGGCCGTGCAGGAAGTGGCCGAGCGCACGGACCTGCAGCGTGATGTCGTCGACGCCGTCGTCCGCAAGGCTGTGGGCAGGGGCTGCATGCTGGCCGAGGGCGAGCCGCCGCACCGCGTCACGCTTCGCCCCGTCGGTGGCCGGCCCGTCGACCTGGCCGATTTCAGAAGGCGTTCCTAGCCGCAACCGTTTCGGCCGCGGCACGTTGGGTCCGCGGAGCCTACTGCTCCAACCGGCCCGCCGCGGATGTACCGGCGGGTCGGTGGCCGCCGGGGAGCGCCGACGAAAGCAGCGCCAGCGGGAACTATCTCCGCCCAAATGGGTTCAGCACCTTGGCGCCGAGGCCCGTGACGCCCGATTCGTCGCGGGTTACCAGCGTCAGGCGATGGACCTTTGCCGTGGCCGCGAGCAAGCCGTCGATTGTCGACACCGGACGCCGGCCGCACATACGCCCCCATTCGTCGGCGACGGCGCGATCGATCGGCAGAATGCGCCCATCGAACGCTGCGTCGACCGAGGTGAGCCAGGTCTCGAGGGCCGCCGCCTTCGACGGATCGCGCGGGCGGGCGAGTTCGATGCCTTTCCGGATTTCGCCGAGGACGAGCACGCTGAGATGGAGATCGCCATCATCGATCGAAGCATACCAGGCGGCGACATTGGCGTTGCATCGGGGGCCCTTGCGCACTTCGGAGATGACGTTGGTGTCGATCAAGAAGCTCACAGGTCGACCTTGCGGCCGGTATCCCGGACCCGTTCGAGGTCGATACCATCGAGCGGCGCCGCGGCCAGCAACGCCTTGAGGCCTCTGGCCAGCGGTTCGTTGAACTGTCGCTTCAACAAGGCGCGGGCCTCGGTGCTGCGCACCGGGTCCAGGAGAGTATGCGCAACGCGACGAACCAAAGCTGCGTCCTCTCGGTGCACCTTCACTTCGACCCGAACGACGCCCTGACGCTTCTGTCGGGCACGAAATTTCGTCAGGGCAGACCTTTGAGATTTCGGCATGGCACGATCTCCAGAATATTTCCGGCAATATTACCGGAAATATATCAATAAGCAATGAGCGACGGCCAAGTGGGGCAAGGTGAGCGGGATTCGAACCCACGGTACGCATGCACGCACGCCGATTTTAAAGACCGGTGCCTTGAACCGCGCATCTGGGCCTGTGAACGGTAGTTGACACATGGCCATCTGTTAACTACAGTTAACACGTGATCGAGATTCGCCAGACTGAGGCATTCGCCAAGTGGCTCAAGGCGCTCAAGGATGAGCGGGCTGCCGCGAAGATCGCTCAACGCATTGTGCGACTTCAGTCCGGTTTGCTTGGTGATGTGAAGCCTGTTGGCGCGGGCGTCTCGGAGCTTCGCATCGACTATGGCCCCGGCTATCGCGTGTACTTCGTCAATCAGGGCCGCGCCATCGTCATCCTCCTGTGTGGTGGCGACAAGGGCACACAGACGGCGGACATCAAGAAAGCGAAGGCGTTGGCGGCGGATATCTGACGACCATCACCATCAGGAGTGACCATCACCATGGCAATCAAAACCGTCCCATTCGATCCAGCGGAACACCTCCGCTCCACTGAGGATCAAGTCGAACTTCTCAATGATGCCTTTGCAACCGGAGATGTCTCGTACATCGCCAACGCTCTTGGAACCATCGCCCGAGCCCGCGGCATGTCGGAAGTAGCTCGCGGTGCCGGTGTGACCAGAGAGGCCCTCTACAAGTCGCTCAACAAAGGTGGCGATCCAAAGCTCACGACGTTTGTAAGCGTTCTCAAGACCCTTAAGCTCGACCTCAAAGTATTGCCGTCCATAGCCACTGGCCGCCCTGTGAAGATTGCGCGCGCGCGCAATAGGGGGTTGAGTATTGGATCAACCAAGAAGGTCGCGCGCCTTCGTGTGGTTTGAGCGCCAGTGAAAGCATCCGCTGATGACTAAGACGCCACTGAGAACACAGGCGATTGGCTATGACGTCGCTTGGTTTTTTGCCGGTCGGGTGAAGGCGCCCTGAGTTCATCGGGCGTTCAGCGCCGCATGGGCATGGAGTTTCCCACCGGCATCATCTCATAAGGCGGCTTCCAGCCCGGCAGCGCGGCCACGTGCCCGCGCCAGGCATCGATCGCGGGATAGGCGTGAACTGGCAGTCGGCGCTGGAACCGAAGAAGCCGAGACCCCGCAAGCCCTGAGGGGGCACATAGGCCAAACCCCCCGATGGGCTACCCGCCCAGGCTATCCGGCTCGGGCACCGCACGGGCCGGCTTGCCGCCGTTGGCAGTTCGGGGATGCCGGTGATGCAGGAAGACGGCCAGTTGCTCGCGGGTGCCCGAGCCTGACAGTCGTACGGCCGATTCGAACAGCTCGTGCTGCACGCTGGCCGGCAGGTCTCCCCAAACGGCAGCGACGGCGCGGCCAAGCGCTCTTGTGAGTCCTTCCGAAGTCATCTGTCCCCCCTTCCGCTGAAAGTTCGGAGAATCAGCGGCAACTGGTTGAACGCTTTCTGCGGCTCGCGGTTCCGCGCCCAGCAGGACATTGGATCTAGCAGGACATCGGACAAGGTCTGCGAGACCGATGCTAGAGCGCGGCGCCACTCGGGAACAGCGCCATCTTGCACGAATTGGCCGAGCCGCCGAGACCGTCGAGGACGAGGCGATGTCCGGCCTGAGCCCATACCTTCCCAGGGTCCCCGATCGCCCCCTGTGACCGTTGGGTGACCACGCCGTCACGCCCCGCATGCGGCCGATCCATGGGCTAAGGGTGCGGGTGAGGGGTGCGCCGTTGCGCAGCATGGAAACCATCCAGAACTGAAGGGGGATCGTCGATGATTGCGAGGTTCACCGGATTGCCTTCGCAAAGTGCCGGCGGTGTCGGCATGAAGCGTTCCGACATTCACCAGGCCACCAACCCGCCCGATGCGATGCGATTTTCGGACCAGCAGAAGGCCGAGGTGCACGCCACCCTGGAGGCGATCCTCGATCGCCTCGACGGGATGCCGCGGGAGCCGGACCCGTGGGAGGAAACCTGCCTGGTCCTGGCCCTCAATTTCCTGGAGTCGGGCCTTTACGAACGCGCCATCAAGGCGCTGGACGACTGCGTCCTGCCGGCCGGCGAGCGATCGGCCTGGCGCGAGCGACAGATCAACCGGAACCCCCGCCGCTACTCGGTGGTCCGCCTCCGGGCACGCCTCGCCGGCGTGAAGGCGACCCTCAGGTAGGGCGGCGCCGCATCCTCAAGAGGCAAGGACTGATTGCTGGGAGCGCGCCACTCAAGGGCGGAGATTACTCCGCCCGAAGTGGCGCATCTTCTCTTGACCATGAGCGCCACTGGAGTGGCGCGCTCCCAGCCGCACTCTAGTCCTGTTTCGCCGCCTTCGTCGGATCGCCGAGCGTCTTGTTGAGGGCGACGGCTTTTGCGGCGAGGCGGCGGGCGGTGAAGGCGTCGATGGCCGTGCCCTTGGTGATCTCGAGCGTGGCCATTTCGAACTTTCCGCCGGGCGTGAGCCGGGGCTCGATCAGGCGCAGGCGCTGTCCGCGCCAGAAACCGAACAGCACGCGCTCCTCCTCGGCGCGGATCAGCAGCACGGGGCCGCGCGCGAGATAGACGAGGTGGCCCCACTTGACGGTCTCGTCCAGGGTCGCGGCCGAGCGAACGGCCGCGCGCAGCATTTCCACACAGTCGCGGCGCCAGCCGCGGAGCGCGTTCACATAAGCATCGGGGGTGGCCTCTCGGCCAGTGGCGGGCGTGGTCTTCTTCATCGAAGAGGCGCCGCGCGGTCGCAGCGGCGCGCCCACATCTGGACCGGGGCCGATCGGATCTGAGCGATGACGGGCGTCCCTAATGTATCGGGTCGAGAAACGGACCGTCGGGGTCGCTCACGTAAAGGATGACCAGCTTGATCGTTTCGCTGGAGCTTCTGTTGTAGCCCGTCATTTTCACGTTGGGCGGCTCGACCATGGCTTCGCCGGCTTTCACCGTGACGGGCGGACGGCCTTCCATCTCCAGCGTGAACGCGCCTTCAAGAATATAGACCGTCACCGGGAAACGATGCGTGTGATAGACCGTCTTGTCGCCGGGCTTCAGCGTGGCGGTGAGAACCTTCACCTCCTGCTTGTCGCCCTTCGGCATGCCCGCGACGACTTCCTTATGCACAAGATTCGGTCGCGCGAGGCCGTGATCCTGTGCAACCGATGCGGCGGCGGAGAACGCCGCGGCAGCAAACGCCATGACCGCCAAATATCGCATTCCTGTGTCCTCATCTCTTAGGGCCCCATGCTTACCGCATAGCTGCGGCGGAACCACCTATGAAATCGTGAGCAGGTAGCGCGCCAGCACCCCGCCGCGCTGGGGCGGCAGAAGTGCGGGGGCCGCGTACAATTTGACGGTGGCCGCGCAGCCCTCCGCGTCGGACGATTTGGCCAGCGCCGCGAGCCGGTCGAAATCGGCGGCGGTGTAGCCCGCGTCCGTGAGCAGGCCGCGGACTTCCTGGTCGGCGATGGGCGGCGGTGCGGCCGGGCGGGCGCGGCCGTTCAGGTAGGCGTCCTCCTGCGCCTTGAGCGCGCGGCGGAAGAGGGCGCCGCCGTTGCCGTCCAGCCGGTTCGGCTGCTGCATGCCGATCTGGCCGAATTCCTTGCACAACCCCACGTTGGTGCCCTGCAGGTATTTCACGAAGGAATGCAGGGCCGCGACGGCGCCGAGCGCCGCGGTGTCGTCGGCGTTGCGGAGCGCGGGCACGATGATGTCGCGGCGGACCTCGCCGCCCACGACGAAGGTGCGCTGCGGCCCGTTCTTCGTGGGCTCCTTCAATTCGGCCTCGATGGCGCGGCGGAAGCGGGCTTCCACCGCGAGATTTTCCTTCAGCACCAGGCCCACCAGAGGCGCTTCGCGCACGACCTGCAGCGCCTGTTCGACGGCCAACGCATGGTCCTGCGACTCGAGGTATTTCAGGCCGACGCCGGTCACGGCCGCCGAAAGCGCGGCCGCTGCCGCGATCACCGCCAGCTCGAGGCCGCGCCCTAAGCCGGCCAGTTTGCGGCCGTGAAGATAGGCCGCCACGGCGACGGCCACGGCGGCGGCAATGCCCACGATCGTTGCCCAAAATCCCATCAGCGCCTCATACCATTCCGGGGCGACAACCGTTGCCCTGCCAGCGGTAACTCTGCGCGTTGCCCTGGCTCACCGTCCATTCGACGATGCAGCCCTCGCGCACCAGCGCGGGCGGGAAGCCGCCCATCGGCACCCACATGCCACCGACGCGCCAGTAGATCGGCGGCGTGCCGGGCGAGACGTAGGACGTGTCCCAGCGCCATTGCAGGACCTTGGTGTCGGTGTCGAGCTGGTAGGAGTTGTCGGGAATGCGACCCATGCCGTCGATCAGCGCGCGCTCCGGCCGGCCGCCCATCTCGCGCAGCCGGACGTCGAAGCTCTCCGCCGGCGGGCTCGAGGCGCAGCCGAGAAGGGGCAGCAGGGCAAGCAGCGCGAGCGTTGGCGGGGCGAGGCGATGTCGCATCGGCCCTAGGCCGGCCGGCCGGCCGTCTCCCGGGCGTACTGCCGCTCGTCGGACATCAGCACCAGGCCGAGCGTCACAATCAACACGCACACGGTGGTGAGATACATGCCGTAACCCCAGACCAGGTCGGCGGCCTCGGGATCGACGATGTCGAACCAGTCGAGGCCCAGCAGGCCGACGCGGAACAGGCGGGCGGCGGCGATGCCGGCCAGGGCCGTCGCGGCGAGGCGGCGGCTGCGCAGGCCATCGTGCTGGCCGCCGTGCCAGGTCTCCCACGCCGTCGCGAGCGCCAGGCCGCCGACGAACAGCGAGAACAGCAGCGACTGGGCGCGCAGCGCTGCGCCCATCTGCCAGCTCGCGGTGACCAGGACGACGAAGGCCGCGACGATGGCGACGGCGGCGATCGCCATGCGCAGCGGCGGTGCCGCGTCGCCGTTGAAGCGGCGCATGCTCGTCCACATGGTGGCGTAGCTCGCCACGGTGAGCGCGTCGGCCGCCACGAAGAGCGCGGCCGAGGTTCCCGGTCCGCGCAGGCTGAACAGCAGCGCGCCGACGCTGCCCAGCACCAGGGCGGCGGCCCAGCTGCGCAGCGCAACGGCGTCGCGGTGGCGATACCAGGCGAGCAGCGACACGCCGGCGGCGACCAGGGTCGTGAAGACGGCGACGATGTCGAGCGTGGGCAGGTGCAGATGGAAATGCATCGGTCGCCCAGTCTACACGCTCCGGCGCGAAACGTGGACTCGGGGCCCTTGTCATGATTGGGTAAGAACATGTCCTTCCTGACCAGACGAACCCTGCTGGGCGGCGCATCGCTCGCGGCCCTCGCCGGACCATCGGCGGCGCAAACCTATCCGTCGCGACCGATCCGCTTCGTCGTGCCCTTCGCCGCGGGGGCGGGCGTGCTCGACATCATGGCGCGCATCGTGAGCCAGCATCTGGGCACCGGTATCGGCCAGCAGGTGGTGGTCGACAACCGTCCCGGCGCCGGCGGCAACGTGGGCGCGGAGATCGCGGCCAAGGCGGCGCCCGACGGTTATACGATGCTGATGGGCAACACCGCGCTGGTGGTGAGCCCGTATCTTTTTGCCAAGCTGCCGTTCGATCCGCTGACCGACTTCGTGCCGGTCACGCAGGTGAATTCCGCGCCGCTGCTGCTGGTCGTCCATCCCTCGCTGCCGGTGAAATCGGTGGCCGAGCTCGTGGCCTACGCCAAGGCGCGGCCGGGCCAGCTCAACTACGGCTCGGGCGGCATCGGCACCACGCCATTCCTCGCGACCGAACTCTTCAAGTCGCTGGCCGGGATCGACGTGGTCCATGTGCCCTACAAGGGCGGCGCGCCGGCGCTGGCCGACCTGGTGGCCGGGCAGCTCTCGTTCATGATCGAGAACGTGCCGGGCACGCTGCCGCTGGTGAAGGACGGCAAGCTCCGCGCGCTCGCCATCACCAGCCGCCAGCGCCTGGCGCTGGTGCCCGAAGTGCCGACGATGATCGAGGCGGGCGTGGCCGGCTACGAGATGATCGGCTGGAACGGCATCTTCTTGCCCAAGGGCACGCCGGCCGAGATCACCACACGGCTCAGCACCGACCTGGTGAAGGTGCTGGGCAGCGCCGAGATGAAGGAGCAGCTCGGCAAGCTCGGGGCCGAGCCGGTCGGCAGCACGCCGCAGCAGTTCGGCGCCTTCGTGCAGGCCGAGTCCCAGCGCTGGGGCAAGATCATCAAAGACCTCGGCATCAAGCCGGAGTAGTGCCGCCGAACTTTTCGGAGGCGATCGCGCGCTTCCGCATGGACCGTCCGCCGACGAGAGCGGCATGCAACTCAGAAGAAGTTTCACGTTATCGTCGCGCGAATCCGTCACAGCTGAATGCGTGGACGTCGGCGAACTTGGCGAGTACCCTTAATGTCCATAGGGGATTGGAATTGTTCGAAAGAGTCTCGCCGGTCGCGAACCTGGCGCCGCTTCGCCTGATCGCTGCCGCCGGCCTGTTCTGCCTGGCCGCGACGACCTCGGCAGCGGCGGCACCGCCTCCCAGCGTGTACCTCGAAGACCTGACATGGACAGAAGTCCGCGATGCGCTGCGCGCCGGGGCGACGACGATCATCATTCCAGCCGGGGGCACCGAGCAGAACGGTCCGCACATGGTTCTGGGCAAGCACAATGTGCGCGTGAAAGTCCTGGCCGGCCGGATCGCTGCGTCCCTTGGCGATGCGCTGGTGGCACCCGTGCTGGCCTACGTGCCCGAGGGAGCCATCTCACCACCGACGGAGCATATGCGCTTTCCGGGGACGATTTCGATCCCGGACGACGTCTTCAAGGCGACGCTCCTGGCGGCGTCTCGCAGCCTCAAGCAGGCGGGGTTCGTGCACATCGTCCTGATCGGCGACTCCGGCAACTACCAGACCATGCTCCGGGGCGTGGCCGAGCAATTGAACCGCGACTGGCGCGGCACGCCGGCCCATGCCCATTTCGTCGGAGAGTACTATCGCATCACGCAGACGGCCTACGTTCAGGCCCTTGGGGCGCGGGGCTTGAGCGGTGCACAGATCGGCACGCACGCGGGTGTCGCGGATACTTCGCTGCTGATGGCCATCGATCCGAGCCTGATCCGAACCGACCGGTTTGAGATCGCAGCGAAGGATCCGTCGAGCGGCGTCGGCGGCGATCCGCGCGCCTCGACGGCGGCTCTGGGGCAAACGGGGCTGGATTTGATCGTTGCGGGGACCGTGGCGGCCATCCGCGAATCGCGCTCCGGACATCGGTGATCTCATGAATCCTTCACGCGCAATCGTCATCGCGGCCGCGATGCTGGCCATTGGCGCAACGAGCTGGTGGGCCTCCGCCAAGACGGAAGCGCCGTCGGACGGCGATTCCGCGCCGCGTCGCGCCGCATCGGCCGTTTCGACCGTCGCCGGAATGCCGGACGTTCCGGACCCGAGCAATGTCTACAGCGAGACGGTCGCCGGCCGCTTCAGCCCGGCGGTCGAGGGGGCGCTGGAGCGCGTGTATGTTCCCAATCGGGCCTCGAATACCGTGTCGGTCATCGATCCGTCGACGCTCAAGGTGATCGATACCTTCAAGGTCGGCCTCCACCCGCAGCACGTGGTGCCGTCGTGGGACCTGCGCACCCTCTGGGTGGCGAACAATGCGGAGGGAAGCACCGCCGGCAGCCTGACGCCCATCGATCCCACGACCGCCAAGCCAGGGCCCTCGATCCCGATCGACGATCCCTACAACATGTATTGGTCGCCGGACGGCAAGTACGCCATCGTGGTCGCCGAGGCGTACAAGCGGCTGGACTTTCGCGACGCGCAGACGATGAAGCTCCGATATTCGATCGCGACTCCGAAGTGCAGCGGCATCAATCACGCGGATTTCTCGATCGACGGCAAGTACGCGCTGTTCACCTGCGAGTTCGACGGAGCCATCACGAAGATCGACCTGGTCAATCGCAAGGTCGTGGGGACGCTCATCCCGAGTCCATACTTCAATCGCCCGGAAGTCCTGGCGCTGCTCGCGGCCTTGAACAAGAACAAGAAGCCCGTCACGGTTCTGGACTCGCAGGAACTCGGCGGCGCCATCTGCACGACCAAGGGCATGCCCCAGGATATCCGGATATCGCCGGACGGCACGGTATTCTTCGTCGCCGACATGATGGCCGACGGCGTCCACGTCGTCGACGGCGAGTCTTTCAAGCAGGTCGGCTTCATCACCGCCGGCGTCGGCGCCCACGGCCTCTATCCGAGCCGCGACGGCAAGTTCCTGTATGTCGCCAATCGCGGCTCCAACAAGGTCGACGGCGGGCCCGGCGGCAAGGGCAGCGTGTCGGTGATCGACTTCGCCACCCGCAGGGTCGTTCAAACGTGGCCCATCCCGGGCGGCGGCAGTCCCGACATGGGCAATGTCAGTGCCGATGGCCGGTATCTCTGGTTGTCCGGACGCTTCGACAAGATGGTGTACCGCTTCGACACCACCTCGGGCAGCGTCGACAAGATCAAGGTCGGCCGCGAACCGCACGGCCTCGCGGTCTGGCCGCAGCCCGGCCGGTACTCGCTGGGCCATACCGGCAACCTGCGCTGAATCCGGAAATCAGGTCGAAGTCGTACGCACGACTCCTTCGGCCATCGCCGTGTCGACGCAGTCCTCGAAGGCGATGTCGCGCGACAGCGCGCCCGAGGCGCGCATCGCGGCGTGCAGGCGGTCAAACCCTTCGCGGCGGATGACGGGATCGGGACCCCACAGGCCGAGCGCGCGGTAGCGGTCGATGCAGGCGGCGAAGAGCGGCGTCGCGAGATCGGGGAAGTAATCCTTCAGAAGGCCGGCGATCTCGAGCGCAGGCGTTTTCGCAAACCACCGCAAGGTGCGATGGATGGCGCGGGTCATGCGCTGCAGCTCGTCGGCGCGCTGGGTGAGGACATCGCGGCGCGTCACCAGCGTCGTGTAGGCGGTGAGGCCGCGCGTGGCGGCGGCGTACCAGACGTGACCTGCGCCCGAGGCAATCAGCCGCTCGGCATAGGGCTGGAACACTTGCATGGCGTCGAGCTGGCCGGCCGTCAGCGCCGCCTCGTTCTCGGCCATCGTCCTGTCGGTGACGCGATCGAGCGCCGCCGGATCGACGCCGGCCTGCCGGAGATCGTTCGCCAGGCAGATCCAAGGCGTCGGCACCTCCGAGACAGTAGCGAAGCGCAGGCCCTTCAGGTCCGCGAAGCGGAAGTCGGGTTTGGGCTTGGCGCCGATGACGAAGAAGGGATCGCGGGCCACGACATCGCAGAAGCAGACGAGGTCGCAGGCGGGCTCGGCGTCGTGCAGCATCAGCACGCGCAGCGGCCCGCCCCACATCACGTCGACGTCGCCCGCGCGCAGCACGCCCACGGCAGCCCCGGGGCTGGGCGAGGGGATCATCTCCACTTCGACACCCGCGACGGCAAACGCGCCGGTCGCGTGGGTGGCATAGAAGGGCGCGTAGAACAGGGCGCGGAAATTCTCGGACAGTCTGATCGTCATTGCTTGCGACCTCCGCTTGTATGATAGCGTCATCAGGACGAGGGAGGAACGAATGGCAGCGCCAAAGCCAGCCCAGGGAATCGCCCCGGGTTTTCTGCCGGTCCGGCCGGAGTGGCTGGGCCAGCACAACGAAGCAGTGCTGGAACCCGCGCTGCCGATCGTCGATACGCATCACCATCTCTGGGATCGGCCCGGCAATACCTATCTGTTGGGCGACCTGATCGCCGACACGTCGAGCGGCCACAATATCGTGGCCACGGTGTTCGTCGAATGCCGGGCGATGTATCGCGAGGGCGGCGAGGAGACGCGCCGCTCGCTGGGCGAGACGGAATTCGTGAACGGCATCGCCGCCATGAGTGCGAGCGGCGGCTATGGCGCCACCAAGGCCTGCCTCGGCATCGTCGGCAACGTCGACATGCGCTTCGGCGACCGCGCCAAGGGAGCGCTGGAGGCCCACGTGGCGCTCGCCGGCGGACGCTTCAAGGGCATCCGCAATGTCTCGCCCTGGCATGCGAGCGGGCTCCGCGCCAGTTCGGCCACGCCGCCAGAAGGCCTGCTGCGCGACGCGGAGTTTCGTCGCGGCTTCAGGGCGCTCGGCGAGCTTGGCCTCAGCTTCGATTCCTGGCTGTTGCATACGCAGCTCGACGATTTGATCGATCTCGCCCGCGCCTTCCCGGGCACCTCGATCGTGCTCGACCATGTCGGCGGCCCGATCGGCATCGGCCCCTACGAAGGCCGGCGCGCGGAAGCCTTCGCCGAATGGAAGCCGAAACTCTTCGAGCTGGCGCGCTGCCCCAACGTCACGGTGAAGCTGGGCGGCCTCGGCATGCATCTGGGAGGCTTCGACTTTCCCGAGCGGCCAAAACCGCCGACCTCGGCCGAGTTGGCGGAGGCCTGGAAGCCCTATATCGAAACCTCGATCGAGGCCTTCGGGCCCGAGCGCGCGATGTTCGAGAGCAACTTCCCGGTCGACAAGGGCATGTGCAGCTACGCCATGCTGTGGAACGCCTTCAAGCGCCTGGCGGCAGGATATTCGGCTGCCGAGAAGACGGCGCTGTTCAGCGGCACCGCCGCGCGCGTCTACAAGCTGGCGTTGGTGTAATGGCTCAGCCGCCGCATTGGGCGGCTGTAATGGTCTCTATGTCGTGCGCTGGATCGAAACGGCGGTACTTCGTTTCTCTGACCTTCAGGTACAGCATGCCGCCGTCGCGGATCTGGATGCTGGAGCGCGGGATGGAGACGTTGCCGCCGAGTCCGAGAAACGCGCGCATGGCGCAGGCGAGCTCGCGGTCGCCGCTGGTGCCGCTGCAGGCATAGATATCCAGCGCGCCAGCGGGGTCGAAGCGGTCGCGAATGGCGCTGAATTCGGGGTCGCTGTCGGCGGCAAAGGCACGCAATTCATCGGCGAACACGCCGTCCGGCGTGACCCAGAGACCCGCAACCGTCTTGCTGCCTTGCGCGTTAATGCGGAACGTCGCATGAGTGACGATGGCAGCCGCTGCCCATCTGCCGCCGGCCACGTCGGTGCCGGGTATTGCGCCCAGTATGTCTTGCAGCGACGTGAAGTAGCGGATCTCGAACGGATCGTAATCGAGGTTGAACCTTTGGCGCTGCTTGAAGTTGAGATTGGCGGCAAAGGCCACTGAGTTCTCGAAGATGGCCTGGCCGGTCTGCCGATTCTGAAGCGTCGGCGCGTCAGCCGAGCCGGATTGCATGTCATAGCGCGCATAGCCCTCGGCGGTGAGCAGGAAGAGCACGCGCTTGATCCGGGCCTTGGCACCGCCCGGCTTGGCGGGACCGCCGGCCGCCAGCTGCGTGCCGCGCCCGCCGGTACCGCGATCGGCGGTGCCACGCTCGTTCGGTGGAAAACGGTCAGTCACGGGTCAGACGTCTTCGCAGGCGGCAATTGCCTGGGCGAAATAGGCGTAGGAGTCTGCCTCGGCGATGTGGCCCTTAAGGTTGAGAGCAGCGTACTCCGGCGTGCCGACATAAGTTTCGCCAGTCGTGTGCTTGAAGCGCCACCACGAGGTCCGATGCAGCCCTTCGTGCAACAGCACGAGGGCGAGCGCGTTATACTTCCTGGGCGAGCCGCAATAATCGTCGAAGACGGAAGACCATACTGCGTCGCAGAGCGTCGTGATGGAGGAGCGCACGTTGCCAGTTTCCGCCGGATTGCCGTAGCACCAGCCACCGCACTCGTAGGTAACTTCGGTGGAGTTGATGCCCAGGGCGCCGTCGCGCAGTTCAGTCAGCATGGCGCGAATTTCGGCTGTCGCCGACACGATCTCCTCTCGACTTTTCGCGGCGAAGTGCTTCTCGAAGGCGGCGAGCACGCAGGGCGACGCCTCGGTAGCGGGCTTCTTCAGTTGGTCGAAGGCGACGGCAATCCAGCGATTGGCGAGGGCGGTCGCCGAACTGATGAGGTCCTCCCCGGTGAGACCGGCGAGTTGCTTGGTGATGCGCTCGCGGACGTCGGCCACGATCTTGCGAACAGTGGCAGCGCGGTCCGGCGAGCCGTCGGTCGTGCCCGGGTCGTAGGAGGCCGCCTCGGCGTCGGCATAGGTAATCTTCTGTTTCTCGAAATTCGCAGCAAAGCCGTCGTCGAGCTTGGGGAGGTTCGCATCGACAGCGCGCTTTTTTGCAGCCGCCGTGGATGGTGCAAGCAGCATGTCCGCGTCCGGCGCTGCGGTATTGCGCAGCGGCGCCGCCGAGGTGCCGCGGTCGTCCGGCGAGGTGCCACGCTCGCCGGCATCGACGGGACCGCCGTCGGCCATTGCCCGCTAGCCTCCGTCACCCGCCGTCGAGACGGTGACGCTGGCGCCCTCGAACGGCGTCGGGTCGCCGAGTTCGCCGGCGTCGACGCGCTTCTTGAAGCGCGCGACCTCCTGCTCGGCCTGGTCGGCTTTGGCCTGTGCCAGTCGCACCTCGGCCGCACGGTAGTCGAGGTCGAGCTTGCGATGTTCCTGCACGAAATCCTCGCAGGCGCAGCACTGGCCGAGCGCCGGCTCGACCACCATGCCCTGGGTCGGGAGTGTGATCAGTTCGGATTCGGCCGCACCAGCGCTGTCGCGCACGGCCTTGTCGACCATCGCCTGCCAGTCGAGGCCGCCCTCGTCCTTGACCCAGTCGAGATCGGTCACCTTGACCGCCGCCCGGATGCCGACGAAGCCGCTGAAGCGGTTCTCGACCACGCCCGGCGGCACGCCGAGCTGCTCCAGGACCGCGGCGATCTGGTCGCCTGTCCAGCCGGCCCACAGCGCCTGCAGGTAGAAGGCGAAGTGATCGCGGATGTGGCAGACCAGCCGGTCGAACTCGACCTTGGCCTCGGCGAGCTCGCGCAGCTCTCCCAGCGCGCGCTCGTAGGCGGCACTGGCTGCGCCGCCGCCATCTGCGCCAGTGCCGGGTTGCAGGCTCATCTGGCCGGTGATCGGCGCAGTGGAGCGCAGGGCATTGTACTGCGCCCACAGGCTGGACACCTTGTCTCCCAGCCCCTCGTCGTCAGGGATGGTGTCGGCGATGCCCAAGAGCTCGATCGAGGCGACGAAGCCCAAGACGCCGGCAACGGCACCGGCGCCCAGCACCGCGCCGATACCGGCGCCGGCCGCGCCGCCAATGGCGACACCGACCCAGGTCGTGACGCCGGGGATCTCCGAGGCCACGACGCCGCCGATGATCGCACCGGCGATACCGCCGGCCACACCGCCCGCCACGCCGCCCGCGGCCACGGCGCCGCCGGCCAG
>Ga0082335_1006520_pt1 | contig 14947 bp, 10 predicted proteins | sample Subgrocontami58m_FD_72375 | JGI IMG/M metagenome (GOLD analysis project Ga0082335, IMG submission 72375) | Subsurface groundwater microbial communities from S. Glens Falls, New York, USA - GMW37 contaminated, 5.8 m (SPADES assembly) (version 2) ...
ATGTGCCATTTCTGGTTTTCCGCGATGCGGCGGTCGCGGGCCTTCACCCGGCCCGCGGCGGAGCTCTGGGGATTCAGGTGCTGATCGCCTGCGAAACCGTGCGATGGCACCGCGCCGGCTATGCCGAACTTGGCTTCGCCCGGCCGAAGCGACGCGAATCCGTGCAGCCCAACCTCTATTTGGATAACCTCGCGCTCCGTGCGCAGGCCGAATTCGGCAGCGAGAAATTGGATTTTGGACTCGATACCGGCACCTATGGAAGTCGGTTGCACGAATCGTTCGCGAAGCTGCTTCCGGCTGACGTGAAAGCCTCCGGGCGGCAGGACAAATGGAGCAGTGGCGGCTTTGCGGGCTCGAGGGAGTATCCGGCCATCATTCTGCCAGAGATTGAACTGATGCTCGCGCAAGCGCCCATCCTGATGCGTCCCGCGCGGATTGTTTCATTTCCCGCGGCGTGGGGACACGGCGTGCTGGGCCTCGATGTATTCAAGGGTGCGCGGACCGTGACTCTCGATTTCGCCACGATGCGGATCGCGGTCGAACCGTAGCGCTTCCGACACGATTGAGCGCCGGCCCCACACGAGCGTGCGGGTGAACTCGCACGGAACGCTTGGCGGGGAAAACCGGTTCCCGCTCCTCTGGCGCCGCGCAACTCTAGGCTTTTCAAACGCAGTGACCGGGCTACGTTGGCCGGTTCATATGCAGAAAACGTTCATCATCTTCAAGCCCGACGCCATGGAGAAGCGGCTTGTCGGCACCGTGTTGAGTCGGTTCGAGGCGGCGGGCTTCGATGTCGTCGGCTGCAAAATGGCGCGTTTGGCGCCGGGGATGTTGCGCGAACACTACGCCCACGTCGCGGACAAGCCGTTTTATCCGGAAATCGAGAAGTTCATGAGTTCGCGGCCGGTCATCATGATGGCGCTGCAGGGCAAGGACATCGTGCAACGCGTGCGCGACCTGCTCGGCCCGACGGATTCGCGCAAGGCGGCGAAAGGGACCATCCGGGGCGATTTCGGCACGGAAATGATGCGCAACGTCGTCCATGCCTCCGACAGCGTGGAAAACGCCAAGGCTGAGCTCGCGCGCTTCTTCAAGCCCGACGAGCTGTTCGCCTGAGACGCAAAAGGTGGGGCCGGCTGTCCGCAGCCGGCCTGAGTTCGTGCCACCGCATCGCGCCTGTCTTTCGCGTTTTGTAGGGCGGGGTCTCCCGACCCCGCCGAAAAGATAGTCGAACTCATCTGCGGCGGCGTCGGGCGACCCCGCCCTACAAAATCGCGGTCGCCGCGTGAATCACGTGTGCAGACTACTCAGCCGAAAACCTGAACTCCGTGGTCGAGCGAAACGTCTCGCCGGGACGCAGGATCGTCGACGGGAAATTCGGATGGTTCACCGAGTCGGGGAAATGCTGCGTCTCGAGGCAGAAGAAGCCGAAGCGCGGCGTCTTCTCCGTCGCGGCGGGCGGTCCGAGCGGGCTCGTGTAGAGCTGCACACCCGGCTGGGTTGTCCACACTTCCAACACGCGACCGGTGCCCGGGTCGCGCACGCGCGCCGCCAGGATGAGCGATTCGTCGCCCGGCGGCCGCTGCAGCACGAAGTTGTGATCGTAGCGCCGCGACGCGCCAAGCTGCTCTGCACGTGCTCCCAGGCGCATCGGGTGCGTGAAATCGAGCGGGGTGCCGCGCACGGGCTTGATCTCGCCGGTCGGGATCAGGTCGGCATCAACCACGGTGGACCGATCCGCGTTCAGCGTGAGTTCATGGTCGAGCACGTCGCCACTGCCGGCCAGATTGAAAAAGGCGTGGTTGGTCAGGTTGATTGGTGTCGGCTTGTCCGTGGTTGCCCGGTATTCGAGCCGCAGCGTGTTATCGCGAGTCAGGGTATACCGCACGGTGGCGGTCAGTTTTCCGGGGAATCCCTCTTCGCCATCGGCCGCCGTGTAAGACAGCTCGACCGCCGGATCACCGCCGCCGCCCGGCAGGCTTGCGCTCCACACCACGCGGCTGAAGTTGACCTTGCCGCCATGAATGTGGTGCACGCCTGCATTCGTCGTGACCTGATACTCGCGGCCATCGAGCGTGAACTTGCCGCGGGCAATGCGGTTGGCGACCCGGCCGAACACGGCGGCGGACTGACCGAAGCCGCGCTCGAAACCCTGGTCCGACGCGACGATTGCGCGCACCACGCTGGCGAGCCGGCCCTGCCGATCGGGTATCCGAAGATCGGAGACGATGGCGCCGTACGTGATGATCTTCGCGACCGCTCCCCGGCCATTGCTCAGCGTGAACTGCTCGACCACGGTGCCGCTGGTGGTGCGGCCGAAGACGGAGCGCTGGACGCCGGCGGCGTTCGTGCGTGCGGACTGCGCCAAGGCGGCCGGCAGCGCAGGCAGGAGGGCGAGAGTGAGCGCAAGGAGCAGGCGCATGGCGAATGCGACTGAAATCGACCGCCGTCCCTTCAGCAAGGCTTTGCGGCGCTCCGCAACTCGCGGCGAGCGCCGCGGCGGATCAAACCGCGGGTCAATCCGCGTTGTTGTCCCGCCAGTCGGAAATCGAGTACGGCGTCTCGACGCCGTCGAACACCACGCGCCGCAGGTTCACATCGTAATGCACCGCGGGCGCCGAACCGGAGAAAACCACTTTCTTGGCCACCAGCGCACCATAGATGGCGGAGTTGCCCAGCACATTGAATTGGCCATTCGGCGTGTAAATCACGCCGTGAAAGGGCACGGTCGTGTTGATGTCGGGGGCGGTGAGCGTGTTCGTCCCGTAGATGATGACGCGCTTGGGGTCTTCGCTCGGGTTCTTGATGCCGTTGCCGTAGATCGCGATATCGGACGCCGCAAACACTTCCAGCGTGCCGTTCGTCGTCAGCTCGATCGACGGTGTGCCACCGTTGAGCCCGATGTAGAAGGAGCCGGAAACCACGATGCGCACGGGACCGTTGATCGTGATCTTCGTCGTGCTCGTGAGATTCAAGCCGGTCGAATAGTAAATCGCGGGCGAGGTGTCGGTCGGCGAGCCAAGCGTGGTCGACGAGCCGGCAGTCGGGTTGCTCAGGGTCGATCCGGTGCCGGTCACGGTCTTGATGGTGAAAACCGGCTGGTAGGGACTCGTGCTGATTCGCGACGCATCGATGCGGGTGGTGTCGGGCGTGGTCGGGCCGATGAGTTTCGCGCTCGTGCTGTAGGACGGACCGGCGCTGTACAGCGTGGCGGCGTAACCCTTGACCTGCGCGTTCGTGAGTTGAACCGTGGCCGAGGTGCTGGAGAGCGCGGAAGCCAGGATCGCGGAATAGCCCGGCGTTTGCGAGCTGTACTTGCCGATGGCCGAATCGTAGCTGTCGACCGTTCCGCCGCTGCTGAAGCTGATCGTGCCGTTGGTCGCCGCGACCGCGTTGACCGCCAGCGCCGCCGGGACCGAACTCGACGTAAGCGTACGGCTGATACGCTGGCCATCGGCCGTCGTCGTCGTACCAACCACCGTGACGCTGCGCGTGCCCGCGGTGCCGTTGTAGCTTGCGATGGTCACCGCGACGTCACCCGTGACGCCGCCACCGAAATTGAAGTCGCTGATCGTCTTGCTCGCGGTCGTGCCGGAAATCGTCCAGGTCGACCAATCGTTCTTGTTGAGGGCCCAGAGCGCCTCTTCCATGCCGGTCTCGGCCAATTCCAAACTGCGAGTGCCTTGCACGCTGCGCGCGCTCAGGGCGAGTTCGCGATAGCACAGCGTCAGGTAGCTGCCCAGGGAGATCGCGAGCACGGTGGCGAAACAAAGGGCTGCCAGCAGCGCCGATCCGCGCTCGCTGCGGACAGTGCGGCGCGCCTGCGCTACCTGGCGCAACGCGATCTGCGGGTGATTTGCCGTGGGGGGCATGCCGTGCTGGATAGGTGAATAAGATTTGCGGTGGTGCCAGAACGTCCAGCTTCGTAGTGCGCGGAAAACGCGCACGGACAATGCGTAGCCACGCGCATTCCATCTGCGTATGCCACCAGGTCCATTCGTACCGGGACCTTCGGGCATCTTAGCTACTATCAGCGGGCTACAGGGGGCAAAAACTTGCGATTATCCCCCAAGCCGCCTCACTCGGGGCGCGATGACGAACGCGCCGACGATTCTCGTGGTCGAAGACGAGGAAGATTCCGTCCTGCTGCTCGAATCGGCGTTCCGCAAAGCGCAATTTGCAAACCCCGTCCACCGGGTGTCGCACGGCGCGCTGGCCATCGAGTATCTCTCCCAGGCGGTGTCGAAGAACCGTCCGGTGCCGTTGCCCGCGATGGTCCTGCTGGACCTCAAACTGCCGCTCGTGTCCGGGATCGAGGTGTTGAAGTGGATTCGCGCCCATCCGCTGCTGCATTCGCTCGTCGTCATCATTTTCACCTCGTCGACTGAGCCCCGCGACATCGCCGAAGCGTACCGCGCGGGAGCAAACTCGTATCTGGTGAAACCGACCAATCTCAGCACGCTGACCGAACTGGCGATCGGGATTCGCAGCTATTGGCTGCGACTGAACGTGCCGCCGAACGAACCCCAAATCAAATGACGGTCCCGTGTTTCAGCGCCCAAGGCCGCACGGAGAAATGCCCGCTTCTCGCATCCACCATGAAAAAACTGACCATTGCCCTCATCACCGCACTCGCGCTCGCTTGTGTGTTGCCGTCGTTCAGCCAGGACAACCCGAAGAAGAAGGAGGGCGCCGGCAAGAAACAAGCGGGCGGGCCCGGCAAGCGAACCAGCCCGCACGAGACTGTTTTCGCGCGCATTGGAGAGTCGCGCAGTCTGGTTTCGATCAGCTATGGGCGCCCGTATCGCCGGCTGGGCAACAAGGCCGATGCCGAGGTGCGCAAGATCTGGGGGACGCTCGTACCGTGGGACAAACCGTACCGCCTGGGGTCCGACGAAGCGACGACCATCTCGCTGCAACATCCGATTTCAATCGGTGGAACGACCATCCCGGCCGGGGTCCATGCGATTTACATGGTGCCCTCCGGAAACGGGCCCTCCAAGCTCGCCTTCAGCTCGAACGTCGTGAAGTGGGGCATCCCCGTGGATGAGAAACACGACATAGCGCGCGTGGATCTGAAGAAGGAGACGCTCTCGCAGCCGGTCGAACAATTCACGATCTCCGTGGAAAACGCTCCGCCGACGGGCGGCGTGATCAAGATCATGTGGGACGACACGCAGTACTCCGTGCCGATCACCGTCTCGAACTAAAAATTCCCTGGGCGCGTATTTTCGCCGCAGGCGCGTTGGATTGCCAACGCGCTTTTTTGTCACAAACGTCGGAAGCGCGGGTGAAGTTTCTCCCGCAGCTGTTGGACGGTGACCGCGCGATCGTAGAGTTCCGCCAGATCGCCGTGTGCCGGCGGCAACCCGATTTTCACCGCGACGTGGGTGATCAGCACGCCGCGTTTCTCCCAAAGCTCCTCGATTTGCCGCTGACAGGCGGCGAGGAAATGATCGAGGTAGTGGACGAAGAGCACGCGTTCGCGCGGCGCATCGGGCGCGCCGCGGCGGCCGAGCAGGATGTAAAAGGCATTCTGTGACGCCGAGAAGCACTCTTCCAAATGCCGTTTCGGAACCACCTTGAAGCCCGGTAGTTTGAGGGGCTGGAGCGGGGTAGTGTTCATCGCGATGAAGGCTAACGCCGGCGTGCGATGAGACCATCGCAAGTCGCTGGGCAAACCTACGATCGTCGCATCGGGAAAAATCGGCGCCCCGCGACTCCCAAGCCCGTGTCGGGGCAAACCTTTTCGTGAAAAGTTATTCACGAGTTATCCACGGTTTTTTCGCACAGGGTCCGGTGGGGGCCCCCGGGCGGCTGGGAATTCCTCCCTCGGGTTCGGCCTGCGGGCGTGCGCGCGCATTCCGTCCACGCGTACCCACTTTGTTACCACGCCGGCCGGAGGAGCGCCGCAAACCCGCTTGACGTGAGGCACGAATGGGCGACGCTGCTCGCTCTGGTTTCCGCCCTCATCGTCTATCGGTTAGGACAGGAGATTCTCAATCTTCAAAGCGGGGTTCGATTCCCCGTGGGGGCGCCAATCAGAAGCGATTGGGCGGTTTCGGGATAGGATTCTTGCGGGCATCGCCACGGCGAAGTGTAGCGTTGAGCATTCTCAGACGTCTTGCGGTTGGGATCCAGCACCCCCGACTGCCGCGCGCCAGCCATGAACGTTGTCATCATCGAAGATCACCTGATGTTCCGGGAGGTCCTGCGCAAAATCTGCGAGGAACTGGAACTCCACGTGGTCGGCGAGGCGGAGGATGGCGAAATGGCAATCGAAACGGTTCTCCGCACCAAGCCCGGCATGGTGTTGCTGGATTTGCATCTGCCGAATGTCGACGGTTTCGGCGTGCTCGACGCGATTCAGATGCAGCACCCGCTGGCCCGCGTGCTGATCCTATCGTCTCATTGCGACGAATACACGGTGTTCCGCGCCGAGGCGGCCCGCGTCGTCCGGGGGTTTGTCGACAAGAACAGCAACAGCATCGGGACGTTGAAAGCCGCGCTGCGCGAAGTGGCCGAGGGGCGCAACTGGTACTCCGCGGCCTTCCGGCGAGCCCGGCTGGCCCGGCTGCGCAATCCCGATTCTTTCGACAAGCTGCTCACCTCGCGCGAACGAGCCGTGCTCGCCCTCGTCGGGGAACCGCTGACCGATGCGGAAATCTCGAAACGACTGGGGATCTCGGTCGAGACGGTCGAGAAACACCGGTCCAACATGCGCCGCAAACTCGGGGTGGTCTCGATGGCCGACCTGGCGCGCTACGCGCGCGAGCATGGGTTCACACTGACCGCGCGGCAGGGGGATGGCCAAGCATTGCTGCCGTAAGCGCCTGGATTTCCTCGCCGACCTGGCCCGAGGTGGCCACGCACTGCGGAGCGTCGGCTGACCGCGCGGCGGTCTCGAGTGTCGCCGCCGCCTGGGCGAGTGCGGCGCCGCCCACCATGCGAGCCTGGCCGCGAATCGCGTGGGCGGCGAGGGCGAGTTCGGGATAATCACGCCGGCTGCCCGCGGCGCGCATGCGCTGCTCGGCCGCGTGCAGGCTGTCGAGGAAGCGCTTGACCTGCTGTTTGAAGCCTTCCGGCGAACCGTCCGACAGATACATCAGCATCTGCACATCGACTTCGCGCGGGGTGGCGGCCGCGGAGATTTCCATCGTCGTGGCGGCCGCCAATTGCCGCTGACCCGCCGCAAGCAGCGCCTTCCGCAGCTTGTCGGGCGTGAGCGGCTTGCCGACGAATGCATCCATGCCGGCCTCGAGGCACCTGGCGCGATCCTCGGCCGTGCAGTAGGCCGTGACCGCGAGGATGACCGCAGGGACGTTGCCTGCTTCCAATTCCCGGATACGCCGCGCGACGTCCGTGCCGTCCATGTCCGGCAAGTTGCGGTCGAGGAGTACGACGTTGAAACGTTTCTTCGCGACGAGCTCCAGCGCCTCCGCACCGGTGCGCGCCCGTTCGCAGCTGAGCCCCAGCTTCGCCAGGACGGCGCTGGCGGCCCACGCATTGTAATCGGTGTCCTCGACCAGCAGCACGGAGGTGTTCGGCAGTTCGTCCGTGACGGGGTCCACCGGCGCGCTGGCGACGGCGAGCGGGAGGCGAAGGAAGAATTGCGCGCCGTCGCCCGCGGAACTGTGCAAACCAACCGAGCCGCCCATGATGTCGGCCAGCAGCCGGCACGCGGCCAGCCCCAGCCCGGTGCCGGGGATGCGTTCACCGCCATGGGTGGGGCGCAGGCGGGTGAACTTCGTGAAGAGCTGGCCCTGCTCTTCCCGTGCGATGCCCGGACCGCGATCGGTCACGGCGAATTCGACCTCACCCGGCGAGTCCTCCGGCAGCGTGACCGACAGGCGAATCTCACCGCCCGCGTACTTCAGCGCGTTGGAAACGAAGTTGACGAGAATCTGCTGGATGCGGCCGGTGTCGCCTTCGAGGTGCGAGGGCAGTTGGGGATCGGCCGCGAGCGTCAGCGTGGCCCCGCTCGCCGCGGTCTCCGCCTTCATCATTTCCGTGATCGAGCGCAGCAGCTCGAGCGGTGCGTATCGCGCCGGCCGCAATTCGACGCGGCCGGCCTCGATGCTCGCGAAGTCCAGCACATCGTCCACCAAGGAGGACAAATACGTCGTGCACTCGCGCAGCGTGGCGACGAGTTCGGTCTGGCGGCGATCGAGCCGGGTGTCCTCCAGCGCCAGCGCCAACCCCACAATGCCGTTGAGCGGGTTGCGGATGTCGTGGCTGATGTTCGCGACAAACTGCGTCTTGGCCGCGTTCGCCTTGACGAGTTCTTCGGTACGCTCCCTGACCTTCGCTTCCAGTTGAAGGTTGCGGCGACGCAGCCGCCGCACGCGCAGGAGATAACTGCCATAACCGAGCGGCAGGAGCGCCAGCGTGATCGCGACCAGGAATCCCGGCGTGCGCCAGAACGGCGGCAGCACCTCGAACTTGAATGTGGTGGGTTCACTGGCGATGCCGCTCTCGGCGAGCGTGCGCACCTGAAACGAATAGCGGCCGTCGCGCAGCGCGGTGAGGTCCCGACTGCCGTCGGAGGCCGCCGGCACCCAGGCTTGATCGACGCCGGCGACGCGGGTTTCCAGCCGGAGCGATCCGCGCCGCGCGAACTCGGGCGCCGCGAACCGAAACTCGACGCGTTGCGTGGCATACGACAGCGGCGCGCTGATGGGGTGGGGTGAATCGTTTTCCGCCTGATAGGCGAACACGCGCAGCACGGGCGGCCGCGGTCGTGGGGCCACGGGTCCGCCAGTGAGGACGTGCCGCAGCACCGACCGTGTTCCCCCGATCCAGAGCACGGTCCCCGTGTCGGGCCCCGTCTCCGCGAGGATGCTGCGCGGCAGCCCGATGTCCGGCAGACCGCGAACGGAATGCGGCTCCCAGATTGCGGTGTTGCCATGTATCCGAATTCGCGCGACGCAGGCCTCCAGCCGGTCGGTCGGCGGATGCGCGACCCACGCCGTCCCGTCCCCGGCAATCTCGGTGGCGGCGATGATGCTGCGGGCCGGATAGTACCCGATGGGGCGGAAGCGCGACTCCCCGGCGGGCTTGATCCACCCGCCATTGTCGGCCAAGGCGAGCATGGCACCGGCGCTGTCCTTCCGCAGAACCGAACGTCCCTCGAGCACAGGCAACCCGTAGGTTGCGGGCACCGGCTGTGCCATTACGGCGGCAACCGCGTCCGGCGTCGCGAACAAAATCCCCTCGGTGATGGTGGCGAGCCACAGGTTGCCCGCGTCGTCCTCGGCAATCGAGCGGGCACTGTCCGGGAGGTCTTTCACAACCACGCGCACCTCTCCGCCCGGGGCCTGGCTCACAATGCTGCGTGTATCCGAAAAATAGAGCGAGTCCGGGTAGTGACGTGACGGCGCGACGGTGAAAACGTCCGCGCTCGCGCGGTGCACTGGCAGGGCCGCGCCACTCTCCTCGATTTCCCTGGCCCAGCCCAATCCCGTGGCAATTAATCGATCGCCGACCAGCCGGACGTCGTGGACATGTTCGCGCACCGTGCCGGAGAGGACGAAGCGCTGCTGGCCGGCGGCGAGTTCGTAGAGTCCTCTTTCGCTGCCGATCACGATCTGATCACCGTGTTTCGCAATCGAACGGTACGACTGGGCGGGGAGGCCCGCCCGGTCGTCGAACAGGACGGTGCTCGAGCTGACGTCGACCCGAAAAATCGCGGAGGCCGAGGTCGCCCAAAGATCGCCATCCCGATCGACGTAGAGCGAACTGATGGAACGGGTCGGCAGCACATCGTCTTGCCAGTGGTGATCGAGCGTGCCGTCGCGTCGCATGACGATGATGCCCGCGCGCGACGTGCCGAAGGCGTAGCGTCCGTCGGCGAGTTGAACGCCGCAGGTAAGCGAATTCGCGGCCACGAGCGCCGATCCTTGATCCGCAAAGCGCACGAGCTTCCCCTCATTCAGCAGAAAAAGCCCGCGCTGGGTGGCGAGCAGCCAGCCGTCGCGTCGGGCGTCCATCCAGAACACCCGCGCGTCGCCGAGCACCGCGCGCGAAACAAACAACTGCGGACCGTCGGCGAGGATCGCGTAGAGACCGGTCGACTGATCGTCGACGTAAACCGTGCCGTTGACGCGCATCGCCAGCAATCGCCGTTCGCTGCGCAGCGGCCAGACCTGCAGCCGATGGTCACGCCAACGGAGAATCTGGTTGCCCGTGACGAAGATCGCGCCGGCTTCGTCGGCAAACACGCGCCAGACCTGCCCGAGCGGCCCTGCCTGTGATGGCAAGTGCGGGCGAAGCGAGGTGAAACGCCGGTTCGGCGTCGTCGGCTCGGTGAACCAGCCCAATTCACCCACGGCGCCGACCCACAGTCGTCCGTCGGGCCCGACATCCAATCCGCGGATACCGTACGCGCCGGTCAGTGCTGTGCTTGTCCAGCGTTCGCCATCGAAACTCAGCAACGTGCTGCCCCCGAAAAAAAGGACACCGGAGGGGTGCTGGGTCGTCCCGTAGCTTTGCGCATCCCCACCAATCTCGGAACTCGAGTAGGTTGAAATGACCGGGTAGCCAACGGCCTCATTCGGCGCGCCGTGCAGCCCAGCCGTCAGCGCGGGCAAAAGCAGCGCCGCGAGCAGCCACGGGAAAACCGGCCAACTGGGACTGGAACCAGGTGGTTTCAGAGGAGCAAGGGGGTGGGGCTTTACCATTTTTCGGCCAAAGGCAAACTTAAATTCTACCGGAATTCCGGTAGTTTGAAAGTTCGCAGGAGGCGATTGCACCCCCCGACTCTGCAGCCGCCATGAATACTATCAAACGTCTAATGCTTGGGATTCTGTCCAGCGCTTTGCTCGCTGTTGGTCTGGTTCGCGCCGCCGATCGTCTCGATCCGATGAGCAATTCCCTGCCACCGTCTCAGGCGTCGGTGTCGGATGTCGCTCCGGATTCTGAAACGGACTGCCTGCCGGGCAACCTCGAGTAAGCCATGCTCAGCCTCGCCGGTCTCCGTTACCGCAGCGTGCTCGCCCAGCATGGGGGGCCCGTGGCGCGGATTGATGCAGGTTACTTTCCGGTGCGGGGCAAGCGGGTCGTCCTGGCAAATGCCTCGCTGATCCCTGGCCTCACCCGGAAAGGACCGATGAGTCTGTTCAGCCAGACGGCTGACGGGACCGGCGTGGATCCCATCGCCTCGGTCGCCCGCCACAAGGCGGTGTCCGAGGCGATGGAGCGCTGGGCGTTCCATTCCATCATTCGATCCGAACGCGCGGCAGATTACGCGTTCGACATCGATCCTTCCACTTGCGGCATGTCGGCATTTCCCGGCTTGCTGCGTCGTCAGGCGCGGCGCTCGGCGGTGCTGGAGGCCGTCGAGCGCTTCTCCTTGATGGCCTGGTGGGAAGGCCTGGCTGGAGCGCGAAAATTTGAAACTGACTGGCCCGGCGTCTCGGCGATCGCGATCGACGGGCCGTTTGGCGGCGTCACGGTCATTACTTTTGCCCGCACGGATTGGGGCGGCTACGTGTACGGCCACGCCGCGGAGGAATCGTTCGGCGCAGCCTGCGAACGCGCGGTGCTCGAACTCGCCCGCCACGAGTGGATTCTGCGCTCGCGCTGGCTGGCCATCGCCGCCGGCGAACGCGCCGCCCCGACTAACATCTTCGAGCGGCGGTGCGTCTTTTTCGCCTCGGAGGAGGGTTTCGAGCTGTTCCAGGAGCGGATATCGAACGGGGTCAGTGGTCCGGCTCCCCGGGCCGAGGTGGTCCATGACGGCGACATTCCGGGACCCTGGGATCAGTACGCCACGGTGTGGCGGTTTGCCCTGCGCCCACTCGGCGACGGCTACCTCCGCGGCGGCGAAAGGTACTTCTTCCTGTAATCGCAACCCCCGATCCAGTTTCGACGTGCCGATTGCCAGTACTGCCCTCCTTCCCATTCCGAACGCGCACTCTCACGTCACCGAATCACGGACCGCTTTGCCGCGGTCCGCCGTTAGCCAACCCCCCGCGATGAAAGTCCTGCATCTCGAAGACAACCCCGACGATGCCGAACTGGTTCGTATTGCCCTCGCGCATGAGTGGCCGGACTGCGACTTGAAATGCGTCACGACGCGTTTCGATTATGTCAGTGAGCTCAATCTGTCCCGCTACGACGTCATCCTGTCCGACTTCAAGCTGGGCACCTTGAACGGACTCGAGGCCTTGCAGCTCGCGAAGGAGCGCTCGCCGGACACGCCTTTCATCTTTTTGTCCGGCACCATCGGCGAAGACCGCGCAATTGAAGCGGTGCAGTCGGGCGCCGCCGATTACGTCCTGAAGGACCGGATGAAACGGCTGATTCCGGCGATTGCGCGGGCGGTGCGGGAACGGGACGAGCGGAAGCGCCGGCAGCATGCGGAAAGCCGGATGCGCGAGCTCGCCGAATTCCTCAACCAGGCACGCGAAGCGGTGATTGTCACCGACCTCGACGGCCGGATTACATTTTGGAACCAAGGCGCGGCGCGGCTTTCCGGCTGGGCTGCCTCGGAGGCGCTGGAAAAGCACTGCGGGGAATTGTTCGATCTTGGGACCGCGACCGAGCTGGCGGCCGCCTGCCAGGCCGCTTTGGACCATGGAGAGTGGGTGGGCGAGCTGCAGTTGGCGGATCGCAGCGGTCAGCCGAAGTGGGTCGAACTGCGCATCACGCTGGTGCGCGATGACGGCGGTCGGCCCCGGGCCAGGCTCGTGCTCGGCACCGATATCACCGAACGCCGGCAAGCCGAACGCCGGGTCCTCGAGCAGGCCGAGATGCTCAACCAGGCGCGCGAGGCGATCTTCATCACCGACCTTGGGAACCGGGTGATCTACTGGAATGCGGGAGCGGAGCGGCTTTACGGCTGGACATCGGCCGAGGCACTGCACCACACGGCGGAGGAGCTTTTCGACCCCGCGGTCGCGGCCAACATCCAGATGGCGCGGGCGGAAACGCTCGCCAAGGGCCAGTGGAGCGGCGAGCTGCGCATGCACAACCGCCACCGGGTGCCGATCATCGTCGAATCGCGGCAGTCGCTGATTCGCGACGAAAAGGGCCGGCCGAAGGCGCGCCTGTGCATCAACAGCGACATTACGGACCGCAAGCGACTCGAGGAGCAATTCCTGCGGGCCCAGCGGTTGGAAAACATCGGCATGCTGGCGGCTGGCATTGCGCATGACCTGAACAACATGCTCGCGCCGATTCTGCTCGCCGCGCCGATGCTGCGCGAGCACGTCGGCGATCCGGGTGCGCTCGCCCTGCTCGGCACGGTCGAGAAGAGTGCGGAGCGCGGCGCCAACCTCGTGCGGCAGATTCTCGCGTTTGCGCACGGCGCCACCGGCGAACACCGGCTGCTGCAGGTGAAACACCTGCTGCGCGACATCACGAGCGTCATCACCGGCACGTTCCCGAAGTCGGTGCACCTCGAAGACTACATCCCGTCCGATCTCTGGCCGATCAAGGGCAACTCGACTCAGATTCACCAGGTGCTGCTGAACCTCTGCGTCAATGCACGCGATGCGATGCCGACCGGCGGCACCTTGCGTCTATGCGCGCAAAATCGCGTGCTCGACCTGGCCACCGCCGCTGCGATCGAAGGCGCGCGACCCGGATTATTTCTCCAACTCGAAGTGGCGGACACGGGCACCGGCATTCCGCCCGAGATCCTGCCCCAGATGTGGGAGCCGTTCTTCACCACGAAGGAAACGGGCAAGGGCACAGGACTCGGACTTTCAACCGTGCGTGGCATCATCGAGGCGCACAACGGTTTCATCGAAGTCGTGACCGCCCCCGGGGCCGGCTCCACGTTTCGAATTTTCCTGCCGGCGACGGAAGGCACGACGATCGAAGGCGGCAGCGCGCCGCCGCACTCTCTGCCGCCGGGCAAAGGCGAACTCATCCTGGTCGTCGACGACGAGCAGCCCATTCGCGAAATGACCCTGACGACGCTCACGCGAAATGGTTATCGCGTGATTCTCGCGGCCGACGGTGCGGAGGCGGCCATGGTCTTCGCGCAACGCGCGGCCGAAATCCGGCTGGTGATCACTGACGTGCAGATGCCGAATTTTGATGGCGTAATGCTCGGCCGGGTGTTGCACCGCATCAACCCGAACGCCCGACTGCTCGTGATCAGCGGGCTGTCCACGGCGATGGCGAATCGACCGGACTACAAGCCGGAGGAATTTGCCGACTGTTTCCTCCAAAAGCCGTTCAAACCGGAGGCGCTGCTCGCGAAGGTCCACGAACTCCTGCGGGGCACCGAGCCCGGTCCGGCTCATCCAGGCCAGCGGGCTTCCGGGTGACCGGTCAGTAAAATACCGCGCGATCGAGGCTGCGGTACTGGATGGCCTCCAGCAGGTGGGGACCCTCGATCGAGGGGGCGCCGGCGAGATCGGCGATCGTCCGCGCGACCTTCAGGATGCGGTCGTAGGCGCGGGCCGAAAGCGAGAGCTGCTCCATCGCGTGCTGCAGCAAATCGCCCTGCGCCGCGTCGACCGCGCAATACTTGCGGATTTGCGCGTGCGTCATCCGGGCGTTCGACGTGATTCTCGTGCCGGCAAAACGCGCCTGCTGCCGCCCGCGCGCGACACTGACGCGCCCGCGAATGGCGGCCGACGATTCGCCCGGCTGCGACGCGCGTAATTCCGTCAGGGAAAGGGCGGGCGCCTCGATGTGCAGGTCGATGCGGTCGAGCAGCGGCCCGCTGATCCGCGAGCGGTAACGCTGGACCTGCGTCGGGGTGCAGCGACACTCGTGCTTCGGGTCGCCGAGATACCCGCACGGGCACGGGTTCATCGCCGCCACGAGCATGAAGGCGCAGGGCAGCGTCACTTTGCCGGCGCTGCGGGAAATCGTCACGTCCCCGTCCTCCAGGGGTTGCCGCAGGACCTCGAGCGCCGAGCGCTTGAATTCCGGCAGCTCGTCGAGGAAGAGCACGCCGTGGTGGGCGAGGGAGATCTCGCCCGGACCC
>Ga0082335_1006522_pt1 | contig 14946 bp, 13 predicted proteins | sample Subgrocontami58m_FD_72375 | JGI IMG/M metagenome (GOLD analysis project Ga0082335, IMG submission 72375) | Subsurface groundwater microbial communities from S. Glens Falls, New York, USA - GMW37 contaminated, 5.8 m (SPADES assembly) (version 2) ...
GCCCGGCCGGGGGCCGGGCGCGCGCGCATCATCGCGGCGGCGCGCGCGGGCCGGGCGGAGTCGATCCCGGGGCTGAAGGCGCTGCTGGGCAATCCCGCGCAGCCGAAGGTCGCGCCGGCCGCCGCGCGCGTCCGGTTCGGGCTCGGGCTGCTCTACGCCTCGGCCGGCCGCATGGAGGAGAGCGTGGCCGCGCTGACCGAGTGCGTCCGTCTGGATCCCGGGCACCCGCGCGCGCAGTACAACCTGGCGCTCGCCTGCCTCGAGACCGGCCGGGTCGCGCGCGCGCGGGCCGCGCTCGAGGAGTCGGTGAGGCATCCGCCGCACGACGAGGAGGCCTGTCGGTTGCTGGAGGAGATCGAGCGCCGGTGATCGATCTCGTGCAGCCCGCAGACGCGGTCCGACGTCGGGTGGGGTGAGGGATCGCCGAAAATAGAACCGGCCGCCCCTGGAGAACGGGCGGCCGGTTCGGTTCGCGTTCGCGCGCTCTACGCCTGCGGCGTGGGCGCATCGGGGGTCCCCGGGTCCGCGGCGGCGCGGCTGCCCCGGCGGAAGCGGTTGGCCAGTCCGCGGACGATCTCGTCGAGGCCGGGGACGGAGCGCTTGGCCTTGCCGAGCACGCCGTAGACCTGGACCGCCGCGGTCATCGCGTCGCTCCCCGCGGCCATACGCGTGTCGTCCACGCCTTCGGCCAGGCTCATCAGGTCCGGCATCAGGCGGTCGAGCGACTCGACCAGGGCCACGTCGGCGAGGAACTCCTCGGGCTCCATCGCCTTCGGGACCAGGTCGGGGTTGCTCTTGACGATGTCGCGCACCTGCTGCACGAAGTGCAGGCTGCCCGACCCGAGCTTGAGCATGCCTCGGCGCTGCAGCGGCGACAGCGTCGCGACGAAGGGCAGATACTTCTTGAGCGTCTCGATGGCCTTCAGCATCTCGACGAGCGCCTCCGCGGGGATGGCGCCGGAAACGAATCCCTTTTTCATGGTTCGAGTCTCCCTATGGGTGCGACCCTTTGGGTCGCGACTTGGAAAACCGGTTACGGGCACTCGCCCACGGGTCTCTCCAGGTTTCTTTTTTTGCGTTCTTCGTTGCGGACGTGGGGGTGGAAAAGCACGGGGCGTGCCAATCGGCTTCGAGGATGGGGCCGAATCCGGAGGTTGCTGTGGGGGAGGGAGTTGCGCGAAAATAATCGGGAAAAGACGGGGTGTCGGCGAACTCTGTCAAGCCCCCTGGGAGGCGTAGCGAATCGTAACACGCCGGAAAAACGTTACGCTTCGAAACATCGGGGCGGACTGGCGGGCAAAGGCGTGCGTGCGCACGCACACGCCGAATCGAGGATCTGGGCTCGACCCGGCGGCTTCTGCGCTGAAAGCAGCGAGCTGATCGAGCCGCAGGATCGTGCGGCGATGCCGAGCGATGCTCTTCCCATGGTGGAAAGCGCTGGATTCGGGGTCCAATGGCGAACTGCAGGATGTCCGAAGACCGACATACGGAGTCGAATCGCGAACTCCGCGAAGGGCTGGAGCGCGGACCTGCGAGGCCGACCGCCGGGGAGTGGATGCTGGGCCGCCGGGAGCAGAAGATGCGCTGTCGGGATCGAAGGATGGCCGGAGCGCATCCGGAGCCGCCGCATGGGGAGCAGGGGGCGGCGCGGCGGGTCGAAGAAGCGGTCTTGGGCGGGCGTGGGAAGTTCGCGGCTCGAGATCGGGTAGTCGCCGCGTGGAGTGCGTGGACCTGGTCGGGATCGAGTTTGTAGCCGGTCGAGGCAGAGTGGGAAGGCAGTCGAGCGCGGCGCAGGAGTTGGCGAGATGGGGTTGTCGGACGCTCGAGCTTCGAGGTGCACCCGCCAGGAGAAGAGGCGCGCGGCGGAGTTCCGTGCTGAGGTGCTGAGCGCGCCGGGTGGGCAATGGCGGCGCAGCGGCCTAGTGGGGGCGAGCCGGCGTGCAGATCGCCTGGCGTTCAACGGCTTGCGGATCAGTCCGCTCACGTCGATGGACCGCCACCCGGGAGTATTTCTGGAAGATTCCTCAGCGACTCGAAGAAATCGCACCTGCGCGCTTCCCTTCATTCGGCAAGGCTTCCACTTACATGCGGGTGGCGGGTGCGCCGACGCCGCCGCGATTCGGGTTCGAAGGCTCTGCCGGGCGGAGGATTCGGGGAAACAGGTCGTCGCAACAGCCCCCCCCCGGCTACACTTATGTAGATATCGCAACTCCTTGTGGGCAATGGGAGTTGGGTATTGACGCCGATGGGCTCCGTGCGTAGGATTGGAGGGACCGCGTGACGATTCTCGGCGGCGGCGACTTTCATGAGGGCACCCTGGTATGGATGCGAACGGCGACCTCGGGAGCCAGGAACCGCGTCGCGCCGAGGAGCAGGCCCGCCAGCTCTTGAAGCAGCTTTTCAGCGCGGGCGTGCCCAACCTTGATGGACTACACGCAGCGGCGATCGACGATTGTATGACCGTCGGCGCTGGAGTCGGTGGGGCGAATGCAACCGCGCCGACCCTTGAAGACGTGGCTAGGCTGATTGACCTGGTCGCGAGTCAGGATGATCGGAGAATCCCATGACACTCCCGACTTCAACGTCGATCCAGAACCTCTCCCGGCCGAAGCTGATCCCGGGAAGCTTCCCCGGAGGGTACCTCGGGCCGCTCATCCGCAAGATGCGTTTCGAGGCGTACGCGGGAACCGGCCAGCAGATCATCCTGAACCGGACGAACACGGCACCCACCCCGGCGCCGTACAGTGCAGGCGGAACACTCACCGCCGCGCCGCTGGAAACCACGAAGACGACGCTGACCATGCAGCGCATGGGCGCACAGCTGGAGATCGACATCGCGGATGCGCTCACCAGCACGGACGCGAACGACCAGTTGGCGACCCAGATCCAGGCGCTCAAGGTGGCGCAGATCCGCAAGCTGCTCGATCAGATCTGCACCGGGGACGGCTCGGCGCCGAACATCAATGGGTTCGCGGCGGCAACGGATGCGAGCTTCACGATCGGCGCGGGAAACGGCAACGCGAACGGCGCTGCGCCGACGGTCGAAGACGTCGCGCGGCTGGTCGGCCTGGTCACCGCGAGCGACGGCTTCGCCGGGGCCGGGCCGGACTGCCTCGCGGGGACCGAGAAGGCTCGGCGCTTCCTCTTCCAGCTCCTGCGTGCCTCCAACCAGACCGTCATTTTCCGCTGGGACGCGGATCTGGGTGTGCCCGTGATGCTTTTCATGGGGCTTCCTTTCTACATCGGCCCCTTCGCCACCAACGAGACCAAGGGGACCGGGACGCTTCTCACCTCCATCTACGCCCTCAAGATGAACGGCCCGACGGGACTGCACGTCGGCTACGCCCCGATGAACGGCTCCACCGACCTGTGGGGGATCCTCACGTACCTGATCGCCGACCAGCTGGGGATCGGCAAGCGCGGGGCCGGAGTGCTCGGGCTCTACCAGATGGTCTACCCGGAACTCGCGTCGATCGCGCGGCTGAACGGGTGCGACCTGAGCTCGCAGATCGGGTAGGCGAGGCGCCGAGGGGCAAGGAGAGACGCGGATGACGCCGTTCCGGCCGGGGGAAATCCAGCCGCTGATGCAGCCGATGGCGATCCAGGGGGGCATTCCTGGGATGCCGGGGCTACAGCTGGGTCTGCCGGCGGGGGCGGTGGTGATGGCGCCGGAGACGACGCCGGGGCCATTTGCGCCCAATGCCGTGCTGGCTCCGGTCGCATCAAGACTGACCGACGGGGAGCGGTCACCATTCTCGCCGGCTCCGAGTCTTGCCCAGCCGCTGGGGCCGATTACGTTTGCGCAGGCATGGCAGGTACTGAGCCCGGAGTTTGGCGCGATACCGGGGGTTCCGAGCGGTAGCTCTAGGTCAACTCGCGCAGGAGCATCGCAGGTACAAAGTCAACAGCGACTCTACCAAAGCGGTCGCGGACAATGGTTGAATGTGAGTGAAGCCAACAGTTGGCTTGTTCGCTATTCACGGTTATTTCAGCAGAATGCACGAAACGGTCCCGTTGGTGGACCAGTCGCCCAGGCAGACAGGGCCGGTCAATATGGGTGGTCACGATACGCCGACGATCATTGGTTTGTACGCATGGTACGAGGTGTACTAGGGCAGGAGCTGGCTGGAGCGACCTCAGGCGAAGTGCGTATAGTAATGCCCGGGCAGCACGGAACAACGCGAGAAGTAGTTTGGCACTGGGAAGAAAAGCCGCCAGGTGTCAAGCGCGTTTGGACCGATGATCCGAGAGTTCTCGAGACCACCGTAGACGCCGGACGCGGCAATGTCCGGGACGTCACTGTCTATGGCACTGCGATTGTCTTCATCGCCGACAGACGCCACTGCCGGGACTTGGTCTGGGTTCAGGAGATCGAGGAGGAGTACCACTTCTTCCGAAATGGAGAACATACGGGTGGATTCGTCCTTCGACGGGCGTTGGACCAAGGGCGAGAGACCTACGGGAATCAGGCAGAGGTCGATGGTGCTCAAGCCATGGAGGACATGCCGGGCATTCAAGTTCCGCAGTGGATAGCCGACTTGCCCCCGGGTGATGAGAGAAACGCCGCGCTCTCCCGCTTTTTCGAGAATCTCAAGAACCTGATTCGAGACAAGGCCGCGAAGGCGGGAGCCGAGTCAGATGAAGGGAGCAAAGCGCTCAACGAGTTAGTTGTACAGTCCAAGATTTCTCAAGGCTAATTCCGACTTCCAGTCAAGGCCCGTAGCCCCAAGATTCGATACACCTTCCAGGCACCGACGGACCCTGGTGCCGGGAGGGTGCAGACGTGAAAACTGCCGAGATTCAGCGGCTGGCGAGGCATATCGCCCAGTTTCAAGATCGATTCGCTCCTCTCTTTGGACGTCCGGAGAGGCGGCGCTGGGCTCGCGAGTACGTGGCTGGACTCCTGATGGATTTGGAGAGGAAGAACTGCTGGCAGATCGCTGAGGCACGTAAAATTCCCCCTCAGCAGGTGAAGGCTCTTCAGCATTTCTTGTACGGAAGCCGGTGGCTCTGGGCCCCGGTCATTGAACAGATGGCTCGACTCGTGGACGAGTATCTTGGCGGCCCTGATGGCATCGTGATCGTCGACGAATCCGGAGTCCGACGCTGGGGAGAGAAGTCCGTTGGTGTCGGGCGTCAGTACCTGGGCACTATCGGCAAGGTCGACAACGGGCAGGTCGCGGTCTACTTGACCTACGCTTCCGAGCGGGGACAGAGCTTCCTCGATACCCGCATCTACCTCAATAAAGAGTGGCTCCTGGATCGTCGTCGTGCTGGGGAGGCGGGTATCCCACCGAACACGGTCTTTCGCACGAAGCCCGAACTGGCCGCAGCGACATCGCCGGCGCGTCCGATCGCTGTGTGCGCCACCCGGGTCGTGTCGTCCCCATCGGTGGCGATCACCCCGGAAGGGGCCGCCGCGGCGCTGCTCGGTCCGGCACACCGCGCGGCGATCCGCACCGTGCTGGGCGAGATGCTGATGCACGCGATCCGGGAGGAAGAGAGACGCTGGGGGGTATGCGCGGAGGAAGGTCATGAACAAGGTCCAGCCGCAACACCTTGAGCGCAAGGCCTGCGTCTACGTGCGTCAGTCTTCGCTGGCCCAGGTCCAGCATCATCGGGAGAGCACGCGAAGACAGTACGACCTTCGCGGGCGGGCGCTGGCGCTGGGATGGCCCGATGCCCGAGTCGAAGTCATCGACGAGGACCAGGAAATCGGGCGCCAGCGCCGTCGGACGCGACGGCTTCCAGCGTCTGACCGCGCAAGTCGCGCTGGGCGAAGTCGGCACCGTCTTGGGCCTGGAAGTGAGTCGGCTCGCGCGCTCATGCGCCGATTGGCACCGGCTGCTGGAAGTCGCAGCGCTCACCCACACCTTGATCGTCGATGAAGACGGCGTGTACGATCCGCGACACGTGAACGACAGGCTCCTGCTCGGCTTGAAGGGGACCCTTTCCGAAGCGGAGCTGGTGTTCCTCAAGCAACGGATGATCGGAGGCCGGCGGAACAAGGCCCGCCGGGGCGAGTTCCGGCTCCGTCTTCCGGCCGGCTATGTCTGGGAAGAAGGAGAAGGCGTGCGCATGGACCCCGACGAGCGGGTGCGCGACACGGTGGGTCTTCTGTTCCGGTCTTTCGATCGCCTCGGGAGTGCCGGGGCCGTGGCGCGCGAATTCGCCGATCAGGGCCTGCGGTTTCCGCGCCGTGACGGCTTCGGGAGCGTCAAGGACCCCGTGTTGTGGGGGCGCTTGAGCATTTCCCGTGCGCTCCACACGCTGAAGAACCCGATCTATGCCGGCTCATACGTCTACGCTCGCCACGCGCCGCACGCGGTCGATCCGGAAGATCCCGCGGCCGGCGGTCGAATCTTGCTCCCGAGTGCCCATCCGGGGTATCTCTCGCAAGAGCAGTTCGAGAAGAACGTGGCGCGTTTGGCGACCAACCGGAGTGTGTATGGCGAGGTGAGAAGTCCTGGAAGCGCGCGCGAAGGCGGTTGTCTGCTTCAAGGGATCGCGCTGTGCAGCGTGTGCGGACGTCGCATGAGCGTCTACTACCGCGCCAGTCGCGTGTGGGGGTATACCTGTCGATGTCCCTACACGAGCCGCGTCTGCCAGGAATTGAACGGATGGCACGTGGACGAACTGATCGAGCAGCAGATCCTCGAGGCCCTTCGCCCGGAAGAGCTGGAACTGGCCGTGGGGGCGTTGGAGCAGGTGGAGGAGCGGGCACGGGAGATCGGGCGGCAATGGGAGAAGCGCATCGAAGCAGCGCGGTACGAAGCGGATCGAGCGGCGCGGCGGTACCGGCAAGTGGAGCCGGAGAACCGGCTGGTGGCGCGAACGCTGGAAAGCGATTGGAACGCGCAATTGGAGAATCTGGAGCGACTGGAGACCGAGCACCGAGACGCCCAGCGCAAACCGCCACTGCAGCTGACCGCGGAACAGCGCCGGAAGATCCACGACCTCGCGCATGATGTGCCGCGGCTGTGGAAAGCGCCGACGACGAAGAACAGCCAACGCAAGCAGATCGTGCGGCTGTTGATCGAGGACGTGGCGCTGCGCGTCCTGGACGAACCTTTCGCGATCGCCGTCGCGGTGCGCTGGAAGACGGGAACGGTGACGCGCCATCGGGCGGTCCGAATGAACCCGACCCCTCATGCCACGTCCGAACGGGTCCTGGCGCGAATCCGGTCCCTGTACCTGGACAAGATGGACTCGGAGATTGCCGAGATCCTCAACGCCGAGGGATACCGGACCGGGTACAGGAAGCTGTTCACGGCGGAGTCGGTGTCCAGCCTGCGCCTGCGCAATGGACTGCCGAAGAGGAAGCCGTCCGAGGCGCGATCGTAACCGCGGAGGAGACACCCCTTGGGCCGCCCCTCCCCGGCGGTCCTCAATTCGTCGCGACCCCCCCCAGCGCGAGCTTGCTGAAGCCCTGGCCCCTCTGGCCGGCCTTCACCGCCGACTGGGAGAAGACCTGGAACGCCCGCCGGATCTCGCCCGCGGTGTTGCCCGGCACCAGGATCCACTCGTCGCGGATCCCCATGCTGCGGAACACGCGGTGAAAGTCGGTCGATCCGTCGGAGATCCCCATCCCCGCGACGATGTGGTTCTCCGCGCGCTGCATGTCCTTCACCACCGCGGCCACGGTCGAAGCCTTCGCCCGGGAATGCTGGTCGTCGCCGTCGGTGATCAGCAGCGTCACCGTGCGGGCGGGCACGCCGTTCTCCACGAACTCCTGCGTCTTCGCCAGCACCGTCGCGAGCAGCACCAGCGCCTGGTCGTAGAGCGGCGTCCCCTGGTCCGGGTTGTAGTTGTGGGAGTCCATCCGCACCGCTCCGCTCAGCGGCGTGTACGGAAACAGCACGTTCCCGTTGAGGTAGCGGGTGTGCGCCAGGATGTGCCCAGCCTGGTCACGGTCTGGCGCGACTGCAAGGACACCAGCGACTGGCGACCGACCGCGATGGCCGTGGGCAAGGCGATCCGCGAGCAAGCTGCGACCGGCAAGCCCGCGGTCTCGGACAAGTGGAAGCCGGACCCGGTAATCGACGAGCGCATCCGCAAGATCGTGGCCGAAGTGCTCGAGCGCGAGGTGAATCCGTCGATCGCCAGCCACGGAGGCGTCATCACGCTCCTTGACGTGAAGAACAAGTTGGCGTACGTCCAACTGGGCGGCGGCTGCCAGGGCTGCGGCATGGCCGACGTGACGCTCAAGCAGGGCGTCGAGACGATGCTGAAGGAGCGGATTCCGGAGCTGGTCGGCATCATCGACACCACCGACCACGCGGGCGGCGCGAACCCGCACTATCGCCCCGGGAAGGGGTAGGCCGAGCGACGGCGGGGACCTACTCGATGACGATCTCGAGCCGCCGATACCCCTCGCGCAGGGCGGCCTCGACCGCGGCGGGATCGGCCCCACGCGCGAACAGGAAGCCCAGGTAGCGGTGCCCTTCCGGCAGCGGCACGACCACGTCGCCGCGCGGTATCGTGATCTGCAGGTCTTCCACCCCGGGCACCTCGAGCGCGGCGTCGCGGCCGCGCACCTCGACGAACCTCCCGCGGCCGGGGATCGGCAGCATCATGACTCCGGCGGCCCGGCCTTCCCGCTCGAGCGTCGGGATGGGGGCTCCGACGGCGTGGCGCAGCACCACCTCCTCGAGCGACATTCCGGTGCCGAAGCGCAGGGTGCGCGCGCAGAGCCCGCCGATCACGCGCGGCGCGACCTCGAGCAAGTAGACCCCCGAGGGATTGAAGCGCAGCTCGGCGTGGACCGGCCCGTGGCGCAGGCCGAGCGCGGCGCACGCCTGGGCGGTGCGCTCGGCGATGGCGCGCCGGGTTTCCTCCGGCAACCGCGACGGTGTGACGTAGATCGTCTCCTCGAAATAGGGACCCTCGAGCGGATCGGGCTTGTCGAAGAGGGCGAGCACGGTGAGCTCGCCACGGGTGAGCAGCCCCTCGAGTGCGACTTCGCCTCCGGGCAGATAGCCTTCGGCGAGGATCCAGCGCGCCGCCTCCCTGCCGCGGCGCACGACGGCTTCGTCGGCGAGCAGGGTCGCGATGCGCCGGAAGGCGGCGACGAACCCGGCCGGGTCGTCGACCCGGATCACCCCACGGCTCGCGGCGAGGAAGATCGGCTTGAGCACACAGGGGTAGCTCGCGCGCGCGGCGCAGGCTTCCGGGTCGTCCGTGACCGCGAAGCGCTCGAACCAGGGATAGGGAAGCCCGCCCTCGCGGAGCAGGACGCGGCGGCGGTGTTTGTCGCGCGCCGCCTCGGTCGCGGCCGGCGCGTTGTGGGGCAACCCGAGCGCGTGGGCGAGGTGCGCCGCGAGCACGGAGGTGTCGTCGTCCACCCCGTGGACCGCGTCGATCGGGTACTTCCCGGCGAACCGCAGCACGGTCTTGGCCGCCGCCTCGGGAGCCAGGAAGTTCATCCCGAGCGTCGTCGCGGGCGTCAGCGACTCGAGCGCCTGGCGGTGGTCGGTGCCCACCGTCACCAGGACGCCCATCTTCCGCGCGGCATCGAGAAAGTCGCGCGCCTGGTACGTCGTCGAGGGGAGCAGGAGCAGGATGCGCGGCATGGGCGCATTGTAGCAGCCGGACGCGCGCACCGCGGCAAATCCGGCGGGCGCGCCCGGCGTTTGCTCATGGACACCGTCAACACCGTCGCGGGAACAGCGGAGTCGGGGATGCGTGAAACTCAACCGGGTGAGCCCGTGCCCGTGCATGCGTGCGCAGGTCGGGCACGGGCACGGCGCGGGGTGCGCGGGAACAAGCTCGCATCCCCTGGTTGACCGTTGTGCGTAGTCCGAACCGCGCGGTGTTGACCCGGCCCGGCGCGCGTGCCAGGATGGGCGCCATGGATCTGGCATTGATCGCCGCGGCCGTGGGCGTCGCCGGCCTGCTCGCCTGGCGCGGGCTCGCCGCCCGCAGGCGACGCGCCCCTCCTGCTCCCGACGCGCCCGGTGCGCCGGGCACGCCCGAACCGCCGAGCCGGGACCTGCACGCCCCGCGGCTCGAAGTCCTCTCCCGTCAGGCCGGGGAACTCGCGGCCGGGGGGGAGCCGGCGCCGATCCCCTTCCGCTTTCGCGGCCTGCCCTTCACCTACACGGAGAGCTCCGCAGAGACGGGGCGCTGGAGCGCCCTCGGCATGGTCCTGCCTCCGCGCCTCCTGCCGGACTTTCAGGCGACCACGCGCCGCGGCCCCCGCCCGGTCCCCGTGCTCCCGGTCACCTCGCTGTACGCCGTCGGCGTGCGCCCGTTCGACGACCGCTTCGTCCTGCGCTTCCCGACCGACGGCGACCGCACCGTCGCGATACCACCCGAGACCTGGTTCCGCTTCGCCCGGCTCGGCCAGCTGTGCGCAGATCCCCCACCCCTCCTCGAGGTCCGACGCGATGTCGCCCGCCTCTGGTTCCCCCGCGACCCCGCCCCCGCGCGGGACCCGGAGGCAGCCTTCGACTGCGCCTGCGGGGTCCTCGAGATGCTGGCCTCGTCCTTTTCGGCCCCGGACCCCGATCCGGGCTTGATCCTGCTCGACCCGGCCTCCGGCCCCGCCCCGGAATGGCCGGTCTGCCAGGTGTGCGGCGAATCCACGCCCCACGCGCGGGTGGCCTGCGCGCGCTGCGGCACCGCCCACCACCGCGATTGCTGGGACTATCTCGGACGTTGCTCGACATTCGGATGCGGGAGCACGACCCTGCGGGGATCGGACGCGTCCTGAGATGACCTCCCGGCGTTCCGTACGCTGTCGCACCGCGCCGGCGATTGACGCCGCGGTCGGGGGCCGGTAGTCTTCGCGCATGAAGTTCGACCCTTCGCCCCGCCCGGCCGCGGTGGTCTTCGACTTCGACGGAGTCCTGGCGGATTCCGCCCAGGTCTATCTCGAGCTGTACCGGGACGTGGCGATCCACTTCGGCAAGGTGCCGCCGATCGCGACCGTGGCCGAGTGGCGCGAGTGGTACCAGCCGCGCTGGGAGCGGAACTTCGAGGCCATCGGCCTGGGCGGCCCGCGGCTTCCCGAGGCGATCGGCTGGGCCTTCTCGCGGCTCCGCTACGACCGGGTCCGGATCTTCACCGGGGTGGCCGCGGCCCTCGAGGACCTGGCGCGGGACTGCGCGCTCGCCATCGCGTCCTCCACGCGCGCGCCGCTGATCGAGGAGTTGCTCGAGCGCGAAGGGCTGCGTGCGCGCTTCGCTCTCGTGCTCGGGGGGACCGATCGCGGCAGCGACAAATCGGAGATGGTCGGCGAAGCCTTGCGCACGTTGGGCGCCGGACCGGACCGCACCGTGGTGGTGGGAGACACCACCGCGGACGTGGAAGCGGCGCGGGCCTGCGGGCTTCCCGTGGTCGGGGTCACGTACGGCTGGATGACGGCCCAGCGGCTCGCCCCGGCACGCCCGGAGGCGCTCGTGGCGGCGCCGGGCGACCTGCCGGCCGCGGTGCGGTCGGTCCTGAAGGCGTCGACCCGGGTCCCTGCGTCCGGAACGCCCGGCCGGGGTCGGCCGTGATCCGCACGAGGGGCCTGCTCGCCCTGCTGCTGGCCGGCGCGGTCGCCGCGACCGCCGATCCGCCGCAGATCACCGTGGATGCGGGCTTCGATCGCCGCGTGAAGGGTGGCTACATCCCGGTCCGCGTCATGTTCCAGTCCCAGGACGAGGGCTTTCGCGGCGAGTTGCAGGTCCCCTATCGCACGTTTCAGGGCGAGGCTTTGCTGGTGCGCCGGGTCACGGTGCCGCCGCGCTCCCGTTCGGCCTTCACCCTCTGCATCCCGGTCGACACGCCCAGCCGCCAGGGATCGCTCCTCGTGGTCGGCGATGATGGCCGCGAGGTGCTCCATCCGCTCGATTGCCGCTGGGTCTATGGAGGTCGGCTCGTGGTCGCGATCGGCGAGACCGCCGGCGGGCTGGATGCCGGCGGCACCGCGGAACCGGCCGACCCGACCAAGCCCGCGAACCCCCCCGGCGGCGAGGCAGACCCTACCGACGTTTGCTACCTGGAGCCGCGGGTCGCCCCGGAGCGCTGGCCGAGCTACCGCAGCGTCAACCTCGTCCTGCTCCACCAGCCCGAGCCCGCGCGGTTCAGTCCGGCTCAAGTGAACGCCCTGGTCCGCTGGGTCGATCTCGGCGGCCACGTGGCCGTGTCTCTCGGCGCGCGCCCGGTGACGATCGAAGGAACCTGGCTGGCCGACCTGCTCCCGTGCACGGTGAACGGGAACGTCGAGCTGACGGGCCTGGCCGACCTGGACCGCCAGCAGGGGAAACCGGGTCCGGCGACGCCGCGCTTCGCGGTTGCGCGGCTCGAGCCGCGGCCGGACGCGCGGATCCGCGCGCAGGAGGGGTCACACGTTCTCGCCTGCTCGGCGCGCCGGGGCGGCGGGACCGTGACGGCGCTCGCCTTCGACTATCAGGCCGATCCGTTCCGCGGCCGCGCCTCGGTGCGCAAGCTGCTCGCCGGCTTCGACGCCGCGCCGGACTCGGACCGGTGGGACCAGGTGAACATGGAGATCGCCCAGGAAGTCCCCCGCGACCTCGCCGCCGGGCAGGCGCTGGATTGGCGGATCGGCGCCTGGCTCGCCGCCCTGCTCGGGCTCTACCTCCTGCTCTTGCGGCCGCTCCAACGGCGCCTGCTGGCGCCGCCGGTGACGCCGCGCCGGGTCTTTCTGTGGATGCCCGCGGTGCCGATCGGCGCGGCGCTGGCGGTCTCCGTATTCGTGCTCGCGGTGCCGAAGGGGCCCCTGACCGCGCACTCGGCGGCGGTGATGCTCCTGCGGACGGACTCCGCGGTCGCCGAGGTGCACGCCTTCCGCAGCCTCCGCTCCCCCGACGCCCAGCAGGTCTCGATCCGTTTTGACGATCCCGACGTGACGGTCGAGGAGGAATGCGGCAATCAGCTGGAACTGGTGTTCGGGGGCGGGTACCGCTTCCGCCAGGAGGACGCCTCGTCGCTGGAGCAGCTCTCGCTCGCTCCGTGCGTCCCGCGCACGTTCCTCACCACCTCGGCGCTCGACCTTCCGGGCCCGCTGCTGGTGCAGATCGACCGGAGCGGGAAGACGTGGATCGCGACCGTGGACAACCGGACCGGCTACCCGATCGAGGACCTGCGGATCTCCGTGGTGGGCAAGACCGCGCTCCTGGGCGACGTGGCCGCCGGAGCGGTCACGCCCCCGACTCCGCTGGAGTTCGATCCGCTCATCGCTCCGCCCGCTCCGCCCGCGTGGGCCGCGGTCCGTCCGACGCTGCGGGATTCCCTGCTCGGCGCGCTGCTGCGCGAGCTGGACCTCGACCGCCCGGCGCCCGCGGACGAGGAACCCAAAGACGCGCACGTCACCGGGTGGATCCGGCGCAGCCCGGACATGAAGGTGGAGGCGCTCGGGGAGATCGCCTGGCAGGACGAGACCCTGATCCACCTCGCGGTGCCGCGGGGAAAGGACGGCTCGTGATCCGCATCGCCGGCCTGCGCAAGGCGTACGGCTCCCAGGAAGTGCTGCACGGCCTGGACCTGGAGGTGCGGCCGGGGGAGATCTTCGGCTACGTCGGGCCCAACGGCGCGGGCAAGACCACTACGATGAAGATCCTCGCCACGGTGGAGCCAGGCTTCACCGGCACGGTCGAGATCGCCGGCAACGACGTCGCGCGCGATCCCTACGCGGTGCGGCGTCTGATCGGCTTCATGCCCGAGATGTTCGGCATGTACGAGGACCTCTGGGTGTGGGAGTACCTCGATTTCTTCGCGCGCGTGTACGATTTGCCGGTGGACCGGCGCGACCAGCTGATCGAGGACGTGCTGGTCCTGACCGACCTCACGGGCAAGAAGGACGCGGGGATCGGCACGCTCTCGCGCGGGGTGCGCCAGCGGCTCTACCTGGCGAAGACGATCCTCCACGACCCGCAGGTGCTGCTGCTGGACGAGCCGGCCTCGGGGCTCGATCCGCGGGCGCGGCTGGAGCTGCTCGAGATCCTGCGCGAGCTGCGCAGCCGGGGCAAGACCATTTTCATCTCGTCGCACATCCTGTCCGAGCTGTCGGACCTATGCGACCGGGTGGGGATCATCGAGTCGGGGCGGATCGTCGCGAGCGGGCGGGTGTCGGAGATCGCCGACGGGATGGGGCAACAGCTCGAGCTGGTGATCCGCACGCTGACGGGGACCGAAGCCTTGCGCGCGGCGCTCGCCGGGGCGGCCGGCGTACGCGAACTGGAGATCGGCGAGGGCCGGGCGGTCTGCCGCTTCGAGCGCCCGCGCGAGGAGGTACCGGGCTTCCTGCGCTCGCTGATCGAGAAGGGGATCGAGGTGTTCTCCTTCGAGGTGCGGGAACGGAGCCTGGAGCGGGTGTTCATGGACCTGACGAAGGGCGAAGTGACGTGAGCGGGACGCGGCGGGACACCCAGAGACCGGCGCGCGTTCGCGGGAAGCGAATCCGATGCTGAGCGAGTGGAACCCGGTCCTTCTCAAGGAGCTCCGGCCATTCCTGCGCCAGGAGCGGATGAGCTCCCGCCTCTTCTGGGTGGTGAGCGTGACTTCGCTGGGCCTGGTCTGGTGCCTGGCCATGCGATCGTTCGCTCCCGGGACGTTTCCCGCGGTGGGGCATCTCGCCTTCATCATTCTCGGCTTCATCCAGTGGTTCCTCTCGGTGATGGCGATCGTCCCCTCGGCGACGTCGATCGCGCTCGAGCGCGAGAAGCACACGTTCGAGGGACTGCTCTCCTCGCCGCTGCGGCCCGAGGTGCTGGTGCGCGGCAAGCTGTGGTTCGCCGTGTACGTCGCGACGCTGACGCAGATCGCGGTCGTTCCGGTGCTCGCGGGGGCCTACCTGCTCGGGGGCGTGCACCTGTGGCGGGGCCCGCTCTACCTCATGCTGCTGGCGGGGCACAACACGTTCCTTGCCTCGGCGGGGGTCTACTTTTCCACCCTGCCGCCCAAGCCGCCCCGGGGGGCGGCGGGGGGGCTCCCCGCCCG
>Ga0082335_1006527_pt1 | contig 14942 bp, 7 predicted proteins | sample Subgrocontami58m_FD_72375 | JGI IMG/M metagenome (GOLD analysis project Ga0082335, IMG submission 72375) | Subsurface groundwater microbial communities from S. Glens Falls, New York, USA - GMW37 contaminated, 5.8 m (SPADES assembly) (version 2) ...
GAAACAGGAGCAGTTCCACGGCTTCCCGCGAGGGCAGCGCCTCGAGCAGGCCGGCGGGCATCAGCGACTGGGCCGAGACCTCGCGCGATTTGATTTCCGATTTCGGCACCGTCACCGTGTCGGTGATCGTGCGGACCACGACGGCGGTGTCGGAATCCTTCTCGATCATGCCGGCCACGACCGAGCCGTCGCGTTTCGTCACGACATTGAGTTGAAAATCGCTGCCGACGACCGCGTTCGGATCGATGATGTTCTCCAGGAAATACTCGAGGCCGTTGCGCCACGTCCCGGTGAGATTGGGGCCCAGCTTTCCGGCGGCGGCGGTGCTGTCCATCGAGTGGCAGGCGGCGCACAGCCGCTCGAAAACCTGGCGGCCGGCCTTTGCGTCGTAGGACCACAGCGGGGCGTTGCGATAAATTTCGCGGATGCGGGCGATCGAGGCCTTCGCGTCGGCGGAGGACTCGGTCGCGCGGCCCCACACTCGGTCGAGCAGCCGGTTGACCTCCGGCGCGTTGAGCTTGCGCATCTGCCGGGCGTGGACCGCGGTGAGGCTGCTTTTCTTCACCGTGCCGGCCTCCACCGCGCGGAGCAGTGCCACCGCCAGCGCGGGCTTGCTGATGAGCGCGGCGAGGGCCGCGGCGCGATCCGCCTCGTTGAAGGTGGCGAAGCGCGTGAGGAGCCCGGTGGCGGCGCCGCTGGTGTCGGCGGAGTTGACGAGCAGTGGAATCACCGCGGAACGCAGCGCGCGGTCGTCGAGCAGGCGCACAAAGAGCGTGGTCGATTCCGTGTCGCCGGCGCGGCGCAGCAGATCGAGGGCACGACGGCGCTCGGTCATCGGCGCCGCGAGTTCGGCCGCCCGCGTGCGGGCCCGTGCGAGCACGGCCTTGTCGCCGAAGAGCGCGGAGAGCTGATCGCAAGCGGCGCGCGCGCCCGCATCGGTGCTCGCCTCGAACCGCGCGGCGGCCTCCGGCCAGGCGGCGGGCATCGCGAGACCGGCCTCGCTCTCGAGGGCAAAGGCGAAAACGCGCAGCAGCCGGACCGCCGCGGCCTCGGGCAGCGACTGGGACGCACGGCTGCCGGAGGCCGCGAGTCGCCGGGCGATCTCTTCCCGACCCTCCGCCGTGCGGCCGGCGAACCAGCGAATCGAGTCGGCGAGGGAGGGCAACGGGGTGCGCGTCGCGAGATCGAGCGCCCGCGGCACATCGGCGGCCACGGTGGGCGCGAGCGCGAACCAGACCATCTTCGGCAGAAAGCGATCCGCCCGGTCCTCGCCGTGCCCCGCCAGCGCGGCGGCGACCGGCCAGCGGGCCTCCCCGGGCAGCATCGGCACGGCGGAGGCAACCGCCAGCCGCACCACCGGCGAGGGATCGGCCTGGGCCAGCTGGGCGAGCGTGGCGGCGGAAAGGCGGAGGGCCGACCGGTTTTCGGTGCCCAGCTGAACCGCCCACGCCCGCACGACGTCCGACGGATGCGCGAGCGCGGCCTGCAGGCGCGCGGGCTCGAGGTTGTTCGTCACATGCAGCGTCCAGAGCGCGCGCAGCTGGCGGGAGACGTCCGCCGACGTATCAGACGCCTGGGCACGGAGCGCCGCCAGCGCGGCCGCGTCGATCGCGCGCCGTGCGGCCCTTTCCTGCAGCAGCCGGCGGGCGGTGCGGACAAACCACTCGCTGCGGTGCGAGTGCAGCGCCGCCAGCTCCGCGTCGGTTTGCGCGGAGAGATCGACCTTGGCCGGCCGGTACGTGGCGGCCCAGTCGATGCGGTACAGGCGGCCGGTGGCACGGTCCCACACGTCGTCGCGCGGATTGTGGCAGTGCTGGGTGTCGCTCCAGTCGATGACATAGACCGCGCCGTCCGGCCCGTATTGGAGATCGACCGGGAGGTAGGTGGCGTCCGGCGAGAACGCCAGGTCGTAGCCGCCATGAAACGTCTCGTAGGCCGAGCCCGTGCGCACGTTGATCTGGTGGTTGATCTGGTGGCCGTGGAGGTTGTGCGTGAAGAGATGGTCGCGGTAAATCTCGGGCCAGTTGTCGCCGAGATAAATCATCGTGCCGACGTGCGAGTGGCCGCCGTAGACGGCCGTCGTGCCCGGCTTGCCCGCGCCGCCTTCACCGCTGTCGTAACGCGCCGCGGCGGGCAGAAAGTTCTTCAAGTCGGGCGCGAAGTCGGTTCCACGGTTGGACACGAACGGCGCGTAATCGTTGTTCGCCTGGTTCCAGTATTGGCCGTTGCGGATGACATAGGTGGTGCCACCGCCGCCGTGAAAGCTGCGGCAATGCGTCATGAACAGATGTCCGACCGAGTTGAAATCAAGACCCCACTGGTTGCTGGCGCCGTGCGCGAAGACTTCGAATTCGTGGCGCACGGGATGATAGCGCCACACGCCGGCGCGGATTTTCTGGCGCTCGGCGGCGGGCGTGCCGGGCTTGCCCACGTACGAATGGGTGAAGACGCCCTGGCAGCCGTAGAGCCAGCCATCCGGTCCCCAGGTGAAACTGTTCAGCGTCTCGTGCGTATCCTGAAATCCCCAGCCATCGAGCAGCACGACCGGCGCGGAGTCGGGCACATCATCGCCGTTGGCGTCCGGGATGAACAGGAGGTGCGGGGCGGCGCCGACCCAGACGCCGCCGAAGCCGACCTCGAGCCCGCTGACGAGGTTGAGGTTTTCCGCGAAGACTTTTCGCGTCTCGAAAGTGCCGTCGCCATCCCGGTCCTCGAGGATGATAATCCGATCCTTCCCCTGTCCCTCCGGCTGCCGGCTCGGATAACCAAGTGCCTCCGCCACCCAGATCCGCCCGCGGTCGTCGAAGGCCATCGCCACCGGCTGGTGCAGGGCGGGCTCGGCCGCGACCAGTTGTGCTTCAAAACCGGATACAAGTTTCAGTCCCACCACGAGCTTCTGCGCGGCGGCATTGCCCACTCCGGTGGGTTTCGCCGGGTTGTCCTGCAGGTGCCACAGCACCGGACTCGAATGCCAGCGGGTCAGGTCATCGACATCGGCGACGCGGCGCAGCGGCGGGTCGCCGTTCTTGCGCATCGCGCCGATGGATCCCCCGGGTCCGGCCGCCTTCCCCGCCGGCGCGGCGGAGGCCACAGCCGCCACGGGTGGTGCCGTACGTCCGAGCCGGGTGAGCTGGAGGTTCCGGAATTGGGCTTTGACCGGGCCGGCGCCGTTGTGGAGTTGGAGTCCGAGCAGGCCGGAGCGGGCGGCCTTCCCCGCCTCGTGGTCGTCGAGCACCGCCAGGCGCGTGCCGTTGACCCAGCATTCGATGTGCGACGCGGTCGCGAGGACCCGATAGGTATTCCATTCGCCGGCGGGACGGACGAGTCCGGCGTAGTCGGCGGGCTGGCCGAATTCCTCGACCCAGCGACGCCCATCCGGCGCGATCGACACGCGCGCCCCGCGCTCGGCCAGGAGCTTGCGGCCCTGCTCCTCGAAGATTCGGCCCAGCCACATCTCGCCCTGGTCCAGGTCGGCCTGATAACCGGCGGCGCGGCCGTCGGGCAGCCGGCGGCTGCGGAACTGGATGCCGGAATTCGCGCTCGGTCCGCCGCTGAGCCGGAATTCCGCCGTCAGCTCGAAATCGTGCACCTCGCCCTTCCAGTAAATGAAATCGTTTCGGCCGAGTGTCTGGCCGGCGGCGATTTCGCCGGTGATGGCGCCATCCTCCACATGCCACCGCTCCGAATTCCCCTCCCAGCCGGTCAGCGTGCGCCCGTCGAAGAGGGACTCCGTTGCCGTCTCGGCGGCGGGCGCGGCCGAGGCAGCGAGGAAAAATCCGGCCGCCAGGGTCAGCGGTCGCAGGGAGGAGCAAGCGGGGATGGCGGTGAGTTTCACGGTAAAGTAAGTGCGCGGCGGCAGGTGGGGCGGCTACCGGCCGGCGGCTGGGGCGCCGGCACACGGGCGAACGCCGGTGCCGACCCGTTGCTGCAAGCTGTCGCCGAGGTCCTGGCGCGCGATTTCGGCGAGAGCCGAAAGGGCCTGCACAATCTGCGGAAAATCAGCCGATACGTCCACGGTTTCCTCCGGGTTCTCCTCGAGGTTGTACAGCGCGAGTTTGTGCTGGACGGTCATGATGCCTCCGCGCCGGCCACCGCGGCCCGGCCGATCCGGGTTCGGCGCCTGGTCGTCGGCGTGGGCGAACTGCAGTTTCCATTTCCCCTGCCGGACGGCCCGGAGCTGCTGCTGCCAGTAGTAGTAGAAACAGGGATGCGGCGACTTCGCCCCGGCGCGCCCGGCGAGCAAGGGTCCAATATCCAAACCATCGATACGAAGTTCGGGCCGGCGTGCCCCGGCCAGCTTCGCCACGGTGGGCAGGAGATCCATGGTCGTCGCCAGTTCCCGGCAGACGCGGCCGGCGGGAATATGCCCCGGCCAGCGCATGATGCACGGCACCCGCAGGCCGCCGTCGAAAGTCTGCTTCTTGCCTCCGCGCAGCGGATCCGCGGACCCGCCGTGATCCCCGAAGATCAGCCAGGGCCCGTTGTCCGACGTGAAGATGATCAGCGTGCGCTCATCGATGCCGTTCCGCTGCAGCGCGTCGAGCACCTCGCCGACCGACCAGTCGATTTCCGCAAGCACGTCGCCATAGAGCCCGCGCGCGGTGGTGCCCTTGAATCGCTCGCTGACGAACAGCGGCGTGTGGGGCATGTTGTGCGCCAGGTACAGGAAGAACGGCTTCGCCTTGTGGCGCGTGATGAAATCCACGGCGCGTTCCGTGTAGCGCTTCGTCAGGTACCGCTGATCCGGATTGGTCTCGACCACTGTTTCGCCTTCGATCATCGGCAGTCCCGGCCTGCCCGCTTCCCGCGCCGCCGCGCTCATGTCGGGCCCGGTGTCGTTCGAATAAGGCGTGCCGAAAAACTCGTCGAAACCATAGCTCAGCGGCAGGTACCCGGCCTGTTGTCCCAGGTGCCATTTGCCGAACAACGCCGTGGCATAACCGCGTTCCTTCAACATCCGTGCGATCGTCGTCTCCCTGGGATTCAATCCGATCGCCAGGCCCGGGCCCAACACAGCGGGAATGCTCACCCGCTGCGAGTAGCAGCCGGTCAGGAGCGAGGCACGCGATCCCGAACAGGCCGGGGTGCTCACATAGAAATCAGTGAACCGCATCCCTTCCGCCGCCATGCGGTCAAGCCGCGGCGTGCTGAATCCCTTCGCGCCATAGGTTCCGACGTCCGCGTAGCCGTGATCGTCCGTCAAGATGATGATCACGTTCGGCGGCGACGCCGTCGCGGGGGCCTGGGCTGCGGCCAAGGAAACGAAGCCGGCCAGCCAAAGCGCCGCAAAAACCAGTCGAGGAAAAGGCTTCGGGACCATCGGGGTGTTACCAGTCAGGGGGTGGCTGGCCGCGCGATCGCAGGTTTGTCTCATCCGAACAAATCCAGAAGAGCGCCCGCGAATCGCGCGAATTGACGCGGATTTCAGAGGGGAATGACAGGACATGACTTGCCCGGTGTGCTTTCACTTCTCAGTGGAGCGAGTTCTCTCGACGATCTCATTCGCGCTTATTCGCGTCCATTCGCGGGCTACGGCGTTGATCCTGCTCGTGAGGCGGCCGCCGGCGACTTGCGCGCCTCGAAGAATTCTCGCAGCCGTTGCGGCGCGTCGCCCTCGGTCAGGCAGCGCTGCGAGGCCGCCGCCTCGATCGCCGCGTTTTCCCCGAGGCTGGTCGTCGCACACGTGTTCAAGATGCGCTTCATTTCTCGAACGGCGGTCCGGCTGTTTTCCCCCACCGCCGCGATGAATTCGCTCAGGTGCTGCTCGAGGCTTTCCGCCGACCCGTGCCACGCCGCCACGCCCAATCGCATGGCCTCCGCTCCGTCGAACATTCGGCCGGTGTAACACAGCTCCTTGGCGCGGGCGACACCGACGCGGCGGGCGAGCCGATAACATCCGCCCCATCCCGTCACCAGTCCGAGCTTCGCTTCCGATTGACCAAATCGCGCGTTGGTCGAGGCGAAGATCAGGTCGCACGCCATCGCCAATTCGAGTCCCCCGCCCAGCGCGTAGCCCTCCACGCGCGCGATCACGGGGAGGGGAAGATTCTCCAGCCGGTTCATCAATCGATGGCCCCGGTGGACCCACGGCACCACCGAGTCGGCGTCGATCGATTCCATCACCTTCAGATTTGCCCCCGCGCAGAAGAACTTCGGCGAGGCGCTGCGCACAACGACGGCGGTGAGCCCGACGGCGCGCGACTCGACTTCACCCAGGACGGCCTCGAACGCGTCCATCAATTCATGATCGAGCGTGGGCGGTTTTCCCTCGGGCGGCCGCAGGGTCAGGACTCCCACGGCGGCGGCAAATTCGAGGGAGATTTCGGTATGCATTGGGGTACACCCGCCGGGGGGTCGGTCGACGCGCTCGAAGCGGTCAACGGCCACCGCGGCTGTCAAACGTATTGTTGACAATAGACAATGCGGCCACGCTGTCTTGCGCCCGATGAACCCCAGCGCCTCCGCCCTCACCGGCATCCGCGTCATCGATTTCACCCACGTTTACCAGGGCCCTGTCGGGACGCAGATCCTCGCCGACTACGGCGCGGACGTGATCAAGATCGAACGGCCGGGCGTGGGCGATTGGAGCCGGCGCTGGGGCCCGTTCGTCCACGGCGTGAGCCTGCCGTTTGCCGGGCTCAACCGCAACAAACGCAGCGCAGCCATCGACGTGAAGAACCCGCTCGGCCGGCAGGCCATCTACGACCTCGTCAAGTCGGCCGACGTCGTGGTGCACAATTTCCGCGGCGGCATCATGGAGAAACTCGGCTTCGGCTATGACGACTTCGCGCGGATCAACCGCCGGCTGGTTTACGCCTGGTCGGGCGGCTGGGGCGACCAGGGGCCTTCGGCCGATCGCGGGCGCGGCGGCCACGACTTGATGGCGCGTGCGGAAGCCGGCTGGTTCGTCCAACCCGATCCGGTGAAGCCACCCATCCCGGCGGGCATTTCCGCGGACTACGCGGCGGGCCTGATGTTGATGCAGGGCATCCTGATGGCATTGGTCGCCCGCCAGCGGACGGGAGAAGGCCAGCGCGTGACCACGGACCTGTTGAGCGTGGCCTTCCATGCCCACTCCTGGGAAGGGCCAGCCGAGATGAACGCCTCCCGGATTACCGAGGTCTCGGGCGTCAGCGCCAACGAGACCATCATCGACAAATCCTTCGCCACCCGCGACGGGCATATCGAGATCTCGCCGGTCTTCAGCGAAAATGCGCTGCGCGACCTCTCTCTCGCACTGGGCCTGGACGATCTTTCGCTGCACGCCCGATTTCGCACGCATGCCCTGCAAATGGAAAATCGCCGCGAACTGAACGACGCCCTCGCCGGCCAGTTCCGGCAGAAGAACACCGCGGAGTGGCTGGCTGAATTGGAACCCAAGGGCATTCTGTGCGCGCGGATCAACACGATTGCCGAGGCTGCCCAGGATCCCCAGCTCGCCGCCAACGGCATGCTGGTGGCAATGGAGCACCGGAGCGCCGGGCCGTTCCAATTGCTGGGCACGCCCGTGCGCCTGCACGGCACTCCTCCCGTGGAGCGGAAATTTGCGGCCGAACTCGGCGAGCACACCCATGAGATCCTGCGGGAACTGGGCTACTCCCAGCGCGCGATCGCAGACATGGAAGCCAGCGGAGCCGTCCCGACCCGGACCGCTCCGCCCGCGCTGGTACCGGCCCAATAGCGGGGCGGGCGGCGACGCTGATTAACCGCGGGCACGGCCGGCGGCGGCGCCTATACGATGTGCAGCTTCAGTTTTTCCAAGGCCTCCCACTCCCGACCGGCCCGCATCGCGCGCACGATGCCGGCATGTTCGGCATGGCTTTCCATCAGGTCGCGGTGGCGCGAGTAGCGGAGATACATCCGCAGGATGACGGGCGTCCACAAGTCCACCAGACTTCCACCATCGGCGGATTCCACCAGCAAACGGTGAAACGCCATGTCGAGCTCGACCACCGTGCCGAGATTGCTGCCCGCGCAGGCGGCCCGGTAGCGCGCGAGGTTTTCGTCGAGCGACTTCAACAGCGCCGGTGCCTTCGTGCTGAACCACGCCGTCACCGCCGCGCTTTCGATCTCGCGGCGGAGGTGCACAATCACGTTGCGCTTGAACGCCGATGGTTCGTTCGCCACGCGCACGCCGATGTTCGGGCGCGCCAGCAGGAGTCCCTCCTTGGTGAGATTCAGCAGCGCGTCGCGGATCGGACCGCGGCTGATGCCGAACTCGGCTGCCAGCGGCTGCTCTCGCAGCGGCGTCCCCGGAAGCAGCTGGCCGGAGAGGATGCGTTGCCGCAGCTGCGAGGCGACCTGCTCCTGGAGCGTGGCGGCGAGTTTCATCTCCCCCCGGTCTTGAGCCATCCCGGATTGTTAACAATCCCGAACTATTCCCGCCCCCAGCGGATCAATGCAGTGGCCCGCGAATGAACGCGAATAAACGAGAATGAGATCAACGGGAGAACTCGCTCCACTGAAAAGTGAAAGCACACCGGGCAAGTCATGTCCCGTCATTCCCCTCTGAATTCGCGTCAATTCGCGTGATTCGCGGGCGCTCTTCTGGATTTCTCCACCCTCAATGCGGAATGTGGTTCAGGGTGTAGTAGGCATCCGGATGCTCCAGCGCCGCGCCCTGCGCGGAGCGGACGCCCTCGGCCCGCAATTCGTGCACGTAGAGCTCCCGCAATCCACCGACCTTCAGCCGGACGCTCCGCCGGTCCGGGCTGACCGTGGCCGCCTTCACGGTGAGGGGAACTTCGTCGATTTCGGCGCTGCCGTAGGCACTGGAGTAAAAATAGGTGTAACTCTTCAGCGAATACGATGCGGCTCGGCCGGCGGTGGCCGGATCGACCTCGCCAGTGAAGACCAGTTCGAAACCGTCGGGTCGCGCGCGCATTTCGCGAATCGCAAACGGCGTCACGCCGTTCCAGCGCACGCGCTGCAGCCCATACGACTGCAGGCCAAGGGAGGACCAGCCCCGGCTGGTCATCCCAACATACAGGGAGCCGTCGGGCCCGAAGAGCACCCGCACCACGCCGGACGCCAGGCCCCCAAGAAAAGGAAAGGCCGCACCCTGGTACTGCCCAGCGATCTTTTCCAAAAACACGCGGCTCACTTTTGCATCGGTGAACTCGCCCACGAAGAACTGTCCATCGAACGGGCCGAACTTCCCCTTTTGATCGCACACCGCCAGATCGGTGCCGCTGCGGCCCATCTTGTTGTACGGCAGCCAGACGGCGGGCGGCACCATTTCCGGCAGCGCCCGAACCGCCTCCGGATAGGGCACCTTGCTCGGCACCGGGGCCGAAAGCTTGACCGGCGACCCGGGCCGGGCCTGGGAGGCGAGGCCCTCGGGATTCAGATAAAACGCGCCGGACCGCAGATGATAAATCGGGGTCGCGGGCACCCAGGTGCCCTGTTGGTCCGCGCAAAACATGTCTCCCGCCTGGTTCGCCCCCAGCCCGCAGGGTGAACGCATGCCGGCGGCGATCGGTTGGAACGCGCCGTCGGGCCCGATGATCCCGGCCCAGCCGCGCCAGGCCCCGGTGTTGTCCGACCGCTCCCCCATGTCGAGATTCAGCGCGACCCAGAGATTGCCCTGGCCGTCGCGCTTCGGCCCGTATGCGTAACCATGATACGCGCCGGACACGTTCCACCCCCTGGCCGCCGTCAGGTATTCATCGGCCACCCCGTCGCCATTCGTGTCACGCAGCCGCGTGACCTCGGTGCGTTGCGCCACCAGCAGGCTGTCGCCGTCGCGCAGCACGCCGAGGGGCTCGTGCAGGCCCGAGGCAAAAAGACTGTAGCCAACCTTCGCCGGCGACGCGCCGTGGACGCCGTCCAGCAGCCAGACTTCCCCCTTGCGGATGGCGACGGCGAGTTTCCCGTCCGCCATGAAGTCCATGCCGCTCACCTCCAGCACGATGCCATCGCCTGGCTTCCACGTCGTGCTGCGCGACGAGGTCGGCGAACTGGCGGTGAGAATGTCCTGGAGGGTGTAGCCCTCGGCGGCCGCGAGATTCGCGCCGAGGGCCAGCATTCCGCAAAGCGAAAGAACGCGTTTCATCACCACGTGTAAATGAAGTCGAGTTTGCCGGCGTCGCTGCCCGGTGCCTCGCGCACCGTCACGCCCTCCGGGTGACTCAGCGGGAGGGACCGCAACGCCTCCACATTCCAGCGGACGCTGCGCCGCAGCCCGTTCTCGATTGCTTCAAACCGTTCCTCCACGGGGACACCCTCCACGGAGAAGAGGAACGTCGGCACCCCCGCGGCGTCGAGCCGGTAGCCGGCGAATTGCCGCGCGCCCGGCGGTCCGGCCGGCGCGGCCCATTTCACCACCGCCTCGCCCAGCGGATGCTCGAACGGCGCGAACCGGGAAAACCAGGTGCCGTAGGCATCGAAGAACCGCCCCTTCCACGCCAGGGCCGGCCGGGCCTCGCGTCCATCATAGGCGAAATGCACTCCCGCCGGAAACCCAACCAGGATCGCATGGGTGCCGACCTCCTCCAGGAACGTCCGCATCACGATCGGGCGCTCCCGCGGAATCAGCTCGAACTCCCGCGCCGTGGTGGACGGCAGTCCTTCCGGCTGCCCCTGGCCGCGCCGGGCGAACTCCACGATCGAGGCGATTTGCCGGTCGGTTTCGCCCCCGAGCACCGCCGGGCTGGCCGATTTTCCCTCCGGCCAGAACGACGGCATCAGCGTGCCCGGACGATAGCCCGCGGGGTTGATCAGGTACTCCCGCAGCCACCCCGGCTGCAGCCGGCGCGCGAGGTTCGATATATCCAGGGCTTGAATACCCAGCGACGCGCGCTGGCCCCAGCGATGGCACGTGATGCAGCCAAAACCTCCCACCGGGCCGAGCAGCGTGCGCCCGGCCTCGGCGTCGCCCGGCGGCAGGACGTACGGTGGGCGCGCATCGGCCTGCCCCAGCAACCCCGGCAGCGGGGCGACCGCCGCGCCGTACGCGGGCATCCGGGTCTGGAGATATGGCCGCACGCGCGTCGCGCCGGTCAGGGTCTCCGCCAGCCACGCCGGCTGCAGCTTCGCCCCCACTCCGGTCAGCGGCGGCGGAAACCGGCCGACATCGCCCAGGTTGGCATCACCGAGAAAATACGCCTGACGCGCGGACTCCGGACCACCCTCCCCGTCCCGTTCGTGACACGCGGCACAGTTCAAGGCCGCCAGGTTCAGCCGAACTCTCTCCACCGGACCGGGGACCCGGTCGCGCTCCGCCAGGTACGCCTGCAACGCCCGTCGCTGGTCCATGCCCAGCGCGTAGCGCGGGACGCCGGCCCCCGGCTGCTCCGCCAGGCAGCCGCCGGTGAACTGGCGTAGTGCGATTGCCTGGACGCGTGCCACTTTCGGCAGGTCGTGGCACGCCACGCAGCGCAGCGCCGCGACGACCCGCCCGCCGTGTTCCGCCTTGGCCCGATCGGGCGCGAACGCAGGCAGCTTCGGCACCGCCTCGCCGTCGCTGCCGGGCAGGCCCAGCAGATAACTCGTGATATCCAGCGCATCCTGCTCCTCCATCGCGATCCGCGGCATGCGGCCATCGGGTCGCGCTTTCAGCGGGTCGCGCAGGAACTCCGCGAGCGAACCGAGCACGTACTTTTCCCCCAGCGCTGGAAACACCACGGTACCCCGCGCAATTTCGCCCGCGGCCGGCCGCCCGGCCGGCGGCGGAAAATCCGCCCCCGGCGGGTGGCACGCGACACAGCCGATGGTGTGGTACAGCTCCTTGCCGCGCTCGGCGTTGATATGGCGCATCGGTTTCGCCGTGACCGTCCTCTTTGGTCGAAGCGTTCCGAGAAAATGCACGACCGCCTCGATGTCCGCTGCGTCCCGTCCGGCGAACAAATGGGGCATCGCCGTCCCCGCGCGCCGTCGCGCTGGCTCGGCCATGAATGCCTGCAACCATTCCGTTCTCGCCCGCAAAGTGACCGTCGCCAAATCCGGGCCGCGCCGCGCGGGCAGCCCGGTGTCGCCGCCATGGCAATTGGCGCAGCCGAGTTCGTTGTAGAGCAGTCGTCCGCCCACCGCGGACGCCTGGGCGGCGTGGAACCGCTCGTAGCCAGGAATCACCGGTTCGCCGCGCAGGCCGGCGCACGCCAGCAACCCCAGCACGCCCCAACGCCGCCGCGACATCATCCGGCGACCTCCCGCCGACACTTTTCAACGTAGTCGCGGGATCGATTGATGGCCGCGGTCACCGCGCTGGCCGTCGGCAGTATCGGGACTCCGCGCGGCGTCGGATGCATGAAGATTTCAACGAGGCCGCGATACTGGATTTCCCTCAGCGCCTTCACAATCGGCCGATAATCGAGCCCGCCGCCGAAGCCTGGCAACTGGCGCATTTCGACCTCCTTCGGCGCTTGCTGCCGGATTCCCTCCGAGTGCTCCTGGAAATACATGAAGGGAATCTGCCGCGCGCCGAGATCCCGGATGAGCGCCGGAATCTGCTCCGTCCAGCGGTGCAGATGATGCGGCGCAAAGGCGATGCCGAGACGGGACGAACGATTGAGCTCCGCAAAATAGCGCAGGGCGTCGGGGTGACAGAGCAGCTGGTTGTCATGGTTCTCCAGGGCGATGGTGACGCCCACCTCCTCCGCGTACGCGACGTGGGGTTTCATCAGCTCGAGCAGGTCGCGCACGCCCGCCTTCGCGGCGGCGCCGGCCGGCTCTTTCGGGCCGCGGCTGCCCGTGACGATGATCCCGCCGCCGAGTTTCTTCAGCCACCGCATCTCGTCCTGCAATCCCGCCGGACCGAGTGGATAGCATGTGTTCACACCCAGCTTCACGGCGTGCTGTTTCAGCAGGGCCGCGAAGGCCTCGTCGCCCATGGCCGCGGCCTGCTCGCGCTGATTGCCGTGGACGCGGCACCAGATATCGAGCGCCTCGCAACCCGTCTTGGCCACCTCGGGCAGGATGACGCCCAGCGGCATCTCGCCGTACAACGCAGAGGCCAGGACGTAGCGCAGACGAAACGGGTCGCCGCCCGCCGCACGACCCACGACGGGTGCAGCGGCGGCCATGCCGAGCGAACGCAGAAAATCACGACGGGAAAGCATGGGAGGGGTTGGAGGCGGACCGGAGTGTGAGGACGGCGACCACGCGTTGAGAAGTCGATTCGTGCCGGTCGGTCGCCATCGACGGGGCAGCGGCGGTCCGGCTCGATCGCGCCTCCGTCGCCACCCATTGCCCACCGGGACGCCGAACTCGCGCCGGCATCAGCGACCGCGGCCATCGCAACCCGGTGCGCCTGGGTGGTACCTCCGAACACCAGGAGACACTCCCCCGGTTCCTCGCGGGCGCCTACAGCCGCGTGGTCACGCTGAAGCTCCAGGTCGTGGGCTCCTTGTAGCGGTAGATGTAATTCGGGCGCCGCACCGTGGTGTTGTACGACGTGGCGCCGGTGATCCGGTACCGGCCGTTGCCGATAATCGGGTCGACCATGTTCTGCAGCCCGAGCCGGAAACTGGTCTGGTACTTGTTGAAGAACCGGTGGTCGTAGAGCAGGTAGCCGTGGAGCGGGAAGGCCGCGCCGGCCTGGTAACTCACGCCGTCGAAGATCGCGACGTTGAAATCGGGCGTGTAGATTCCGTTCAGGCCCACGCGCAGCGCGCGCACCCACGGTATCTGATAATCCAGGACAAAACTCGCCGTGTGCGGCACGCTGGCGCGGCCGGCGATCTCGTCGGTCAGCGTGTTGGCGCCAAGGACGGTGCGGGCATTGTTCAGGACCGCCGGCAATTCGGCCATCGTACGATCGCCCCCCGGCGCGTTGGCCGCGGCGGTGCGCTCCTCGGCAGCCTGAAGATAGGCGCGGAATTGCGAGAAATCGGCCTGGGCACGCACGCGGTTCGACGAAAAGGCCAGCCGCGTCTGCAGCCCGTGCCAGCGCTGCCCCTGCAGCGTCATCTCGAAGCCGCGCGCCTGCTGGTTGGAATTCACCGTCCGCCGCTCGTTGTTCAGACCGTTCACGACGTGGAGATATTTCGGGTCGCTGGGGAGGATGTTGTTCGGGTTGATCAGGTCCTCGAGCTGCGTGAGGTTGAGCACGTCTGGCAGCCAGGCGTACGCCGCGTTCCGGCGCTTGGTGTCGTAGATGGATACCGTGTAGGTCAGCCGCCGCTGGAAGAGATCGAGTTTGACGCCGAACTCCCTGGTCTTGCCGCGGACCGGGCCGATGTCGGGTCCCCAGAACATCTGCCGCGACTGCCAGTTGAACGACTCGGAGTTGGCGCCGAAGAGGTTCACGTTGGCGGTGTCGCCGCGCCACGCGACGATGGTGAGGCCGGCCATCTTGCTCGTGGCGGAGAGGTCGAAGCGCGGGTCGTATTCGTAGGCGCCGGGATTTTCCCACGGCAGCCCCGGATGAATGAAGTAGCCGCGGGCATTCGTGGCGTAGGCCGCCTCGGTCGGAATCTTGCGGTGCAGCCGATTCCAGCTCACGCCAATCAAGCTGTAGACGCGGCCGCCGAGGTATTCGCCGGACAAGGACGCTGTCTGCGTGTCGGCGTAACGGAGGTCGGCGAACGGCCCCGTGATCGTCGTGCTCTCATAGAGGACCGGCTTGAACGTCGGCGTGGAGGGAAGGTTGGGCAGGAGGAACTGATCCCAGAACTGGGCCGAAGGGAACTTGGGATCGTCGAGGTACGCGCGCAGGCGGATGCCGTTGCTGGCGATCAGCCCGCTCCCGAGTTCGTTCGCGAGACCCGTCCGGCGGGAAAATTTCACGTCGCGCTGGCGCAGCGCGGTGAAGACGGCGAGCTGTTTTCCCCAGCGGCCGAAGTCGAAGGGATACACGGCCGCGACGCGGCCGGCTTTCACGATGTTGCCGAAGACCTTGAACGCGGCGCCGCCGATCGACTCGTCGATGTAGGGCCGGCCGTTGCCATCGACGTTGAGGACCGGCGGAGTCTGCGAGGTGCCGAAGGAGTTGTCGTTGCGGT
>Ga0082335_1006528_pt1 | contig 14941 bp, 14 predicted proteins | sample Subgrocontami58m_FD_72375 | JGI IMG/M metagenome (GOLD analysis project Ga0082335, IMG submission 72375) | Subsurface groundwater microbial communities from S. Glens Falls, New York, USA - GMW37 contaminated, 5.8 m (SPADES assembly) (version 2) ...
TTGCTGATATTCACATTACCTTTCATTCCACCACACATTATGGCAACGACCTCAAAATCGGCGTAAAAACGTCCAGGATCGGCAACAAGTCGCTAACAGTGGAACAATGTGTGATGGACAATAAAACGGGGGAAGTGACTGCAAGCGGCACGGTGGTCTTGGTCACATTTGATTATGAGGGTTTGAAGACCATTCCCGTGCCTGATGAATGGAGACAGAAGATCAGTGAGTTTGAAGGTTTGTAAGAGAGTAGTAGGGAATGAACGAACTTATGGTAGAAACCCGCATGATTTATCCACATTCTTTTGGAAGAACGTTTCGGATCACAATCTCACTCTTTTGAAGTGACGATCTCCTTCACCCGCCCCACCTGCCCATCCACCAGGCGGACTTTGATTCCGTGCGGATGATTTGGTGAACTGGTGAGAATATCTTTGACAATGCCTTTAGTGAGCTTGCCTGTGCGCTGGTCTTGTTTCAAGACGATCAGCACGGTAATGCCGGGTTTTATATTGGAGCGAGTTTGTTCGTTCATTTTGTATCCTGTAGTGTCACCCTGAGCGATAGCGAAGGGTCTCTTGCTTGGCGTGGAGGAGATCCTTCGGTCTCAACGAACGCTCCCTCTGGATGACACACTCATTCCCCCTAATTACAAATGAGTTAGATGTCTTGGGTGTTCATGATTATTTCCTTGATTATTTTCACAAATAGACAGTATTTTGCTGTTATTACGATGGCGCATAAAGTGTGTTGGCACCTTGGGCATCTTCTGCAAATTTAAATTTCGGTCCCTCTACAAATAGTGATATTAACTTCAAAAACACTTGTATAGTTTTAAATGTTTCTGCGTTATTGGGAGGGTTCCACCCTTCATGAACAACATTATTTCTCATATCAATTGCTCTAACAGCTTCTTTTAGAGACTCCAAATCACATTCAGGCAGGCTGTTTGCTGACACAAGTAGTTGCGTTCTGAGTGGTAAATCCCAGAATGCTTTTATCTGTTTGAGAAGTTCTTTGTCAGCATTAAATTTGGATCGATGAAATTCTTCTAATGCAATCTCCAGAGCTGTAACTGCTTCAATAATTGCATGTTTGAAATTGCCTCGATCAAGACTCTGATGTGCTAAACCAATAGATGTAGCTGCCAGTGAGGGGGAAAAGTTTTCGTTTAGTAGCTTTTCAATATGTTTGTAGTCTTCCGGTAATAAATATTGTAGATAATCTTCATCTGAAGGCAGCTGTACTCTTATAGTGATTGGACCATCAGAAGGTTTAAAATCTCTCCAAGTCTGTTCATTATCCAGTGCCCATCGCATTTCAAGAAACGTCTGGCAATAGTGACCCAAAGGATATTTTCTAGAATCCCAAGGTTCAAGTTCTCTAATCCAATATTGACCATAATTGACGCGAAGTATCGTTATGAGTCTGCTAAGCACAGGGTAAATAAAGTTAAGTAATTCCTTTCCAAGCTGGATATAATTTGGGTCATTTCTTTTGTCTTGCTGCAAAACTTCAATTTGGGCTTCAGTAACATTATTAATTGTTAATTGGCCAAATAGAGGACCAGCATCAAGTATTGCTTGTCTGGCCATAATATTCTCATCAACTTCATGCTTTTTTTGGTCGTAAACAATAATGCCGTCAGCTCTTACGTAACCCTTACGTTCAAACCAAAGTTTTAACTCTATATTTGGACTGCCCATATTAATAGTAAGTGCATCTTTGTCACCATCTGGTAGCCATTTATGAAAATATGGTCCGTGAGCTCGCCTAAATTCGTCAATAAAGTAATTTTCAAGAGTGACAGCAAATGAAATATTAAGTGTTTTCATTTTTACTCCCAGTGCTAGCCTAACAGCCCTCTCGCAAACGACAAAAACGCCTGCACATCATTGAAGTTCGTGACCATGCCCACGGATATTCTCACCGCGCCGCTGGACTTGCCGTCAATGCACAAACGGAAATCGTCAATGGACAACCTGTCTTCATGTCCCTGGCGAGTGAAGCATACGTCCAATTCCACGCGGGAGATGCCGAGGGCAACTTCGCCTGCGCCGGGGTTGCAGAAACAACCTGTGCGCAGGGAGATGTTGACTTTATTGGCTTCACTTTCAATAAAGCGATGGTCGAAGGCTTTGCCGTTCTTGTCGTAAAAATTAACTGTGACTGCGCCGCCGCGTCCTTCTGTGGAGTTGGGTCCAAATAAACGCACCAGCGGCTCACCTGTGCTGTGCTTCATTTGTGTGAGATTTTGTAACAACCAGCCTGTGAGAGTTTTGACGCGCTCACTAATGACATCATAGCCAATGGATTCGATATGTTTGAGTCCGATCTCGATGGCGGGAATATTGAGATAATCGAGTGTGCCGTCTTCAAAGGCGGCGGCGCCCTCGGCGAGATAAAATTTATCCCCTTGCACCGATGCAACGGTGATTGTCCCACCCGCGAACCACGGACGATGTAATTTTGCCAATGCAGATTTACGCGCGAGCAATGCGCCGAGTCCGGTTGGATAACCGAAGATTTTATAGAATGAGACCGGCACAAAATCCGGTTTGACCTTGCTCAAGTCTAATTTGTTGGTTGGCACATACGCAGCGGCATCGAGCAACACATCCCAACCGTGAGCGTGGGCTTTTTCGATCCATTCCAGCGGATGTTTGACCGAGGAGAAGTTCGATTGCGCGGGATATGCAAAAAGGTTATGTCCGCTCTTCGAAGGCTGAGACAGTTCAAGGTCCAGTTGTGATGCGTCGACGCGCATGTCCGGGAGCATGACGGGAATGTAGGTCACCTCCGCGCCGCGGGCGTGCGCAAATTCCCGAATCCCATTAACCGAATTGTGATTGTCAAATGTCAGCAGATAACGCCCATTTGAAAATGGATAGGACTCGCCGATCAATTTCAACGCGCCGCTGGCATTGGAAGTGAAGATGGCAAGATATTCTTTTGGATCAGCGTTGAAAAAATTTAGAATGTATTCGCGCGTGCTTTCAACCACTTCGGTGGCCGCGAGCGAAGTGGGGTTGGATGAGTGCGGATTGCCAAATACATTCTCGCGTAAAAGTTGATGATGCTTTTGAATTTGCGATTCAGCATAAATGCCGCCGCCGGTGTAGTCAAGATAAATATGTTCACCGCGATCAAGGCGTGAGTAATCTTTTTTGCGAAGGGCATCCATGGATTCAGTTTTTGTGTAAGTGGGATATTTTTCAAGGAAGGTTTGAAATTCTTTTGTGGTCATGGATGTTCTCCAATTCATCCTGAGCGGAGCGACGAGTGCCCTTCGAGGAGCGAAGTCGAAGGACAGGTTTCATATAAAGACTAAGTTTCCATCCAACCTGTCCTTCGACTGCGTTCGGACGGGAGAGCGTGTCCTCACTCCGCTCACATCGTCCCGATGCTTTTTCGGGAGGACGAATAACTACGCTTTCACCGGATTACTCAACTTCCCCAGTCCTTCAATTTCCACATCCACCACATCGCCATTCTTCAACTCACCCACACCCGCGGGCGTGCCAGTGAAAATGATGTCGCCGGGCTCAAGTGTCATAATAGATGAAATATAAGCAATCAATGTGCTGACGTTGAAAACCATATCGCGGGTGGATGCCATCTGGCGCATCTGACCATTCACGCGGCAGGTGACCACCGCATCGGATGCATCGAATTCCGTATCGATCCACGGGCCAAAGGAACAGAAGGTATCGAAGCCTTTGGCGCGCGTCCATTGTCCGTCGGTCTTTTGCAGATCACGCGCGGTGATGTCATTACCGATGGTATAACCGAAGATGTATTCCTTCGAAGTTTCAGTTGTGATGTTTCGTCCGCGTTTGCCGATGACGACAACCAGTTCCGCTTCATGCTCGACCTGATTCGACTGCGGCGGCAAAAGAATGTGTTCACCGTTCGAGATGACCGAGGAAGGCGGTTTCAAAAAGATAAGCGGCACTTTTGGCACTTCATTGCCAAGTTCTTTGGCGTGTTCCACGTAGTTGCGCCCCACGCATAAAATCTTGCTCGGCAGACAGGGTGCGGCAAGTTTTACTTCTGCCACAGGTGTTTTTGCTTCGCGCCTGCGATATTCGCCGAAGATATCGCCTTGAATTTCACCGATCCTGTCTTCCAGCATCCAGCCGTACACCGCCCTCTCGGGCAGGTGCAGCGCATCACCATTGGTTTTATAACGGACAATTTTCATGTTTACTTTTCCTTGAATAGAGTTATTTCACTTCGATCCACATCATCCAATAACTTACTGACGGGTTTTTGTAATACTGGATGGAGGAGATCAGGCGCGAGGTCCGCGAGAGGCACCAGCACGAAAGCGCGCTGATGCAAACGCGGATGCGGGAGCACAAGCGACGGCGTATCCATTACCATGTCGTCAAAAAATAGAATATCAATGTCTATCAGACGCGGCCCATTTTCAAAACTCGGCACACGTCCCAAGGACGCTTCAAGCCGTTTCAAATGGCTGAGAAGCGCTTCAGGCTTGAGATCGGTTTCCACTTTCACAACCTGATTTAAGAAAGCGTCCTGATCTGCAAACCCCCAGGGCGGCGTTTCGTAGACAGGCGACTGTTTCTTCACTTTCATTTGCCGTGCGAGCTGGCTGACTGCATTTTTCAAATTGGCTAGGCGGTTGCCCATGTTACTTCCAAGCGCGAGGTATACAATATATTCCATAATCACCCTTGCTGGTTACAAAGTAAGTGATGAGAATTCCTTGATGGAAAAGTTATAGCTATAGATATACCATATTTGAAACACACCCAAATGGAATGGCAAAATTATATCACCTTCATTATTTCACATCCTTTGAATACTATTGCCTGGTCATTCGGAAAACGTAACTTTTGTCACGTGAAAATTCCCAGAAAACAGATAAGATGGATAGTGATTGGTTCATTTGCAAGGAGAAGTCATGACCGATTTATCGATCAAATCTACAACTGCCTGGGCTGAGGTGGATGAACAGGGACGTCTCGTTCTTCCGCCTGAAGTTGCCCGCCAATATGGGCTGAATCCCGGCTCGAAGGTCCGCCTCGACGAAGGACACAACTTTGTCCGCATGCACCGCCCTGTGACCCACCTCACAAAAGTCTATATTGAGCCAACCGTCGCCTGCAATCTGGATTGCATCACCTGCTTTCGCAACGCGTGGGAACAACCCATTGGGCGCATGACCGAGGAAACCTTTGAAAGCATCCTCAATGGCTTGAAGCAAATGGATCCGATTCCCAGCGTGTACTTCGGCGGAATCGGCGAACCTCTCTTTCATGTCAAAACCATAGAATGGATTCGGCGCGTCAAAGAACTTGGCGTAAAAGTTGAACTCATTACCAATGGAACCATTCTCACCGAGAAAAAATCCCGCGAGTTGATTGACTCAGGCCTCGATGTGCTGTGGGTCTCCCTCGACGGCGCAACTCCCGAAACATACGCCGACATCCGTATTGGCGCTGAACTGCCCACGATCCTCGACAACCTGAAACGCTTTAATAAAATGCGTAAGGCCAGCCATTATCCAACTCCTGAAATTGGCATCGCCTTTGTAGCAATGAAACGCAACATCGCCGATCTGCCTCAGGTTATTAAAATTGGAAAAACTTTGCGAGCCAGATATTTTTCGGTCAGTAACATCCAACCCGCCACCGTTGATATGCAAGCTGACCGCCTCTACAACCGCACCGTGCGCGATATCGCTTATTTGCAAGCCCCGCATTTACCAAGTCTCAGCCTGCCCAAAATGGATTTTGATGAACAAACCCGTGACGCGCTCTTTGAGGTCTTCAACAGCCAGTTGAACATCAGTTTTGCGGGTAATAATTGGGGCGGCGCAAACGATGTGTGCAATTTCGTCGAGAACGGCACCATGTCCATCGCGTGGACGGGCGACGTGAGTCCATGCTGGCCGCTGATGCACACGCACATGAGTTACCTGCACGATAAACCGCGACTCTCCAAAAAGCATGTCATCGGAAATGTGACTCAACGCTCCCTCTCGGACCTGTGGCTGGATCCCGATTATCTGGCCTATCGCGAACGCCTGCACAATTTCGCCTTCGCCCCCTGCACCTTCTGCGGCGGCTGTGATCTCTCCGAGACCAACGAAGAAGACTGCCTCGGCAACGTCATCGCCCCCGTTTGTGGAGGCTGCCTATGGGCGCAAGGTATCATTCAATGCCCGTAATGTATGATGTCGTTGCGAGGAGCGCTCTTGTTCTTCCCTGGCACCGCCCGCCAGGGCAGGTGTGCGACGAAGCAACGACATGTTTATCTTTGGTATACTTTTCTTTGGAAGCAAAGGAGAGATATTTATGAAAGTAAACTTTTATGCCACCCTGCGCGCCATTGTCGGAAAGAAAACCATCGAAGTGGATTTAAAGCCCCAAGCCACCGCTCGTGATCTGGTGGAAGTCGTTGTCACTGATTATCCACCCATGCGCGCTGAATTGCTCGACGCAAACAACGAATTCCAGAGTCACATGAAATTCTTCATCAATGGACGTGAAGCCGTATATCTCGAAAATAAAATGAACACGGTTATCCAGCCCGATGACAAGGTGGATATCTTTCCTCCCGTCGGCGGCGGGTAGGACAAATTGCCAATTTGTCCACAAGTGATTTTAAAATGCAAACCCTTATCCGCGAAATGCGCGGCATCCCATACTTTTTGCTCAAGGAATATTTACAGGAACTTGGCGGCTTGCTCGTGGACGAAAACCTGATCCGCGGCGATGGTTGGAGCGTGCGTCTTGAGCGCATGGAACCCTTCCGCCTTGGCTCGCTCGAAGTGGGGCAGACCCGCCTGACGATGAAACTCGAAGAGCGCGTCGCCGAAGATTTTCAGGCGCGGTTTGCTAAAAAAACTCTCAGGGCAGGCGCGTAATGAAAAGGATAAAAGATGAAGGATGAAATATCAAAGCGGGGACAAGAGTCGGTTAAGCGGAATCAGGTTCGAGGTCAGGATAAGAAGCGAAGGTCAAACAAAAAAAGACGGCGCGACATTCAGTCACACCGTCTCTTTTTTTACTGATTACTAATCACTGGTCTTACGCGATTTCCAGTTCCTTCAACTTGGCTTCGGTCACAACGCCGTTATCCCAGCCGCGGGCTGTGTAGTACTCTTCGAGCATCTTGTCCAACTCGCAGACATTGCCCATCGAACCAGGCTGATCGGAGGGTTCTTGAAGGAAGCGCTTGGGCAGAGTATCACTGCCTGCGCGGAAGCCGTTCAGATTGTTGTAGTGGCGTTCGAGATTGTAAATGCGCTCGCCAGTCTTCAACACGTCGTCGGTAGTGAAAGGCACACCCACGAAGGCGGAATACTGTTGTGCATACTCTTCCGCGCCCATGGCAAACGCGCTGAACTTGCACAAGTCCATGCTGTCTGAGAAGGCGTGGATGTCCTGGAAGACCTTGACCAGCCCGCCCTTGTCCTTCCATGCCAGCGGATCAACTTTGAGTGAGCCATACGGCATGACGCCCAATTCAGCGGCGGGGGGGTAAGCGCGCAGATGACAGGCGCCACGGTTGGATGTGGCATAGCCGAGGCCCATGCCCTTGAGTCCGCGCGGATCGTAAGCAGGAATACCCTGACCTTTGACCGTCATCGCCAGTTCTGGATGACCAAAGTGTTTGGCGGTCGCGTTCGCGCCATCAGCCATCACGTTGCCAAGACCTTCGCGCTTGGCAATCATTGCGGCGGCCTTGGTCATTCCATCGCCATCGCCCCAGGCGAGTTTGCCATCGCCGTTGGTGTAGCCTCGCTGACTGGCTTCCATCCAAACTGCAAGCGGATGACCAAGTTCGATGGCGTCGAAGCCATAATCGTTGGCAAGATCAATCATCTTGGCAACGAGGCGGGCGTCGGGGTTACCGCAGTTCGCGCCGACAGACCAGGCGGGTTCGTATTCCACGGATTCCATTCGCAATCCCTTGTATGGCCCGTCTTTGACCTCAACTTCCTTCTTGCAGGCCACTGGACAGGCGTGGCAGGTGGGGTCACCTACCAGGATATTTTCCTTCACCCATTCGCCGCTCAAGGTCTCGGCATCTTTGCCAAAACCCGTATACTGGCTATTCTTCGTAGGATAAGCGCCAATGCTGTTATCAATGTTCGTCAGCACGTTGGTGCCGTACACGGAAAGACCGCCCTTGCGCGGACTGGTGATATTCTCAGGCGCCATAATGCCTTTCAGGGCGCGTTCGTGAGCGGGCTTCCAGGCATCGCGATTTGCGGCTTTGACAATCTTCTTTTCGGCCTTGATGACGATGGCTTTCAGGTTCTTGCTTCCGCCCACACAGCCCGTACCGCCGCGGCCGCTGGCGCGATCATCCTCGTTGATCCAACATGCGAATTTGACAAGCTTCTCGCCGGCAGGGCCAATTGTGATCACGGTTAGATCTTTTTCACCATATTTCTTTTTGAAATGTTTTATAGTATCGTGAACGCCTTTTCCCCATACTTCCGAAGCATCCAGCAATTCCAATTTGTCATCATGGATGTAGGCGTAAGTCGGTTTCGCGGCCTTGCCTTTGAAGACCAAACCGTCGAACCCAGCCCAGCGCAAGCGTGCGGCTGACCAGCCTCCATGATGAGAATCAGTTACGGTTCCAGTCAGAGGCGATTTTGTCACGACTGCCATGCGTCCGCTCATGTTCGCTTCCGATCCAGTCAGAGGGCCGTTCATAAAGCACAGGATATTATCAGGGGAAAGCGCATCCACCTTTGGACCGTTATCAAAAACGAACTTCACGCCCAAGCCGCGTCCGCCAATATATTTTCGGGCGTCGTTCTCTGGCACAGGCTTGAATTCCACTTTGCCTGCGCTGAGGTCCACCCAGCCGATCCGATTTGCATAACCACCGAGTTTCATAGTCATTCTCCTCTTTAATCGTTACGGTTTTCTAATTCAATTAAAACAAACAAATTGCCAGTATGGCAGCCTGCGAAAACCTGTTAAATCATTATAAGGATATTTATATTCAGATACAATACCCTGGTGAAAAAAGTGACAAATGTCATATTGTGAGACCTAATACAATCTGTTCTCGAAAAAATCTGTATTGATGATTTCGGGTATACTTTTCAAAAATTGTGTCTTGATGATTTGGGACCAAAAGATCAAATATGAAACAACTCCTCCAGAATATCAAAAACGGAAAGACAATCGTCGAAGATGTGCCTGTACCGACTCCGCGCGAAGGCATGGCACTTGTCAGAGTTGCCGCATCGCTGGTCTCTTCCGGCACAGAGCGCATGGTGATTGAATTCGCCGAGAAGGGTTACATCGGTAAAGCGCGTTCACGGCCTGACCTCGTCAAGCAGGTTCTCGATAAATCCAAGCGCGAAGGTCTCATGCCGACCATGCAAGCCGCGTTCAATCGCCTCGACCAGCCAATGGCGCCTGGCTATTCATCTGCCGGCACGATTGTTGCGCTTGGGAAAAACATGCGGGGCTTCAAGGTCGGTCAGCGCGTGGCTTGCGCGGGCGGGGGATATGCCGTCCATGCCGAATACAATGTGGTACCTCGCAGTCTTGTAACTCCGCTTCCAAAAAATGTTGATTTTGAATCCGCCGCTTTCACCACCCTCGGCGCAATTGCACTGCATGGTTTTCGCCTGGCAGAACCTCAGCTTGGCGAAAACATTGCAGTAATTGGATTGGGTCTTTTAGGTTTATTGACGATTCAGCTGGCATCTGCGGCAGGATGCAACGTGCTCGGCATTGACCTCGACCCGAAGAGAATCAAGCTCGCTTCCTCTCTTGGACTGGAAGCTGTTTCCCGTTCCCAGGCAGAATCAGCATCCCAGGCATTCACTGCCAACCGCGGATTCGACACGATCATCATCTGCGCGGACACTCCATCCAATGACCCAATCGAACTCGCAGGCGTCATCGCACGCGACCGAGCCAAAGTCGTCGCCACTGGTGCGGTTGGACTTAACATCCCGCGCAAAATTTATTATGAAAAAGAAATCTGCTTCATCAACTCGCGGTCTTACGGCCCAGGCCGCTATGACTCGAACTACGAAGAAAACGGAGTTGATTATCCAATTGGCTACATCCGCTGGACAGAGGGGAGGAATTTCCAAGCTGTTGTGGATTTATTATCCAGTCGAAAATTGAATGTCGAAAGTCTCATCACGCATCGTTTTCCCATCGAAGACGGTGTGCGGGCGTATGAAGTGATCACGGGGAAGAAAAAAGAGTCATTCCTTGGGGTGTTGCTTAAGTATGAAACGAGTAACGAGAAACAAAAAACGAGTAAAAGGATCGAATTCCCACTTGTTACTCGTAACTTGTCACTTAGTTCTGTGAAACTTGGTGTTCTCGGCGCGGGACTCTATGCCAACTCCACTTTGCTTCCCGTTATCAAAAACAACAAAGACTATGAGTTGGTCGGTATCGCCTCCTCCGGCGGATTGCACGCCCAGCACTCTGGCAAAAAATTCGGCTTCCAATACGCCACTTCATCGGAAGATGAAATCATCAACGACCCAAACATCAACACAGTAGCTATTCTTACAAGACACGACTCACACGCGGATCTGGTTGTGAAGGCCTTGAAGGCTGGGAAGCATGTGTTTGTGGAAAAGCCGCTTGCGATAAATAGTCATCAGTTATCAGTTATCAGTAAACAGTTACTGAAAACTGACAACTATATACTGCTCACTGGTTTTAATCGCCGATTCTCTCCACTCGCTCATAAACTCAAATCGTCGATCGTCAATCGTCAATCGTCAATTTACGCCCACTACCGCGTCAACGCAGGCTACCTCCCCCTCAACCACTGGACTCAAGACCCGGAGCTCGGCGGCGGACGCATCATCGGCGAAGCCTGTCACTTCATTGACTTGATCACCTTCCTCGTTGGTGCGCCTCCCGTCAGCGTGACCGCGCACGCCCTGCCCGATGGCAGCAAATACCGCGAAGACAACGTTTCCATGACCTTCGCCTTTCCCGATGGCTCTCTTGGCGTAGTGGATTATCTTGCAAACGGCGATAAATCCTTCCCCAAGGAACGGCTCGAAGTGTTCTGTGAAGGCATGATCGCTGTGCTAGATGATTATGTTTCCTTAACCACTGTGAAAGATGGCAAGAAGAAAGTGGAAAGCGGAGCGCAAGATAAAGGCTGGAGGGCGGAAATGGCTGCTTTTGCCCGGGCAATTAAGAGCGGAGATGAAGCGCCGATTCCGTATGAGCAGTTAATCGGTGTCACCAAGTCCACGTTCGCAGCTCTAGAATCGATTCGTGAGAAACGGTCAATTGACATCTAATCTTCTCGGAAGTAAGATACCTGTAAGAGTTGTCAAGGAGTAGAAATGACTGATAAAAAATTACTCGAACGTATTGCCATCAATCCCAAGGTGATGACCGGTAAACCTGTCATCAAAGGAACGCGTTTAACCGTTGAGTTCATCCTCAATCTCATAGCGCACGGCGCAACATTTCAGGAAATCACTAATGAATACAAGGGTTTGACCAAAGCGGATATCCAAGCCTGCATTTTGTTCGCCAGCAAAGCACTGGAGGACACCGTCTTTATGCCACTCTCGGTGGAGAACGCATAAATGCGTTTTCTGGTGGATGAATGTACGGGACCCGCTGTAGCCGAATGGCTGCGAGCGCAAGGGCATGAGGTTTTCTCCGTGTACGACTCTGCAAGGGGGATGGACGATAACGATATTGTTCAAAAAGCGTTTGAAGAAAACTGGATATTGATCACAAACGACAAGGATTTCGGCGACCAGATTTACCGTGAGCATAAATCTCATCACGGCGTCATCCTGCTTCGTTTGGATAATGAACGTGCCAAAAATAAAATTGATGTGTTGAAGCGATTACTGAATTCTTATGTAGATCGCCTGCCCGACCAGTTCGTTGTAGCTACCGAAGAAAAAGTCCGCTTCGCCAAACAATAAAATTCATCCCTCCTCCCTCATCCTTATGACCTCCCGCCCTCTCCGCATCTTCCCTTCGACACGGTGAGCGAAAGACGAACCGTCAACCTGCCAGATTGGAACATGGAGATCGAAAAAGCCGTTGATTAGTTCTGCAGAACTTTGAAATATAGGAGGTATCTATGAAACACTGGCTCTCGTTATTTTTATTTGCCATCATACTAGTTGCTTGCGGCTCGCCCGCAACTGTGACAAATACCCCTTTTCCACCCACGGAAGTGCCCACCAAAGCCCCCACTCCCGTTTCCCTCACTCCTTCTTCCGCAAAAAAACCACAAATCACTCCATTACCCGAATTTCAAGGAAAGATAATAGAACTTAATATTGATGTTCCAAATTTTGACGATATAGGTTTTTCATTTAAATTGGAATGGGGTAGTGATAAGAAAAAAAATCACGTAGTTTATTTCTTTGATAAAGATAAAATTAATACTATGAAAGTAACAAATTCCGCAGGAAAAACTATTTCCCATAAGGATTTAAAAGTAGGTCAAAATATCAAAATAATTAGAATTGATGATTTTGGTACTAAGCTTTATAAGGGTTTTGAGATTGTAGTTCTCAACTAATGTTTAATTTATTTCTTTATGTGGGGGTTTTTTATTAAGCGCTATTTTAGGACAATCGGCCTTGGCTTCATCTGAAAGTGTTGCTCCAAATACAAGTATGGTTGAAGCTCGTCCAGAAGTAGTTGATCTTTTTTGGAATTCCGGACGGATGAATAGTGCCGATAGCAATAATTTGAAAAGGGAGCATATTACTGGTATAACTACATTAATAAATTCTCATGAATTTAATTCATTTGCTTTCAAAAGTAGAGATCAAGTACGTTTTGGTGAGGATGTGATGTATATCGAGATTGTTGTTAGAGGAAATCGTGTTTGGAGAAGATTGACAAGGGTTGAAGAAAAACTATCTGAAGATTCAATTACCAAAATTAGTTGGGTATTGGATTATGACACTGATCAGACTACGACAAAAGATAGATTAAGTATTTTTGAATATACTAAGGACCTAGGACTACCTGACTCGGTACTTAAATTCAAGCCTTTTTTTTATGTCCCTGACGTTATTCCCGGTAAAGCAATTAATATTCCTGTTGAAAATATTAGTCATAAAGTGATTAGTGCATTAGTTAATTAGAATCACACCCTTTTTTATACTGAATGAATATCCCTATCTTTCTACGTATACCTAGCATAACAATTGAATAAATTTTATTGGTATACTTATGAAGTAATATAATAAATATGGCTAAATTTTTTTCACAGATTTTAGCTCTTTTGAAGTCGATATCATTAATTATTTTAATGCTCTTTTTGTTAATTAGTTTTTTTCAACAAAGCGGAACTAATATTATAAAATACGTATTAGCACAAGATTTTAGTTGTGATATAGAATATCGTGCAGGAGCTACATATTGTTATGTTGGGTGCCCGATTGGTTGGTGGGAGAATGGCTGTCGTTGTATTTGTGAATATGGTTATTCCTCCTTCCCCCCCGGCACTCTCATCAAGACTCCGGTTGGATCGGTCAAGATTGAAGAGCTTAAGATTGGGGATATGGTTTCCTCATTTAAAGAAAATAATATTTTAGATTCCAAGATCAGAAAGATCTTTAAATACGAGAGAGATTTCTACTATTCCCTCTCAGCCGGGGATTACAGCGTCAAGGCATCCGCCGAGCATCCTTTCTACATTGGAGGCGGGGAGTTTAAAGTAATCTCAAAACTTGTATCGGGAGACACGGTCTACGTCTTGGAAAATGATAAACTGGTTTCAAAGACAGTCACTTCAAACACGAAAATAGACAAATCAACCCCGGTTTACAATCTGACCGTTGACAACACTAATACATATTTTGCCGGTGGCTTTGCCGTGCATAATAAGGGAAGTGGACCGGATCCAATTTATGGAGGGAATTGTCCGGGAGGAACCGTCGTGGATTACAACCAACCCATAGCGACTGTGTGTTCATCACAAGAGCAAGGCTATCAAATGGGCAATGCCCAGCGCATAACCGGATGTTGCCGCGAGGTAACAATCAAAGGAGCTTGTGAGTGGGTATGTGAATGGAAACAAGGCAGGGAAGTGTTGAGAAAGGAATGTGCGCCGGATGAAACAAATTGCGCGCAAAATTACTATACCACTTACGCCTGCGTGCCAATATGTGATGCCAATGCTTGGGGAGCGTGGGGCGCCTGCAGCGCAAGTTGTGGCCCGGGGACGCAGAGCCGGACAAATGCCTGTGGAACATCTCAGAGCCAAAGCTGTCAGGTAAACGATCCAAATATCTGGGGGGCCTGGAGTACCTGTACCGTAAACTGCGGCACGGGGACGCAAGACCGGACAAATCAGTGCGGGACGTCACAGACTCAAAACTGTAACACCCAAGTATGCGGGCCATGGATCAAGCTCAAAGACTCGTCCTTCATCTCAGCAAACAATCTGTTCAATATGATTTCTTCAATACCCGATCCCTATGACGATGACGATACGACGGATCAATATTTTATCGTCGGGAACGACGGGGTGGTGGCGGCGCCTGGAATAAGTATTGATATTTCAAATGTAACTCCAACAGCCAAGACAGGTAATCCTGAGTACAAGGCTCTTTACACTCCCACCTATTCCATGACTCCCGCCTTGTTTTTGTCCTATGTCAAAGCCCGCAAAGAATATAAAGTTATCACTGATCTGGGGGAGATCACCGGATCGGGGATTTACGTCTTTAACGGAGATGTTTCGATTGATTCCGGCTCTTATCCCTTTAACACAATGGTAAATATTGTTTTAATCTCAACCGGAACGGTGGCGGTGGATCGGATTGCACCATCAACGACATTTACTCCGGGAGGAACGGTTGCTCTCATTGCCCCAACAATAAACTTTAATAGCGATCTTACCGAAGCGACGGGAATATTTATTGGGAGTACCGTCTCAACCGGCACAAATGCCACCCAAG
>Ga0082335_1005721_pt2 | contig 14934 bp, 15 predicted proteins | sample Subgrocontami58m_FD_72375 | JGI IMG/M metagenome (GOLD analysis project Ga0082335, IMG submission 72375) | Subsurface groundwater microbial communities from S. Glens Falls, New York, USA - GMW37 contaminated, 5.8 m (SPADES assembly) (version 2) ...
GAAAAAGAGGGAGGAGCGCGGCGGATTTAAAAAAAGGATTCTTATGCTTCCCAAGAAGTAATGTACTTTCATGCCTGAAGATAAGCTTTTTTGTGTAGGTCAAAAAGCATTTATAGAAAAGGATGGGAAGGTACTCGTCCTTTTTGATCCGCAGCTTGGCTTAGACTTCCCTGGCGGAAAAATTCAGGTAGGAGAAATTGATTTTGATGAAGCGCTCCGGCGCGAGGTGCGCGAAGAGACCAGTCTAGAAATTGAAATTGGCCCCCCATTTCATCGCTGGTATTATGATTTTCCGGCAAAACATAGAAATGCTGGTAAACAAGTGTACCTCGTCGGCTTTCGTTGTTCCTATCGTTCTGGTGAAGTTCAATTGAGCGATGAACACGACAAGTTCCAGTGGGTGAGTAAGGAGGATTATCGCGCCCTCGACGACGGTGCCGAGTATTTCCAGGCTCTCAAAAAATACTTTGAGGAGCAATAGCTCTGACTTTACAAGGGGAAGAATAGGTTTCTTTCTCGCTTGATTGACCTATATAATCAACAGAAAAAGGTTGACCAAAGTCCCACGAGCGCTATACTTTCAGGGTGCATAAGAACCCGTTATTTGCCGAGGAACTTGCGCGGTTCTACCAAACCGAAAAGTGTTCTGCCGCGGATATTGCACGGTTGCTTGGGTGTTCGGAGCACAAGGTGAATTATTGGCTCCTGAAGCACAACATTACGAAGCGCTCTATTTCAGAGGCGATATACGTCAAATGCAACCCACACGGCGACCCCTTCAAAATTAAAGAGCGGAAAACGTTGAAGGAGGCCGAACTTTTCGGATTCGGCATGGGACTGTATTGGGGAGAGGGGAATAAGAAAAATAAAAATGCTGTCCGACTGGGCAATACTGATCCCAACCTCATAAAGAAGTTCATGGAGTTTCTTACGGAGATTTGCGGTGTCCATACAAACAAATTTCAGTTCGGGCTTCAAGTTTTTGGCGATATGGATGCGCGGGCAACGATGCGGTTTTGGCTTCGAGAATTAAGGAGTTTTGGGGTGCGCGCCAGCCAGTTCTTTAAAATCACCGTAACGCCTTACCGGGGAGTGGGGAACTATCGGGAGAAATCGAAATACGGAGTTTTGACTGTGCATGTGAGTAATAGTAAGCTTAAGCGTGCGATTGATAATATGTTGCCGATGTAGCTCAGCTGGTAGAGCAACTCCATGGTAGACTTCCTGCCCATCCCGTTGGTAACGGCGGGATGAATCCCGAATTACGGTTAAAGGCCTGCACAAGGTTCAGACCGTAGCCCGAACACTGTTGTAGGGCTCGAACGACTGACAAGGGTCCCCGCCGAGGCGGGGAAAGATACAGTCTAATCCTCTTATGAACGTGTGGCAGTCAAAAAGAGGTAGTAATGAAGGAGTAGGTCGCCGGTTCGATTCCGGCCATCGGCTCACTAGATTTTGTTAGCGAGGTACGAGTGTTACAAAATCTTGTGCCCCGCCAAGCGGCGGGGCGAGAGGTGCTTGAAGTTATAGTCGAAGTGCGGTATACTTTTCAGACAAAATTCATATGGCAAAAGCGAAACATTCGGATAATTTAATCGGATTGCGGTGCGTCGCATGCAAGCGGCGGAATTATCATACCCATCGGAATAAAAAGCTGGTGGAGCGGAAAATCGAGTACAAGAAGTTTTGCCAGTGGTGCAGGAAGCACGTCAATCACAAGGAGGTCAAAGTATAAGCGTGCCCTTCGACAACATTCGCCGAAGTATGTTTAGTGAGAAATCCCCAAGGAACCATTCGCGCGAATGGTAGAATGGTGTACTCGGTTGGCATTTTTCTGGAAGCTCGCTAAAATCGTGGGGAAGGGGGTATCGTTCAGTGGCAGGACATCGGTCTCCAAAACCGATAACGTGGGTTCGATTCCTACTACCCCCGCCAAGTAGTACAAGCGGCTAATTCGAGGACTACATTCAGGGGTTTACGTAGCGTAAACGTTAGCTTTTTTCCGCTTACCGTCGGGTTCTGAAGTAAGAAGTTGAGAATTGCGCGTTTTTCGCTCGGTTCAGAACTTTCGAATATCTGTTTGATCCTGCGACATAGGTTTAGCACAGTAGCCACGTGGATATGATACTGGTGATCGGCTTTGGTGTGCTCCTCAAGTTCGATGCCGAGCCGGTATTGCTGATCTTTGAGTTCTTCCAGTTTTTTGTCATAGTCGTCCTTTGTAATACTCTCATCGATGAGGAGATCCATCAGTTTCTTTATTTTGTCCTGCACACGCTGGTGCTCTGCCTGAATCCGGCTAAACTCTTTCTCGTAAAATCTCGCTTCGGTCTCGTTGAGCTTTCGGAGCTCCTCGACGAGTCGCTCTTGCACGTCTCGGGGGATTGATTCAAATCGCTCGAAAACCTCGTAGATTGGCTTTAGGAGGTCTTTCTCGTTCACATACGTCCGCTTGCACGTTCCCTTGGCATTTGTGCACGAGTAGTAGTTATTGCCCTTATGCCTCTCTGGGCTGTAAAGGCAGCCGCAGGTGGCGCAAGGCAGGAGTCCTTGGAACATATACTCGTTGAGCGTTACCTTCGATTTCTTCCGGCTCCTTGCCGCAAACACCTCTTGGCATCGGTCAAAAAGAGCTTTGCTGATAAGTCGAGGGTAGTGGTGTTCGTATAGGCCGTATTTTGATCGCGCTACGCCGTGATAGAAGGGGTCTTTGAGAACGAGGATGATATTGCTCCTTGCCAGTTTTTTGCCCTTCTCGCTACGTAATCCCATTTCGGTTATTTTATTCCAGATCGCAGGCGTGGAATACGTCCCCGTGGCCCAGAGTTCGAACAGGGCTTGTATCAAGTGCCCGCGCTCCGGATCAATAATGATGTCCTTTCGTAGCCGATGCTCTTCGTCCAATGGAACGTTCTTGTAACCGATTCGCACCTTTCCCGTCCAGCTGCCATCGCGACGCTTCTGCTCGAATACTCGCTTTACGTTGTCGCTGATCGCATCGGAGTAGTATTTCGCAAGACCGAGGCTCATTCCGAATTGGAACTTCTCGACGGCTGACATAGAGGAGCCAATGATCTGATTGTCGGAAGCAAAATGCAATTCTATTTCGTTTGCTACGGCCTTCTCGTAAAGCAGCGAAACGCGTTTGTCGAACACGTTGCGGGATAGCCGATCAACCTTGTCGAAGCAGAGCGCAATTTTTTCTTTGTTGGTTTTTAGATATTCAAGAATCTTGTCGAACTCATCCCGTTTCGTTTTATAGGCACTTTCGTCGAAGCTAAAGGTTTCAACGATCTCAAGCCCCTTGCGATGGCAATAGTTTTTCAGACGCTCAATCTGGGCGGGCAGCGAATTGCCCGCGTCTTTTTGCTCTTCAGTTGATACCCGTGCGAGGATGATTGCTTTCATGTCGTTTTTTTGAATTGATTCGAATCTCGTAGCCCGGCATTCTCGACGAAGTTGTTTGCATAGAAAATCTGCCGTCCTTGCGTGATAACTTTATACCTCATGCCATGCACCTTACACCAACCCTGTGCCGCAGCTCGCTTTGCCTTAGTTGAGTCCCAGAAGAGGAGCGGCAAACCTTTTCCCTCGTGAATCTCTTTGCTACTGTCGTTGTATTCCACAAGAAAGTCCGGCAGGTAATTCCGCTTGAATACTCCGAGAAAAGTGTACGGGATCTTGATACCGTGCTTTTTGGTCCAACTTTTTACTGCCGGGTCTTGCTCAAGCTCAATCATGTAGTTGCGTTCAAGCAACGAGTCATAGGATGTTGACCCTTCGGGATTCTTTTTAAGGCCGCTCAGTGTACCTCTGATGCTGTTCATGGTTATTTGTTCATAAGAATGCCATCGATGAGCTCGGGTTTTAGGAAATTATCTCTGACTTGCGGCCACGCGGCCCAGAGGATCTCGAGCATCGATTTGTTTGCGCATTGGCTGACTTCACCACCGCCAAGGAAGCGCTTCTTGAGGTGGTTGGAGATAATCGCATAGATTTGTTCTTGACGACCATCCGGGTTGCCATCGTACTCGATAAGCGCATCGGATGCAGTCTCGGCCATCTCCTTGAGTATCATCCGCTGCAACTCGTCTACGGATCGTGCAGCGGTGGTGCGTAATTGACCCACCTCAATGTTTGGTATCTCTTCCTTATCGAGCGTGTTGAAGCCGGAATCGAGATTGCGTGATTTGATTTGATTTATCTTTTCCTCAATAGACATTCCCTCCATTGTATACTCAAACTCGTCGAGGTATTTTTGCCATTCCGTAATAGGTTCTCGGACTTCGGTGAAATCAGGCACACCCTTGGCAATCTCGGCCCAGTCTGTCGTTTCCATTTCCTCCTTGACCTTCTCGGCTGAATCGACGTTGAGCAGTGGCTCTTGGATCGGCGCGGGAATGTTTTTCTCATCGATAATGTCTCCCGGGTTGAGCGGTGCGTCGTACTTTGTGGCATCGAGCAGATCCCAGAGCCAATCGTGCTTGAGAATCGGATGATCCACCACGAACAAGCTTTCCCACCGATCTTTGCTGTATATGATGCGTCTCAAGCCGCGCCCGATTACTTGTTGGCCATACACCGAAGTTGGTTTCGCATTCGGGTCTTTTTTTGCGACCTTCATGTGATAAGAGAACTTGCGGAATAGGCAGATAACCGAAATGTTCTTAACATCCCAACCCTCGCGAAGCATCATCACGGATATGACCACGTCGTATGGAACATTCTTTATGTCCTTATTGAGGGCCATTGCCGCATCCTTGTCTTCTTCGGGTGACTTGTTAGTAACAACGAGAACTTCTTTTTTGAATGCATCGCTCCGCAGGATTTTGGCAATGTGATTTGCGTCCTCGATGCTGAACGTAACAATGAACAGCAGCGGCTTGTACTTCGGCTTGCCATCGGTATCGGTAGGCACAGCCAGTTTCTGATGCTCAAGACATTGCAGTGCGACCTGCAATAACTGGACTGACGGCTGATCGTCCATCACGTACTGAACAGCAGGGACTTTCACCTTCTTACCGTCGTATGTGCGCTCGACCCATCCCTTTTCGAGCTGCTCCCACGGCACTTCATCTACGGAATAGATTTTGCCCTTCTCATCTTTCCAGTTGAGTTTCACCATATCGACATCCGGCTTGAAGACAACAATACGCTTCACGATTTTATCGCGCATCGCTTCCTTGATGCCGTACTCGTAAATCATCTCGCTGTCCGGGTGAAGTCCGTCAAGCCGTTCTGGTGTTGCTGTCGTGTCGATGCGGATAAAACGCTTCGGTTCGAGCTTCTTGAGAAGCAGATTGTATTGCTTGGCTTTCGTGTTGTGCGCCTCGTCGTTGAAAATAGCAATCCGATCTATGTTGCGATCATCCATCAATAGTTTCAGATTCACTCGGCCCTCGTATATCTGGTGGACGTTGCCGAGGATGATGTTGTTGGAGCGAATACCTGCGGGGTTCGAACCCTGCTCCATAATGTGCAAACTGAATTGATCTTTGAGGTAGTCGTAGTGATTGAAGAAAAAGTGGAAGACGTGATACACGAACGTCGGAGAGTTGGGATCAAAGTCGTCAACGAGACGCTGCCGCACAATTGTGTTCGGGACCAAAATAAGGAACTTGTTGAAGTCGTGGATGATGCGAAGGTACGCAATAACGCCAGCTATGATGACCGTCTTGCCACCACCCGTAACAACATTGAGCAGTAGATCTTTTTTATCTAAAACCTCGAAGGCATAGATGCTCCTAAGAATCGCTTGGCGCTGATGCTTGTGTAGGTCATAGTTCGATGATTGCCGGAAACTGTCGGAATTAAGATATGCAAGGAACTTCCGTGCCTTGTCGTTTTTGGTAGTGTCGTCGAGCACGAACGGATAACCATCCTCGCACCACTTTGCAAACTCCTTTTCGTGTTTTGAGAAAGTGTTAATCATGGACATTATTCAACCTCAATTTGCATAGTTTTTATTGTTTCTCCTCCGAAGCTATCCTGCACCTTACAGGCAATGGTGTAGCTGCCCGGCTGGTTGAATGTTTTATCCGCAACAAGATCGGCCTCAAAGCCATCGCCTTTTATCGCTTTGCGCCGAAGCGCGTATTCAGGATCGGAGAAATTGCCGTTTTGATAATTGAAGTCCCATTGGCAGTTGATGAGCTTGCCGCCTTGGTTCAAGCTCTTGGCTATTGCCTCAAAATGATATGTGAGCTTCAGATCATTTGCCTTTTTCGCGATAATCTCGTTTATGATCGGTGATTCCACGAACTGCATCAATTTTTCTTTGTCTTCTTCTGGCACACCATATGTGGTCGCAATGCGCTCGCGGAATTGTTTGCTGCGAATGGGTATCAACTCTATCTCAAAAACCACTCCTCGATCTTGCAGTTTTTTGAAGAAGGTTTTGAGAAGCTGCCGTCGATACTCTTGGATTGCCGGATCGAACTTCCAAGCAATCATCGTGAGTGTGTAGCGCTGATTTTCCTGAATATGCTTACTGATAACTGCTTGCACAAACTGCTTGACTCGTTCGACGCTCAATGTATCGCGAGGTGATGCTGGGCCAACGAGTATTGGCTCAAATGAGGTCTTGAAGCCGGTAACACCATCGTCAACACTGTTTTTGCTTGCGCCGAAGCATGTCAGAACAAAAGTATCGAAGCTATCTTGCGAAAGATGGCCGAACTTATCAGTTGGATAGATGCCATGGTAGTACACGTAAATATCTGGCACTTTGCGATCTTCGATGAGCTTTGCTTTAACTGTTTGGTTACTCTTACGAGAAGATGCTTTCCGGCCCGTCATTTCTTCAGCGTCCTTCACGAGCCGATCAAGCGTAACTGATACCGCGACACGTGAGATGTCAGAACCGATAAAGCGACGACCAAGTTTTTGTGCTGCCGCAAGTGTCGTGCCACCTCCCATAAAGAAGTCAGCCACAATATCGTTTTCGTTTGAACTTGCTCTTATCACGCGATCGAGTAATGCTTCGGGTTTTTGCGTAGGATAACCGATGCGTTCTTCGGCCATCCCATTGATGGTTGGGACTACCCACACGTCAGTTGGTAGGGCAAGTGTTTTATCTTCAGATTTTCCTTTGTTTGCTGCCATTGTTGCCGAAGCAACACCAGTAGACAATCGACGCAATACCTCTTCTTTTCTCTTTTCGAGTACGGCAAGAGCGTTATGAGTAAATGTTTTTGTTTTTGAATACTGGAGTAGTGTATCGTGCTTTCTATTCCATCTTGTTGTCGTGCGGATACCCCATGCGTAATGCCAGATAATCTCCCCTTGTAGGTTGTCGTATCCAAATATCTTATCCATCTCCGCTTTTACATAATGGCTCGCGTGCCAGTCAAGATGTACATAAATCGTGCCCGTTGATTTGAGGACGCGTTTCATTTCCCAAAGCCGTGTGTTAAGCCAGATAATGTAAGTTGGCAAGCCGCCATCCCAGATGTCGTTGAAGGTACGGAGTTCGTTGTCGTCACCCCAGACCTGATTGTAGTTTCTACCCGAAAAGAATGGTGGATCGATATAGATTAGGTCAATACTGTTAGACGGCAAGCTGCGGAGTATCTGCAAGTTGTCTCCGAAATAGACCGCGTTGAGTAGATGCTTCTTATTTTTCTCGTCGAGGTAGCCCGCGTCTCCAAAACCGAAGCTCACGTTATCCTCCGGATCTTCGGGATGCAAAAATGGTAGCTTCACGAATGGATAAACATTCTCAAAGCCGTGATCTGGTTGATACCCCCAAGGTGGGTTTGTCGGGTCCGGCAAATTGTGGAGTTTCGAGAAACGTCTGCTGATGCTGAAGACCGAGGCTTGTTCAGGTAGTGTCTGTGCCTCTGACTCGCGCTCAATTTCTTCGAGTTCTTCAACCGATTGCGTGTCTGCTTTTTTCCGTTTCGTAGTCATGGTGTTATTTCGTGCTGGTCTTTTTCAGAAACCGCTCGAACTCGGCCTTTTCGATTCTGAACTCTTTGCCGATCTTATATGCCTTGAGCCGTTTCGCTCCAATGTATCGGTAGATAGTCATAATGTTCATCGATAGCGCGTCGGCAAGCTCACGTGCGGTATAAAACGGCTTGGTTTTTTGTTTCATGGCTGTTACGTTTATATTACTTTACTTTTGTTTACACAGCAAGTCGGCCGTTCTGAGGGGTGTATAGGCCTCAAAACCTTGCGTAATTTGGTCGAACCAGTCCCGGGGGCGCAGCTTGTCGAGCCACGTAGCCGTCTCTCGAATATCGGCAATGGTGCGCCGCCATGAGTGATCCTTCCCTCGTCTTGCGATAATGCTTCGCAATTCCCGCATACCGCTTCCCTCACGAGCCATAATGAGAGCGCCAGCACGATAAATTGCCTCTTTTGATTTTATTTTTTTATTTGCCAGCATTATTTGGCGCAACATGTCTTTCGCGGTAACTGTGTGCGCAAAGAGTATCGCGGCATTACCTCTGATCATTGTTTCCCAGTAGTGTTTCATCACCGCTTTGCTTTTTGATGCCGAGAACGCATCTTTGAAGGTTGGATTGGGCGCGAACCCGAGTTGCTTGAAAAATGCGTCGAGTTTCCGTTTCTGGTTCAGCCGAACCTCAATACGTAAAATCTCTCGCGGGTTCTTCGGCTTATTCAGATTTTCAAATAAACTCTGCTGCCGCGAGGTTTGATCCTTGTCGATGGCCCGCTTCTTGCTTTGCGTCAGGTCGGCCATCTTGTCGTAGATCACAAACTCATGCGCTATGGTGTGAGCAACCATGCTTTGGCCGTCATTCAGATAGCGGGTTTTCGCAAAATCGAAACGCTTATTGAGATTGATTTTCCCGAGTTCTGTGATGACGTACTGCGACGTGTAGCCATTCTGAAGCTCGATGTTTTTCGAGTAATGAACTGCCCTCACTTCGGCTGCCGAAAGGTTTTGCGGCAGGATAAGTACGTTCATAACTCGTAGCCGCTCCAGTAGCGTTTGTAGAACCATCTCGAACTGATTCTCGATAAGCTCATCTACATTGTTTTGATAGATTAGCTTCGGCGCAGAGAACTCAATACGAATACTCGATTCCGCATTTTTCCATGATGAGCCTGAGCCCTTTCGAACATATGCGGTAACGCGTGGGAAGTATAGCCCGTCTTTCGTGTGTATCGCAGAAGGATTGCGGACATATTTGTCGTAGCCCGGCGTCCGGTTTTGCAGGTGCCACTTCGAACCAACCCGATCATTCACTGCGTCGGTAACGACTTTCCTGTATGGAATTGAGAGGATGAAGGTATCAACCATTTTCTTTTTGTATATTCCCACTTCTGTTTTCCGGCGCATAGAGCTTTGGATTGACGCGCCGGTCGATTTTGAGCAGTAGGTCAAAAAGCCCAACGATATTGCTTCGCGCTTCATAATCCTCGAAAATCTCGCTGGCTTTTTTGTTGTTTTCGTTTTCTGTAAACATAAAAAATCCTGATGTTTATCATCAGGATAATCCATGGCCAGTTCGCAAAACTTTGCAGACAGTCCGCAGACTTTATGTATACTTTTGATTGATCTTTATGGTGGTCTTGGAAAGCTCAAGAAAATCTGAAACCCCTGTTACTATTGCTATTTTCTCGTTTAGGTCATGCGCCGCATTATAAATTTGCTTCCATTTCTTTGGCTCATAGTCGGTGCTAAATAGGTCTTGCCATAGCTCATCGTAGTTCCATAATGCTTTCGGATTCTTAAGAATGGTCTTTAGAAGAAAGTATGGACGGGAGTTTTTTGTTTTTGACACGACAATTTCTTTCCCTTGATAACTAAGAATGTCATTATCAAAGGAGAAACCGTTTTTACTTTGCACTGACGGAGTCGCTTTTTCTCTGCTCATTTCTTTGAGTAGGTAGTTGTGAAAACGAGTTGCATAGGTATTATAATCATCCCTTCTAAACTCGTGTATCCGTTCATCAGACGAAGAAGAAAACTTCTCGGATTGCTTGTTGTTGGAAATCTCCCCGGGCATACGAACCCTTGAAAAGACGAATGACGTATCGTTATAGGGGGTTGAGTTGCTCTTAATAATATCCATTTCTTCCACCAACTTTTTAATGTCTTCGTTTTCTTCGCCTTTTCTCTCAAGTTCCGCAAGGCGCTTTTTCCCATCGAATATAGTATTCGGGACGAGCAGAAGTTTTCTATATGTGCCCCACAACTCGGTTTTTGCTTTCTCGCTGTAAATCGTGCTTAACCCTTGCCGAGAAATGAGCGCGGCAGAAAATTGATAAATATAAACCCGTTCGCCATCTTTTTTACTGGGAAACAACTCTTTCAGAATACGCTCTTGCCCTTCTTCCTGTAGAACCTTGATTATTCCATCAAGCCCCTCTTCTATTCTTGTGGAAAGGTAGTAAGTGGGATGTATTGTGCCCTCCTCATAGTCCTTCAATTTTGTGATTGCTTCTTTTAGGGCTGCAGATTTTTTCATCTTTTTCTTATCAATCAGTTTCAAAATCTCGTTCTTTATGCCTTGTAATTCATCGACTGCCAATTTTTCCTGCTTGGCTAGGTCTTCCCTTATCTGTACCTCTCCCTCTCTGATTTTTTCTACGATATCTTGAATCGGGAGCTCCTTGAGCAGATTTACATAATCAGCGAGATTGAGAAAAAAATCCCAGTCCCTTTCTTGGTCTAGGGACCTATAATACCGTTCGAGAGTTTCGATAAACCTATCCATAGTTTCTTTACTTTAGTTTACATTTTGCTATAATTCAACATAAGGAATTTATGGCACTTGCAGAAAGAGTCGAGCTATACAAGAAAATTGAGACGAAGAGGGGTAACCCCCTCGTGGTTTTTGTTACTTCCCAGAGGCAAGGAGCTATTGGCTCAATGGCTGGCGATGTTATTGACGAACTGATTGACCAGATACGGGCTATCGAAAAAGTCCCCGAGACTGCTGTTGACTTGCTGATAGAATCAACTGGTGGAGACCCGCTGACTTCGTGGCGGGTCATCTCTCTTCTTCGTTCTTCATTCAAAAAGGTAAACGTTCTGGTGCCTCATTCGGCTTTTAGTGCGGCAACCTTGCTGGCTCTCGGCGCAGATGAAATCGTTATTGGTCCGTATGGTTCATTGGGACCAATAGACCCGCAGATCACGACGAGGAGAAAAGACGGCACAACCCAGCAGTTTGGCTACGAAGATATTGCCTCATTTTTGAGCTTTGTGCGTGAGGAGGGCGGCATAACCGAACAGCAATATCTTAAGGGCGCTTTTGAGAAATTATGCGAAGTCGTGGAGCCGCCAGTCCTGGGCTTTGCAAAAAGATCTTCGTCACTCTCGATTTCGATAGCAGAAAAAATGCTTCAGATGCACATGATTGACCCGGAAAAGAAAACGCAGGCTCACTCCATAGCGACGAAACTCAATAAGAGTTTTTTCAGCCACGGACACGCACTTGGAAGAAAAGAGGCCGAAGAGATTGGATTGAATGTAGCGGCTCCCGACACCGAACTGGAAAAGCTGATGTGGGATACGCACACGGATTTTGAGTCAGAACTTCAGACTCGCACGCCATTTGACCCGCTGGCACAGTTTTTAAGAGACCCGTTGGCAGCACCACTTCTCCAGTCACCTCCTCCAATTCACCTTCCGCCACAGGTAAATCCGCAACTTGCCGTACAGTTGCTTCAAAACTACCTGAATCAGCAACTTAATGTAACTTTGCCCACAATTGAGGTAGAATTGAAGTATGCTTTTATGGAGAGCAAAAGGGCTTCATCGGAGTATTATGTTAGGAATAGAATACTGATTCAGAGGACGATAGATATGAAATTCAATGGCAATATGGTCATCTTAAATCAGGGTTGGCGCAAGGTTACAATCCCAACGCAGACCGCACCAATTACATAATAAAATGAACACCACGAATAGAGGACAAGAGAACAGGTATCTCGAAAGCCCCTACGCCATCAGAGGTACGGGGCCGCAGGAGCAGGCTCCGTTCAGCATAAAAACTCCGATCGGGGGCGGCTTTGTTTTTTCAAAGGAAGGTTTTTCTACTAAACCGCTCGAATCAAATCGTATTGAGAAAGACAGCGTACCTGAGGAAAAAGCAGATCCTCTTGGACTTTAAGCACGCTCTCACGAAGCCATGGTTATGAGCCGTGGCAACCCGAGCTGGGTTAGACTACCTATAATCTCTTCCCAATCATTGGTTCTGAACTTGTCCAAGTTGCCCCGCAGATGCAAAACGCATACCTTTCTGGTATGCGTTTTGCATTGGTAGTAGTAGGGAATCGAACGAGTGGAAGGGGTCGGGAAACCACGATTGGTTTCCCGTGTAGGAGATTATTCAGAACCGAGGGTTCTGAAAAGCGAGCGGAGCGAGCGCGTGAGATTCCCTTGAGCGTTTACGCTTACTACCCCCGCCTTCGCCCGCCATAGCTTTAGTGACGGCGGGAGTCGTTAAGCTATGTTTGAGCTTCGGCGGGCAAGTCCGCTAAGACCGTGCAGGGAGGGATATAAGATGTTGACAAAATTGTGCAGCTTGCTAATCTTGTAATAGTTTTACAACCACAACATCCACATCTGGTTCCTTTGCGGGCGTTTCCGCAGAGGGTTGGGGCCAGGTTGTCCTGAAGGCAATGCCCGAAGGAAAGGATGATTCTTGCTTGCCCCGAGCTCGTCGAAGGGCGTGTGAGAATCCGGCATCCCCCGTAATCATGGGATAACCAATGTCGTCCTGAGCTTGCCGAAGGATGGAGCTGGTGAGAAGCCCGAAGAAGCATAGGTGAAGCCCGCCTTCGCTAAAGCTTCGGCGGGCGAAGTAAGGTGGCACCGTGGGAATGAATCCCGCCCTTATTGTCTGACACAGTCGTCGGACCATGAGGGCGGGTTTTTTATTGCCCGCGCCACTCTTGGTTTGTTTTTTGAAAACTCAAAAAGATCATGACTGGCTGCATATACAGGAACTTTTAGCAATCTACAAAGGAAAGATACGAACGATATGAACGAAATTACCATCAATGTCCCTCGCTGCGCCACCGACTTAATCGGGGAAGAGCCTCTTGCGTTGAGGACTCACACGTCGCTTGTTATCAGTGTTGTCGCGTACGAGCATCAAGCCGGTATTCCCGCAAGATTTTGCGCCGGACTCATTCCCGCAATACAGCTCGCAAAGTCGCCCGAGCTGGAGCTCAACGCTTTCACGCCAACCATACGGGTGATAGACCCGACATCTATCGCCAACCACTGCAACGGATGGCAGACAAGGCCGACGCGTTTTCGGGAAATCATTTCGGAATTCTTGCAAAGGTGCCGGGTAGACTTCTTTTTTGATGAAGCCGAGCCGGTAAGTAGCGGCATGCTGGGAGTTTTGCAAGACCTTGGAGCCGAGCTCGAATCTTCTTCCGATGCCGAAATGAATGATGTTGTTCAGAGAATCAAGGAGTCGGGAAGAAGGCATGGTGGTGAGTCCGGCGCGAAGAATGCACTGTTGTACATGGCGGCGCATCCGTTTTCTTGGCTCGACATGCACCATCCGTCGGTGTGGAGAAGGCGATATCCGGCGGAGCGCCAATTCATTAATCTGATGAGCAAGTCAGAGAATCGGTTTTCGGCGGTGCGAAAGTTCCTTACGAGTCGGAGGCCGGAGCTCTCTTCGGGTGTTGCCCCCATCGACCGGTATATGACGGTGTGTAACGCGCCCTGCTACATTCCGCTTGAAGGGGAACCCTTGATCGAGGACCTCACCGAACATGGATATGCATGGTGCGAGGAGCAATACCGCTCATTGAGAAAAAGAAGTGGAAATCACGAAAGAGCGCGCAGAGATTTTCAGGAACTTCGATCGTTTCTCGATTCTGACGCTCTCAACACCTGACTTCCAATGAAAAAATACTTCTGGTGCCGAGGTTGCAGGAAGATAATCATTCTCTTGCTTCCGGGTAAACCAAGGTGCCCTCGCTGCAGGAGGAATCTTATTCCGCCGTACCGACACGAAGACTTCGCACTGAAAGGATGCCGAGGTCCATAACAAAGGCGCTTCTTTACCGAAGCGCCTCCTTTTTTCCACTGTTCTTACAGTGCAGGAGGAGTATAATCTGCACTAACGTATGTCATGGGATGAGTTCGACAAGGAAATACGGGCGCTCGCACAAGAGGTGGATTACACTCCGGAGATAATTGTGGCGGTCGTGCGGGGTGGGCTCGTGCCTGCGCGGCTTCTTTCGACGCTTTTGAACGTCCCGCAGATGCGGTGTATCACAATGGTACGGAATGGCGGAGAGAGGAAAATTATGGATGAACTCCATGAAGACATCACGGGAAAAAAGGTGCTTGTGGTGGAAGATATGATTGAATCGGGGAAGAGTTTGGAAACTGCGAAGCAATATTTTGAGTCCAAAGGAGCGCAGGTCAAAACCGCATGTTTGTACACGATGCCGATTTCGGAGATGGCGCCGGATTACTTCTTGAGAGAGGTGCCTGAGGTGATGAAGTTCCCGTGGGAGTGATAGGAAGTTTTAAAAACCATTCGGGTATATTCGATATTTTTTTCGCTACACTATATCTATGGTAAGAGTCGCACCAGAACTTCAACGCGGGCAGTACAAGGCGGGGCATTATCGGAAGCTCTCACCCGAGGACGGGGTATTTTCATGGTGGGACGTGCCCCGCGCCATCTGGTCTTTTTTAGATGCGGACAAAGCCAGGTTCGCGTTTTTCAACGCGCTGCTCTTCGCGGTATTTTTTTACGAATTTGTGCCACCGTTCGTGATAGGGAAAGTGGTGGATTTTTGGAGCGGCTACCGTGCGGGCAACTCGCTCCAGCCGTTCTATCTCCTTATTGCGTTTCTCACCGTTTCCTACGCGATTATTGCGCTTATCCGTCTCAAAACCAAGAATGTGTTAAGTAAGATCGCCATTGCGGTGCGGAGCCGCGCGAAGGTCAAGGGATTTGAGCGGTTGATGGA
>Ga0082335_1006531_pt1 | contig 14931 bp, 15 predicted proteins | sample Subgrocontami58m_FD_72375 | JGI IMG/M metagenome (GOLD analysis project Ga0082335, IMG submission 72375) | Subsurface groundwater microbial communities from S. Glens Falls, New York, USA - GMW37 contaminated, 5.8 m (SPADES assembly) (version 2) ...
TGTTTATGTTAAATGAACAGTAATAACAAGTCAAGTATTGTTACTCAAAAGGCAGATGCGGGCGCTTTGTGAAAAATGCTTGACAGGATATAGTTCAGTGTATATAAGAACACTATTTCTGACCCGAACGAGTCGGAGGAATAACACGCTGGAAATTGTTTTGAGTTTCCAGTTTCCCGTTCCTGGTTTAAACTCTAAACTGGAGACTGAAAACTGGAAACTCTGGTACTTTTACAAGGAGTGATCATTGCACTATTTTACGCAGACTATCTGCCGGCTGTGTCTATTCTTTTTTATGCTGGCGCTCGGCTGCACTCCGCTGCAGGTTAAAGACGGCCACTTCTCGCCTTCTCATAAAAAATATTCAGTAACCCTTCCTATGAAAGGGTGGGATGCAATTAAGGTTGGTAAAGAGGACATAGTCCTTTGGAACGGACAATCTCGCGCCACGATTGCCTGTATCTCAAGCGAGATACAGGGCAAGAATTCGTCGTTGGAGGCGCTCCACCGCCAGCTCTTTATTGGAATGAAAGATAAAAACATACTGCTGGCCGAACCCTTACTCGTGGACAATCAGGAGGCAGTGCACACCATTTTGTCGTGCAGTGTAGATAATCACGCTATCAAGATAGAATCCTACGTTATCAGGCTTGGAAACGGTGTATATGACTTGGTATACTGGGCGTCTACCGATTCGTTTGATACTGCAAGAGATGATTTTCATACGGTGGTAAAATCATTGAAATTTTTGAATTTGACAGGAACGACAGCGATTACTGATGAATATCCTATTATCCATTGACCTCATCGCTAAGAAGTTTATCCTTTCAGTGGGACAGACATCCCTGTTGGCAATGAAAGGATTTTGGGGGATTTTTACACCGCCATTCAATCTAAGGCAGTCGCTTCGGGAAATAGACAATTTTGGCGCCGGTTCACTCCTGCTCGTTGACGTCATCGCGCTCTTTACGGGAATGGTCATGGCGCTTCAAACGATTTACGGATTAAGTTTGTATGGCGCTGAAATGTACGTCGGCAGCGTGGTCTCATTGTCTCTGGTGAGGGAGTTAGGGCCTGTATTGACTTCTATCATGGTGGGCGCACGGGTGGGGTCCGGCATCGCAGCAGAGATTGGCGCCATGCAGGTGACTGAGCAAATTGACGCCATGCGGGCGCTGGGGGCTAGCCCTGTAAAAAAACTGGTGACGCCAAAAATACTTGCGGCGATGATTACCTTGCCACTGCTCACCGTTACGGCAGATATTGTGGGGATTTTTGGAGGCATGGTCATTGCCCTGTTTGAACTTGAGATAGACCGCACCTTCTATATTAATTCAATCTTAACAACCGTCAGGATATCGGACTTGTTGAGCGGCATTGGAAAGACGGTATTTTTCGGGTTGCTCATTTCCGTGATTGGTTGTTATTTCGGCTTAAAGACTACCGGAGGCACCACGGGCGTAGGGCGCTCCACGACAATCACCGTCGTGACTATTTCAATTTCAATCTTGATTTCAGACTTCTTTCTGACAAAACTGTTTTTGATTGTGTTCTAGCAAGGTAATCATAAGGCCAATGAAAAAACTTTGAAACCACAGATTTCTCAGATTACACAGAAAAAAACACAAAGACTCTGTGTAAATCTGTTTAATCTGCGTAATCTGTGTTCTATTTTTGGTTGTGGCTTCGCCACGCTGTGAAATCTGTGGTTACATTTAATGTCTAATATAATTATTGAATTTAAAGATGTATATAAATCCTTCAATGGAATTTTAGTCCATAACGGTATAAACTTATCCATAATAGAGGGTGAAATTATATCACTCCTTGGTGGAAGTGGTTCGGGAAAGAGTGTACTCCTGAAGGAATTAATTGGACTCATGAAGCCTGACAAGGGTGATATTCTCGTGCTGGACAATAACGTGACACAGATGAATGAAGAAGCATTGATTGAGTTACGAGAACACATAGGAATGTTGTTTCAGGGGGCGGCGTTGTTCGATTCACTGACGGTGTTTGAAAATATTGCCTATCCGCTGCGGGAACATCTGAAGCTAACAGAGAGGGAAATTCAAGAACGGGTAGCCAAAAAACTGCACCTTGTGGGCTTGAGTGGTATTGAAGAAAAGATGCCGGACGAATTGAGCGGTGGAATGAAGAAACGGGTCGGACTGGCACGGGCGATTGCCACCGAACCAAAAATCATCCTGTATGACGAGCCTACGACGGGATTAGACCCAATGACGGCACAGCGTATCAATGATTTGATTATCGAATTACAGAAAAAATTGGGAATAACCACAATCGTGGTGACGCACGACCTGCACTGCGTGAAAACTGTTTCAGACAGGATCGCCATGCTCCACGAAGGGAAGATTGTTGCAGTTGGAACCTGGGAAGAACTGGTAACCTCGGAAATCCAGGTAGTACAGGATTTTATCAGCGGTAATATTTGTGTGTAGAAGGGGCTTTTTATGACAAAAGAACAAATAGCTGAATTAAGGGCGGGAATCTTTACCGTGATAACACTCATAGGATTTGGCGCTATGGTATTTATTCTCGGTACCCAGAAAGGATATTTTGAACCTCAAATTACGCTAAAAACAAAATTTCTGAATGTGTATGGATTACAGGCAGGAGCTCCGGTACGATTTATGGGCGTGGGAATAGGGCAGGTAAAAGGCATCATTTTACCCAGGGAATTGCCTTGCGCAGAAATTGAGGTACTACTCCAGGTAAATAAATCAGTTCAGAAGAATATAACCCGTGATTCCGTTGCTACGATTAAATGGCTGAGCTACGTAACCGGCGATTCGTATGTGGAGATTGCAACCGGGGCATGCCGGGAGCCTTCTGTGGAGGATGGAGATTCCGTAAGGAGCGCTGAACCAATCAACTATACCGCAGCGCTTGAGAGCGGAATTAGCATCGTTGACTCCTTCTCGAAAATCTTCAAAAAGCTGGATGAAAGCGGTTTTGTAGAATCTTTAAGCAATGTTTCGGTATCACTTAACGAAAGTGTGAAAACCTTCCAAAAGGGAGAGGGGTTGCTCTACTCCCTGATTTACGATCCCAAGGGAAAGCAATTCATGGAGAACATTGTCGCCACCTCCGAATCTCTCAAAAAAATTGCGACAGAAATTGAAGATGGCGAAGGCACTATTGGCGCCCTCATAACGGATACAACCCTCTACGATAGTCTAAACAGACTTCTCGGCGGCGCTGAACGCAGCTTTCTCTTGCGCAGCATGATCCGGAAAAGTATTGAGAGGGGGAAGGAAGAAAAGAAATAAACTCATTTGATAGCAACGAGGATATTTCCCAGGGAAAAAAGATTATTCACATCGGTATTTTTGAATAGCCGGAGATAGAGTATCTGGGGAAAGACCACAATGAATTTTTTGAGTATCGCAGGCATTATTTTACCAAGTGTACCTGTGTTTATTTTTATCTGAATATATTTACAAACAAAATCAACCAGAAACTCCCTTGTGCCTCCTAATGAATGTACATACTGTATTGAGAAGCCCGTTTGTTTTTTTATCAGCTCGATTAAGCCATCCTGCGTAAACCGGTAAAAATCTGCCGGGTCTCTATGCAGCCAGTAGTTTTGTGGAGCAGACAAAATAAGCACGCCCCCTTTTCGCAGAACCGCATAGATTTCTCGTAATACTTCCAGAGGTTTTTCCACATGTTCCAGTACTTCAAGGCAGAGGGCGGTATCGAAGGAGTCCCGCCTGAACGGCAAACAATGGGCGTTAGCAAAGATATCAACAGCGTCACTCTTATGTACTGACTGAGGCGTATCTATGCCGGTGTAAGTGGCAACATGTCCGGAAAAAATACCCAGATACGGTTTTTCGCCACATCCTATGTCCAGTAACCGGCCTTTTACGTAAGGCGCTGTCATCAGAATTTCCCGCAGGAGCAACTCATTCGCCAGCACCGAATTGGTTGCCTTCCAGGAGATTTTATAATTAGTAGAATATTTTTGGATAAATGAGATTGTTTGACTACGCTTAAGGAACATGCAAATACTCAACCTTTACAAGAAGAAAGAAATCAGATTTATAGAAGTTATTTATCGTGGGGAAGAAACTCATAAATTAATATCTTTTTAGTAGGGTTATCGCCATATTTCATAATCAACTTAAGTTCGGAAGGTAAATTTCTTTCATTATACCAATCTCGTAAGTAGGAAAGGTGTTCCCTAAATGCCAAAAGATTGTAGTCCAGAACTAAGTAGTTTACTCCATGATACTCAGCATATTTAAAAACTTTTTCGTAATCTTCATCATAAGGAAAATGAACAAATCTCGTATCTGAATAAAACGATATATAAGGCTGCCTAGCCATTAGAGCAGATTGCTTGTGTACATTGTTCTTCAACAAAGTTCCTAGTTTTTTGTAATTAGGATCATCAATATTCTTTTTTGCTATAGTTTGGGGAAGTATAACTAAAACAAACATTGCTACAATGCCTTTTGCAATTAATTTCTCTACATAGGAACTATTTTTATAGAAATTACATCTTTTTAGTGATTTAGATACTCGATAGTGAATAAAAACAATTCCCCTCGCTATCAACAATATTATTATAGGAATAAAAGGTACAAATCGTCTTGAATGAATTAAAAAAAGGGGATACACGAACACCGGAGGGATCATGAATGAAAAAAGGTAAATATTTTTCTTAAGATCGTCCCTATTCCAATATACCTGTAACAATCCTATCCCAAGTGGTATAAGCAATATTAGAGGAATCATCTCGAAAATATATTTCCGATACATCGTATATATATTTGAAAAATAAAATTTGAATATTCTTTTGTGGTCTGACCAAAAACAGCAAAAAAAAGAAATATCTTCATTGAATAGGTTTAAATCCACTCCATTTCCTGAAATAGCAAAGTGGGATTTTTCATAACCGTATTTATCATTCATCATAGTTTTAGAGATATAAGAAACCATAGAACTTTTTTTACCCAAAGCCCATTTACCCGTTTTGCTATGAACAAAAACAACATAAGGCAAAATTGTCAAGGAAAAGATTAAAACCATAAGAAATGCGCCACTCAACATCTTCTTGAAATACAATTTTTTATACTTAAAAAAGAAAAATGTGACAAAGAATATGAGGAAATATATTACTCCTTCGGGTCTTGTTAAAGTACAAATACCAAATAATAGTCCAACTAAGATAGGATACCTAATCTTTTCCGTAATAATACAGTACCACCCTAGTAATATTGACAGAATAAAAAAGAAAGTATATATTGATTCTGTAAGAACAAAAACCGAATACTGGCATAGTACCGGATAGAAAATGATCAAAATAGTTGCAATATGTCCAGTTTTTTTCTCGTAAAAGTTTTTTCCTAAAAAGAAAATCGGAAGGACTAATAAAGTGCCGAAAATTAGTGATATTAACCTTGCTGCCAATTCAATGTCTTTGATAAAGATAGATGCCAATCCTATTGTAATTGGATAAAAGGGTGTGTACTGTAAATCAATTTCACCTAACTGGTTAATATAACCTTTTCCGCTTATAAGATTTCTACCTAAAGTAGCATACCAAACTCCATCCGAGCCGATATTATTCTGAAAAATTAACAGATATAACCTTACAAGGAATGAAATTATTAGATAAAAAATAATTTTGGTTTTATCGGACAATGCTAATACGAGATTGTTCGTTACTTCACGCCACAATTTGGAAATTGACATTTTACACACTTTTAGGAATATGATGTATTTTTGATGGCCAGTGAATAAGACTATGGTCGTATGGAGGGAGATGATGTTTCTCTTTTTCTCGAGAAGGCGTTATGACAAATCTGGCAGCATTTGGCCAGAAATCGTAATCAATCTGTCCATCCATCGTACTTACACCCACAGTAATTGTATAAGCATTCGGAAGCAGGGGGACAGACTCAAAGCAACACCGGACACTACCTGCTCCTTCGATACAATCCACGCTGTGGTCAGTATTTGCCGAATTTGCACAGATAAGCTCAATACCGTCAATTGTTTGTATAATAAACCGGAAGTCCGGATTGTTGATCCTCCTGGCTGAGTGATACTTCAGGGTAAGTATGACATTGCCACTCGTCTCAAAAGTCTCTGTTCTTTTTCCTGCTGCATCTGAAAGATACACTTCCGTTATTCTGACCTCACCCGTCCCCCACCGTTTTTCCTGATGTTTTGGCTCTTTCGAAATCATAGACTTGTTCATTTCATTACAATAATCCGAAACAACCTCCTGTGTATGCCCAATTTTCTGAATATACCCTTCACTTAAAAAGAGCGTCTTCTTACACAGAGATTGAATTCTATAGATGTCATGTGAAACAAAGATAATGGTCGTATGTTCCCGGGAAAGGATTTCGTGCAGTTTTTCGTAACACTTTTTCCGAAAATTCATATCGCCTACTGCTAGCACCTCATCTATCAGTAAAATGTCGGGATCCACGTGAATCGCCACTGCAAAGCCGAGCCTGGCGTACATGCCGGAAGAATAGTGCTTAATCGGAGTATCTATGAATTTTTCAAGTTCAGCAAAAGCAACAATGCTATCAAATTTTTCATGAATTTCTCTTCTCTTTAATCCCATAATGGAGCCGTAAAGATATATATTTTCACGTCCGGTCAGTTCATGATGGAAACCCGCGCCGAGCTCTATTAAGGCCGAAATCTTCCCGTCAGTAATTATTTTTCCTGAAGTAGGTTCGATGGTGTGCGCCAGGAGCTTTAAAATGGTGCTTTTGCCTGCCCCATTTGGTCCTACCACACCCAGGGCTTCTCCTTGCTTTACCTCAAAGGTAACATTTTTTAGCGCAAAGAAATCGCCTTCGTTTTGTGAAGAGAAGTTTTCGCCGCCGGTAATTCTGTTTATTATTTTAGGCAAAAACTTCCTGAGTCCATCAAGGTTCGCGTGACCCAGAGTGTACTTTTTCGATACGTCCTCAAATTTGATTACGGTCTTAGACATGGTTAAATTACATCAGCAAATTTCATTTCCATCTTTTTGAAAAAACGATATGACAGGCCAAAGGTAAACAAAGAGAAAATACATGCCATACCCAAATATTTCATATCGGGGGGGCTTTTGTACAAGATAACATGACGATAGGCATCTATAATGCCTGCCATGGGATTTATCATATATACCGATAAATACCTTGCGGGAACACTGTGCGTTGGATACACTACTGGCGTGGCAAACATCCAGAGCTGCAGACCGAGGGGGACGATGTAACGAACGTCTCTAAAAAATACAATAACGGCGGCGCCAAACAAGGAAATTCCAAGGGTGAATAGAATTTGTATGCAGACAATGAAGGGGACAAAAAGAATGTACCAACTGATCTGAACCTGATAGTAAAACATCATAAAAACAAACAAGACGCCTGCAATCAAGAAATCGAGGAAACAGGACGTTACAGCCGCCATAGGAAATATTTCACGGGGAAAATATATCTTGGTGATAAGGTTGCTGTTGTTGATAAGACTGGGAATTGCAAAGGTCAGAGAGGATGCAAAAAACGACCAGGGCAGTAAAGAACAGTATGAAAAAAGGGGATATGGTGTGCCGTTCGTATTGACGTGTAAGAATTTCGAAAAGACAACCGTGAATATTAACATCAGAGACAAGGGCTGGATAATAGCCCAGGTCGCGCCTAAAAGCGACTGCTTGTACCGCGCCTTGATGTCACGAAGGGCAATATTTACGAGGAGTTCGTGGTATGAAAATAATTTTGAAAAGTGTGACAGCATCCTGCCCAAACAAAAAATTGGTTATCTAAAAATAAACATTTTTATAGGCAATACTACAATAATCCGGCATGTTTCAGAGCTTCTTTTCGCCGGGGCTCTTTTTCCGCATACTCCTTCAATGCCGACTCAACCTTGTTTTCCCTTTCTTCCATCTCCTAATTCTTCCGTGTAGCTGGTGCAATGGCCGTCCGCCTGTCCCACAAAACGAACCCGATGAGCGCAAAGATGCCGGCAAATACAATCCCAAAACCCCATAAGAGAAAACTCTGCAAATCCGAACGCACGTCTTTTATCAAATCCTGCAAATCTAGCCGGACTGCATTAATTTCTAACCTTATATCTTTACCCTCTTCTGCAATCTCTGTTCTTATGCCAGTAATTTCTGACCGTATGTCTTTGCTCTCTGCTTTGACTTCTGTTCTGATGCCGGTAATTTCTGACCGTATGCCCTGAACCTCTGTCCTTAAATCATCAATACGTTTGTCTACGTGCTGGATTTCTTCCTTTATGTCAGACCGTGTTAGTTCTGCAAAAAGATTATCTCTATAACAGAAACTCAGTAATACCGATAAAGTTAAAATCCTTATAAGCTTCCTTTTAACCCCCTCTTCTACAGCAACGCTTATCGTAGCAGTTTGGTTTTTTGAAAACATACATGGAAGAAAATGCCTTAGTGATCGTATGTAGGGGTAATTCATGAATTACCCCTACAGGCACGGTAATCCACCATTGCAGGAATTTTTCAAAAAATCAAAAAACTAAACTGTTTCCATTTATCTTAGTTTTTTGATAAAGACGTGAATTTCGCCGTCTGCTTCTTCGATGCCCAGGAGTTCATTTTCCGTTGTGTTGCACCAGGAAACGATGTCCTTCTTAATACCTTCGTCCGTGGCAACGACCTCAAGCACCTTGCCTATTTCAATATCCCTGATTTTGCTTGCCGTTTTAAAAATAGGCATAGGACACATAAGGCCGTAACAGTCCAATGTTTCATCTGATTCCATATAAATCTTACCCGTTCAAGTCCCTTTTTAAAAAAGGGGGATTTTTAGTGTTCGTGATGCTCGTCGTGAGCGTGTGCTTTCTTTTTTTCAAGACCTTTGCCGGTTGTCTTCTTGAGATAATCATCAATCGCGGCTTCGATGGCCTCTTCAGCAAGCACAGAGCAATGCATCTTGGCCGGGGGCAGTCCGTCCAGTGCCTCTGCTACCGCCTTGTTGGTAAGTTGTAAGGCTTCATCAATGGTCTTTCCCTTAATCATTTCAGTGGAAATGCTGCTGGTGGCTATGGCGGCGCCGCAACCGAAGGTCTTAAATTTCACGTCTACGATTACGTTATTTTCCACCTTGATGGACATCTTCATGATGTCGCCGCACGCGGGGTTTCCAACCTCTCCCACACCACTGGCATCAGGAAATTCTCCCACATTCCTGGGATTTGCAAAATGATCCATGACCTTTGGACTGTACTGCATATAAAACTCCTTATTTTAAAATATTTCTCTTAATTCTATTTTCAAGCCTTTCAGGGAAGGTGGTTCGAGTGTATCACCTTTATTATAGGTACGACAAAGTTGGTATTTATTATCTTTCAGCGTATAAACTTCTACCTCTACCTCTTCCGGAATTACTATCCAATATTCCTTCACGCCCAACCTCGCATACAACCTCTTTTTCTGCACCATGTCTCTGTAAACACTGTTTTCTGAGATTATTTCTACCACAAGATCAGGCGCACCCTGTATATTCCTTTTCCCTATAATATCCAACCTGTTTTTTGATATGAATAATATATCCGGTTGTACTACGTTTTCGTCGTCGAGATATACATCACATGGCGCATCAAATACTTCACCCAGGTTGTTTTCCGTTACAAATTTTCTCACCACAAATTCAAGTTTTCCGGAGATTCTTTGATGATTGGGGATGGGTGATGGTGTCATAAGCAATTCTCCATTGATAAGCTCATACCTCTTATCTTCCGGGGTCTTAAGGTAATCTTCGTACGTACATTTTTTCTTTTCAATGGTACTTGTCGCCATAAAAACCTCCTTTCCTTTAATCATAAGGAATCTACTTCGCCTGATTATACAGGGGTGACATTTGCCTTAAACGGTCAACAATGGGCGGCAATTTTTCTAAAACGTATTTAACATCGGCCTCAGAATTTTGGATTCCCAGGCTGAAAAGCACCGTCCCCTGGGCAAGAGCAGCATCAACACCGGTAGCCGTAATCACATGAGACGCCTTCAGCGACCGCGAGGTACATGCTGAACCACTGGATACAGCAATTCCCTGCATATCCAGAAATAATAAAACCGATTCTCCCTCTATAAACTCTATACACAAACTGAGATTCCCCGGTAAATGACTTGTCGGATGGCCATTGACATACACATGGCTTATACTTTTCATAATACCGTCTCTCAGCCCATTTCTCAAATTCTGAACCTTATCAATGCGCTGCGCCATTTCCACCTTCGCCATCTCCGCCGCCTTACCCATGCCCACGATGCCAAGCGTATTCTCAGTTCCCGCCCTTCGCCCGCCTTCCTGGACGCCGCCTTCCATATACGGGAGTATTCTCACTCCTTCCCTCACGTATAACGCCCCAATTCCCGACGGACCGCCAAACTGATTGGCCGACATGCTCAAGGCGTCAATATGTGCATCCACAACGTCTATAGGAATATTCCCCGCCGCAGCAACTGCATCGGTATGGAAAATAACGCCCTTCTCTCTCGTAATAGCCCCGATTTCTTTAATCGGCTCAATTGTCCCGATCTCGTTATTGGCGTACATAACAGACACCATTGTTGTCGTCGGGGTAATTGCCCTTTTCACGTCGTCCGGACTTACCATCCCATATTTATCAACAGGGAGGTAAGTGACCAGATACCCGGATTTTTCCAGTGATTTCAAGGGATTCAGCACAGAAAAATGTTCTATTTGTGTGGTAACGATGTGGTTGCCCTTCTTTTTCTGGGGCGGAAGGATGCCTTTTATGGCAAAATTGTTGGCCTCGGTGCCGCTTGAGGTGAATACAATTTCATTTGGTTTGGCATGAATAAGATTTGCCACCTGTCCGCGCGCTGCCAGTATAGCATCATTCGTAGTCCTTCCGAATTGGTGTAAATTGGATGGATTGCCAAACCCATCCTTTAAACACAGAAGCATCGTCTCCATCACGTCAGGATGTACGGGTGTGCCGGATGCATTGTCCATATATATTTTTTCCATCAGGAATGTCCCCTTTTAATTATTTTATCTTTTCTAATTTTGCATAAGCTAACATAAGGTGCTTTGTTCCGCCCACATTAAAATCTACCCTGACACTCGCCTTTTCCTTGCGTCCGGATACTTCCAGTATCCTTCCAATACCAAAAACAGGATGCCTGACTACTTCCCCGCTCGAAAAGGACGCGAAGTTGTCTTCTGCTGGAGGACTTGTAAAATCAGGGGTATCTCTGTCGTTGAAATCAAAATTGATCAGCGCATCATGGGAACTCTTATTACCCGCGTTAAAAGTATTAAAGGCATACGTGCGGTTTGTTTTATCAATCCTGTCTATAATTTCATCCGGTATTTCATCCAAAAATCTGGATGCAACACATGGGTTCATTTGCCCATAGCGAGTCCGCCTTCTTGCATGCGTGAGGAAGAGTTCCTTCATTGCCCGTGTAATACCCACGTAACAGAGCCTTCGCTCCTCTTCGATATCCTCATCTACGTCTTTAGATTCTGAGTGAGGCAATAGTCCGTCTTCCATACCCGTCATGAAAACAACGGGGAATTCCAATCCCTTGGCCGTATGGAGTGTCATGAGGGTTACAGCGTCAACGTCGTCTTCCAGTTCATCCGCGTCGGAAACCAGCGCAACCTCCTCCAGAAATCCCTGCAAGGCGCCTTCGTAATAATTTTCATCATACTCATGAGCGGCGTTCACCAGTTCCTCGACGTTGGCAATGCGGTCTTTCGATTCCTTTTCATCGGATTCACGGAGGAACTCTATATATTTCGTTTCTTCTATCACCCGCCTGACGATGTTCTCTACGGGCGATTTCGGCAATCGCTGTATATTTGCGGCAAGTTCGGAAAACCCCTTTACCAGCAGGGCGGCCTTGCCTTTGATATCGGGTATTGCATCCACATTCCGTATGGCGTCAAGCAGGCTTGTACTTTGTGCGGCAGCCCAGTCTTCAAGTTTTTTAACGGTGGTATTCCCTATGCCGCGTGTGGGCGTGTTGATTATACGTTCCAGCGCAACCGCATCGTGAGGATTAATGCAGAGCCGGAGGTACGACAAGATATCCTTAACTTCCTTCCTTTGATAGAATTCCACGCCTCCGATAATTGTGTAAGGAATCCCGTGGTTTCTCAGATAAATTTCCAGCACGCGGGACTGGGCATTGGTACGGTAAAATAAAGCGGTATCGGAGTATTTAATCCCCCTGCCGGCAAGCCCCTTTATCAGTTTCGCAATCTCTTCCGCCTCGCCGTGTTCATCTTCGCACGAAATCACCTTGAGCTTCTCACCCAGCATATTTTCCGTCCAGATGTTTTTTGGCTTTCGATATTTATTTTGCTGGATCACGCTGGAAGCCGCATGAAGGATATGTTTCGTAGAGCGGTAGTTTTGTTCCAACAGCACCACCTTTGCATCGGGATAGTCCTTCTCGAAATCCATAATGTTTTTGATATCCGCCCCGCGCCAGCCGTAGATAGATTGATCCGGATCGCCCGTCACGCAGATATTTCTATACTTACCTGCCAGAAGCCGCGTGATGGTATACTGGGTATAATTTGTATCCTGATACTCATCAACAAGGATAAACCTGAATTTGTCCTGATACATCTCAAGCACATCCGGGTGCTTCTTAAAGAGCTCTACCGTCTTAATCAGGAGGTCGTCAAAATCCAGGGCATTGTTTGCCTTCAGAAGCGCCTCGTATTTTGTATAAATTTTAGCAACGTTTTGATTGTAATAACCGGCGGCCGCTGAGGCAAAGGCTTCCGGTCCGGTAAGCTTATTTTTGGCGTTGCTAATAGAACTGGCTACGGTGCGCGGCTTCCAGTGCGCCGTGTCCAGTTGAAGTTCTGCCATAATAGCCTTTATGCGGCTCAGTTGGTCCGTCGTATCGTATATAGTAAAATCCCGCGAGTACCCCAGCCTTTCTATGCTGCTTCTCAGAATGCGGGAACACATCTTGTGGAAGGTGGAAACCCAAAGCCCCTTATGCGATGAAAACTGTTTTACGCGATCAACCATTTCGTTGGATGCCTTGTTGGTAAAAGTGATCGCCAAGATGTTGTAGGGATTTACCCCCTGCGACATCAAATAGCCGATACGGCGTGTAATCACACGGGTTTTGCCGCTGCCGGCCCCGGCCACTACCAAAAGTGGGCCTTCGATATGGGTAATAGCCTCTCGCTGCTTGTCTGTTACGTTTTGCAATAGTGACATATATTTTATTTTTTTGCAATCAGGCTCGCCACAGCCTTTTTGTTATCCAAAACAAGTTCCCGGTAATAAATAATTTTCAGGTCTTTAAACATATCCAGGAGCTCGTTGGGCTGTAGTAAGTAATCCTTGTTTTTCGGACCTTCGAGCCCCCGCTCCCAGTTTTCAATCGTATATGTTTCGTAAATAATCATCCCGCCATTTTTCAGCGCTTCTTTCATCTGGGGTATAAGGTCTCTTTGGAGATAATAAAAGCATGCAATTACATCATACGTATCTTTCGGTAGTTTGTAAGTTTCCAAATCTGCCACAAATGCATGTATGCTGACGTTGTTTTCTTTTGCCAGATACAAGGCCTTTTTAACGGCAATTTCGGAAATATCACACCCATCTACCACGAACCCATTTTTTGCAAGAAATACAGTGTTGCGCCCCTCGCCCATTGCAATATCCAGCGCCTTTCCCTTGGGTAGGATGTCAATATGCTCCCTTAAAAACCCGACGGGTTCCTTGCCAAAAATATACCCCTCCGTTTCGTATTTTTTATCCCAGAATGTCTTATCCTTCTCGCTGGCGAATGATAAATTCCGACTCATGAAACTATAATTCGTCATTATACACAAAATATAAACAGAAGTAAGAAGGTATTTTTTAGAATTTCGGGTTTTTTCCATGTATGGCCTTTGCCCCAATGTCTTTGCGGTAATGCGCCCCGGGAAACGATAGTTTTTGCACCGCCTCATAAACATGCTTCTGGGCTTCCTGTAAATCTTTCCCAACAGCGGTAACGCCCAGCACCCGCCCGCCATTCGTCACAACCCTGCCGTCTTTCATAGAAGTCCCGGCATGGAAAACCTGCACAGTGGATAGTTCCTTTAATGCTGCGAGTCCTGAGATGGGGACACCCTTGTCATACTTATCGGGGTATCCTTTGGATGCCATAACCACGCAGACAGAAGCGCGTCCATGCCATTCAATTTCTACGTCTTCCAAATTGTTCTTTGCCGTTGCCAGCAGGACGGGAACCAGGTCGCTCTTCATCCTCATAAGAATAGCCTGCGTTTCCGGGTCGCCAAATCTGGCGTTAAACTCCAGCACCTTCGGCCCTGCGCTGGTAATCATCAATCCTGCATAAATAACGCCTTTGTAGGGACGGTTTTCTTTCTTCATGGCATGCACTACAGGCACAAGGATATTTTCCTCTATCGAAAACTGCATCTGCTCGGTAACCAGGGGAACCGGTGAATACGCCCCCATTCCACCCGTGTTAGGCCCTTTGTCGCCATCATAGACCGCCTTGTGGTCCTGCGCAGACGCGAGGGGAACAATCGTCTGGCCATCGGTAATTGCAAGAATTGAAACCTCTTCCCCCGAAAGGAACTCTTCAACGACAATCTTATTTCCCGCGAATCCAAAGACTTTTTCCTTCATGATATCATCTATGTGCTTATCGGCCTCTTCAGCCGTCTTACACACAAAAACGCCTTTTCCCCTGGCCAGCCCGTCTGCCTTAATAACTAAGGGAAAGCCGCACGTTGCAATGTGTTTTTTCGCCTGTTTTAAATCATCAAAGGTTTTAAAGTCTGCCGTGGGAATACCGTGTTTTCTCATAAGGGTTTTTGCGAATACCTTGCTGCCTTCCAGGATTGACGCCCGTTTGCTGGGGCCAAATATGTGAAGGTGTCCTTCGTCGAA
>Ga0082335_1006532_pt1 | contig 14926 bp, 8 predicted proteins | sample Subgrocontami58m_FD_72375 | JGI IMG/M metagenome (GOLD analysis project Ga0082335, IMG submission 72375) | Subsurface groundwater microbial communities from S. Glens Falls, New York, USA - GMW37 contaminated, 5.8 m (SPADES assembly) (version 2) ...
TCCGGATCCCAGACGCTGCTGGACGCCCCCCACGTGTGCTCGGAGTACAGCAGGACATTGCGCCAGGCCTCGTCGAAGGCGCCGGCCGGATAACCGGCGGGGTTGAACATCGCCCAGAGCGTCTCCGCCTGCGTGAGGCGGTCCGAGCTCGCGCGATTCATCGCCGTCTCGAGCGCCGACGAGCCCGCGCCGTCCTCCCAATAGGGCGTCCAGTCGCCGCGCACGGTCGGAAGCTGGTCGCCGTAACGCTGCTCGAACGCGCGGAACGCGTCGCTGGTCGAGGCAATCACGAACTTCGGCCACACGTAACTTGTGTTCCAGTCACGGATGAAGTCGCTGATCGCCGGATCCGGCTCCGCGTTGTCGCCGTGTCCGCTCCAACGCGTGTAGCTGATGTCGTAGGGGTAATTTATCCGCTCGAGCTCCTCCTGGTATTCCGTGATCAGTTCGCGCGAGAGCTTCTTGGAAATGTGCGAGAGCGCGTAGCCCTTGTACGGAATCCACACGAGGACTTTCTCCCGCCCCGAGGGCGACGCCCAGTAAAACGGCTTGTTCTGCCACTGCACCAGGATGTCGCCGATGCGGTCGAACCAGTTCGGCGCGGTGGAGAGATACTTGATGCCCGCCTGCGCCATCGCGGTGACCGTGCCCCACGTCAGGCCCGGCACGTCGCTGATCATGGCGGAGTCGATCGGCACGCCGCAGCGCTCGGACAATTGCGTGGAGTAACGAAAGAGCCGCGCGAGTTCCTCCGGGCGGCAGAGTCCGCTCAGCTCATTGAGGTACATTCCATTCAGCGCCACCTGACCGCTCTTCACTGCCGCGAAGAAATCGGCGCGCTGCTGGTCATTCATCCTTTGCAGGTAGAGATCGGCGGCCCACAGCACCTCGACGTTCCAGACGAACCGCGCGCCCTCCGGATAACCCGCCGTGCGCCGGGCCGCCGCCATGCCGAGCAGCAGGTTGTTGATCTGCTTCTGCTCGATCGCCGTCTGGATTTCCGTGTAGCCGATGTCGGTATGCGAATGCGGCAGCACGTAAATCGTGAGGGGTCGCACCGGTTTGCAGATGACCTCCTGCGCGAGCTGCGCACGGCCGCCAAGCTCGACCGCGACGCTGCGCCGCGTTTCCGTAGCCACCGCGGGCAGCAGCAGCTCGAAACTCGCCACGCCACGCTTCAGGTGAACCGGCAGCGGCGGTGCGCCGGCCACGCGAATCACGCCGTCCACCTCCGCGCCGAAATGCCGCAGGCTCACGCGGACCGGCTGCACGAGCGCGCCGTTTTTCATCTGCACCGCCGGCACGGGCTGGACGTTCTCGATCAACGTGCGGGCCCGGACCGCGGCCAGCTCGCCGCCGGCGGTCTCCAGCGCAAGCGAATCGTAAAGCATCCAGCAACCGGATACCGTGGTGATCTGCACCGCGTTGTCGCCGGCGTGCAGGAGGTCCGCGGGAAACGCCACCGCGAACGTGTGCGGCCGGCCGGCGGCCGGCTGCCCGTTGATCGTCCTGTCGCCGGCGCCGAGCGGCAGCGTTTGCTCGAACGCCCGGCCGTTGACTTGAATGCGCAGTTTCGGTGCCGCGCGGCCATGCGTGTCCACCAGCGCCACGCGCAGGCGGCACTCGCCGGCCGGCGCCGATTTCAGCCCGAAGAGAATCGCGAAGGTATGCGGGGTGCTGCCGGCCCAGGGGTCGGACGGACCGGGATGCACGTACGGCCAGTCGCGCTTCGGATCGGATTCCCCCACGATGAAAAGCCCATCCTCGCGGAACTGCCGCCAGCCGCCGGGCGCGAAGGCAAACTCGGTGTTGCCGCCGTCGGGCCGGCCGATCTGCCAGAGCGGGCGCGCGGGCTCGGCGGCGAAGGTGCAGTTTAATGACGCGAGTACTGCGGATAGGCCGAAGAGGGCAAGCGCGCGCCGCAGTGAACAGGAAGAGGATCGTCGATCGGCAGTCATGGAATGGTCGTTTGAAGATTACGTGGAGCCGCGGCGCTCCGCGCTACAGCGCTTGGTTAGCCGGCTCGAGGTCGATGGTCGATGGTCCTTGGTCCCTGTTCTTTGGTCTCCGGTCCCTGCTCCGTGGCAAAGCCGCGCTAGAAACGCCCGGTGACGCCGAACGTGATCGCGGTGCCGCTGTTGCGATCGAGGGCCATCTGGTCGGGGATGCCGCGGTACTGCACCTGGTGCGCGTTGTTCATGTTCGCGACGTCGCAGGTCAGCGAGAGGTTGGGACGGAGTTCGTAGGCGAGGCTCGAGCTCACGACCGTGCGGCTCAGCGTGTAGAGATTCCGCGCCGGGCTGGCGGCATTGTAGGCGCTGATGAAGTCGCCGGTGTAATTCATCCGCACGCGCGCACTCAGGCGCCGGTGGCGCCACGAGACGATCAGGTTGCCCGTGCGGGGAATGAACCCGGCGATCTCTCCGGTCCGCCGCACCGCGTTGCCGCCGAAATCACCGTGCGTATCCAGAATCGTGACATTCGCCACCAGTCCCAGGCCTCTTAACCGGCCGGGCAGAAACGTGAACTGCTGCTGGTAGGAGAACTCCCAGCCCTGCACATAGGCCGTGCCGCCGTTGGTGCTGCGCAGAATCGTGAAGCCCTGGTACTCGCCGCCGAACCCGTTGTTCGGATCGCGCGCGACCGTCCCGCTCTCGATGGCGTTGATGATATAATCCTTGATCGTCTTGTGGAACCAGCCGACGGACACGTTGCCCACCGGCTCGAAATAATAGTCGAGCGTCACGTCCCAGTTCGACGCCGTCTGCGGCAGGATGCCCGGGTTGTTGAGCGTGAGCGTCTGGTTGGTTTCGTTCGCGGTCTCGTTGGGCACGAAATTGCTCATGTTCGGCCGGCCAAAACTGGTCGACCAGGCGACGCGCGCCTTGAAGGCCGCACCGAGGTTTTGCGCGAGGTGCACGCTGGGAAAAGATTTGGTGTAGCTGCTGCCGGTCACGCGCCGGTTGTTCGCGTAATCGCGCTGCGCCGAACCGTTCGGGTCCGCGAGCTGTTGCGCCGCAGTGCTGGGCACGCGCGCGCGAACCCAGCCCCAGCCCTCGGTTTCGGTCTTTTCGGTGCGCACGCCCGCGATGTAGCTGGTGCCGGAGAGGAAGCCGGACAGCCCCAGCCGTCCCTCGCTCATGACATAGCCTGACGTGATCGTTTCCGTCACGCCGTCGGTGCCGGTGTAGCTGTTCTGCTCGTGGAAGTAGAGGTCCTCCCGCCACAACTCCGGCGAGACGACGTGCCGCTTGCTCACGAACATCGCGGGCTCCCACTGCGGAATCGCGCGGCCCATCGGCGACTTGTCGACGATCACCCACGGGGCATTGGGCAGCGCGGTGGTGCCGAGATACGTCCAGCGTCGATTGCGCGTCACGTCGTCGACGCCATCCTTCCGCCACTGCAGGCCGGTTTTCAGGAAGATGGGCAGCGTGACGGGCAACGCGTACCGGGCGTTGGCGCGCAGCTCCCGGACCACTTCATCGGAGTCGTTGTCGCGCGTCACGAGACCGTTCGCGATCGGCCGGTAGTTCGCCGGATTGGTCATGTCCGGCCCCTCGGTCTGGATGAACTGCGGGTAAAGATCCGACTGGGTGCGGTCCAGGCTCCAGCCGATCGCGCTGATCCGGTTGGTCAGTGTCGCGCCCGACTTCCCGTTGCCGGTGTTTCGCTCCTGCCAGCTGTAGCCCGCCTTGTAGTCCAGCTGCAGCCGGTTGAAATCGTGCTCGGCCCCGAGCCCCACTTCACCGGTGCGATCGAACACGCTGAAGACCCGCGTCTCCTGGCTGATTTGCGAACCCGCGGCCGCCCGCACCCGCGTGACCCGCTCCGTATAACCTGGCAGGATACCGGCGGTGCCCGTGGTGCCCACCGCCTGCGTGGTCGTGGCCGTGGTGAGGAAATAGCGCACGTAGGGCTCGCGCGAGTCGACGTAACTGGCGTTGAAGCGGAGCTTGGTCGTGGGCGTGAGCCGGTAGTCGACGATGGCCTTCGCGCTAATCTGTTTCCGGTTGTTGTACTTTTCCGAGGCCGAGTAGCTCCAGACATAGGCGGGCGTGCGGGGCGTGTTCTCGAAATCGCGGGTCGTGACGCCCAGCCCGTTCGCGTTCTCGCTGTAGAACGCCTGGAGCGAGACGCCGAGGTTGCGGTCGCTGCCCGCGACGTCGAAGACCTCCTGATAGCCGACATTGATCAGCGGATGCAACCGGTGCTCCGCGCGCAGGTGAACCTGCTCGGTGAAGGGCGCGGCGTAGCGGGCGACGGCCGTGTAGTTAATCCGGCGTTTTTCCCGCATGCTCAGGGGCGAACGGCTTTTCAGATTGATGCTCCCGCCGAGCGAGTCGGCCCCGCGATCCGGGGTCTGGCCCTTGGTCAACTCGAGCTGATCGAACATCGCGCCGGTGTACCGCTCGGGCGCAAACGAACGGTTCATGCCGGAGCCGGCCACAAGGCCGCCGTCCACCGTCACGCGATTGAGCGTCGAGGCCATGCCGCGCACCGAGATGTTGGCGATGACGCCGTCATCCGAGACGTTAACCGCAACCCCGGGCAGCAACGCGGCCACCTCGCCCGCGCTCATGTTCGGCAAGTCGCCGAACGAATCCATCGCGACGACGTTCTTCACGTTGTTCGCGTTGCGCTGCGTGGTGATGGCCGCCGCGCCGCCCTCCCGCCCGCCGCTCACCGTGTAGGCACCGAGTTGATACACCCCGCTCGTCAGATCGAAGTTTCGCTGGACGGTTCCGCCCGGGGCCACGGAGATGCGATCGCGCACCGGGTCGAGCCCCGCGTAGGCCGCCACGATTTCGTGTTCGCCCGCCGGCACGCCATGAAAGACATAGCGGCCCGTGTCGTCGGCGACCGCACTGCGCCCCAGCCCGGGCAAATGCACGGCGGCACCCGGCAACAGCGCACCGGTCGCGGCATTGCCCACCCAGCCACCGAGGGTGCCCGTGGTACTCGCGGCCGGTGACGCATCGGCCGCCCGCAGCATGGGTCCGAGCCAGCCCACGGCAGCCGATCCCAGAAAGAAGCGTAGAGCGGGGAAGTTCATGATGGGGGTATTCATTGGATCGAGCGATGCGTCGGTGCCGGCGGCGGCAGAGCCGGCTAAAAGCGCGGATCGCCCGACCGGAGGGGATGGCCGGGCGGTTCGAAAGACCTCCCGGCCTCAACCGGCCGCGTGCCCTCCGCCCGCGAGTTCCAGTCCCACGGGCAACCGCCGCACGCCGCGACGGGCGGGACTCGAAACGACAGGCTGGAAGAGCGGGGCATGACCACGACCACTTTGCCGGGACTGGGACGGAAATGGCGCGCGCCGAAATATGCTTGGCACCCGGGGGCCGGGCAAGCAGATTTGTCTAGACATTCAGACAATGCGCTCGATTGACGTTGATCCGGCTCTCGCCACGCTGCAGCCGGTGCGCCCGGACGACGGGCCGCCGCTGCACCGCCAAGTCGAGGCGCGCCTCCGCCGGCTGGCGGCCTTGCCGGAGTTTCAGCGGGGCGCGCTCCTGCCGGACGAGTTGACCATGGCCAACCGGCTGGGGGTGAGCCGCGGCACGGCCCGCGCCGCGCTGATGCGGCTCGTGCACGAGGGCCTGCTCGAGCGCACACCGGGGGTGGGCACGCGGGTCACGCGGCCGCGGGCCGAATCGGGCATCCGCGCCTGGCGGAGTTTTTCGCGCGAGATGGCCGCGAAGGGCATCCAGGTGGAGAATTTCATCCTGGATTACGGCCGGCACGCGGTGAGCGGGCGCGCGGCGACGGCGCTCCAGCTCGAGCCCGGCACGCCGGTGCTGCGATTGGATCGCGTGCGCGGCTGGCACGGGCAGCCCGTGCTGTCTTCGCGTTCGTGGTTTCACCCGCGGCTCCGGCTGACGGGCCGCGAGGATTTTTCGCGGCCGCTCTACGACGTGATCGAGGCGGCCGCCGGCATCGTGCCGGACACGGCGCGGGAGGAGTTCGTGGCGGTGACGGCGAGTGCCGCGCTCGCGCGGCGGCTCGCGATCAAGTCCGGCACGCCGCTGCTGCTGCGCACGCACACCGTGGGCGACGCGCGTCGGCGGCCCATCGAGTATGCGGAAGTTCATTACGTGTCCGCGCGGTTCACGCTCTCGCTCGATTTGCGGAGGGAGCAGCCGTGATCGCGCTGGCGGCCGACGTCGGCGGCTCGCGGATCAAGCTCGGCGTGGTGCGCGACGGGACGATTCTCGCCCGGCGGATTGAGCCGGCGGAAGCCGGGCTCGCGTGGCCGCAGCGGCTGCCGGGCCTGGCGGAATCGTGGCGCGCCCTGTGCCGCGAGGTGGGCGTCGAACTCGCGGTGGCGGATGGCCTCGCCATTGGCTTTCCCAGCCTCGTCGATCCGGCGCGCGGCCGCATTCTCGACGAGTGGGGCAAGTTTCCCGGTTGCGCAAACTACGATCTCGGCCGCTGGGCGCGGGAAACGTTCGGCAAACCGCTGGCGCTCGAAAACGACGCGCGCGTCGCGGTGATCGGCGAGTGGCGGCAGGGCGCCGGCCGGGGCTGCGGCGATCTCGTGATGATCACGCTCGGCACCGGACTCGGCGTCGGTGTGGTGATGCACGGCCGGGTCCTGCGCGGCGCGCACGGCCAGGCGGGCACGCTCGGGGGACACTTCACCGTGCGCTACGGCGGCCGCGCGTGCGTGTGCGGGAACATCGGCTGCGCGGAGGCCGAGGCGTCGACCGCCGTTCTGGCGGAGCTCGCGGCGGCCCGCGGCGATTTTCGGAGCAGCGCGCTCGCCCGTGAACCGCGGCTCGATTACGAAGCGGTGTTTCGGCACGCAGCGGCCGGCGACGGCTGTGCGACCGCGTTGCGCGATCACAGTCTCAGCGTCTGGGGCGCGGCGATCGTGAATCTGGTCCACGCGTACGATCCGGAGCGCGTCGTCGTGGGCGGCGGCATCATGCGCAGTGGCGCGACCATTCTGCCAGCGCTGCAGCGCTATGTGCACGCCCACGCTCACACGGCCTGGGGTCGCGTTGAGATGGTGGCAGGTGAACTTGGCGATGATGCGGCGCTGCTCGGCTGCGGCTGGCTGCTGGCGGAAAAGCTCGCCGCCACTGGGCTCGGCTGAACGCATTGGTAGGTGGCGCGCTCGCCGCGCCACTCGCCAGAGGCGAACCAGCGCTTGCCCGCCTTCGCCACGTTGCGCGGCCAGCGCGCAACCTACACCGATGGGAACCGTCCGTATGTCGCAGAAAATCCAGGGTTCGGTTTGCGATGGGACGGTTCCCCCGCCCATACCACGACCATGCCTGACGGCGCCACCGAGACCCCCGCACCGCGCGACGACCCGACCGCGATGCGCGTGCTGACGGCGCTTAGTTTCGCGCATCTGTTGAACGATACGCTGCAGTCGCTCATCCCGGCGCTCTATCCCGTCCTGAAGGATTCGTTCCAGCTGAGCTTCGCCCAGATCGGACTAATCACGTTCACCTACCAGCTCACCGGTTCGCTGCTGCAGCCGGTGATCGGCGGCTACACCGACCGCCGGCCGCTGCCGCAGTCGCTGGCGTTTGGCATGGGCTTCACGTTGACGGGTCTCGTGCTGTTCGCGGGGGCGACGCATTTTTGGATGCTGCTGCTCGGCGCGCTGGTCACGGGCACGGGCTCCGCGATCTTTCATCCGGAAGCGTCGCGGTTGGCGCGGCTGGCGTCGGGCGGCCGGCACGGGTTCGCCCAATCGCTCTTTCAGGTCGGCGGAAATCTCGGCAGCTCGCTCGGTCCGCTGGCGGCGGCGGCGGTCATCGTGCCGCGCGGCCAGGCGCATCTGTTGTGGTTTTCGCTGCTCGCACTCGGCGGTATCGTCCTGCTCGCGCGGCTCGGTCGATGGTATCGCCGCCACCTCGTGTCGGCGTCGAGCCGGCCAAAGCCGTCCGGGTCCCGCACGGCGAGCCCGCTGCCGCCGCGGCAGATCGCCCTCGCGCTCGCCGTATTGGCGGCGCTGATTTTCTCGAAATACTTCTACCTCGCGAGCCTGAGCAGCTACTACACGTTTTACCTGATCGATCGGTTTGGCGTGTCGGTGCAGCACGCGCAGATTTTTCTGTTCGTGTTTCTGTTCGCCGTGGCGGCGGGCACGATCATCGGCGGCCCGGTCGGCGATCGCATTGGCCGGAAGTACGTCATCTGGGCGTCGATCCTCGGCGTGGCGCCGTTCACGCTGGCGCTGCCGTACATGAACCTGACCGGCACCGTGCTGCTCAGCGCCGTGATCGGGGTGGTGCTCGCGTCGGCCTTTTCCGCGATTCTCGTCTACGGGCAGGAATTGATGCCGGGCAAAGTCGGCATGATCGCCGGACTCTTCTTCGGCCTCGCCTTCGGCATGGCCGGCATTGGCTCGGCGCTGCTGGGCAAACTCGCCGACCACACCAGCATCGCGTACGTCTTTCACGTCTGCAGTTTCCTACCGTTGATCGGGCTGCTCACCGCGTTTCTGCCGGACCTTCATTCCCGCGATGGGGCCGCGGGGCGACAGCCCGACTGAGCCGGCAGCGTGCAGTTGACGCGTGATATCACTCGTAACGATCGAAGCAGAACGGTGGAAGGCGACCTCTGGGCGCCGTCAGGCCGCGTCCGCCGGAAGAACGCGCCCGGAGGTCGCGTTCCACCTCGAGCCGACTGCACACTGCCGGCTGGTGCTGGCGCGCATCCTTTGACACCCTCGGACGTTTCCGCGATACGAACGGCATTCATGAAAACCTGGGTGGCGGTGACGGTGATTTTTCTGGCGGTGCGATCGGTCTTCGCGGCAGCGGCGGCTTCCGTCTTCGATGCCGAGTCGGCGCGGATCGACCCGGCGCGGGCGGAAGTGGTGCGGCAGGAATCTTTCCGCGGCGCGCAGGGTGTGACCTTGCAACGCGGCCTGACGGCCAACGTCGACGCACCGAAGGCGGAGCCGGACCTCGTATTCAAAATTCAGGTGCAGAAGGCGGGGCGGTACAACGTCGCGACCTACGCGGCCACCGACGAGGTCGGTACGGAGCTGATGCGCAAGGCGCGGAGCAAGTTTGAATCGCTCTTTCTCCGGATCCAGGTGGGGGGCCAGCGGCCGACACGGCGGGTCGTGTTCGTGCCGTGGAGCAAACCCGAGCTGTGCTACCAGCACACCGGCACGTTCGATTTCAGCGGGCCGACCGAGGAGGTTCGCATCTGGCTGCCGGTGGGCGTGCGACTCGATCGGATCGAGGTTAGCCCGTACGTGCCGCCGGCGGTGCCGAAGGACGCGGTCGCCTACCGGCCCACCATCGTGCCGCCGGCGACCCATCCGCGACTGTGGGTGGACGCGGCCTCGCTCGCGGCGATCCGCACCAACCTGAACCATCCGGAAAACAAGCCGTACTGGGATAAGGTGCGCGCGCTGGCGGACCAGCCGTTCGCTTTTCGTCCGCCGCCGGACGCGGAGGTCGCCTACAACACCGCGCTCGAACAAGCCGCGCTGGCGAAGGCGTTCTGCCACCTGGTGCAAGGCGGGCGCCCGCTCGGCCGCGAGGCGGTGGAACTCATGCTCGCGTACCTGCCGCGGGTCGAGTTCGGCAATCTGCTCGACATCACGCGCGAGATTGGCGCGGCAATTTATGCCGGCGCGTGCGTCTACGACTGGTGCCACGGCCTCGCCACCACCGAGGAGCGCACGACGCTCCGCCGGCATCTCATGCGACTGGCGGAGGAGATGGAATGCGGCTGGCCGCCGTTCAAGCTGAACATCGTCAACGGCCACGGCAACGAGGCGGTGGTCAACCGCGACCTGCTGTCGCTGGCCATCGCGCTCCACGACGAGGATCCGCTGCCGTATCAGTACTGCGCCTACGCCGAGCTCGAGCAGCTCGTGCCGATGCGGCGTTTCGAATACCAGTCGCCGCGGCACAACCAGGGCGTGAGTTACGCCGCGTTTCGCTTCGGCTGGGAGATGCACGCCGCGTGGCTGTTTCGGCGGATGGCCGGCCGCGAAGTGTTCGACCCCAACCTCAAACAGGTGCCGAAGTACTGGCTCTACCTGCGACTGCCGGACGGCGAAATGCTGCGCGACGGCGACGGTGTGCCCGGCGGCAAATACTGGAGCTACGCGCAAACCGCGCTGCTCTGCTACGCGTACAATCGCGACCCGATCCTGAAGGGCGAATTCCTGCGCCAGGGTGGGCTGCCGAAGAACCCCGTGCTTTTCCTGCTGCTCAACGATCCGAGCCTGAAGGCGGAACCGAGCCTCGCGGCGCTGCCGCTCACGATCGATTTTGGGCCCGTGCTCGGCGGCATGGTGACGCGCACCGGCTGGACCATGGGCGCGGATTCGACCGACGTCGTCGCGGAAATCAAGGGCGGCGGCTATCATTTCGGCAATCACCAGCACGCCGACGCCGGCGCGCTGCAGGTCTATTATCGCGGGCTGCAGATCGCGCCGCTCGCGCAGTACGCGTTCTACGGGACGCCCTACGATCTGAACTTCGCGAAGCGCTCGATCGCGCAGGCGATGGTGCGGGTGGTCGATCCGCAGGAGCCGATTCTGCGCAAGCTCGCGAATGACGGCGGCACCCGTTTCATCCAGAGCAATCCGCGGACGCCGCAGCAGGCGATGTCCGATCCGACGTTCAACAACGGCAAGGTCATCTCGTGCAGTTTTGGCCCGAATGCGCAGACTCCGGACTTCAGCTACTTCGCGGTCGATCTGCGCGGGGCGTACACGGACAAGATTTCCGGCTACGTGCGCCGTTTCGTGTTCCTCAACCTGCACCGGCCCGGACAGCCGGCGGCGATGATCCTCGTGGACGACGTCACCGCGTCGAACCCCGCGTTCAAGAAATACTGGCAACTCACCACCCTGCAGCCGCCGCAGGCGACGAGCGCCGGCGTGCGGCTTTCGAACGAACGCGGTGGAAAGACCGGCCGGCTCGACGTGTCGCTGCTCCAGCCGTCGCTGAACGACCGGACGCTCGAAATCGTGAGCGGGCCGGAGGTGCACCGGGTGGATGGGAAGTTGTTCACGCCGCCGACTCCGACCGCGCCCGAGGCGAACGGGCATCGCATCGTGGTCTCGCCGAAGAAGCCGCGCGCGCACGATCGTTTCGTCAGCGTTTTGCAGCCGGGCGACGGCGCGCCGCTGCCCGTCGAGCACGAGGAGATCGGCGACCTGGAAATCGTGCGCGTGGCCGATCGCATTGTGGCGATGGCCGGCGGAGCGGAACCGGTCAGTCGCGCGTTCGAACTGACGGTGCCGGCTGGCGTGCGGCAGGTGGTGCTCGCGGGCCTGGCGCCGGGGCTCTGGCGGGTCAGTTCCGCCCGCCAGCCCGGGCGCGACGCGGTGATCGCGCCGCGGCAGAACACGTTTTGGTTCGAAGCGCAGCCTGGGAACTACCGCGTGCTGCCGGTGAGGGCGGGGCAGTAGGTGCAGTGGCGAGCCAGGTCACCGAGAGCACGGAGATTCCAGCGGAGGTTCGATCTCCGCGCGCTCCGCGTACTCCGCGGTAAAATGGTTTGGGCAATTCACCGCGGATTGCGCCGATCACGCGGACAAACCAACCCGCGGCGAGATCCGCCTCGGCGACGGCTCGTCCTTACAGCCGCCGCAGCCAGATATCGCGGAACTTGATCGCGCAGCCGTGGCCGCCGAACGCCAGCGGGCCTGTATTCACTTTGTCCTTATACACCGGCAGGATCCGGTGGCCGGTCTCGCCATGAATCTCCTCGTCGTGCTGCACCAGGATCCCGTTGAGGAAGACGGTGACCCGCGCCGGCGCGACGAGCCTCTGGCCCTCGAACCGCGGCGCGATGAAGACGATGTCGTAGGTCTGCCACTCCCCCGGCGCGCGGGTCGCCTCGAAGCGCGGCGGCGTTTGCCCGTAGATCGCCCCGCACGCACCGTCGGGATAAATCTTTTCGATGTTCGAATCGAAGATCTGGATTTCGTACCGGCCCATCAGGAAGACGCCGTTGTTGCCATGATTCGACCACGGTCCCTGGTAGTCGGCGGGTGACTGCCATTCGAGGTGGAGCTGGAGGTCGCCGAATTGCTCGCGCGTGCTCAGCTTCGCGTTGCCGGCGATGAGCGAACCGCCCTCGATTTTCCAGTCGTTCAGCGGCTGCCACGCGGAGGCGTCTTTCCCGTCGAACAACACGATGGCATCGGCGGGTGGCGGCACGGGAAGACCGGCGGGGCCCGGCACGACGCGTTTTGGCCCCGGCCGATCTGGATCGTGCACGAGCCAGCCACACCAGGGCAGCTTCGGGGTGTCCTTGTAGCCGAAGTAGCCCGAGCCGTCCTTCGCCTTCACGAGTTCGGCGGCTTCGATTCGTGCCGGCATCGTTGCGACCGCAGCCAGCATGCCGAGCAGCGACGCAAGGGATCCGCGGGCCACGCGGGGCAAAGCAAACGAGCGACGGTTCATGTCTTCGCTGTAGGTTCGGCTGGCGGGCATGGCAACGTCCATTGTCGAGTGCGCGCATGCCGCGTCGATCTCGGCCAATCGATCAACCGCGGATTACGCTGAAAACGCGGAAGCGCTGCCGGAGTCGGGCCGGCGAACCGCGTGGTCGGCGTGATCCGCGGTGATGACCGGGATCGAGAGCGGGCAGGTCGCGGTGGTGCGATTTGAACCTGCGGATATTTTGACCGCGGAGTGCGCGCATGCCGCGTCGATCTCGGCCAATCGATCAACCGCGGATTACGCTGAAGACGCGGAAGAGCAGCCGGAGGGGCCGGCAATCCGCGTGTTCCGCGTGGTCCGCGGTCATGATCGAGATCGATCCGTGAAATCCGTGGGTGCGATCCCGAAAACCAACCAACCATGAGTGCAAGTCTCATCCGGCCAATTAGGTCGTTTAGCCGAGAAGGCACGGCAACTGCGTGTCCGTGAGGACAGGTGGAGAGCAGCCGTACGCCGAACGAGCAGTCCGCAACGAAAGTCAACCTCATCGAATGAGCCTCGTGAACACAAACACCGCAGCGCCGAGCCGCTCCACGGATGGCGAAGGCTGCCAGGACTGGGCCAAAGCAAACCCTATGACAAACGGGAGAGGCTTGAACGACACGTTGTCCAGTCATCACTGCGGCGGGGTCAGCGAGGGTGGAATGCTCGGAAGGATGGTGGAAATAAGGGGTGAGATCTCTCCCGGTGGGCGGCGACGCCCAACGGCGGGCACAAGCGGTGAACCCGTGAGGCCTGCATGGCTGGGGGAGAAGTCGGAGCGGTTCATTGTAGCGATGAAAGCCCGTAACGGGGCTGGAGCGAAGGGGCCGCACTTGGTCGACGTGAACTGCGAAATGCAGGACCGCGCGATGGCTCCCATTTGGGAGATAGCAACGCCAAGAAAGGTTCGCGCGTTTCAACGGACACTGTGTCGCACCGCGAAGAGGCTGACCTCGACAGCGCGTGCGGTGAACGGCCTCGGAGAGCCGTGTGCGGGAAAACCGCCTGCACGGTTCGATGAGGGGCGGGGAGTTCCCAGAGGAACTGACAACTACGGTCTGTTTAACTCTCATCGGTGAACTCCCTGCCTGCTCTACTGAACTGCTCGATGCCGGTTCTCAGTGACTCCGATCGTACTCGGCGATCTTCTCGCGCACCGCCGCCTCGGCTTCGGTGTACATCTCCTGAATCATCGGGTCGGAAAACTCGTACGTGCGATCGGCCAGCGAACCGCGCGCGATGCGGTCGAAGAGCCGCGCTTTCGCCTCGGCGAGATCCTTGCCGTAGATGTGATACGAGTCGGCCTGCCAGTTGAGCCGGCCGAGGTTCACCGCCCGGCCCGTGCGGCGCGCGAGCTCCGCGGCGATCACCTCGCGGTTGAACATGACGAAGCCGAAGAGGTTCATGAAGCTCGCGCCCCACGCATCGTTGCTGCGAAACCGGATGTTGCAGTTCAGCCACCATCCGCCGGTCTCGTCCTCGAGCAGCCGATACCACACCGACTGCAGGCACGGCGGGTCGTAGCACTCGAGATCGATGTTCGGCATCCAGGTGATCATCTGCGCCTGCCGCGTGAACGGCTGCTTCACCAGCTTGGCGATCACGGCCTCGACCTGGTCGACCTGAAAGCCGCCGGCGCGCACGCGCTGGCCGTCGCGCAGTTCCTGCCACGTGCCGTAGGCGGCGAGCCGGCCGTGATAGGTGTACTCCCAGCGCGTGTCGGCGGGATCGTTGAGATTCTTGACCCAGTGATCCTTCGCGCCGCAGACCTCCATGACGTACTCGCGCAGCGTGTCGATGCCGCCGGGCATCGCCTTGTGGATCATCGGCTCGGCGAGCGGGTCGAGCACGGTGATGTTCATCGTGCAATCGAGGCTCGGCGGATCGCCGGGCTTGTCGTACTGCGTGCGGAAGCGCACGCCGTGTTCGTGCAACGCGAGCAACGCGCTCTCGTGCGCAGCGGCGAGCGCCTGCTCGCAGACATGCAGGACCGGGATGTTCTTCATGTGGGGTAATCGGCCGTGCGCCGAGGCTGCGCCACCGACGGGCTGCCACGCGATGCGGATTCCCGCGCAATTCTTGGCGGCGACGTTGCGAATCTTGGCCCACGGCATACGCGGAGTACACGGAAGAAAATGGGAGTTCCGTGTGTTCCGATGGGCGATGCCTTTCTCCGGCCGGCCGGATGGGGTCAGTCCGGAATGGCGCTAAGTTCAGCGGTGGAGATTGCGGGTGTCGGGTGATGGCGCCAGCCGTAGCGCGGTCAACTTGACCGCGCATTTCGAGCGAAATTTCCGGTCGGCGGAGGCGCGGTCAGATTGACCGCGCCAGTTTGCTTTCCCGGAAATGAAGCAGCAGACTCCGAACCATCATGCCGCACGCGGCGCGTCCGCTCCCGTCGTGGCTCGTCTTTGACGCTGGGCGAAGAATCCTATGAGCGAATCCTACGTGCAGCTGGTGACTCGCGAGTTTAAGCGGATGCAATCGCTCGCCGACGG
>Ga0082335_1006533_pt1 | contig 14923 bp, 11 predicted proteins | sample Subgrocontami58m_FD_72375 | JGI IMG/M metagenome (GOLD analysis project Ga0082335, IMG submission 72375) | Subsurface groundwater microbial communities from S. Glens Falls, New York, USA - GMW37 contaminated, 5.8 m (SPADES assembly) (version 2) ...
CCACGGCGGCGGCGTAGAATCGGCCGTTGCCGAGGCCTCCGAAGGGGTGCGGCGGGGCGAGCCTCATGAGGTGCCCGAGTCCCTTCGCCGCAGACTCCTTGATGAAGGTATGCGGCGAGCCGGTGTCGAAGTAGAGGCGGAGGTCCTGCCCCTTTCCTCGATTGCCCGTGCGGACACTGAACGTCTGGATGATGTCTCCCATCGCTGCGCGATTCTACCCGTGTCGGTCGCAAGGGACAAGCCACGGCCCCGGGGAAGACGGACGTCAACCCATCCGGGTGCGAGTGGGGGGTAGCCGATCCTGCGCTGCGGTTCACAAGGATTCCTTCAACGCAGAGCCGCAGAGCACACGGAGACGCGCAGAGGAGTGATCAAACGAACCGAGGTATTCGTACAACTCGGCCATCGCGGCCGTCGCGCGTGGACCACTTCTCCGCGGTCCTCTGCGGGCTCCGCGTCTCTGCGATGAAAGATGCATGAGTCGACGCGAGGGGCGCGCAGGATCGGGCATTCACCAGGGAGCACCGGCGCGATTGCACGGTGCGCTGGGTCGGACTACGATAGACGTGTCCCAGGGAGAGTGCAGGTGAGCAAGCCGATCTTGGAGGTGACGCTGCAGAACGTCGGCGGTCAGACCTCGCACGCCCTCACCGTCTTCGACGCGAGGTCGCGCTACACGATGGTTCGAGAGTCAGCGCTGCCCGCCGACACCCAGGTGTTGCCGTACCGTGCACCCGATGAAAGGCGGACGGTGGCACAGGCGGGGCGTGTCCGCGTAACGGGATGGACCCATCTCGTCATTTCCATCGGCGACAGGATGATCGAAGACTACGCCGGGGTGTCGCCCGATCTCCCCGGGGAAGCGATCATCGGCGCTGAAACGATGAGAATGTGGGAGGTCTCCATCCGCAACGACCACGGCCACACGAGCGTCGTCGTAGGGCGCGACATGCGCGACCCGGACATCATTGAGGTTGACTCGTTGTAGCTGCCGCCGGTCGCGCCTTGACACAGGGGAATCCGCGATGTCGATCTTCATCGACGGTCGGTGCGGGATCTGTGGGGAGGTGCTCCCGATCGGCGATGCAATGCTGGACGAGTCAACCTCCGAGGTGTTCGTTCCACCGATGAATCCCGCGGCAGTCTGCGGACTGATCAGTTCGCCCGCCCATTGGGCGTGTTGGGCCGCGGTTCCCGATCGACTCGCCACCATCCGCAAGTGGGGCGATCGTATCCTGGAGGCCGCCGAATCCAGCCCATTCCTGCAGATCGTGCGGGACGGCATGGAGGCTCTTCTCCTCGCGCAAGACGACCCCTCAGGATGCAGGCTCATCGTCATGCCGATGGCCGTCGGATCGTGGATGGATGTCTCCTCGAGTCCCTGGCCTCCCACGTGGGCCGCTGGTCTGTCGCACCATCGCCTCATGCACGAGATCGAGCGGGAGTCCCTGCCGCGGGTCATCGAGGAATTGTCTGGCCCCTTTCCGACGCCCGAAGCGGCTTGGCGCACTGTCGATTGGGAGCCGAAGAGGGCCCTCGAGCGTGCCCGGCAGAGGGACCAGATCGAGAAGAAGCAACGCCGTGACGAACTCCTGGACATCCACAACGAAGCGTGCGACCGACTGGCGCGCCTCGCGACCTCTGTCGGGATCGCCTGTCCGCACTGCCGCCGGTTCTTGAAAGGAGACTTCCGCTACCTCGACAACCGCCCCAACGGGCGCTCCTGCATCGTCTGTCGCCGATGCGGAGGATCGTTCGGGCCGGAGGAGGCCGGTGTCCAGGCGCCGTAACCCCCTTGCGGGAGTAACTCCAGCGCGCCTTTGCGGGCGCGACTCCAGGGCGTTCCGCGTGCGCTCACGCGGGCGAGCGGGGGGCGGGACCGCGCGTTGACGCTCATGACGCACCGTGTTATAAGGTCGCCCCTCTCGAGCCAGGGGTCCCATGCGGCGCGTCGTCCCTAGCAAAGCCAGCTTGCTGGTCGCAGTCCTGATCGCCTCCTCCCTCGCCTGCGCCCAGACCCCGCGCGTCCGCATCGCCGACGGGCAGCTCCTCCTCGACGGGCAGGCCACCTACCTCTACGGCGGCGAGGTTCCCTACTACCGCATCCGCGACGCCGCCTTCGACGAGGCCCGCACGAAGCAGATGTGGGCCGATACCCTCGACCGAGTGCGCGAGGCGGGGATGAACTTCGTCTCCACCTACGTCCCCTGGGACTACCACGAGACGAGCGACGGCGTCTTCGACTTCGCGGGCGCGAAGGATCTGCCGTACTTCCTCCAGCTCTGCCGCGACCGCGGCATCAAGGTCCTCATCCGCCCCGGCCCGTACATCACCGCGGAGTGGCCCACCGGCTTCGGCAGCTACGGCGCCGTACCCCAGTGGCTCAAGACCGCCCGCCCCGAGACCCTCGCGCAGCGGCCGGACGGGACCCCCTGGAGCTTCGACCTCCTCGGCGCCCCGAGCGGGCGTCAGTGCTCCTATCTCCACCCGACGTTCCTGGCGTACGTACGCCGCTGGTTCGCCGCGCTGGCTCCGATCCTCCGCCGCTACGTCGTCGACCAGCCGACCATCTGCCTCGTGCAGCTCGACAACGAGACGAACCTCTACTGGGGCGACCACTACTCCGTCGACTACGCCCCCGTCGCCGTCTCGTACTGGCGCCGCTGGCTCGCCCTCAAGTACGGCACGATCGCCGCGCTCAACGCGGCCTACACGACTTCGTACGCCCGGTTCGAGGAGGTCCCCCCGCCGACGAGGCCCCCTCGCATCGACACCGTTCGCGAGAATCCGTGGCACTGGGACTGGTTCGAGGCGGCCGAGGCGTACTGCGGAACCTACCTCCGCGCGCTCCGCACGTACTGGGAGCAGCTCGGCCTCGCGGAGCCCGACGTCCTCTTCATCACGAACGACTCGCCGTTCGGCGTGCCGCTGAGGCAGGTCGTCATGGCCGAGGGGTGCCGCAAGAACCGCGTGGGCCTCCACTGCCTCGACACCTACCCGAAGATGTTCCCGACCTCCACCTATCCGTTCGACACGCCGTTCCAGAGCGACTTCTTCACGAAGCTCTGGGACCACTACGACGACCTCGCGACGGGGCCGATGGACTTCACGATGGCGGTCGAGGTGCAGGGCGGCTACTTCCGGTATCCCGGCGGCATCGAGGCGCAGGTGACGCCCGAGGCGACCGCGCAGACGATCGCGAAGATGACCGCGCGCGGGATGAAGGGGTGCGGCCTCTACGTGCTGCGAGGGGGCCTGAACCCCGACGGGTCGGTCTACTCGTTCCAGGCGGGGCTCACGCCCGACGGCACGCCGACGCCGCGGTGGGAGGTCGAGCGCGCCTTCGGGCGCAACGTCTTCGAGCCGTACGGCGCGCTCCTGCAGCGCACCGTCGAGGTGCAGGACGACGTCGCGATCGCGGTGAACTGGCGGTACCTGCACCCGCAGGGGGGCCTCCACGACGACATGGAGGCGATGTGCGCGAACGAGTACGCCGGCCTCTTCGGCTGGCTCGTCTCCGCGGGGTACGACCCGAAGGTGATCGACCTCGGGACGACGTCGCAGGCGGACCTCGCGCGGCACCGCGCGGTGCTCTACCTCAATCCCGACTTCCTCTCGGACGCCGACGCGTACAAGCTGGAGGCGTACGTGCGGCAGGGAGGAAACCTCGTGAACTTCCTGAACGAGGGGAAGCTGGGGGTCGCGGCGCAGCCGACGGCGGCGACGAGGCTGCTGACCGACCGCATGTTCGTCGGGACGCCGAACGGGTGGTGGAACTGGCACTGGAACGGGATCACGGTGGGAGGGGGCCTCGCCGTGCAGGTGGGCGGGCCGGTCGCATGGGGGACGTGGAACCTGCGCAGCTCGTGGTACGAGACGTTCTGGAGCCTCCCCGCGGGGTGGAACGGATTCCTCCGGGAGAGGCGCTCGGACGGGACTGCGGGGCGGACGGTGGGCTACTCGTCCACATACGGGCAGGGCAGGGCGTGGTTCATCGGGACGTACGTCTCGAGCGAATACAACCGGACGACGTACTACGAGCGGACCTCGCCGGAGCTCGCGCAGAAGGCGACGCTCGCGCGGGTGCTGATGAACGCGGCGGGGGTGAGGTCGGCGGTTGCGGTGAGCGGGGGCCCGCGCGCGGAGGCGGTCGTGCGGCGGGTGCGCGACGACGACGAGGTGTTCGTCTTCGTCGTGAACGGCGACGCGGCGGCTCACGACCTGGTCGTGCGCGCGACCGACCTGGAGCGGTGGGGGCTCTCGGCGGCGGCCTCGTACGAGGCGACGGAGCTGCTCTCGGGCCGTCCGCTCGGGCGCGCCACCGGCGCGCAGTGGGCCGCGCAGGGACTCACGGTCCCGCTGGCGGCGTATGGCGCGGCGGTGGTACACATTCGATAGGTTGTCGCCGGGCGCGCCGCGCCGCGTCGCGAACTCCAACTCCAAGAGCCAACTCCAAGAAACTCCAATTCCAACTCAAAGCCCCTTGGAGTTGGATTTGGTGTTGGAGTTTCTTGGAGTTGGCTCTTGGAATTGGTGTTCGGCCCCCCCGCGCCGTTTTACGTTTTATACTTTATATTTAGCTTGCCATGCGCGGGGGGGCCGGAATACACTCCCCGCGAGACGGGGGGGACCGTGCCGCAAACACCTGCAGACCTGCTCGTCCCGTTCGCGTGCCTCCTCGGGGCGTTCGTCGGAAGCTTCCTGAACGTATGCATCTACCGACTTCCACGAGAGAACCTGCACATCTTCCGGCCCGCGTGGAGCCGGTGCACCTTCTGCCTCACCACGATCCGCTGGTACGACAACATCCCGATCCTCTCGTGGCTCCTCCTCGGGCGCAAATGCCGCGACTGCAGGAGCCCGATCGCAGTCCTGTATCCGCTGATCGAGGCGCTGACGGCGGCGCTCTTCGCGCTCGTGGCGTGGCTGGTGATCCACCGACACGCGGAGCTCAGCCTGCCGTGGCAGCAGGGCGTCCTCTTCGCCGTGCAGGCCTACCTCATCGGCTGCCTCATCGTCTCGACGTTCATCGACCTGGAGCTTCGGATCATCCCCGACGAGCTGACCTTCATCGGAATGATCCTCGCGCCGATCGCGGGATGCGCCTTTCCCTTCCTCTACCCAGGCCGGCTCCCGGACCACACCTCGGCGTCGGTCGCGGGGATGCTCTTCTCGTACTGCCCGAGCCTCTACACCTTCCTCTCGACCCATCCCCACGTTCAGGGCCTGAGCGAGGCGCTCCTCGGCATGGCCGTGGGCGGCTTCTCCGTCTGGGGCGTCGGCTTCCTCGGCCGGATCGCCTTCCGCAAGGAGGCGATGGGGCTCGGGGACGTGAAGTACATGGCTTTTCTCGGAGGGTTCCTCGGGTGGAAGGGGATCCTCGTGACGTTCGTCCTCGCGGCGATTCTCGGCGCGGTCTGCGGGATCCTCGCCTACCTCGCCACGCGCGACCGCACCATGGCGTTCGGTCCCTACCTGTCGATCGGCGCGCTGGTCATGACGCTCGTCCCCGAGGACACCGTGAGTCTCTATCTCGCCCTGATGAACGGGCTCGTCTACTGGCTGACGCGCCCCAAATGACTTCTCTCTAAGGAGCGCCCCATGCGGAAGGTCCTGGTCTCCCTGGTCGTGGTCGGCCTCTCGTTCCTTTCGGTCGGCTGCAAGAGCAAGAACACCACCGAGAACGACGATGCGGCCAAGCTCCAGAACGAGGAGCTGCAGAAGCAGCTCGCCGCGAAGGACCAGCAGATCTCGTCGATGAAGGGGCAGCGCGACGAGGCGCTCCGCCAGCTCTCCGGGATGGAGCAGCGCGGCCCCGCCGTCACGGCGCCGGCCCCCGGCGGAGACACCACCGACACGGGCGACTCGAACATCGAGGTCGGCCGCACGGCGGAGGGGTTCAAGTGCCTCCGGATCGGCGACGAGATCCTCTTCCCCTCCGGCCGCGCCGAGATCCGCAAGGAAGGGGAGGGGACGCTGAAGAAGGTGGCCGACATCATGAAGTCGAAGTACGCGGGCCACACGATCCGGATCGACGGCCACACGGACAACGACCCGATCCACAAGTCCGCGAAGATATTCCAGGACAACTGGCACCTCTCCACGATGCGGGCGCTCAACGTCCTGCGCTTCCTCGTCAAGGAGGGGGTCCCCGCCGACAAGATCTACGTCGCGGGGTTCGGCGAGACGCGTCCCGTCGACGGGAACGACTCGAAGACCCACAAGGCGAAGAACCGCCGCGTGGAGGTCACCGTCGTCGACTAGGGCCGCCGCCCCCAAGACCCGGCCTGGACGTTGATTCCGGCCCCCTCGGGTGATACCATCTACGGGTCCGTCCCCTCCCGGAGACGAGCTCGCCCACCCGGACTCCGTCGATCCATCTCGACACGGAACGGAGGGGGCCGTCTGCCGACGGAGGTCGGGTCCGCCGCCATGGGGGATCGCATGCCCAAGTACGAGACGAAGGACATCCGCAACTTCACACTCGTCGGCCACGGCGACTCGGGGAAGACCTCGTTCGCCGAGCTGGTCATGTTCAAGTCCGGCGCCACGGCGCGCCAGGGCAAGGTCGAGGACGGCACGAGCACCCTCGATGCCGACCCTGAGGAGAAGTCCCGCAAGATCTCCATCGACCTGGGCCTGACCCACCTGACCTGGAAGGGGAAGGAGGTCAACCTCCTCGACGCCCCCGGCTACCCCGACTTCGCGGGCGAGGCGGTCGCCGGGATGGCCGCGTCGGAGACGGCGGTCCTCTGCGTCCACGCCGCGAGCGGCGTGCTCGTCAACACGCGGAAGATGTGGGAGCAGGCGGCGAAGCGCGGCCTCGCGCGCGCCATCCTCGTCAACAAGATGGACGCCGAGAACGTCGACTGGGCGAAGACGCTCGGCCAGATCCAGGAGACCTTCGGCTCGAAGTGCCTCCCCGTCTTCCTGCCGATCGGCCAGTCGGACTCGTTCAAGGGGGTCGTCTCCGTCCTCGACCCGCCCGCGGCCGCGCCCGCGGGGACCATCGGCGATCTCAAGTCCGCCCACGACAAGGTGGTCGAGGCGGTCGTCGAGGTCGACGAGAAGCTGATGGAGAAGTATCTCGAGGCGGGCGAGATTACCACCGAGGAGCGCGACAAGGCCCTCCCGCGGGCGATCGCCGCAGGGAGCCTGGTGCCGATTCTCTGCGCCAGCTCGCGCCAGGGCGCCGGCGTGGAGGAGGCGATGGACTTCCTCGTCCGCTGCCTCCCGAACCCCCTCGAGGTCCCGCCGAAGAAGGGGATCCACCCCGAGAAGAAGGAGGAGATCGGCTTCGACCGCACCCCCGATGCGCCGTTCAGCGCGCACGTCGTGAAGAGCACGCGCGACCACCACGTGGGAAAGCTCTCGATCTTCCGCGTCCACTCGGGGACCCTCGTGGCGGAGACCTCCATCTTCAACGTCCGCACCGGGAAGACGGAGCGGATCGGGAAGCTCTTCAAGCTCCTCGGACGCGAGCAGAAGGCGATCGACAAGGCGATCCCGGGCGACATCGTCGCCCTGACGAAGGTCGAGGACATCTCCGTGGGCGACACGCTCGCGACGGTCGCGCATCCGATCGCCTACCCGTCGATCGGATGGCCGATCCCGATGGTAAGCGCCGCGCTCGAGCCGAAGAACCGGAACGACGAGCAGAAACTCTCGCAGGCGATCACCTACCTTGCGGAGAGCGACCCGACGCTGGTCATGAGCCGCGACAAGCAGACGGGGGAGCTGATCGCGAACGGGATGAGCAAGCTGCACCTCGACATCTCGCTCCTGCGCCTGAAGGCGCGGTACGGGGTGGAGGTGAACACGAAGCAGCCGAAGATCCCCTACAAGGAGACGATCACGTTGAAGGCGGAGGCGACCTACCGCCACAAGAAGCAGACGGGGGGATCGGGGCAGTTCGCGGAGGTTCACCTGCGGGCATGGCCCCTCGAGCGCGGCAGCGGATTCGAGTTCGAGAACGCCGTCTTCGGGGGGGCGATCTCCACCCAGTACATCCCCTCGGTCGAGAAGGGGGTCCGCGCGATCTGCGAGCAGGGCGTGATTGCGGGGTACCCGGTGATCGACATCCACGTGGAGGTGTTCGACGGGAAGGAGCACCCGGTCGACTCGAAGGACATCGCCTTCCAGATCGCGGCGCGGGAGTGCTTCAGGGAGCTGGTCGCCAAGTCGCGGCCGGCCCTCATCGAGCCGGTGGTGAACCTGGAGGTCACGATCCCGTCGGAGAAGATGGGCGCGATCGCGGGCGACATCAACAGCCGCCGCGGGCGGATCGTCGGCATGGACACGAACGGGAACCTGCAGATTGTCCGCGCGCAGGTGCCGCTCTCGGAGGTCATGAACTACTCCACCGAACTGCGGTCGATCACGGCGGGGGAAGGGACCTACACCATCGAGTTCTCACACTACGACCAGGTCCCCGCCCGGATTCAGGAGCTGATCGTGCAGAAGTCGAAGGCGGACCAGGCGTCGAAGACGCACCAGGAGGAATAGCGGGATGGTTTCCCTCGAGGAACTCCTGACCCTGCTCGTGCAGCGGAACGGATCGGACCTGCACATCAGCGCGGCGAGCCCGCCGCGGATCCGCGTCGACGGAAAGCTGATGCCGACGGGGCACGAGATGCTGAACGCGGAGGACACGCAGAAGCTCGTCTACTCCATCCTCGACACCGACCAGATCGCACGGTTCGAGAGGAACCTCGAGCTCGACCTCTCCTTCGGGATCGAGGGGCTCGGGCGGTTCCGGACGAACGTCTTCATGCAGCGGGGCGCGGTCGGGTGCGTGATGCGGGTGATTCCGCACCACGTGAAGACCTTCGAGGAGCTTGGGCTCCCGCGGCAGGTGTGCGAGGGCCTGTGCGAGCAGCCGCGCGGGCTCGTGCTCGTCACGGGCGCGACGGGCAGCGGGAAGTCGACGACGCTCGCGGCGATGATCGACTGGATCAACCAGCGGGACGCGGGGCACATCATCACGGTCGAGGACCCGATCGAGTTCGTGCACAAGAACAAGAACTGCCTCATCAACCAGCGCGAGGTCGGCAGCGACACGCGGGGGTTCAAGGAGGCGCTCAGGACGGTCCTCAGGCAGGACCCCGACGTGGTGCTCGTCGGAGAAATGCGGGACCTCGAGACGATCGAGGCGGCCCTGACGATCAGCGAGACGGGGCACCTGACCTACGCCACGCTGCACACGAGCGACGCTGTGCAGACGATCAACCGCATCGTGGACGTCTTCCCCGCCTTCCAGCAGCAGCAGATCCGGACGCAGCTTTCGTTCGTGCTGAACGGGGTCTTCTGCCAGCAGCTCCTCCCGCGCGCCGGGGGGAAGGGGCGGGCCCTCGCGTCGGAGATCATGATCGCGAACTCGGCGATCCGGTCCCTGATCCGCGAGAACAAGGCGCACCAGATCTATTCGCAGATCCAGACGGGCGGAAAGCTCGGGATGGTGACGATGAACGGATCGCTGTTCGAGCTGACGAAGGCGGGCCTCGTGACGTTCGACGAGGCGCTCGCGCACTCGAGCGACCCGGACGACTTGAAGCGGATGTTCGGGAGGTAGCCCGCAGATGGGGGCAGGGGTGGGCTCGCAGAGCGGGCCCCGGGGTCGGACAAGGGAGTCCGGCCGATGGTGAACATCGCCAAGCTGACCAAAAAGCGCCTGGGTGAGATCCTCGTCAGCGAGGGCCTCATCAACGACGAGCAGACCCTGGAGGCGCTCAAGAAGCAGAAGGAGACCGGGGAGCTCCTCGGGGAGATCCTCGTGAAGCTGGGCTACGTCACCGAGGGGGACATCGCCCGGACCATCGCGACGCAGTTCAGCCTCCCGTATCTCGACGCCTCGCGGTACAACATCCCGAAGGAGATCGTGGAGCTGGTCCCCGTCGACACGCTGATGGAGAACCAGTTCGTCGCGCTCGACCGGATCGGGAAGACGCTGATCATCGCCGTGTCGGGCCTCCTGAACGAGAAGGTCTTCGAGGAGCTGGAGCGGAAGACCGGGTGCCAGGTGCAACTCTACGTCTCCACCGCCGCCCAGGTCGCGAAGGCCGTGAGGACCTACTGGCCGAGGGTGAAGACGTGATCCTCCTTCGCTCGCCTTCGGCGAGCTTCGGAGGATGCTCCAGGGATAGGGTTCATGGCGTTCCGGATCTTCGACAAACGGGTCAAGGCGATCGTCATCAAGAAGGGGCTCCTCCCCGACGTGAAGGCGGAGGAGGCCTTCCAGACGGCGAGCCAGGAGGACAAGTCGTACGAGGACGTCCTCCTCGACAAGGGGCTCGTCGAGGAGAGGATCCTCATCGCGACGATCGCCGCGGAGATGAACATCCCGCCGATCGACGTGGAGCGGGTCGACCCCGAGGAGCGGGCGGTGCAGTCGCTCTCTCAGGAGTTGGCGACCTACTACGGCGTCCTGCCGCTCGCGCGGATCGGGAACATCCTCACGCTCGCGATCGCGAACCCGTTCGACATCATCAAGCTCGACGAGATCCGCACCGTCACCGAGTGCGACATCCGCGCGGTCGTTTCCACGGAGCGGTCGATCCGCAAGTCGATCGCGCGCGCCTACAATCCGGGGGAGGAGGAGGTGAAGGGGCTGCTCGACGGCCTCGCGAATCCCGACTTGGAGATGAAGGAGGCGGAGAGCGAGGAGAACGTCGACCTCTCGCAGATCACCGACGCGGCGGGGGACTCGCCCGTCATCAAGCTCGTGAACCTCATCATCAGCCAGGCGGTGCGGGAGGGGGCGAGCGACATCCACGTAGAGCCGTTCGAGAAGAAGACCCGCGTCCGCTTCCGCCAGGACGGCGCGCTGCGGGAGGTCTACGCGCCGCCGAAGAAGATGCACAATGCGCTCGTGAGCCGCATCAAGATCATGGCGCAGATGGACATCGCGGAGCGGAGGATCCCGCAGGACGGAAAGATCCAGCTCAAGCTCGAGGGGAGGAACATCGACTTCCGCGTCTCGGTCCTGCCGACCGTGCATGGCGAGAAGGTCGTGATGCGCATCCTCGACTCCTCGGGGCTCGCGCACTCCCTCGAGTCGCTCAACTTCGAGAAGCAGGCGTTCGAGGCCTTCAAGCGCGCCGTGAACGCCGCGTACGGCATGGTGCTGGTCACGGGTCCCACGGGGAGCGGGAAGTCGACGACGCTCTACTCCGCCGTGAAGGAGGTGATCTGCCCTGAGGAGAACATCGTCACGGTGGAGGACCCGGTCGAGTACCAGATGGACGGCGTGTGCCAGGTCCCGGTGAACGTGAAGAAGGGGCTGACGTTCGCCGCGGCGCTGCGCTCGATCCTGCGGCAGGACCCCGACACGGTGATGATCGGGGAGATCCGCGACCAGGAGACGGCCGACATCGCGGTGAAGGCGGCCATCACGGGCCACCTCGTGTTCAGCACGCTCCACACGAACGACGCGGCGAGCTCGGTCTCGCGCCTCATCGACATGGGGATCGACCCATTCATGGTCGGGTCGTCGGTGATCCTGATCGCCGCGCAGCGCCTCCTCAGGAAGCTGTGCGAGAACTGCAAACAGCTCGTCCTCGAGCTCCCGACGGACGAGCGCCTCCTGAACATCGGCGTCACGCCAGAGGAAGTGGACGCGCTCAAGAAGAACGTGCAGGCGATCGTCGCCGCGGGCGGGAACTGGACGAAGGAGACGCAGCCCCCGTACCTCATGAAGGCGGTCGGGTGCCCGCGCTGCGTGAACGGGTACAAGGGGCGCTTCGCGATCCTCGAGGTGCTGGAGTTCGACGACCAGATCCGGAAGATGATCGTGAACGGCGGGTCGGCGATCGAGCTCAAGGAATACGCCGTGAAGAAACGCGGGATGCTCAGCCTCCGCCGCTGCGGGCTCGTGAACGCGATGAGGGGCCGGACGAGCATCGAAGAGATCCTGAACATCACGATGGGGGACTAGGGAGCCGCCATGCCGCAGTACAAGTACGCCGTGAAGACCGCCGACGGGAAGGAGCGGTCGGGATCGATCAGCGCGCCCACGCGCGACGACGCGATGGGGGAGCTGCGTCGGCAGAACCTGACCGTGGTCTCCATCAGCGAGCAGAAGAACCGCGCCGCCCGCGGCCTGTTCGGCGGCGAGCCGCGCGCCCGCGTCCGCGGGGACGACCTCGCCGTGTTCACCCGGCAGCTCGCCACGATGATCGGCGCGGGCATCCCGCTCGTCGAGAGCCTCGAGATCCTCGAGGAGCAGGCCGAGGACCCCGGTTTCAAGCTCGTCTGCGGGCGGATCATCGAGTCGGTCCGGAGCGGGACCGACTTCTCCGAGGCCCTCGGGAAGTACCCGAAGATCTTCACGCGCATCTACGTCAGCATGGTGAAGGCTGGAGAGGCGTCGGGCGCCCTCGATACGATCCTCGTCCGGCTCGCGCAGTACATGGAGTCGTCGGAGGCCCTGAAGCGCGAGATCAAGAGCGCGATGACCTACCCGGTCGTGTCGCTGTGCCTCATCCTCCTGATCGTCGGCGGGCTCATGATCGGGATCGTCCCGAAATTCGAGTCGATCTTCCAGACCCTGGGCGTCGACCTCCCCGCGCCGACGAAGATCCTCCTCGCCGTCTCACGCTTCCTCACAGGGTACCTGATCTACCTCCTCCTGGGCATCGCCGCGGCCGTCGCGGGGTTCCTCGTCTACAAGAAGACCCCGACCGGCGAACGGCAGTGGCACTGGTTCCTCCTCAAGGTCCCGATCTTCGGGCCTCTCCTCAGGAAGGTCGCCGTCAGCCGATTCGCGCGGACCTTCGCAACCCTCATCCAGAGCGGCGTGCCGATCCTCGGGGCGCTCGAGATCGTGAGCGTGACCACCGGGAACCGGATCATCGAGGACGCCGTCTCCCTGGCGAAGGAGAGCGTGAAGAAGGGGGAGACGCTCGGCGAACCGCTCGCGCGGAGCGGCGTCTTCCCGCCGATGGTCACGAGGATGATCTCGATCGGCGAACGATCCGGAGCCCTCGAGCAGCTCCTCGAGAAGATCAGCGAGTTCTACGACCAGCAGGTGAAGACGACCGTGGAGGCCCTCACGAGCCTGATCGAGCCGCTCCTGATCGGCGTGATGGGCGCGCTCGTCGGAGGAATCGTCCTCTCGATCTTCCTCCCCATCCTGAAGATCCAGGAGACGCTGAGGAAGAAGTAGCGGAGGGGCCCCGGTGGACCAGGCGAGAGGGCCGCTCCTCCGTCGGCTGCAGTGGCTGCACTTCGTGCGGCTGGCGATCGCCGTCTTCGGGATCGTCTCGATCCTGGTGCTGCAGTGGGAGCCGACGGGCGAGTTCACGGTTCCCTATCTCTACGCCTATTCCGTCCTGATCGCGGCGGTCGCGGTCGACGTCGTCTATCTCCTCGCGTGCCGCGCGATCGCCGACCTCCGGACCATGGCCGTGGTCGAGATCGGCGTCGACGTCGTCCTCGAGAGCGCGCTCATCTACTTCACCGGCGGCGTCGAGTCGATCTTCGCCTATCTCTACTTCCTCTCCGTCCTCTCGGCCGCCGTCTACGTCTCCTCGCGCGCGAGCCTCGCCATCGCGGCCGCGTCCACGGTCCTCCTGTCGGGCGTCATGCTCGCCTACTTCCTCAGCTCCCCCGTCGGGTGGAGCCTGCCGCTCGTCGATCCGAAGCTGGTCATCCGCGTCTCGCGGAGGCTCCAGTTCATCCTGCCGTACCTGTTCTTCTTCGCCCTTTCGCTCCACATCGTCGCGCTCCTCGCGGGGCGGCTCGCGGGGGAGCTGACCCAGGCGAGGATCCTGAACGAGGAGATCCTCCATACGATGTCGGGAGGCGTCCTCGCCGTGGACCGCGAAGGGAGGGTCGCGTTCGCGAACGACCCCGCGAGGTACCTGCTCGGGATCGCGGAGGGGACCCCCGTCGAGGGAGTGCCGTTCGGGAGGCTTCTCGAGGAGGGGAGGCACGGGCCGCTCTTCGCTGCGCTCCGCGACCTGGTCGTGGTCGCCCGGGACGCGCAGTTCCGGGCGCGCGACGGGAAGTGGGTGTGGGTCTCGGTGGAGACCTCGCTCCTGCGCGGAGCGGACGGAGAGACGCGAGGGGTGGTCGCGATCCTCGACGACATCACGCTCAGGCGGGAGCTGGAGACGATGACGGCGCGCGCGGAGCGGCTGCAGGCGGTGCAGGAGCTGGCCGCGGGGATGGCCCACGAGATCCGCAATCCGCTCGCGTCGATGCGCGGGGCGATCCAGGAGCTGGGGGAGGGGCTGAATCTCGAGGGGGACGACAAGAAGCTGATGGAGATCGTCGTCCGCGAATCGAACCGGCTGAACCGGATCGTGAGCGACTTCCTCGACTATGCCCGCGGGAGGCCGCTCACGCTCACGCAGGTCGACCTCGCGCGCCTCGTCGACGAGATTGCGACGCTCCTCAGGAAGCGGCGGGAGGAGAAGCAGATCGAGATTGTCACTGACGTTCCGGCGGGGCTAGAATGCGAGGCGGACCCCGAGGCGCTCAAGCAGGTCTTCCTCAACCTCGGGATCAACGCGATCGAGGCGACGCCCGGCGGGGGCCGGGTGGTGATCCGCGGCGCGGTGGTCCCGGGCCGGGGCTCCGCGGTCCTCGTCCTCGGCGACCGCGCGGCGCGGGAGGAGGAGGGGGTCCGGGTCGAGGTGATCGACACGGGCTCTGGAATGGATCCAGACACGCGCGCGCGCGCAGGGGACCCGTTCTTCACGACGAAGCCCAGGGGGACGGGGATGGGGCTCGCGATCGTGCAGCGACTTGTCCAGGCCCACCGGGGGACGGTGGAGATCGAGAGCGGGCAGGGGAGAGGCACGCGGATCTCGGTGTGGCTGCCCCGCGTGTCGGCGAAGCCTGCCTAGTACGTTGGAGGGGCGCCCGTCAGGGCGCCATGGAGAGGCGCGCGTGAGCGCGCCATGGAGGGGCGCCCGTGAGG
>Ga0082335_1006534_pt1 | contig 14921 bp, 9 predicted proteins | sample Subgrocontami58m_FD_72375 | JGI IMG/M metagenome (GOLD analysis project Ga0082335, IMG submission 72375) | Subsurface groundwater microbial communities from S. Glens Falls, New York, USA - GMW37 contaminated, 5.8 m (SPADES assembly) (version 2) ...
AGCTTCCGGTACTCTTCTGCGTGTAACCTCTCGAAGTTTTCCATGCTCCCGTAGATGGAGTTTTTTGAAGGGTACATCCCCAATCTATTGGTGTTAATCTGATTCTCGGTAGTGCCCATCTCTTTATGGTGCTGAAAAGCCTTGTTGGCCTGCATCATCTGGATTTGCTCTTTAACCAGATTCTTAAAGGTTTCCGGGTCGTGGAGTTGCACATTACGTTGAGCGGTGATAGCTACCGCCTTGAGATTCTTGGAACCCATCACAGCGCCGGTGCCGCAGCGCCCGGCAGTCCTCCTGGCGCTGACGATAGCGGCATATCTTACCAGGTTCTCGCCGGCCTGGCCGATACAAGCTGTTCTGGTATCTTTACCGTGTTGCTGGCTCAACCACTTTTGTGTAATAACTGTATCTTTTCCCCATATTTCAGTAGCGTCATGGATCTGGCAGCTATCAGCGGTTAAATGGATATAAGCCGGTTTAGCAGCCCTGCCTTCGACTATTATGAGGTCATATCCGGCGAACTTGAGCCAGGCGCCGAAATCGGCCCCGGCTACGGAACGGGCATAGGCTCCGGTGAGAGGGCTTTTGGTGATAGCCATCCAACGGGAGACTGCCTGGGCGTTAGTCCCGGCCAACGGCCCGGTTACCAGGAGCAACTTGTTCTGCTCGCCCAGAGGGTCGGCGCCGGGGGGTAGCTCATCATAGAGGTATTTGATGCCTAGCCCCCTGCCACCTATAAAATCAGTCCTGATTTGCTGCGGTATTTGCTCTGTTGTGACCTTTTGGTTTGAGAGGTTAACCCTTAGTAATTTAGCCGAAGTATTTGCCATTGATGCTCCTTTATTTAGTAACTTAAAAAAACAATATTATTCGCGAAAATGGCACAAATTTTTTACCACAGAGAGCGCAGAGGGCACAGAGATTTCTAAATTTTCTCTGTGTTCTCAGCGTGCTCAGCGGTGACATCTTAATTGGTACTGGCTTGCCCGGGTTAGGATTTTTGCTATCTATCCCCCGGCGATAGCATGGAAAATATAAATCACATCCCCATTTTTTACCGGCTTAGCCAGCTCATGGGGATAGGTGCTAACGCCATTAACGGAGACTTCAACGTATTTGAGTAACCTGCCATTCTTATCTAAGACCAAATCCCTGAGTTGAGGGAACTGCCTGATTAAATCAGCCAGGCAATCGCCAACAGTATTTCCTTTTGCGTCAATTACTTTCATATCATTAGTGACATGCTGTAAAAACTGCGGGATCTCTATTTTAACACTCATATTTCAAATCCCAAGGTTTGTTGAATTGCTATAAGATAGCATATATCAACGTCAAGCACAATATTGATATTCACTTCTACGTCACAAAGGATTATAATACACAACGTGTCGCGAGATGGTCGCAAATAATTATCAGGAAAGAATTACAGTCAAATTCTGTTTCAGTAAGCCCTCAGAGGCAAAACCGTTACGCACGCTTACCTTTTAGCCAATATTTGGGGGATGACTTCGTTACAGAACTCTGGCTGTATAAAATAAAAGGTTACCTTGTGGTGAATAAATATGAGTAAACTAGTGACAGACGAAACTATTGGAAAACATAAACTCCATTATGCCTGGATTATTTTAATAACGGCCATGGTCCTCAATGTGGTAAGCAGGGCTGACGCCGCCTCTTTTGGAGTCTTTATAGACCCCCTGGTGAAGAACTTTGGCTGGAGCCGTGGAGAAGTATCTCTGGCGTATTCCCTGTCCTTTATAGCGGGCATTCCGGCTGTGGTGGGTATGGGTTGGTTGGGAGACCGCTACGGCGCCCGGACGCTGATGTTAATCGCTTCACTGGTGATATCCTCGGGCACCATATTACTAGGTACTATAAGTCAACTGTGGCAATTCTACCTCTTTTATGGTCTCTTCGTTGGCTCAATGGGCAATGCAGCTTTTACAGTGCTCTTACCGGTAATCTTAACCCGGTGGTTCCATCAGAAGCTGGGTGTGGCCATGGGCCTGTACTGGGCCGCCCTGGGAATGGGTCCGCTGATTTTCGCTCCTTTGTTCCGATGGCTTATTGAAAATCGGGGCTGGCGCTTTACCTTCTTCACTATGGGAATGATCCTGGGTGGTGTACTTGTCCTGACAGCTTCGTTCATCCGGGGGAAGCCCCAGGAGAAGGGATTGTTACCGTACGGTATGTCCCGGCCAGTCGAGACGCCAGTAGGCCAGCCAGTCCCCCGGCCAGTCGGGGCGCCAGCCCCAAAGGGCGCTCTGCGGGCGATAGCGGCTCAACCTACCGTATGGTATCTGGCGGCTATACATCACCTGGGATGTATCGGGCACTCCATTTTACTGGCCCATGTTGTATCCATGGCTACGTCACAGGGAATACCCGGGGTGATGGCAGCAGGTGTCCTCAGCACCATCGCCGGCGCCTCCATTTTGAGCCGCTTCCTGTTCTCCGTATTCACCGAGAAGCTGGGAGGTAGAAATCTGTTGACCATCGCTCTGATAGCTCAGGGGACGCCTGTTATGATACTGTTCTGGGCACATAGCCCCTGGGTGTTCTATCTCTTCGCCGTTGTCTTTGGTCTGAGCTATGGAGGGGAGATGGTAGGCTTCCCCATTATTAACCGCCAATTATTCGGTGCAGAAGCGCCTTTGAACTCTATATATTCCTTCGAGATGGTGGGGGCCAGCACGGGTATGGCGCTGGGAGGTTGGTTGGGGGGTGCGCTCTTTGATGTTACCGGGACCTATAATTGGGCTATAATAGCATCCATAGGAGCTACTTATCTGGGTATACCTTTAGCCCTATTGCTGCCCCGTAATAAGCGGCAGGCGGTGGCGGCTACAGCAGCGCCAAGTCGTGTATAAGAGTCAGATAAAGGCTTTTTGTTATTCCATATATATTTAGCTTATCTGACACTGGATTACTGAAGTGGAACGGCTAAACTACCATTTCCACTTTTCGGAATTTAAATTCATTTAGTTATTTATTGCGCAATTTTTGCCAGAGTACCCTTTCAGCCGGAGTCCCCAGTCGCCTTAGCTGTCTGCCCAAATCTGTTGTTGACTTGTTATCCATCCAAACTTAAGACCCCTCACCTTTTAATTCCTCTCCCACAAGGGTAGAGGAAGATGGAAGAATAAAAAGACCATTTTCCTGAATGCCAGAATACAAAGTTGGCGTTCCTGCAACAAGGTCAAAAAGCTCAATATTGCGCCATTTTTTGAATCTGATTGTCAGGCAATTTCGAGCAAAAAGATGCTTTTTGTAGCGCCACCAAAGTTAATAATTTACTTGTCAAAATCTCCGGGACACTAAATTTCCTAAGCAGGAAGTGGGGTGGCTATATGACCGTTTCCACTTTGAGGAGGTTGGTACTTCCGGTTTTACCGAAGGGTACGCCGGCTGTTATAACCACCTTATCTCCCGTAGCTGCCAGACCAACCTCCCTGGCGATTCGTGCCCCTTTCTTGAAGAGATCGTCTATCTGCTGCATGTCAGGGACGAGATGGGCTACCACACCCCATGAGATAGCAAGCCTCCGCTGAACGGCTGGACTACCGGTGAGGGCAAGTATGGGCATCCGCGGACGGTACTTGGCCACCCGCAGGGCTGTGCTCCCCGAATTGGTAAAGGCTATTATAACTGAAGCTTTTACCTGCTCGGCAGTGCTACAAGCATTGTAGCTTATTGCATCCTCGGTTGTTGCCTCCAGGTTTCTCCTTGCCTCCAACAGGAACCGTTCAAAAGGTAAAGCCGTTTCTGTTTCCCGTGCTACCAGTGCCATCATCTTAACCGTATCCACCGGGTTCTTACCTATAGATGTTTCCCCTGAAAGCATCAGGCAGTCAGCGCCATCAAATACGGCATTAGCTATATCGGCTACTTCGGCGCGTGTTGGCCGTTTCGACATAATCATAGATTCCAGCATCTGGGTGGCCACGATAACCGGTTTGCCCTGTTTCTTGCATCTTAAGATTATGTATTTCTGAGCTATGGGTACCCTCTCCAGAGGTATTTCCACACCCAGGTCGCCGCGGGCAACCATGACTCCATCGGCCACGGTGATTATCTCATCTATGTTGTTAAGGGCTTCATGTTTCTCAATCTTGGCAATAATAGGAACCCTGGTATGCTGCTGCTCCATGAAATCTCTGACTTTGGTTACATCGGAAGCCTCTCTGATAAAAGACAGGGCCACCAGGTCTATACCCTGGTCCAGAACGAACGCCAGGTGGTTCAGGTCGGCTTCGGTAACCGAGGGCACACTCAGGCTAACATCGGGAACATTAACGCCCTTCTCCTCACCCAGCAAACCGCCAACCGCTACGCGGCAGATTATCTCGTTACATTCAATGGACGTGACCTGGAGCCTTATAGAACCATCATCAAGAAATATGGTGTTACCGGTATTCAGGTCTTTGGGCAGGCTGGGCAAATTCACGTGGACACGGTGCCTACCGCCTTCGATATTGTCAGTGGTAAGGACAAAAGTATCTCCTTCAGTCAGTGTGATATGTTTGTGCGATAGCTCCCCTGTCCTCACTTTAGGCCCGGGAAGGTCACAAATGATAGCTACGGGTTTGCCCAGGTCATCAGCCACCTGCCGGACGGTTTTAATATATCCCGCATGCTCCTGGTGTGTACCATGGGATAGGTTTAACCGGCAGGCATCCATGCCTGCTTCAATGAGTAGTTTGATTGTGTTAGCAGAGATCGTTGCCGGGCCAATAGTGCAGATTATCTTGGTCCGGCGAAGAGGTGTGCGCTTGTTGTTAGCATTCATACTTTTAATAACCTTTTTGGTTTTGTTTTTCTAACCGGGTTTTACATCAACATCAAGTAAAGTATAGCATCCGGGGCAGTAGAATTCCCGTAATTGAAAACTGGAATGCCATCCGGGTTTTATTACGTAAGGGCTGGCTTTGTGCCAGGGACGTATGGTTACAGCGGTATGATCCCTATAGTCTTCGGATATCCGGCAAAGAATATGTCCGCACCGGCACTGGATAAAATCGTCCTTTAGACTGTGGACTATTTGTAACCACGAGTTTATTCTTTTTCCGGCGGGTCTGGCTGTAACCGGCTGATGAAAAGGTATAGGTAAAGTCGCCGATTTCTGCCGCTCCCTGAATATAGTCCGGCGGCGGACCCCGGTGGCATTTATGTTAACGGCCACATTTTGTTCAATTACCACTACTCCGTAGGTTCTCCTGGCCCACTCTCCGGACACTGTACCATTTTGAATGTCTTTAAGCACCAATTCAGGGTCTCTTTCCAGGGGGTCTCCATAACCGCCGCCGCCACAACCAAGGCAATAATATATATCGCCACGGTTCAAGTAGGATGAAACAACACCTGGAGTAATCTCGATTTTCCCCTCAAGCTGGTTGAGTTCCTGAGGGATAGCCCCCGCTTTAAAAAGTTCCTCTATCTTGGTATCCCTCTTGATGACCGATTGATTGGTGCAGCCGGGATACCCTCCATAGAGACCAAACGCAGTGGGTACCTCCAAACCATGACTGTGTAAAGCCAGATCGGGGATACGTTCGACATCGTGGGGGGTTACCATGATGGACAATCCGGCGCCCCCACGGAACTGCCCCGGGCCGCCGCTATCAATCTGCTGACGGCGAAGGAGATAGAGAATAGGATAGCGGAACTCGTTGGTCTCCACATTGGGTATGCTCACTTCAGCCCCGCCAATCATACCCCCGGTATCAATGCCATCTTTAAAACTTCTGGCGCCGTAGCCCCCCGCCAGCGCAGTATCAATAAATACTCCACCGAAAGGCTCACCACGCTGGTCCCGGCCGCCGAGCTCGGCAGCGGCCATTTGCCCCTGGCAGACTGCTAGCAGGCGATGGTGATGTTCATCACTGGCGGCAAACATTTTGGACAAACAAATAGTAGCGGCATGACGGATGGTCTGGCTCATGGAGGTAGTTCCTTTGGAAGCCCCGGCGGGCCAGGAGCAGTTGACCACGGTACCCGTCTCGGCTTTCGTCTCTATCACTCGTAGCACGGCTTCGGGGCAAAGGGGGATAGCATAGCCAAAGAGGGCCAGCATTACCACCATAAGGGAGGACTCCAGGGCCACATAGGTACAGTTGATTACGGCCGGCGCCTGGGGTGAAGAGCCGTCGAAATTAAAAATCAGATTTTCGCCTTTTTTAGTCAGCGTTAGATGGCATGTATAGAAAGTAGTCTTACCCCGGTCATTGTAGTCCAGATAAGATGTATGGCTCCAGTTGCCATCGGGTAGCTCCCGTAGGACACCCCGCAGCCTGGCCTCAGCCAGGTTTATAATCCTGTCCATCACACCAGTAACAGTCACTTTGCCGTACCGTTGCGCCATCTCCAGCACTCGTCGCTTGATAGTATTGTTAGCGGCGATCTTAGCGCGCATGTCCAGGGCATTCTGACCGCGGGTCCGCGAACGAATCAGATAGTCCTGTTCGATATCCTTTCGGATAGAGCCATGCTCCACCATTTTTACAGGTGGCATGGGGGTAGCCTCCTGGTAGATGGACTGTGCGCCAACAGCCACCTGGCCGGGAACCGGCCCGCCGACATCAGCTACATGGATACCAGCGCCGGCCCAGGCTATAAGCTCCTGGTCATCGGAATAGATAGGCGCTACCATAACCACACAGGTCTGATGGGGTGTGCTGATATACGGGTCATTGGAGAGAAACATATCATCCCTGCCGATGCCGGGATTCTCTTTGAATTCCCGCAGGACGTATTTAGCAGTATGGATGCAGGAGAGGGCATGGGTGGGCAGGGTAGCGCCTATGATGACCCCCTCACCGGCAGCATTAAGGATGGCTACGTTGCAGTCATTGGACTGGGACACGGTCGGTGAGCCGGACACATTGCGCAGTGTAGCCGCTCCCTCCTCGGTGATAGCCCAGAGGCGGTGTTTCAGGACTTCAAAGGTGACGGGGTTAATGTTGCTCATCATTCTATCGCCCCACTTCCAGCACAATATTCAAATACCCATCTACTTCCGCTCTCTGGCCGGGATGAATCGGGACCGTAGTGGCTGGCCCTTCAATAACCGCCGGCCCCTCAATAACGTTCCCCGCAGCCAGCTTGGCCATATCAAAAATCGGCGTGGACAGGAAGCTTTCAAAATAGACAGGACGTTGGCCAACCAGTGCCGCGCTGGGGTCAGTCCCTTGATAGCTATGTTGTCTTAGAGTCGGGCGAGGTAAACTCACCCGGCACACCAGTCGGAAGGTAACCAGTTCGATACCTGCTGCTTTAAAGGCGGTGCCTGTCCCGAATACCTGCTCATATAGATTTACAAACCTGTCGGGGATTTCATCGATGTCGGCTTGAGTTAACTCCCTGTCCGGGATGGGGATGGCTATCTGGTGGACTTGATAGCGGAAACGCATATCAATAGAGCGGTTAAAGCTGACGTTCCCTGTCCTCTTACTTCGCTCCAGGTCCTCTTGAGCGGCTGATGTCAAACCGGAGAAGATACCGTTCAACCGGTCCGCAGTTATGGGCATACGTAGGGGTTCCGATTTGGCATAATAACGCAATATATCGGAAGAGACAATCCCCAGGGCCGAAAAAACCGGCGAGTGGGGCGATACTATTGCCTTTTTGATACCCAGCTCTCTGGCATAAGCACCGACATGCACCGGCCCAGCTCCGCCATAGGATAGAAGAACAAAATCTCTGGGGTCGTAGCCCCGTTCGATTGTGGCTTTGCGTATCAGGTCGGCCATATGCGCATCCACGATGTCTACGATGCCTTTGGCTGCCTGGATGGTATCCATCTGGAGCGGTCTCGCTATCTTTTCGTTTATAGCTTGTTCGGCTTTGGATTTGTTTAGCCGTTTTCTGCCGCCGAAAAAGTTATCCGGATTAATCCGTCCCAGAACAACATCGGCATCGGTTACGGTCGGCTCGGTTCCTCCCCAATCGTAGCAAACGGGCCCCGGTTGGGAGCCGGCGCTCTGCGGGCCAACATTAATGGTATTTGCCTGAGGGTCTATATGTGCGATACTACCCCCTCCGGCGCCGATAGAAACGACATCCAGAGTTGGTATAAGAACACGGTAGCGGTCATAAATGGGATTTTTAGCCAGGGGGACCTCTCCCCGGAGTATCAGGCCCACATCGAAACTGGTGCCGCCCATGTCGGTAGCTATAATATTATCGTAGCCCAGCAGTTTTCCTGTGTTAGCAGCGCCTATAACTCCCCCCGCCGGGCCGGAGGAAAGGGTATAGACAGCTTTATTAGCGGCTTCTTCAGCCCATACCACTCCTCCTGTGGACTGCATAATGAACGGCGGGTAAGGTAACCCTTGCCGGGCGAATATCTGTGACATAGAGGTAAATTCCTGCCTGGCCCTAGGCCCAAGATAGGCATTTATTATTGTGGTTGTAGTGCGCTCATATTCACCGAGATATGGCGCTACATCGCTGGAAAAAGTAACAAATAATCCGGGATATTTTTGGCAAATAAACTCCTTCACCGTAAGCTCGTGACGAGGATTCATAAAAGACCATAGAAAAGAGATTGCAACAGACTCGGCTCCGCGATTTACTAAATCGGCTAAAGCCGTTTCTACCTCATTCAGATTAAGCGCTACGATTTCGGCGCCTTTATAATCAACCCGCTCTGTTATACCTTTTATCAGGGCCCGGGTGACTAAAGGTTCGGGTTTGTCCCAGGCTATAATATCGCCTTTCTGTGTCTCGGAGAGGCCATCGGTCTTGGCCATAACCCGGCCAATTATCAGAGCGTCCTCGTGCCCTTTGGTGGTGATGAGTCCAACTTTAGCTCCCTGCCGGGTAAGCAGGGCATTTATAAGGGAAGTAGTGCCGACGGCTAAAATATCCGTTTCTTTAAGTACTTGCTGGAGGGTTAAGCCCAAGGAACCAGCCGCATTTTCTATGGAACGGAGTATTCCCTCGGTCAGGTTTTGAGGTGTTGTGAAGGCTTTATCGGAGGTAACACGGCCCTCAGTGTCAATCAGAACACAATCGGTGAATGTGCCACCGCTATCTATACCAATAATGTAGGACAATGCTCTTTGCCTTCTTTTTTGACCTGATTATACATCTGTCGCCTGTAAAAGATAAGCCCCCTTTTCCGCTATTTAGCGGAGAAGAGGGCTTTGTTTCTTATTATTTTGAAGAAGCTATTATCTTCCCCAGAGTTTGTCCAGCCAGCGCTCCTGGTACAGCTTTGTGGCTTTCTCAGTGTCATCATCGGTAAGGAGAATAGGGTGTGTGAGCGGAATCTGGGCTGCCTTCGGTAAAAAGTTGGGTACGTCTTTACGGATAGAAGCTACAGTCGCCGCTTTCCCGTATACAGTCTGACCTTCGTTAGAAAGGAACCAGTTGATAAAAACTTTGGTAGCGTTGGGGTGGGGGCCTCCGTTAAACGCTGCTACGATTCCCAGTATCAACACTGTCCCATCGGTGAGTTCTATGGCTCTGATAGGGGCGCCCTCGACAATAATCCGGCCATAGGTCCTGTCTATTCCACGGATAGAAAGGCTGCGTTCACCGCGGGCCAGGATGCTGCCTCCCTCGGGGTCAGAAACGGAAAAACGCAGGTCCTGTTTGTAGAGGTTTTTAAGGAACGCTTCATCTATAACCTTTTCCCGTAGCAGGGGAACAACGACCTGGTATGGCCCGGCGCTGGTGATAGTATCGGTCATTACCATCTTGCCTTTCCATTTGGGATCCAGAAGGTCTTTCCATGTCCTGGGCTCCTCTCCCGGTTTAACAAGCTGTGTATTAACATAAGGGGTATAGATGGATAGGTTAAAGGCAATAAGATGTTTATCCTGAGGGTCCATCGAAAAGATATCAGCCACCCAGGTATCCTTCTCCCGGAGACCTGGCAGTTCCCCGGCGATACCTGCTGTCAGACCTTCCTTCTTCATGATCTTGCCATGTGCGGCAGCGCCATCGGTCATATCGGCAACCAGACGGCCCATTCTCTTCTCGGTTTTTACTCTCTCGACAAATTCGGTGCCTCTTCCGGTGATGATATCTGCAGTTATACCGTATTTCTCTTTGAATGCCTGGCTGAGGGCTTGCCCGATTTCTCCCGTAAAGTTGTAGGAATAGAGGGTTACTTTCCCCTCCTTTTTAGCTGCTTCTACTATGGCGGCCCACGCAGTTTCCTCTGGAGAAATAGCTTTGGCTGCTGGCAGAGGGGATGCTGGTTGAACCGAAGCAGGGGTTGCCGCTGGCGCCGGGGTTGGTCCATCTCCCGGGGCACAGGATGTCAGGATTAGAAATAAAGTAGCTACCAGGGTTATTAAACTGTACAATCTCTTACTCATAACTCGCTCCTTGATCATTCTTAAGCTCTTGTATTTAAAACTATAAACTACCTAACCCGGACAAGCCGGAACCAGAACGATTCTACCGCTGAGGCCGCAGAGTACGCTCCCCGATACATCGGGGCGCGTACTCTGCGGTGAAAATTCTTGCCATGTCGTGCAAGACTTTACCCTTAAGCGCCTAATTACTTTGCCCAGAGCTTCTCCAGGTAACGTTCGCGGAAGAGTTTGGTGGCTTCGTCTACATACTCGTTGGTTAACATGACCGATCGTTGGGGGATAACCTGGGCATTCTTATGTAAAAAGCTGGGCACATCCTTACGGGCTGAGGCTGCACTGGCAACTTTACCATATACAGTCTGTCCCTGCGGTGACATGAACCAGTTAATAAATACCTTTGCTGCATTAGGGTGCGGCGCTTCCTTAATGGCTGTCATCGTTATCACGCTCAGCACAAGGCCGTCGCTAAGGCCGATTGCACGGATAGGCGCCCCTTCAGCAATAAAACGGCCGTAGGTTCCACTGGAACCCCTGATTGAAATAGAACGCTCTCCACGCGCTAGAAGGCCAGCTTCGTCAGGTAGCGCGGAAGAGAACCTCAGGTCTTGTTTATATAAGGCTTTGAGGAATTCCTCGTCTATCACCTTCTCCCTCAGCAGAGGCACAAAGACCTGGTAAGGGCCGGCGCTGGTTACATAATCGGTCAGCACCATCTTGCCTTTCCACTTAGGGTCGAGCAGGTCACGCCATACTTTTGGTTCCTCTCCTGGTTTAACAAGGTTGGTGTTTATGTACGGGGAATACACTGTGAAGTTCCAGACGATAAGATGCTTATCTTTGGGATCCATGCTTAGTATATCGGCAATCCAGACATCCTTTTCTCGCAGGACAGGCAAATCATCTGCCACACTTACTGTAAGCCCTTCAATCTTCATGTTTGTAAGGTTGGTGGCATTGCCCTCGGTAACGTCCCCCACAATCCGCCCCAGCCTTTTTTCAGTTTTCAATCTTTCTGCGAACTCGGCTCCCCGTCCGGTTATGATATCTACGGTGATATTGTATTCGTCTTTGAATGCCCTGCTTACAGCCAGACCACTATCTCCGACGAAGTTAAAGGAGTAGATGGTAAGCTTGCCTTCTTTTTTAGCGGCTTCGACTATTTTATCCCAGGCGGCGTCTTGAGAGGTGGTAGGTGAGAGGTTGGAAGTGGGAACGGAAGTTTTTGGTGGGACTGCTGGTGGTGTTGTTGATGGGGTTGGAGCGCCTGGCGTGCAGGCTGATAGAATGGTGAGCACTGTGATGACTACTACTGAGGTTACGTGATAGAAGCTCTTCATACCGTTACCTCCTGTGTGCGACAGATATACTTTCAATCTAGTGTTTGAAAAAATATATCTGCCATACTTTGACAGCATAGTAGTCTATCCTGATTAGCTTGTCAAGGCAAACGCCAATCCCCAAATCAGTGATTGACACCCGTTGTCAGAGGTCGGGTTTTCTAATCCAACCTACATATCGTACCGCTGGTCCTGGGCCAATATAAATTCGCTTTCATACAAAAGGTGTTCAGGTTTTAATTACGAATCAAGGGTTATCTTCCCCAGAGTTTGTCTAGCCAGCGCTCCCGGAAGAGCTTGGTTGATTCGTCGGTGTCCTCACTGGTTAGAAGTATGGGGTTCCTGGGTGTAAGCCGTCCGGCTTCGGGCAGGAAATTAGGTACATCTTTCCGTGCTGAGGCTGCACTGGCAGATCTACCAAACACTGTTTGACCTTCAGGAGAGAGCATCCAGTTAACGAAGACCCTGGCTGCGTTGGGGTGAGGAGAGCCTTCGAAAGCTACCAATGATATCACGCTCAGAACAACTCCATCGTTGAGGTCTATAATTTTTATCGGTGCACCCTCTTTTATAAACCGGCTATAGACTGAATCGTTACCCCTGATAGATAAAGCGCGATCACCCCGGGCGAGTAAACTGGCTTCATCCTGTATTGTGGCGGAGAACCTCAAGTCTTGAGTATACAATGCCTTGAGGAATTCTGCATCTACGACCTTCTCCCGTATAAGCGGTACGAAGGATTGATATAATCCGGGGCTCGTGGTGGTATCTGTAGCTATCATCTGGCTTTTCCACTTCGGGTCCAGAATGTCCTTCCATACTTTGGGTTCCTCTCCGGACTTGACCAGCCTGGTGTTCACCCACGGGCTATAGATAGTAAAGTTAAAGCTGATAAGATGCTTGTCCTGTGGGTCTATCCCCAGGACATCGGCCACCCATACGCCCTTTTCCCGCAACACCGGCAATTCACCGGCTATACTTTTGGTTAATCCTTCCTTTTTCATCGTTTTAGCGTTCGTAGCATTGTTATCGCACACGTCAGCCAGGATGCTGCCCATGCGTTTCTCTGTTTTCAATCTCTCGGTGAATTCAGCTCCGCGCCCGGTGATGATATCTACCTGGATACCATATTTTTCTTTGAAAGCCTTGCTAAGAGCTATGCCTATATCCCCGACAAAGTTGAAGGAATATATGGTAAGTTTGCCTTCTTTCTTTGCAGCTTCAACTATTTTATCCCAGGCCGGGTCTTGAGAAGCGGGAGGTGAGACGTTAGAGATGGGAACGCTGGTACCGGCCGGAGTTGGCGCGGCGGGCGCCGGGGTTGGAGCGCTGCCCGGTGCACAGGATGCAAGTAGTGTGAATATAGCTATTCCAACCAGGACAACCGAATAATTGAAACGTTTCATTCCGGCATCTCCCGTATAATTTATTTTCAAAAGTAAACCAGTGTACAATTTACATTTTACACTATATTTGGTCGTATTTGAATACAGCTTTACGCATAAACCATTAAGAGACCATGTTGGTACTCTTTATATTTTTCGAACAAAATAAGACCCTCTTTCTATATTGCAAAGGTGGCCTAAAGAGGGGCTTAATTATGCTAATTCTCAGCTATCAGCGGCCCCAGAGCTTCTCCAGATAACGATCGCGGAAGTACTGGGTGGCCTGATCGTTATCCTCGTTTGTCAGGAGGATGGGGCGAACGGGAGTAATGCGGGCCTGTAAGGGCAGAAAATTGGAAACATCCTTGCGTACTGAGGCAACGGTAGCATTCTTACCAAAAATTGTCTGACCCTCAGGTGAGAGGAACCAGTTGATGAAGACCTTGGCTGCATTGGGGTGTGGCGCGCCGGCATAGGCTGCTGTCGTAAGGACTGAAAGCACCGTCCCGTCGTTTATAGCAATAGCTCTGATTGGCGCCCCCTCTGCGGCAAATCTAGCGTAGACGGAGTCCACACCCCGCAGAGAGATATGGCGCTCGCCGCGCGCTAAAATGCCGCCTTCATCGGGCAGGGCGCTGGAGAACCTTAAGTCCTGTTGTTTAAGGGCTTTGAGAAAATTGTCGTCTATGACTTTCTCTCTCATCAGCGGAACGAAAAGCTGGTACAGCCCACCACTGGTGAGCGGGTCTGTGGCAATGATTTTGCCTTTCCACTTCGGGTCGAGAAAGTCTTTCCATACCTTGGGCTCTTCGCCCGGTTTGACGAGGTTAGAATTGACGAACGGAGTGTAGAGGGTGAAATTAAAGGCGATAACGTGCTTAGCCTGGGGATCTATTCCGAAGATATTAGCTACCCAGACGTCTTTCTCCCTGAAGGCGGGAAGGTCATCTGTTACGTTGATTGTAAGCCCTTCGTTTTTCATATTTTTCAGATGGAGGGCGCTGCCTTCAGTCATATCAGCTACCAGGCTCCCTATCCGTTTCTCTGTCTTGACCCGTTCCAGGAACTCGGCGCCCCGTCCGGTAACAATATCCACGGAAATACCATACCTATCCTTGAAGGCACGGCTCATTGCTATGCCGATATCTCCCACAAAACTGTAGGAATAGATTGTTAAATTGCCTTCTTTTTTAGCCGCCTCGACTATTTTATCCCAGGCAGCATCCTCTGGGGTCTGGGGTTTAGCCGATGGTAGAGGTGAAGCTGGTTGAACCGAAGTCGTGGGCGCTGGTGCAGGGGAGGGGGCGCTAGATGGCGCGCAGGCTGCCAAAATGGTCAAAAGGATCAATCCGAGTGCGGCTGCAATTGATATAGCTCTTTTCATGGGTCACCTCTTATGCAAAATATTTGATTTTATTTAAGGTGGGTCTATAGTTTATTAATAGACGAAGTACATATAAGAATTGTTCTTAGCATATTGAAGTGAACATGTTTTGTCAAGTTGAATGTGGGGGGAAAGATTTTACTCCAGGTGCATTGTGTCCCGGCGCAAAATATAATCAAAGCTCCAGTCCTGGGCTACGCTAATCCGGTTGCGGAAACCGGGCACCTTCATCAAATGGACGGAGCGCCACACCACCCATGCCGGGAAGTTATTGAAAACCTTCCCGGATATGTTAGCCACAGCGGCATCCCTCCCCAGGGCGATCAGGTCGCCCTCGAAAACGTAACGGAAAGGGGACTGGTCTTCATCATGTAATACGTGAGCTATATTTCGGCCGACCGACCTTCCCTCTTGCACAGCTACAGCGGCTGTAGCAGGCAGGGGGCGGGCAGCGCCAGGTTCAAAAAAGGCGGCCAGGGCGCCTACT
>Ga0082335_1006535_pt1 | contig 14921 bp, 14 predicted proteins | sample Subgrocontami58m_FD_72375 | JGI IMG/M metagenome (GOLD analysis project Ga0082335, IMG submission 72375) | Subsurface groundwater microbial communities from S. Glens Falls, New York, USA - GMW37 contaminated, 5.8 m (SPADES assembly) (version 2) ...
TCTTCAATCATCGAGAACGAATCAGGGCTAATAACATTTCTTGCATTATTCGAAGCATCCATCAGCTGAAGATAGACTCTGTAGAGTCTCACTTTCTCTCTTACATCGGAAAGCTTTACTGAGTACATTGCTGCAACGCGTTTTGCTGTGGCAGGAACATACTGAAAATTCTCAGGATCAGCTGCTTTTATTGCGTCACCAGAGCAATGTGCCAACATATACTCCCTGTAAAGATTGAAAGCTGCTGGCAAAGGTTTCCACGGGAGAATGGAACCGTGATGGCGGAGCCCTAGAATCTTACGCATTAGCTCTTCGGCACCAGGCTCACTCGTATCAATCACGATGCATGGGATATTTGTGATCTGTTTTTTTAATTCCGAAGTAATTTCTTCAGACTCATCCTCAAGGATTTTTTTGATTGCAGAAATACGGCGGTTACCTTCGATGATGAGATATTCGTCCTCTACTTTTTGAACAAATATTTTGTCTACATGAATGAATCCGTCCGCTCTAATTGCAGCAACCAATTCTTCAATCTCAAAATGATTTGCGCGCGAAAGCATCTGCTCATAAGCCGCTTTCTGCACAGCAGAATCTGCTACCTTCTCAAATGGAATTATTTCGTTGTGATGCTTTGAAAACCGAGGGTTGTTCGGATCAAGAAGAAGATCCTTGATATTGAGTGTCTTTTCCTTAAGCAGATCGGGGTTTATTGCCATATTTAATAGTTATTATTGCACTGATAAATAAACAAGGCTATCGACATGTTTTTTGTCTCCCTTCAGAGTCGCCGCTCGTCTGAGAGCAGCCATGAGGCTTGATCTGTAGGCGCGGCTACTCATTGGGTAAACTTGTGATTCCTGTGGATACTTTTTCTCAATAAGGTAGTCGTGGTTGAGAGGATAGTATTCATCAATATTGTCGGACAGATCGTTGAACATCCGGATTTGTTTTATGTCTCCGTCTTGCATGGTGATCGAGCGCCATTTTCCTAAGCTTTGATATGGGACATCGTTGAATAAGAGGAGGTTTACCCGTTTACCTAAGAGAAGCGCTAACAGTGCTGATTTGGGAATGTCGCCAAGAACGATACGCAACGACACAAGCTTGGCAATTGCCTTAATGGTCTTTATGGGCCATATACCTTTTACGTCGATGATAGTGGGCTCCAGGTAATCGGAGATTTCTGCAAACAGCCATCTATTATCAATTCGATAAGCAACGTTCGGGAGCTGATCGACTATTTCAACAACAAAAGCTTTTGCATTGTCGTTATTCTCGGGATTTCGCACGACTCTACCAACACACTGAAGGTAATAGAGAATCGAGTTTGTTGGAGTGGCCATAACAACAGTGTCGATATTAGGATCGTCATAACCCTCATTCAGTATTTTGCAGTTAACAAGGATCGAAGATTCTTGCGAATGGTGCCACTCTAGATATTTCTCGTTCGACAAATCCTTGTCGTTAGCATCACCGCCATAAATATATCCAACGTGCTTAAATGGACTGCCCAGTCTATTGTTTTCAGTCGACAGAGTTTCGTAAAGACGTTTTACGTGCGCATTGGTACCCGCAAAGACAATCACTTTCTTAAAGGCATACTTTCCTGCCTCTTGAAAGATAGTGCAGGCAACGAGATCGTTACGTTCTTTACTGTTGAATCTTTCGAGTTGGTCCTCATCACCAAGTGAGGTGATTTCGATTTTTATTCCAGTCCTGATCTCAGGTAAGAACTTTGGCAATAAGACTACTTTGCGTTGTACAAGTTCACGAAATGTTATTGAGTACGAAACCTTCTCGAATGGCAGTTCTTTGGCGTCCATTCGGTGGGGCGTCGCGGTCAGACCAAGAATTCCAATTGGGTATTCAAAAAATTCACTGTAAGTACTGGCCGCTGCGTGATGGGCCTCATCAATAACAATAAGACGATAATTATTTTTCACTTGGAGCGCCCTTGTGGCCTCGGCTTTCATTCGCACATCAACGATTCCTTTGAGTTTTGGGTTGAGAGAGAACTTCTTAATGTTTTTCTCGCCTTCAAGGTTTTTCTTTGCGTGTGACTGAAGGGAAAGAGTGTGAACTATCCAAAGAACCTTGTCGTCGCCATTGATGGCCCCTTTATTTATCATCTCGTTAAGGGAGCGAATAGCGGTTAATGTCTTGCCACCACCAGTGGGCAAGACTAACAAAAATCGGCCTTTTGGATTTCGTCCAAAATCCACGACAATGTTTGAGATTGCAGTGAGTTGGAAACTCCAATCGGGCACTATTTTGTTTCTGAAGAAATTAAACATGATGATTTGTTTTATAGCTTGAACCCATTTTTACCATCAGGAAAATAGAACTTAGAACGCGCTTCTTTTGCGGCTTTCTCTATGGCTGTGAAGATCTTGCTTATATCATCCTCCGAATACTCATACGCACTCCTATTGGAGCAATTACTCAGAATCCTAAGTTTATTTAGGATTTCGTTTGTACGGGTTGCGGCCAGACGTTTAAATCTCTCTGTTTTTTCTTCTTTTTTCATAAATATATGATTATATTGGTAATAGTATTCTCTATTTACCCAGATGTCAATATATTTACTAATATGGAAGTTAGCCCAGCTACTTCACTGTGTAGTCCACTTCATTCTTACCTTTCGTTGACTTCGGTTTTGGCACTTCAAACCATTCGGGATGAGCCTTATACATCGCCCTTAATTCCTGTATACTTTTATCAAGATCCCTGAATTTGAGCCATATTTTCGGTTCAAACTTCGGGACATCGTCCCCGCCAAAATAATTTACTACTGGAAAGGCAAAATGGGTGTGTGATTCTACTTGGCGAAAATAATTTATGCCGATTTACATAAATAATCCTATTCTCTCAACCAGTATATTTATAGTAATTTTTGTTCTTGTTCTATTCACATCAATCAGGCGAAAAGAAAACCAAGAATTATTTTCACTTGAGCTAACAAAAGAACTTAAAGGGTTAGCTATCTTGGCTATAATCTTTTCCCACGTTGGTTATTTCCTTTCAGTCGATCATAGTTTTTTATTCCCTCTCTCCATCATGGCGGGCGTAGGGGTAAATTTATTTTTATTTTTATCCGGGTATGGGCTGACCATTAGCTCATTAAAAGAGAATTTGCAAATCAGCGAGTTTTACAAAAAACGTTTATTAAGGTTGTTCGTTCCTTTTTGGATAATCCTTATCATCTTTTTCCTACTAGATTTTTTCCTTCTACACACTTCGTACAGCTCAACATACATACTCAAAACTTTATTTGGATTTTTCCCCAGCGCTGATCTATTTACTGATATTGATTCACCTCTTTGGTTTTTTACCCCAATCCTTTTTTATTATCTAGTTTTTCCACTAATTTTTTTTAAAAAACACACTTGGTTTACAGCAATCCTTATTTATATTTCTTCATATTTAGTACTTCGATTGAATCTTTCAGTCACTGAGGATGTTTTCCATTTATATCAGTTACATGTATTAGCCTTCCCTCTTGGTGTGGCTGTTGCTTCGCTATTTTCTGAATTACCAGTTTGGCTGACGATAATTTTAAATAAAGTAAAAACTTTAAATATATTTGGGAATAATCTAAGGATTATGGGGGATGCTACATATTACGGAGTTTTAACCGCCCTATTAATCTTAATTGGTTATACCGCGTACTATTCTGGTGTAGGAGAAAGTTTATGGAAAGAACAAATCATTAGCATTGTCACAATGAGCGCTATAATATTTCTCTTTGTTCTGAAAAAATTCGAAATTAAAGCTTTCTCAATTTTTGGCTTTTACGCCTACGAAGTTTACCTACTTCACTGGCCCTTGGTATCGCGCTATGATTTCTTTTTTAAACTGTTCCCTGGTTGGCTAGCCATGATTCTGCACCTTATTCTTGTTTTAATTTTGGCTTGGCTTCTGGTAAAAATACAAAACCATTTTCGCCAAATTGAAATATTTAAACTAGAGCGTGGTGTGTAATCTGATATTCAGGCGTCAAAAATTTAACCCTATTCAAATCGTTAAAAAACCATTATTATGCTTAATTGTTAGTTATTTTGTATTTATACGCGCGGTTAGCTCAGTTGGTAGAGCGACCCCTTGACGTGGGGTAGGTCAGAGGTTCGACTCCTCTATCGCGCACATAAAAATAAGCGAAGCGCATTTTTATGTGCGCGATAAGCAAGTAACAAATTTACTTTCGCGAGGAGTCGAAAGTCGCAGTCTGCGAAGACAGACGAGACGGGGTCGCGGAATTTTTCAGCAGAAAAATATCCGTGACCGACCCCTCTATCACATTTACTTTTAATTTTTCAAAAACTTTAACCATCCCATGAAAATACTAGCCATAGAAACATCGTGCGATGAAACCGCGATTGCGATTTTAGACATTAAGGAAACTAAAACTGAAACAAAAGTTTCTGTTTTGGGTAACGCCCTAATTTCTCAAATAGAAATCCACGAACAATATGGTGGTGTATACCCAGCACTAGCAAAACGCGAACACTCAAAAAATCTTGTTCCAATTTTAAAAACTGCCCTCAAGAAAAGTGGCTTGCTAAAATCCAGTAAAACAAAATCTTTTGACACTAAGACAATAAATAAACTAAAAACTTTACTCTCACACGAGCACGAACTTTTTGAACTAATGTGCTCCGATTTACCACAAATAAAAATTCCGAAGATTGACCTAATTGTCGTAACAAGTGGCCCAGGTCTTGAACCAGCGCTTTGGGTTGGTATCAATTTTGCCAAAGCACTAAATTTCATCTGGGGTATACCTGTTATTCCGGCAAACCATATGGAGGGGCATCTACTCGCCTCACTCCTTAAGGGCTCCACGGGAGAGAAATTTTCGCTTAAAAAGCCCGTATTCCCAATGCTCTCACTTCTTATCTCTGGTGGCCACACAGAGCTTGTTTTGGCTAAAAAATGGGGTGTTTACAAAGTAGTCGGACAAACAAGAGACGATGCCGTCGGCGAAGCTTTCGACAAAGTAGCCAGAATGCTTTCTCTCCCATACCCAGGCGGTCCACATATATCACGACTCGCAGAAAAATATCGAAAAGAACGTGTTAGTGAAAAATCTTTATATCCCCTTCCTCGTCCAATGCTCAATTCAAAAGATTTTGATTTCTCTTTTGCTGGGTTGAAAACCGCTGTCTTGTATACTATTAAAAAAATCCCAAAGATGAGCGAATCTATTAAAGAATCGATTGCTTGTGAATTTGAAAATTCAGCGACAGAAGTTCTTGTTTCAAAAAGCTCTAAGGCTATAGAAAAATTTGGCGTAAAAACATTTACACTCGGGGGCGGTGTGTCAGCTAACAAACACATTCGTTCTTCGTTTGAAAAAACAATTAAGAATGATTTTCCAAAAACTGCACTCTTTGTTCCCTCTCAAACACTAACAACCGACAATGCAATCATGATTGGACTTGCTGGATATTTTAAATCAGACAAATTAAAAGCGCGGGTCCCCCTTTCTAGGATCCGCGCTGATGGCAATCTCTCGTTTTAGGCGACATGGACCAAGGTTCGGTCGATGTATGAAATGAGCTTCGGGTTGGCTTTGCAGTTTTCCCGAAACTTACTCCAGACCTCCGACCATTCTTTGTCCGTGATCAAAACGGAGATGAAGTGCCGATGAACCAAGTGTTCCCTTAGGACACTGTTCGCGTGGCAAATTCTTGGACTCTTTCGCAACACAGCAAAAGCACATTTTTTTTGGCTTTCCCATGCGCGACGACCTCTCTCGATTTCAGACTTACTCTTTTTCCCAAAAGAGCTTCCGAACCTGAAATCTTCGAGGGCCACAAGAAGTTCCCCAACGAACGAGATGTCTGGAGAATATCCATTGTCCACTGGATTTCCAAAAATCTCTAGGAAGGCCCCATCTGTTTTTTGTTTCTCACTCATGGCCATGCTCCTTTTCAACGTTTACAACAAAACCTCTGGTTATTGTACAACAAAAGGTGCAGAAAGTAAAGCACGGTAGAAAAAACCCTTATTTATGATATGATTTTGTCATTATGGACGGAAAATTCCTTAAGCCGTACGACCCTAAAGAGACCGAGTCTAATATCTATAAGCTTTGGGAAAACAGTGGATTTTTTAACCCAGATGTTTGCGTTGAAAAAGGTGTCACCGAAAGCAATGCTGAAATTTTTTCAATCGTTCTCCCTCCACCAAACGTTACCGGCACATTACACATAGGGCACGCTGCAATGTTAGCCATAGAAGATATACTGGTGCGTTTTAATCGCATGCGTGGAAAACGCACACTTTGGCTACCAGGAACAGACCATGCCGCAATAGCCACTCAGGAAAAAGTTGAAAAGGAACTTTACAAAAAAGAAGAAAAAACTCGCCACGACCTAGGGCGTGAAATTTTTCTGAAACGAGTAGAAGATTTCGCTCAAGATAGTCACGACACAATTGTTAACCAAATCAAACGAATGGGTTCATCGATAGACTGGAGCCGTGAAGCATACACTCTTGATAAAGAAAGAAATCTTGCGGTCAAAACGGCCTTCAAAAAAATGTATGATGACGAATTAATCTACCGTGGACATCGCATTGTTAACTGGGATCCAAAACTCCAAACAACAGTTTCCGACGAAGAGATTGAGCGCGTGGAAGAAAAAACATCTTTTTATTATTTTAAATACGGTCCGTTCGTTATTAGTACAGCACGCCCAGAAACAAAATTCGGGGATAAATATATCGTGATGCACCCAGACGACAAACGTTATGCGGAGTATACGGAGGGACAACAAATAGAGCTGGAGTGGATAAATGGTCCAATTAAAGCAACTATCATAAAAGACGCGGCAGTTGATATGGAATTTGGAACTGGTGTTATGACAATCACTCCATGGCACGATGCTGTCGACTTTGAAATCGCAGAGAGGCACAATCTTGATAAAGAACAGGTTATTGATTACAAGGGTAAGCTCCTTCCGATTGCTGGAGAATTTGCTGGGTTACATATAAAAAAAGCTCGTCCACTTATCGTAGAAAAATTAAAAAGTAAAGGATTGCTTGTAAAGACCGATGAAGACTATATCCACAACATTGCAACGGATAGTCGCGGTGGTGGAATCATAGAACCTCAAATTATGATGCAGTGGTTTGTGGATGTTAACAAGGAATTTAAACTACCATACTCGGAAATAAACGGTATCTCATCAGGAGACACAGTAACACTAAAAAAGTTAATGATTCAGGTTGTTGAAAATGGTCAGGTAGAAATTATTCCCGAGCATTTCTCAAAAATTTATTTCCACTGGATAAATAACCTAAGGGACTGGTGTATCTCAAGGCAAATATGGTATGGGCACCGTATCCCTGTTTGGTACCGTGGTGACGAAACTTATACAGGAGTGGAAACCCCAGAAGGAGATGGGTGGGAACAAGACCCAGACACCCTTGATACTTGGTTTTCATCTGGTCTTTGGACTTTCTCAACCTTGGGGTGGCCAGAAAAAACTAATGATTTAAAAAACTATCACCCAACTGATGTTCTTGAAACTGGATATGACATCTTATTTTTCTGGGTAGCAAGAATGATCTTAATGAGTACTTATCTAACGGGACAAATTCCATTCAAAAAAGTTTATCTACATGGATTGGTTCGTGATGGGCAAGGACGCAAGATGTCCAAATCTCTTGGAAATATTATTGATCCAGTTAACATGTCGGATAAATTCAGCACAGACGCAGTACGTCTCTCACTTATCATCGGAACTGCTCCTGGGAATGACTCAAAAATTTCTGAGGACAAAATACGCGGCTACAAAAACTTCGGCAACAAACTTTGGAACATCGCACGTTTTGTTCTTGAGAATACCGAAAACATAAAAACTGAAGATATAAAACTAGGAAACTGGCAGTCTAAACAAATGAAAGATTTTGAAAATATTTTAGCTGAAATTACTGGGGACATTGAAAACTATCGTTTCTACTTAGCTGGCGAAAAACTATATCATTATACCTGGCACGTTTTCGCCGATAAAATAATCGAGGAAAGCAAAACTCATTTAGGTGGTTCTGATCAAGATGACATAAACGCTACAGCATTTATGCTTAAAAACATACTTCACAACTTATTAAAAGCGCTTCACCCGTTTATGCCCTTCGTAACAGAGTCAATTTGGCAACTACTTCCCAACTCACCATCAAAAGGTCATAAAATATTAATGATTGAGAAATGGCCAATATGATACTCCCCAACATAGATGCTTATTTTTATTCTTTATTAGGTGGAGTTTTGCCGGCAATATTTTGGCTTTGGTTTTGGTTGAGACAAGATAAATTAAATCCTGAACCAAAAAGACTTCTCGCTTTCGTTTTTATAGTTGGGATGCTGAGTGTTGCGTTTGTCATTCCCCTTCAACAATATGTTCAATCTTTTCTCGAAGAAGGTGTGCAGACCTTATCGGCTTGGGCATTCATAGAAGAGGTAATAAAATTTTTAGCATTTTTCATAATTGTTTGGTCAAGTCGTTTTCTTGATGAGCCAATAGACTGCGCGATGTATCTCATTACTGCTGCGTTGGGTTTCGCTGCTGCTGAAAATGCATTATTTTTAATTGACCCGATAGAAAATGGAAACTTGGCGGAAGGATTCATAACTGGAAATCTTAGGTTCCTTGGGGCAGCTGTACTACACGCAGAAGGTAGTGCTCTTATTGGGATAGCGCTTGGGCTTGCTTTTTATGCAAGAAGTTATATTCGCACCATTGCGCTTATTTTAGGTCTATTTGCTGCAACTGCATTGCATACTTTGTTTAATTTTTTTATAATGAATGACGAACACAATAATGTACTTGGAGTATTTGCATTTTTTTGGATTGTCGCAGTCTTAATCCTTCTTGTCTTTGAAAAAATAAAACAAATAAAAGAGTAAATTTTTAATAAATAATAAACCAAAGCCTTTATGTCTAAAGACAAACGATCATTTTTCGAAAAATTAACTGGGAGTGTTTCTTTAAATGACGATAACGAGGAAACTCTTGAACAAGACGACGAAAAAGGAACCCATAAGGGCACAGCTCCTTGGATGGAAGAAGAGGCTGAGGACGCACAACTAACTGTTGATGTTTACCAAACACCAACTGAAATAATAATCAAATCTATTGTTGCTGGAGTAAAGCCAGACGATCTTCAAATCTCCATAACTCGCGACATGGTAACAATCAAGGGTAAAAGAGAGGAAAACAAAGAAGGTGAAGAAGACGATTATTTCTATCACGAACTGTATTGGGGCTCATTCTCTCGAACAATAATGCTTCCACAAGAAATAGAGCCGGAGGAAACAGAAGCCATTGAAAAGCACGGGCTACTCGTTATTCGCCTTCCAAAAGTTGACCGCGAAAAGCAAACGAAACTAAAAGTTAGGTCAATTTAAAAGATAAAAAAATCCGCATTGCGCGGATTTTTTTATTGTGTGGTGCTGTTTGTGGTGCCGAGAGCCGGATTCGAACCGGCGACCCCTTCCTCTTCAGGGAAATGCTCTACCAACTGAGCTATCTCGGCATATTTATTTTTTATCTCTGAACATTCAGTCCTTTCAAAAAGTCACTGATAATATTCGCATCTGGAAATGATTGAGTTTTTTGCTGAATATCCTCAATCCCACCAATTAAACTAGTGTATGTTTCAAGAAGTGTCGTAATGTATGGCTGAAGATAGTAATATACCCCAAAAGTAATACCGACAATGAAGAGCCAGTACATTGCACTCATTACCATAGACCATCGCTGAGAGCGATGCATTTTCTTCAACAAATCGTTATTTTCCTCCGATATCTTAAGGGTTTTTTCAAGCAACTCACGCAATTCCTGATCCATAACAAATACTATAGCACATAGATAACCGGTGATAAATGTTAAAGGCGCGCTGTTTTAAGCGCGCCTCCTACTACTTATTGGCCATTTCTACAGGCCGCTCACGACCTGTGACTTCAGGGCGTAACAGTGCGGTGTCGTCATATTCGTGAAGACGACGACCTCGCAATCAGGGCCCGGGTCAATGACCTCGCGCTTCATTCGGCGCATGTGCCGACCCCTTTTCGCTTCGATCTCGACCACCTTCTTTTTGCCGATGACCGAAACATTGCTGTTGCGGAGAAAGCCACAAAGCTCGGAAAGGTTGGCGTTGATTCTGCCATTTTCCCCGACACGACACGGAATCATGTAACGCGCCGTAAAACCCGGCGAATACGCGACGGCCGGACGCTGGTACGGAGCCGGGGTTTCCTTGTCGAAAAAAAGATCGACGCGGGTAACCTTCTTCCTGCCGAAAGCTGGCTTGGCCTTCTTTCCGGTGGCAGGTTTTGTTCCTGATACAGTTTGCGAATCTTGCATGACTGTTTCCTTATTGTATGTTTTTAAACAATTAAAAACCTCCAAAGCTTGTTAGGCTTAAAGAACTTGTCCACCTTTCTTGTTAAGATTAAATGGGTAAAACCAGCCCAAACTATACAATACCGGATAAAAAAAGCAATAGTGTTGATTTGTACCATTGGCAGGAATCGGTCACTAATAATTTTGAAGACAAAATTTTCTTTACCACGGAAAAACAATTCAGCAGGAATCGCGAGTACGCTTTCGGTCACGGATAATTTTTCGTCGCCACTCAAAATTTCCTCGACCCCGGCTCACTTGTTTTTGTTGCTACAAAAATATAGTTCCGCCTTTCGATTCCTGCACGCGACTGAAGCAGTTCAGTCGCTCTCGGGCATAAAATAAAGAAGAACGGCTCGCTAGCCGTCTTCTTTATTTTATGCCCTCGGCAGGAATCGAACCCACAATTACCCCTTAGGACGGGGTAGTTATATCCATTTAACTACGAGGGCCTTCTGTCTATTTAATTACCGTTATATCTTACCTTAGATTCAACAAAAAACACTAGAAATCCTAGTGTTTTTTGGCCTTAATTCCTTTAAATTAGCTCTACAAACCAAGCAATTCTTCTACTCTTGGCTTATTAAATCCAACAATGGCTTCCCCTTCTATCACGATAACTGGAACTCCACGTTGTCCCGTTAGGTTAATCATTTCTTTTTGTCTTTCCATATCTTGTGCAACATTAAACTCTTCAAAGGAAACATTCTTATCTTTGAAATAATTTTTGGCCATATTGCAGTAAACACAAGTTGGGGTGCTATAAATAGTGACTTTTTTCATATAATTTTTACTATTTTTAATGAATGCTGATTATATCACAAACTTAAAATGGTAATAAATATTAAATTTTGTGCGGGTAAGCGAGCAAAGCAGTTTGCTCGCTTACCCGCACAGCTTTTCACTTTACTCAATCTGTGCGGGTACCGGGAATTGAACCCGGGTCTCAACCTTGGGAAGGTCGCATTCTGCCACTAAACCATACCCGCAAAATTAAAATTGATTCAAAAAAATTCAAAAAACTTACTGAGCCACGACTTCGATGTTGTTGCCTTTTTTTCTTCCTCTTCAACGACAATAATAACTCCTTCCCCATTTTTAACAACCCTAAATTTTGTTCTGAGTTCCTCTTCAATTCCTCTCTCGGTTTTAAGTGTTCCGATTTGTGCCCGAAGGGATTCTTCCCTTATTTGGACTGCAAGCAACTCATCTTCAGCAATTTTTCTTTTATCTGCGGTTAAGCGATTGGTTTGATACATATCAAATGTCGCGTTCCCAATGAGTAAACAAAAGAAAAAAACTATCCCAAACGTAACCCTAGAGTACAAAATACGGCGAAACCTCTTTTTGTCTTGAAATTCGAGCATTTTCTGATATTATAACCCTTAATTAAACTTTAGATATTATATGATATTCAATAAAGGAAACCGTAAAGTCGTAAGAATCACTTGGATAGTAGTGAGTTTGCTCGTCGTGGTGAGTATGATTTTGTTATACCTCGCTCCTCTTTTTAGCTAAACTCTACTGATTTTTCATCATCGTCAAAAATACCTCTTTAGGTATATTAACTCTGCCTCCCGCCTTCATTCTCTTCTTTCCTTTCTTTTGCTTCTCTCTAAGCTTCATTTTTCGTGTAATATCACCTCCGTAAAGATACCCTGTAACGTCCTTCCTTAGTGCTTTTAAACTACGGGACGAAAGGATTCTTCCGAGCGCTGTAGCTTGAATTTTGACCTCAAAAAGCTGTCTTGGAAGAACTTGGTGCAGTTTCTCAACAGCCTTTTCCGCGTCTTCCTGAGCCCTTCTACGCGAAATAACACGAGTAAAAGCTGGCACAACCTCGTCAGCAACAACAACATCAAGCCTAGTAACGTCAGCCTTGCGCATCTCGTTAATATCGTAAGAAAGTGAGGCAAAACCGGAAGACACGCTTTTCAGTTCGTCGAAAAAATTTCTCATTAATTCACGGAGTGGAACCCTTGCACCAATTGAGACGCGATTATCTCCGAATATACTAGACTCTCCAACCTCTGCTTCGTGTTCATATAAAAGTTGCATAATTCCACCAACATAATCTGGTGGTGTAATTAGTGTAATTGATGCCCACGGCTCAAAGGCCTCCGCGTAAGTTCCATCTCTTGGAAAAAGATGTGGAGAATAAATTTTTTCCCTCTTCCCCCCTTGGTAAACAACTTCGTAATTAATAGATGGTGATGTGACAATAAGCTCAAGATTAAATTCTCTCCTTAATCGCTCGGTCACAATTTCCAAGTGAAGCATCCCGAGAAAACCACAACGAAAACCGCGACCAAGAGAGCCTGAAACTTCTTCCTCAAAAGAAAGAGATGAGTCAGATAATTTAAGTCTAACCAATGATTCTTTTAGGAGATCAAAGTCATCCTGACTTTCTGGGTAAAGAGAAGCCCAAACAACTGGCCTCGGGTTTTGATATCCAGGAAGTGCTGGTAGCGGATTTTTTGTTAGCGTAATTGTATCTCCAACAGAAGCAATGCCAGGTTTTTTAATTGCTGTAACAATATAACCAATTTCTCCCGCAGAAAGTTTATCCGCGGTCTTTTTCTCTGGAGTAAAGATTCCAACATCGGCTGAAATAAACCTCTCGTTTGCTTCGCGAAAAGATAAATCATCTCCTTTTTTAATTTCACCATCCAAAACTCTCACATAAACGATAACCCCTTGGTGATTTGAATATTCAAAATCAAAGACCAGTGCTCTGAAATTATTTTTTTCACGATACTCCTCTTTTGGTGGTGGGACCCGTTTTACTACTGCCCGAAGTAACTCCTCAACACCCTCACCGGTTTTACCGGAAACAGCCAAGATATCACTTTCTTCACAGTCTAGTAAATTCATAACCTCATGCTTAACTTCCTCAACGCGGGATATTGGAGAATCTATTTTCGTCACAACGGGGATAATCTTAACCCCAAGCTCTTTGGCCATTGCAAGAGTTGTAAGAGTTTGAGCCTGCACACCTTGCGTTGAATCAACAAGTAAAAGCGACCCCTCAACGGCCTGTAGCGCCCTAGAGACTTCGTACGAAAAATCTATGTGTCCTGGGGTATCAATCAAGTTTAATACATACGATTCCCCGTCCACCATATAATCCATACGGACAGGTGTCATTTTGATGGTAATGCCACGCTCGCGCTCTAAGTCCATACGGTCCAAGACTTGGTCGCGCATTTTGCGTTTTTCAATTGTGTGGGTCGCGTCAAGCAAACGATCGGCCAAGGTCGACTTGCCGTGATCAATATGGGCGATAATACTAAAATTACGAATGTGTTTTAAACTCATAAATTGAGCCGTATTTTAGCATAAATTTTGAACCCTGCCCCTTCCATAAATAACAGTTTTTCTTTCTTCCCTAACAAAGCTAACTACCTAAAAGTTAGCTTTCTATGCCTATAGCTCCTCTTGTGCTGGAGCGACAACATCCGCTCTCCAAAACTTTTTATGTAGCGCAAGTGAAATATCTCTAATTTCACTATTTTTTAAAATTTTTAAAACAATAATACCGAAAATAATACCAATTCCTCCCGACAAAAATCCTTGGAGAAAAATTCCAACAGCAGTTTGGGTGTTTAAAATTAGAGCAAAAAAATTCAAACAATTATAAGCGGCAAATCCCATAATGACTGAAGCAGAAAAACTTTCAAAAAATGTTTTTCTTATTATGTGATAAAGGTCAATGTTAAAGTCTTTTTCGAACATAAACCAATGCATCGCAGCATTAATTATCGAGGCGATAGAATAAGCAAGCGGTAACATCAGAACAATCGTTCCGGGAATGTAGTCAACACGCAAGATAGATTCTATAAAATACTGAAAGAAAGTATTTTTTTCAAAAAGTACCACTAACCAAAATGCCCCACCAATAGCACCAACCGCGGAAAATAAATTAATAAAAAGTGGCTTCCTTGTATCCCCAGCCGCATGATACCCTCTCGAAAAAAGAACGGTTAAACTTTGAGTTAACACCGAAAACGAAAACAAGGCGAGTGCCGCTGCTGTAAGACGAGTATCATTCCAACTAAAAGCACCGGAGCCTAATATTGTACGTACAATCTGTGCTCGCAAAACAATAAAAAGTACGGTAATTGGTACAGACCAAAAAATTATATGTCTTAGGGCGGTTATCATATGCTCCACAAACCTTTCTTTTTCTCCTCGCGTAAAAAACGCTGCAAGCATAGGGAAGGCGGCCATCGAATATGCAACGCCTATTGTTGCCAGTGGCACAGATTGCAAGTTGAACGAGAAATTAAAGATTGAAATAGACCCAACGTACATAGTCGACGCCAAAGCACCTAAAGCAATCAAAACAAAATGGTTTGCAGAAAGAGTTATTGTTCGTGGCAAAGAAACGAGAACAACCTGAGAAATGTCTTTCCAGTTCATCTCTTTAACAAAATGGGGCATAAAACCACGTTCAACAGCAACAGGCAACTGAACCAAAACATGTAGCAGAGCCCCAAAAACAACACC
>Ga0082335_1006537_pt1 | contig 14918 bp, 13 predicted proteins | sample Subgrocontami58m_FD_72375 | JGI IMG/M metagenome (GOLD analysis project Ga0082335, IMG submission 72375) | Subsurface groundwater microbial communities from S. Glens Falls, New York, USA - GMW37 contaminated, 5.8 m (SPADES assembly) (version 2) ...
ACCAACACTCGTGGCGGCGGACGGCCCTGTCCGCTAGGGGAGGCCGGGGGGCCGGACTCTGATTCGATGTCCCGACAGTCACCATCCGCCGCCCTCGGACAGCCCCAACGCCCATTCTGGCGTTGGATAGGGCTGGCCGCTGGCGTACTGTTATTTGCTTGGGCGGCCTGGCAGTGGAGCGGCCAGCTCCTTCTCTCCCAAGCGGAGGCCGCTCAGGATCCCGCCCAGGCCGAGGCGATTCTGCACACGGCGGCTTCTCTCAACCCCCTGAACGGCGATCCCCATTTCCGGCTCGCAGAGCTGCACCTGAACCGGGCCGAGGTGACCGGATCCCCGGCTGATCTGGAGAACGGAGCCACGGAGGCCCAAGAGGCCCTGGCCCGCAGCCCGGCCAGGGACGACTACCGGGTACTCCTGGCCCGCTTCTACCTGTCCGCCGGCCGGCTGGAGCAGGCCGGCGAGCAGTTGAAAAGCCTTACGGATCGCCTGCAGCCCTTGCAGGCGCCGGACGCCTACCGGCAACTGGGTGAGACCTATCTGAGGCAGCAGCGCAGCCAGGAAGCCAAGGCCATCTACCAGCGGATTCTGGCGGGATTTCCGCAAGGCCCGGATACCCCTCAGCCACCCCAGCCGGGCGCCCTGAGCCGGCAGGAAGCAGCCGGACTCCTGGCGGAGGCCCACCTGGCCCTGGGGAATATCTATACCGGAGAGCTCCAGTCCCAGAAGGCGAGAGAAGAGTACGTAGCCTCTCTGGCGCTAAAGCCGGATAGCGCCCCTGCCAACTTCAACCTGGGGCTGATAGAGTACAATCAGCAGCGATGGGCCGAGGCCCTGTCCCTCTTCCAGCAGGCCGCGGGCCTGGACCCAAAACACGCTCCGGCGCTCTACTTCCGGGGACTGGCCCACCTCAAGCTGGGCCAACGGGAAGAGGCCGCCGCCGATTTCCGCGCCGCGCTGGCGGTAGAGCCGGGGTACGAGGCAGCGAGGCGGGAGATGGAGAAGAATTGACTTTGTCTTTTTTCTGGCGCTACAATGCTCTCAGCCATAGAATTAAATGGGCGCCTTTCAGCAAAACCCGGCTCGCGTTTGAGCGGTGTTGGGCCCTATTATCCTCTCAGGAGGATCAGACAGATGGATGATGTTCTGACCATAGCCCAAATCGAAGCGCAATTTGCGTCAGAATGGGTCCTCGTCGAAGACCCACAGACCAATCAAGCTTTGGAAGTGCAACGTGGCAAGGTGCGCTGGCACAGCAAGGATCGGGAGGAAGTCTATCGCAAAGCCGTGGCGTTGCACTCCAAACGGTTCGCCATCCTGTATACAGGGAAGATGCCCAGTGACACGGCAATCGTTCTATGAGTTTCCCCTTCGATCCACTGCAGGGATTGATCATTGTGCGTGCAGAGTTGTGGGGGCCGGGTAGCAGCGCTGTGCTCCGTTTCGCCCTCGACACCGGAGCGACGGGCACGCTGGTGAATGTCGGCATGCTGGTCGCTATCGGATACGATGCGGCCTTGGTGCCAGACCGCGTCCAAGTAACCACAGGAAGCGGTGTCGAGTTTGTGCCACGCGTCATGCTCGACAGGATCATGGCTCTGGGGCAGGAGCGTACCGGGTTTCCAGTCCTGGGTCACACCTTGCCACCCAGCGCAGGTGTTGATGGCTTGCTCGGTCTCGACTTTTTTCGGGGGCGGAGTTTGACCATTGATTTTCATAGTGGCCGGGTGGCTCTCGCCTAACGAGGCGTGCAGGCGCCGCGGCCTGGCGAGCACCCCCCCAAGTCCCGCTAAGTAGTCCGGCCGTCCGCCGCCACAAAAACCGCGCTTGTGGGCGGGCCTGCGCCCCAATTCCTTCAGAACCGACGAAGGAAGCCAGGTGTAGAAGCCACCCGTATCGACCCAGGCCTCCACCCTGCCAAAAGGCCGTCTTGCACTTTTTTGCTATCTCAAGAATGGCCTTGAAGGTTCCCATCCCACTATGCGTCTCGAATCCATCCTATACCTGCCCCCAAACCCGTTCAAGGGCGCGGACCTCGCCGACACCCGGCTCGCTGAAGGGCACGGGCAGAGCGCTAGATACAACGAATCTCGCGTGCCTCTATGGGGCCCGCCCATGTTTCCGCCACCGCTGAATCTCTGCATGAAAGCGCTACGAAGCGGGCATTGCACCATACGGAGGGATCTACGGCATGGTACACAATGTGGCCCCAACATAGTAAGTTCATTGACTGACCTCTGCGCTTGCTAGACTCCTAATACCCGCAATAACTCCTGGAATTCCGAACACTGGTCCAGATCGATAAGGTAACCCCACCATATCCCCTGACTAGCGGCCCCATCGAGCACATCACTAGTTGCACTTGAGCGCACCCATTTATTGTAGACCGGTAGGCTTGCGACGAGCGCTACTTCGATACCAAAGATCGCTGCTTGGTCCTCAGGGCGTACTAGCACCCCTGGCGCGGTTAAAGCCAGGAGAAATATTGCTAAGGGCGCCACTAACCGCGATATCTTGGCCTTCTCTCGGCTGGCCGGTAATTCAGCGATCTCCTTGATGAGCTTCCGGAAACGATCCTTCTGAGTTCTACACTCTGCCCCAAACATTTCGCGGATCTCTTCTGTAGACGAAGCCTTCTGCAATAGAAATCGCGTTACTCGCTGGAGGGACTTGAATGCCTCACTCTGTCGGAATTGGATCGGATTGGCTGTTGCTTCCGATTTTTGGATCTCAGCGATTGCTTCCGCGATTTCCCAGATAGTGACGCTTTCAAGAGTGGGCCGAGGACCCGCCGTAGTTGCCATACGTACCTGGCGGAAGAGTACCCGAAATCTTCACATTTAGCCGGACCTTGTTGTGCCACTCATTCCATTTTTCGCTCGGATAGACTGGCCAATGCGAGTCTGCGCGGTTCATAGCCTGGAGGTCAGTACTGATGGCGTATACTAGCTCATAAGCACGCCTCGTGTTATCGTCCTTGCCAGCCAATGCATCGGCAAGAATTGGAGGAAGGCTGTCTAAATGTCTTAATTGTCCCTGCCATGGTAACTGATCTTCGTGGTTTTGGACCTGTTCTTTGAAGTAGGATTTGAGATCTGACGGTCCATCAAATGCTCTACTTACCTCGGTTACGGAGGATTCAGTATAATTGTCGTCCCAGAAAACGGAATCGAGATCTTTTTTTGAATCCCGGTGCTCCGATATATTTTTGCAAAGGGCCTTGGACTCATTCCATTCATTCTGGCCGCCTTCGAATTCAGGCGGCGGCGTCCTGGAATTTCCCCATTCCTCGAACTTGACCCGATGGCTTTTCTTCATGGGAACCCGAAGTGCACCCAGTTTTCCCAGGATCTCCCAAGATTTTCAGTGTCTCATAATGCAGGCGTACTGGATTGAGACAGTAGCATGTGATGGTGTCGCACACGTAGGGTAAGGCAAATAGGTGTGTGTAGGACCAAGCGGGCATGTAGCCCGGTTCGATATACACATTGATCGGTGATTCCTGTGTGGTGACACTTGGGCTCTCGGCTGTCAATGGCAGCCTCCTTTTTCACGTGATTTTGGGTACACGTATCAGCCTCCCATCGCAGGCTGACGGGTGATAGCTAACAGCTATTTACCCTATGAGGAAGACGTTGCGGATGACTTCGGAGGGGGTGGTGAGGCCGTCGCGGGACTTGAGCATGCCGTCCCGGCGCATGGTGATCATGCCATCCCGAATGGCCTGGGACTTGATCTCCGAGGTCGGGGCCTGCTTGGAGAGGAGGCCGCGGACCTGCTCGCTCATGGTCAGGACCTCGAACACACCGATGCGGCCCAGGTATCCCGTCCGGGAGCAGAAGTTGCAGCCCCGGCCGTAGTGGAAGTCGGTGCGCACTTCGCTCATCTCCTGCTGATAGGCCATGGACTCCTCCGGAGGAGCCACCAGAACCTGACGGCAGTAGGGGCAGACCTTGCGCACCAGGCGCTGGGCCACGGTCCCGATGACGGCGGACGTCACCAGGAACGGCTCAACGCCGAAATCTATGAGACGGAGCACCGCCCCAATGGAGTCGTTGGCATGGATAGAGGTGAGGACCAGGTGCCCGGTGAGAGCCGACTGGATGGCCACATTGGCGGTCTCCGCATCGCGAATCTCGCCCACCAGGATGATGTCAGGGTCCAACCGCATGATCGCCCGGAGCCCCGCGGCGAAGGTGATGTCGGCGGCCCGGTTCACCTGGATCTGGTTAATATTCTTGAACCGGTACTCGATGGGATCCTCGATAGTCATGATATTGCGAGCGGCGGGGTCCAGTTGGTTCACCGAGGCGTAGAGGCTGGTGGTCTTACCGGAGCCGGTAGGCCCGCTCACCAGGATCATGCCGAAGGGAGACTGGAGCATGCGCTCGTAGGCCTGCAGAGGCCCCGGTTGGAAGCCCAGCTCAGCCAACTTCTGGACGGACACTGACTTGTCCAACACGCGTATCACCACCCTCTCGCCGTAATGGGTCTCGGCCGTGGCTACACGGAAGTCCACCTCCTTCTCCCCAACCCGCAGGGAAAATTGGCCGTCCTGCGGACGGCGGCGCTCCGCGATGTTCATACCGGAAAGCACCTTGACCCGAGAGACCAGAGCGGCGTGTACCCCCAAAGGCAGGTTAACAGCAGAATGGAGGATACCGTCTATCCGGTAGCGGATCCGTACCTCATCCTCTTGTGGCTCGATGTGGACATCCGAGGCCCGGTCCTTAATGGCCTGCTCGATGAGCATCTCCACCGCCCGCACGATAGGCGCCTGAGCGATGGCATCGGGAGTCATGAGGGCTTCAGGCACGGCCCGGGCAGTAGCCGATACGCGGGCGGCCTCGGAGACCTGGCGCTGAATCTGGGCAGTCAGCTTGTAGTTGCTATTGATCCCTTCCCTAATACCACCATGCAGTGGAATGAGGGGCTTGATCCGCTTGTGGGTAATAGCCGTCAGGGTGTCCAGGGCCTTGAGGTCTTGGGGCTCCTCCATGGCCACGGTGAGCGTCTCGCCTTCCACCGCGAGGGGAAGGACACCGTGCTCGCGAGCCACGTTTTCGGGGACCAACTGGATCGCCTCGAGCTGGATCTTGAACTGCTTGAGATCAACTATGGGGACGTTGAGCTGGAAGCTGAGGATGGTGGCCAGGGTCTCGGGCGTAACGGCCCCCTGCTCTATGAGGACCTCTCCGATTTTCTTGCCCGTGCGGGAAGAGGCTTCGAGGGCAAACTTCAACTGATCAGAGCTTATGAAAGCTCCTTCAAGCAGGATATCACCTATCCGCTTTTTGGCCTGAACCGCGATTCTCTCGGCCATCACCTCTCGGCCTGATTTGCAGGCGTACGCATATTATCACGAGATGAAAGATTTGTCAAGATTATGACATCTAAAACGCCCTTTATTTGACAAACCTGCCTCAAGAGGCCTAGAATGCAACGCAAAGGGGATCGTCAATAGCGCTCTTCCACTGGCCCAAGACTGGACTAGCCCAAGACTTGACCTCACTGCCCGAAGGAGGGGTGCATGCAGCGTAAGACCGTTTTCGTTGCGACATTAGTTATCCTGGCCATACTCATGACTGCCTGCGCCCCCGCGGCGGCGCCCAGCCCGACCCCCGCGCCTCCGCCACCCACGGCCAAACCGGTGGGCGCAGCCCCCACTCCGACCACGGCCGCGGCATCTGCACCCAAGCCAGCCGGCGCAGCCCCCACTCCGACCACGGCCGCAGCGCCGGCAACCAAACCGGCCCCCCAGGCTATCAAGATCGGCGTAACCGGCACCGCTTCCGACGCCGGTCTCTATATCGGCAAGGAAAAGGGCTACTTTTCCGAGCAGGGCCTGGACGCCGACGTAGCAGTTTTCCAGTCTCTGGCCGATATGATCGCCGCTATGAGCAAAGGAGACCTGGACGTGGGCGGCGGCGGCTGGACCGTCCCCATCCCTAACGCCATTCAAAGAGGCATCCCCATAAAGGTCGTAGCTGACAAAGGGTCCACCCCGCCGGGCTTCAGCTTCCTCCAGGTCACCGTTCGCAAAGACCTGTATGACAGCGGCCAGATCAAGGAGCCGGCTCAACTGAAGGGAAAAAAGATTGGAGTCAGTTCCGTGGCTTCCATGGCCGTCATGCTCGGTCCCCTTCTTGAGCAGGCCAAGCTCACGGTCAAAGACGTGGATATGGTGCCCCTGGCCTGGGCCGACATGCTGGCCGGCTATGCCAACAAGTCCCTGGACGCCGCCATCATCTCCGAGCCCACCTTGACCAAGGCTATCGAGGACGGGCTGGCCGTCCGCTGGAAGCCCCTTTCTGATTTCCATCCCAGCCCGCAATGGGGCCTCCTCGTCTTCTCCCCCAAGTTCGGCGAGAACACGGACGCCGCTAATCGCTTCATGGTAGCCTACCTGAAAGCCATTCGGGACTACAACGACGCCTTCGTCAAGAACAAGGGCAAGAAGGAGATCGTAGACATCCTGGCCAAGAGCACCGCGGTCAAGGATGTGGCCCTCTACGACAAGATGGCCATGCCGGGCCTGAATCCGGACGGATATGTGGATAAGAAGGGGCTGGCCTGGGGCCTCCAGTTCTGGCTATCCTCGGGGGACATGAAAGAGACCATCGATATAGAGAAGGTCGTGGACAATCGCTACGTGGACGCCGCTCTACAGAAGCTGGGCAAGTATAGTAGGTGATTAAGTGATTGGGTGATTGGGTGATTGGGTGATTGGGCGCGGTGGCCAATCACCTGAGAAAGCAATAACCTAATCACTGATCACTGATCACTAATAGGGGGAAGAGATGGTAACGGCAGTAAGGGACCGGGTAGAAGAAGGCTCTCGCTGGACCATATCAGAGCGGAACCGGAGGCTGAAAGACGCCTATCTCAAGGACCTGGTGGTCCAGGTTTCCGCTGAACGCAGTCATCTTTTCACAGAATACTTCAGGAAGTCTGACGGCGAGCCGCCCGCCCTGCGCCGGGCTCGGGCCTTCCGTCATGTCCTGGAGAATAAGACCTTAGTCATCCACAACCATGAGCTCATCGTCGGCAGCTCCACCCCTTACGTGCGCGGCTGCAATGCCTACCCTGAGTTCGCCGTCGGGTGGATAAAGAACGAGGTGGACCGGCTGGACGAGCGGGAGAACCAGAAGCTCCGGATCGCCCCGCCAGACCGCCAGGCCCTGCTGGAGGACACCGCGTACTGGACCGGCAAGTGCATCCAGGACCGCTCCACCGCCATGTGGGAGGAGGTCTGGGGCGATAAGGTAGAGGACGCCATCCAGGCCCGGGCCTTCCATGAACTGGTCTCCTGGCCTCAAGGCCGCTTCGCCCCCGGCTACGCGCGCATTATGCAGAAAGGACTGGCAGGCATCATCGCCGACGCCCAGGAGAAGCTGCGGGGGCTGCTGGTAGCCACCCACGATGATCTTGAGAAGAAGAATTTCTGGGAGGCCGTGGTCATCTCCTGCCAGGCCGTGATCGATTTCGCCCGCCGGCATGCCCGCCTGGCCCGGGAGATGGCCCGGACTGAGACTGACCCCCAGCGCCGGCAGGAGCTGGAGGCGATCGCGGCCGCCTGCGAATGGGTGCCGGAGAACCCCCCAAGGACCTTCCGAGAAGCCGTCCAGGCCTTCTGGTTTGCGCATCTGGCCGTCCAACTGGAGAACAACTCCGCCGGCTACAGCCCCGGGCGCGTCGACCAGTATATGTACCCATTCTATGACCGGGACCTGGCTGAAGGCACTCTGAGTCGAGACCAGGCTGGTGAGCTGTTGGGCTGTCTCTGGGTCAAGTTCGTGGAACTGGACCGCTTCCGTTCGGCCAGCTACACCCAGCTCTCCCAGAGCATGTTCCAGAACATAACCACAGGCGGGGAGACTGCCGAAGGCCGGGATGCCACCAACGACCTGTCCTACCTGATATTGGAAGTGACTGAGCAGATGAGGCTGCCCCAGCCGACGCTTTCCCTCCGCTACTTCGACGGCCTATCCGAAAGATTCCTCTTGCGGGCATTGGAGGTGTGCCGGGACTGGGGAGCCGGAATGCCAGCCTGGTTCAACGATAAAGCCGCTCTGGCTATCCTTCCGCATTACGGGGTACCCCTGCGGGAGGCCAGAAACTTCGTGGCCATAGGTTGTGTGGAGATGGGTATTCCGGGAGGGTCTCCCCTCCTTCTTGGCTCAGGCTTCTTGAGCCTGGCCAAGACTCTGGAGTTGACCCTCCATAACGGACGCGACCCGCTCACAGGCAAGCAGGTCGGGCCGGCTACGGGCGATCCCAGGACCTTCAGCACATACGAGGAGCTATACCAGGCATTCGTGAAGCAGCTTGCCTACATTCTCGACCTGATGAACGACTCGTACAACATGGCCTACGCCATGCACCCCGACGTGGTGCCGGTGCCGTTTCTCTCCACCCTCATGGACGACTGCATAGAGAAGGGGAAGGATATCACCGAGGGCGGCTGCCGGTACAACGGGCTGATCTGCTGGTTCCCCCGGGAGATGATCGATACTGGCAACTCCCTGGCAGCGATGAAGAAACGCGTCTTCGAAGACAAAACCGTATCCATGGACGAGTTGCTGGCGGCTCTGGAGGCGGACTTCCAGGGCAAGGAGGAGGTACACAAGCTCCTCAACACCGCCCCCAAGTACGGTAACGACGATGAATACGCCGACAGCATCGCCAACGGCCTCTTCCAGCTCTGCAAGGAGCTGGGTGACCAGCGTAAGAACGTGTTCGGGGAGAAGCTGGCAACCGGGTTCCTGGGCATCACGGCCCATTACTACTTCGGGAAGGTGACGGGGGCGACGCCCGACGGGCGCAAGGCTTATTCTCCTTTCACCGACGGCAGCCTCTCCGCTTATCCGGGCACCGACACCCACGGCCCTACAGCCGTAGTGATGTCCGCCAGCAAGGTGGACTGGGCTCCGTCCCTTTGCACCCTGTTCAATCTGAAGTTCCACCCCGCTTCACTGAAGGGGCGCGAAGGCCTGCGGAACCTGCTATCCCTGGTAAAGACCTATTTCGACCTGTACGGCTGGCATATGCAGTTCAACGTCCTGAACCGGGAGACCCTTCTGGCGGCCCGCAAGAACCCGGAGCAATACCGGGACCTGGTGGTGCGCATCGCCGGCTTCAGCATGTTCTGGGTGGACCTGGCCCCCGACGTGCAGGACGAGATCATCGCCAGGACGGAGCACAGCTTCTAGAGGCTTTCAACCGGGCGTAGACCAAGTTGCAACGCAGAGATCACTGAGCCCGCGGGGTGAACTTTCTGTTTCTCCGTGGGCTCGTTCAGCCGATGGCGCGTGTCTTGATCCAGTCGGCCAGGGCCCACCGGGTGGTGGGGAAGGAGAGGTCATCCCAGGGGATCTCTCCGGCGTGGAAAGCCTTGATCTCCTGGGTCTCGTGTCCCAGGAGCAGCTCTCCGCCAACCACGCGGGCCAGGTAGACAATGACCACTACCCCTACCTGCGGCCGTGAATAAACGTTAAGCAGGGACATCACCTGTACATCGAGGCCCGTCTCCTCTCTAGTCTCACGGATTGCGGCCTCTTCCGTGGTCTCGCCCATCTCCATATATCCACCGGGAAAGGTCCATGTGCCTCGCCTAGGCTCGAGGCCCCGGCGAAGGAGAACAACCTTGCTATCCTTCAGGGGGATAGTGCCCGCTACAATCTTGGGATTGCTGTAGAGGATATAGCCGCAACTGGCGCAGACCAGACGGGGCCTGTCCTCCGTAGGCAGTTCCTCTTCGGAAAGAGACCCGCCGCAATGGGGACAATACTTCATGGTCGATCCGAGATCAAAGAGGCTTGTATTCCATAACTTTCTTTGTGCCTTGGTGTCTTAGTGGCTGAGTAGTTACCCGGCACCAACAGTTCAGTGGGATGATATTAGCTGCATGAGGGCGCTTGCCAGCTTCTTTGGATCATGCCGGGTGGGAAAGCTCTCATCGATGAGATCGGCCTGGATCAGCTTGACCCCGTAGCCGGACAGCGCCTCCGGGTCCAGTGGCACATTTTGCACCTTCCATTTGGCGGGCATCTCGATGAAATGAATGTTGGCCAGGACATAGTCCACCAAACGGCATTTTACATGCCGCTCCAGGGCAGTCAAGTGGTCCGCCAGAGTGTAGTTATCCGTCTCCCCAGGCTGGGTAGCCACATTGCACACATAGACCTTGGGGGCAGATGAGGAGCGGATAGCCTCAGCCACCCCCTTGACCAGCAGGTTGGGCAGCACGCTGGTGTAGAGGCTTCCCGGCCCGATGATGATCGCATCCGCCTCGAGGATGGCCTTGACTGCCTCCGGATAGGCCGGAGGCTCTTCAGGCTCTACGAATACCCGCTGGATAGGACAGAGGCTCTCGGATATCTTGGACTCTCCAGACAGGGTGCTCTGATCATCCAGCTCCGCATGCAGTATCAGGTCCTGCAAGGTGGAAGGAAGTATCTGGCCCCGGACTGCCAGCACCCGGCTGGATTCCTGCAGGGCTCGCTCGAAGCTGCCGGTCACCTCGGCCATGGCCACGATAAACAGGTTCCCGAAGCTGTGGCCGTCCAGCCCGGACCCGTTACCAAACCGGTACTGGAAAAGCTCTGTGACCAGAGGCTCCGTATCGGCCAGAGCCGCGATGCACTGGCGGAAATCACCAGGCGGGGGCACCCCCAACGCTCGGCGCAGGCGGCCGGAGCTCCCTCCGTCATCGGCCACGGTCACAATGGCCGTGATATTGGAGGTACACTCCTTGAGGCCCCGGAGCAGAGTAGAAAGGCCCGTTCCGCCGCCGATGGCCACAATCTTTGGGCCCCTGGATAGACGCCTGATCCGATAGACCCGGTCTACCAGGGAGTTATGATTATTGGGGTCTATGACCTCCAGAACAGAACTCCCCAATTGCCGCAAGGCGATAAGCACCGTGCCGAGGCCAAGTACCCCAAAAAGCAGCGCCCGGTACGGACGGTCTATGAACTGAAGGGTAAGGTAGTAGGCTGCTTCGGGAAAGGGCTGGGTGCGGTAGAGATGGGTGATCAGGTAGGCGAAGCCCAGGCTAAGGCCGAGTATCCCCAGGACCAGGGCGCCCAACCAGCGCTTGACCTCCATCCCGGGGTAGAGCCACTTTGTCAGCCCTGAGCTCGCGCCCCGGCGCTTCAGCATTCCCGTTCTCCGCATGAAAGGGACTCCCTGAAGCGCTTCTCCCCGCTGAGGCGACCGGTCCCCACCCGTCCGCGGGCACTCATAACCGAGCTACCGATAGGTCTCTAGCCATATGCAGCTACTCGGAATTATAAGCTGGAAGGGCCTCTTTTTCAAGCGCGGGTCAACTGCGGTACAAGATTTCGCGCTGGTGGCTCAGTGCACATGATTAGCCACCCCGAGGAAACCTGCATCACGGCCCCGGCTATCTGACGGTCCCTTTGCCTGGCACAGAATGGCGGTGCTATAATGAGGCGGAAGCGGTGGTCCAGAATCTTCAAAGCTGACGGAGAGGACATTATGGTCTTAAGCGATCGTAGTATCAGGGAAGAGATCAAGCTGGGCCGCATCATAATTGAGCCTCTGAATGATGCCTGCATACAACCCGCCAGCATTGATATACACCTGGATGACAAGTTCCGGGTCTTCCGGAACATTCGCCAACCCTACATAGATGTAAAACAGCCCCAGGATGACCTGACAGAGCTGGTGTCCATTAATCACGATGACCCGCTCATTCTACATCCCAGGGAGTTTGTGCTAGGCAGCACCGTCGAAAATCTGACCCTCCCGGACGATATTGTGGCCCGAGTTGAGGGCAAAAGCTCTCTCGGCAGACTTGGCCTCCTTATTCACTCTACCGCCGGGTATGTCGACCCGGGCTGGTCAGGACACCTGACCCTGGAGCTCAGCAACGTCTCCAACCTGCCTATTACGCTCTACTACGATATGCCTATCGGTCAGATATCATTCTTGCGCCTCAGCTCTCCCGCAGAAAAGCCTTACAACTCCAAGGGGCTGGGCAGCAAATATCAGGGGCAGCGGGAGCCTACGGCCAGCCGCTACTATTTACATTTCCAGGAAAAGAAACCATGAACGTGATGCGATATACCATCATCGACAATCAAGACGCGGTCAGCTTCGTAGACCACTGCGACGTCTTGAACGCCCTGGTCGCCGCCTGCGCTCAAAACCCTCAGACCCTTGAGCAGCTTCTAGATGTGGCGGAGAGCTATTATCGCTCTTTGAAGGAGTACGTGCTCTGCGGTCTGGCCATCTTCGACGAGCACAACGTGCCCGGTCGCTATCAGGCCGTCCATGCGGCCCTCAACCACCTGCGGCCCGAAGAAACCCCTATCTTCCGCGTAGTCGACGACGCGACGCGGGAGGCAAGCCTCCAGCCGGTTAAGGCTGGCATAATTATCTTCAACCTACCTAGCAAGCGCATAGTGCAGGTTATGAACAGCTACGCTGAGATCCAGAGGGAAGGCCGGGGAAGGGTGCACGATGGTGAGCATCCCACGGGGCGCGTCTTCAGATACCGGCTACCCCTGGATTGGACGCTAGTGCCTTAGTAGCTCTTGTCCTCGATATCCTCGGCGAACCAGATTTCGGGCGCCCCCAGGACGCCGGCCTGCTCCATAGCCGTGCGCAGAGATTCAGAACCGGCGAATAGTATCCTGCTATTCAAAATTAGATGTCAAATAGGCCAGCTCTGGTTGGTCCGATCCCCATCCTACAAGTGTATCAGCTCCCGGGTGCACTGATTCAAGCGCCGGGCGCCCTGAGCGCCCAAGGCCACCACATCCTCGATGCGCACACCGAACCGGCCCGGAAGGTATATGCCGGGCTCCACGGTGAAAGCCATTCCCTCCTTCAGGATAGTAGTGCTGTTCTTACCAACAGGCGGGTCCTCGTGGACGTCCAGGCCGATGCCGTGGCCGGTACGGTGGATGAAATAGTCACCGTATCCGGCCTCGGTAATGATCGAGCGGGCCGCGGCGTCGACCACTGAAGCCTCGACCCCCGGACTTGCCGCGGCGATCCCTGCCTCCTGGGCCCGGAGCACAATCTCGTATACCTTGAGGAACTCGGTATCTGTCTCACCTACGCAGACGGTGCGCGTGGTATCCGAAAAATAGCCTTTATAGGTGCCCCCGTAGTCCAACACTATAGGATCGCCTTTCCTTATCCGGCGCTCTCCCGGGAAATGATGCGGAGCAGCTCCGTTCTCCCCGCTGGCAACAATGCGGAAGTCAAGGCTCTCGAAGCCCTGCTCCAGCATAAGGATACCAAGGCGGGCTTCAAGCTGGGCTTCGGTCAGGCCCTCGATGCTCAGCGCAATAAGCTTCTCGAAAACACGGTCCGCCATGGCGGAGACCATTGACAGAATCTCTATCTCCTCCGGGCTCTTGATCATCCGTAGGTCCCGGAGTAGCCCGGATCCGGTCACAAAGCTGGCGCCGGGAAACCCACCCTGCAACTGGAGAAGATAAGCACCCCACAACTGGTCGCTTATGGCGAAGGTCACCCCCATCTCCTCCCCTATCAACTGCTTCAACAGGTCCAGAGGGTTCTGGGGATCGGCCCAGGGATAGACCCCAAAGGACTCGGCCAGCCCGGCCAGGTTGGGGGCTTCCAGAGAAGGCACGATAAAAGAGGGGCGCCGCCCCTGAGGCAGTACCAGGAGGGCCATTCGCTCGCTGGGATCCAGAGGGCACCCTGAGAGATAGAGCATGTCCGACGAGGGGAACGCCAGAAAACAGTCCACCCCTTGCTCAGCCATTGCCGTCTGGAGCTTTGCACAACGGGCCCGGTAATGCTCCAACGCTACCCCCTTCTTTCAGTCAGCCGAGATCGACTGGGTCGAGACCGACTCGGTTTTGAAAACCGAGTCGGTCTCGTAGTATCCCCCTGTTAGGCGGATGCCCTTGACAGTGGGCTTTCATTGTGTTAAAAAAAGGCAACTTGCGTCAGGTATTCCAATTGCATATAACCATAGCACCGGGTTCGTGTCAAAGACCGGGTGCTGCTGGGATAGAAAACCGGGTCGGCACGGCGTAGAGACACGAGGCTCGTGTTTCAGCCACGAGATCTCGTGTCTCTACATGAAACGAACAGCACGTGGTTTTCCGCAGGAAGGAAGGAGGGTGAGACAATGCCCAGAAGAGGGAGCATGATCGTAGCGTTGTTGGCCCTGGCGCTGGCTCTGGTGGCGTGCGCCCCAGCAGCCTCCCCTACCCCGACACCCACCAAGCCGCCGGCGGGCGCGGCCACCGCCGCTCCTACCAAGGCGCCCGAGGCCACCAAACCGCCTGCCCCAGCGCCCACCCAGGCGGCGGCGGCCACCAGCACGCCCCAGCCCACTACCGTGAAATGGGGCACCCCCCAGGCCATCGCCGACGCCGGGGCCTACATCGCCATCGATAGAGGGTACTTCAAGGAGCAGGGCATCACGATGGAGTTGGTCAACTTCCGTACCGTTGGGGAGATCGTGGCGCCCCTGGGGACCGGCCAATTGGACGCGGCGGGGCTTCCCCTGAGCGTCCCTGTCTTGGCGGCCGCCGACCGCGGCGTACAGCTCAAGATCGTGGCCTCTGGAGGCCACCATCGCGAGGGCTGGGCCTATAGCTGGGTGGTCCTGCGCAAGGACCTGCAGGACTCCGGCCAGGTCAAGACCCCTGCCGACCTGAAGGGCATGAAGATCGCCATACCCTCCCAGGGCAGTCTGGGAGAGCAGACCATACAGACGATGCTGGAGCAGTCCGGACTCAAAGCGACCGACGTGGAGATGGTCGTCCTGCCCTTCGCCGAGCAGGCGGCCGGCTTTGGTAACAAGGCTATCGCCGCCAGCTTTACCGTAGAGCCCTTCATCGCCCGGGGCGTGCAGGAGGGCTTTTCTGTTAAGTGGATGCCGGTCTACCAGTTCTTCGGAGGGG